>FTCV01000835.1_pt1 | contig 26976 bp, 26 predicted proteins | sample 1639691 | NCBI WGS metagenome assembly FTCV01 (sample SAMEA3914864, study PRJEB12502) | metagenome | biome: forest; material: soil | place: USA | collected 2012-03-12 | depth 0.3 m
ATGCAGAATTCGGTCTCGCGCAAGGTTTCCGGCAGCGATTCGAACCGCTCTGCCAGCCGCGAACCGACTTCGGAGAGGTCCAACGGCACGTCGCCGGGGAAGTAGGGTATGCCCAGGCCGCCGCCCAGATTGCAGTGCGGCAGGACTACCCCGCTCGCCTCCGCCAGCCGCGCCGCGAGATCGAGGGTCTGTCCCTGGGTTTCCGCGATGGCCGAAGCATCGAGTGCCTGCGAACCGGCAAAGATATGAAAGCCCCGCCATTCCGCGCCGCTCGCCACCACTTCGCGGACCAGCGCCGGCACGCGTTCGGCATCGACGCCGAAAGGCTTGGCGCCGCCGCCCATCTTCATGCCCGATCCCTTGAGGTCGAAATCGGGGTTCACGCGAACGGCAAGTCGCGGTGTAACGCCCAGCTTCTCACCAATAGTAAAAGCCCGGCGTGCCTCTGCCTCAGATTCGAGGTTGAGCGTGACGCCGGCGGCAATCGCCGCTTCCAACTCGCGGTCGCGCTTGCCGGGACCGGCGAAGCTGACTTTCGCGGGGTCGATCCCGGCGCCGCGCACGATCTCCAGTTCCCCGCCGGACGCAATGTCGAAGCCGTCGACCAGCCCGTCCATCAGCATCAACAGCGGGGCGAACGGATTGGCCTTGACCGCGTAATGCAGCGCCAGTCTGGACGGCATCGCCGCGCGCAGTTGCGCAACCCGCGCACGAACTAGATCGGCGCTGTAGAGGAACAGAGGCGTGTCACCGGCCTGCTCCACCCATTCGGTGACCGGCCTGCCGCCCACGGCAAGCACGCCTTGAATGCCTTCGTAACCGGCCGGGATCGGGCCCAGCGGCTTCACGACGCCATCTCCGCAAGCTCGGCGGCAAGGCCGGTGCGATCGATCTTGCCATTGGGGCTGATCGGCATGGCTTCGCGCCAATGAATGACTTGGGGAATCATAAAATTAGGCAACTCTTCCTTGAGTTTACGCGGTAATTCTTCTTCCACACCTGAGGTTTCCGGCGCCGCACGGACGACAAGATGAACCGCCTGCCCCAACCTTGGATCGGCCACGCCCAGCGCCACGGCCTCGGCGACGAGGCCTGTCGCCAGCGCCGCCTCCTCCACTTCCTGCGGGCTGATGCGATTGCCGGCAGACTTGATCATGGCGTCACGACGGCCGACGAAATAGAGCAGCCCATCCGCGCCGCGCTTCACGCGATCGCCGGACCAGACCGCCATGCCGCCATAGCGCGAAGCTGCCGGAGCGGGCTTGTAACGCTCCGCCGTGCGTTCGGGATCTTGCCAGTACCCTTGCGCAACCAATGGACCGGAATGGACGAGTTCACCTTCCTCTCCATCCTGAGAAAGCTCTCCCACATCATTGATAACAAGCACTTCTGCATGGGGAATCGCCTTACCCATCGAAGTGGGATGGCTGTCGATCAGCGTGGGATCGAGGTAAGTGGAGCGAAACGCCTCGGTCAGTCCATACATCGCGAAAAGCCGGGCTTGCGGGAACAAGGCGCGAAGGCGGCGGACGAGGTCCACCGTCAGCGCACCGCCGCTGTTGGTCAGGCGGCGCAGCTTGGCCGCAGTCTCTTCCGGCCAATCGAGTTCGGTGATCTTCACCCAAAGCGGCGGCACCGCCGCCAGCGTGGTGATGCCGTGGCGCTCCACCGCCTTCACGACATCACGGGGCATCAGATAGTCCAGCGGCACTACGCATCCGCCCGCGTGCCACGTCGAGAGCAACTGGTTCTGACCATAGTCGAACGACAGCGGCAGCACCGCCAGGGTGCGGTCGTCCGACGCCAGGCCGAGGTATTCGTGGACGCTCTCCGCACCCAACCACATGTTGGCATGGCTCAGCATCACGCCCTTGGGCCGCCCGGTCGAACCGCTGGTATAGAGAATAGCGGCCAGATCGTCCGGGTTCGCCACAGACGGCGACAGATCGCCGCCAAGCGCCTCTGCACCAGCCAGCGCGGAGCTTTCCTCGACCAGATGGCAGACCGTCGGAACGTCGCCGTCACCCAGCGTCGCCAGGCGCGCGGGTGTGCCGATCAGCATCAGCGCGCCGCTGTCAGCCAGGATATGCGCGACCTGCGCGTGCTTCAGCAGCGGATTGATCGGAACGTGCACCAGTCCGGCACGCGCGGCGGCCAGCGGCATCAGGCAGGTGAGCTCCCCCTTGGCCGCCCAGGTGGCAACGCGCGCGCCTTTCGCCGGAATTTCGCGTGCCAGCCATGCCGCAAGACGAGAGACACGTGATCTTAAGGCCTTGTAGTCCAGCGTCTCTCCACGCAACACCAGTGCCGGGGCATCGTCTGCCCCGCGCAGCGCCAGATGGTCGAGCGGCAGGATCGGGTTTTCGGGACTGCCGCTCATGGTGAGGAAAGGCTCCGCAAGAGGTTCGTAGCTACGTGGTAAACGTCGATTATCACCGCGATCTTAAGCAAGTGCAATCGGACGGCCAGCTAGCGCTCTGGCTTTCCGAGAGCAACCAGCGCGCGCCGTTCGACCGGCTGGAATGGTTTTCGATGCTGGCCGAACATTGCGGCATCGCCCCGCTGATGGCCGTGGCGCGGGACGGAAACGAACTGGCCGTGCTGCCGTTGACCGGGAAATCAGGTGAGCTTACGGCGCTATCAAATTGGTATTCCTTCAGATTTCGTCCTCTGGCGGCGAAGTCGGACACCTTGCTTGCAGCTCTGGCGCGCGACCTGCGCAAGCGGGCACATCGCGTGACATTGCACGGCGTACCCGATGAGGATGGTAGCGCCGCACGACTGGAACAGGCCTTCGGCAAGGCCGGCTGGATGGTGTCTCGCACGCGGTGCGATACCAACCATGTGTTGCTGATCGCCGGGCGCGGCTATGACGAATATATCGCCTCGCGCCCCGGCCCCTTGCGCACGACGCTGAAGCGCAAATCCGGCAAAGTAGCGACGACTGTGTTCGACCGCTTCGATGCAGATGCCTGGGCCGCATACGAAGATATCTACGCCGAAAGCTGGAAAACCGCCGAAGGCAGCCCGGATTTCCTACGCGCCTTCGCCATGGCTGAGGGGCAAGCAGGCCGCCTACGGCTGGGCGTCGCGCATGTCGGCGGGGAGGCTGTTGCCGCGCAGATGTGGACCGTGGAAGGCGGCACCGCGTGGATCCACAAACTCGCCCATCGGGAAAGTGCAAAGCCCTTCTCGCCCGGATCGGTGCTGAGCGCGGCGCTGTTCCGCCATGTGATCGATATCGACAAGGTCGACCTGGTCGACTTCGGCACCGGAGACGATCCCTACAAGCGCGACTGGATGGAAATTGTGCGACCGCGATACAGGTTGGACATGGTTCGCCCGCTCGATCCCAGAAACTGGCTGAATATTGCCAAGCGGGCCGCGCGCCGCCTTGCCGCAGCCGCGAAGCGCGGCTAGAGGCGCGGGAGATCAAGACAATGCCCGAAGAGAGGGGCCATGCAAGACGATACCGACCTGCTGCTGCGCCGCATCCTGACGGACGTACTGGGCCTGAAGCAGGGACAAGCCGAGACGTTTCAGGCCGATACCGGCCTTTTCGGACATTTGCCCGAACTCGATTCGATGGCGGTGGCCGGCCTGCTGACCGAGTTGGAAGACCGGTTGGACATCATCATCGAGGACGACGAGATCGACGGCGAAATGCTGGAGACCTTTGGCGGGTTGCTCGAATTCGCCAAGGCGAAGCGCGCCACGGCCTGAGTTCCGCCTTGAGGGGGATCGCAGGATGACCCCCCTCTTCTGGCCCTGCCCTCAACCTCATGACGGCGCGAGCGATGAATATGCGCTCGCCTTCGATCGCGGCCGTGCGCTGCGACTGCTGGTCGTGCCTGCCCTGTTCGACGAGGCGAACCGCTTGCGACGCTTCTGCGTGGAAGTGATGCGCCGGCTCGATCGGGCCGGTGTCGATGCGTTCCTGCCCGATTTCCCCGGCACCAACGAAAGCCTGCGCGATCTTCGCGATCAGGATGCCGAGAGCTGGCGCGCGGCGATGACGGCTGCGGCCGATCATTTTGGCGCAACGCATGTGCTCGGCCTTCGCGGTGGATGCCTTTTCACCCCGGCTGAGCTGCCTGCTTGGCACTACGCGCCGGTAAAAGGGGGCAACATCCTGCGCTCGATGCTGCGTGCCCGGATGCTGGCGGGCAAAGAGGCCGGTCGGGAGGAGAGCCGCGAGGTGCTGACCGAAATGGCGCATCGTGATGGTATTTCCCTCGCCGGTTATCCGCTGGCCCCGGCGCTGTTCCGCGATCTGGAAGCGCTCGCGCCCGATCCGGCCATTCCGGTGATCGCACAGGAGCAAATCGGCGGCAGCGGCCTGTGGCTGCGCGCCGAGCCGGACGAGGATGCAGCGCAGGCCGACGCGCTTGCCGCCTTGCTGATCGAGGGAATGCACGCATGACGCGACGGCATTTCACGTTCGTGTGCGAGGGTGTCGAGCTTGCCGCGACCATCGACGAGGCGGTGGGCGATACCGCCCTGCTTATCGTTTCCGGCGGCAACGAGACACGCGCTGGGGCATGGAACAGCCAGGCCCTGCTCGCGGCGCGGGTAGCAGCGGCTGGCTATCCCGTCCTGCGGTTCGACCGGCGTGGCGTCGGCGACAGCGAAGGCGATAACCGAGGATTTCGCGCAAGCGCTCCGGATATCGCAGCCGCCCTCTCCGCGCTTAGAGCCGAGTGCCCGCACGTCTCGCGCGTGGTTGGCTTCGGCAACTGCGATGCAGCTTCCGCGCTGATGCTGAGCGGTGGGACTGGGTTCGACGGCCTGGTGCTCTCGAACCCGTGGACGTTCGATGAGGATGCCGCCGACGAAGCGCCTGCGGAGGTGGTGCGCGATCACTATCGGCGGCGGCTTGCCGACTCGGCGGCGCTGAAGCGCTTGCTCACCGGGAAGGTCGCTATCGCTCCGCTGTTACGCAGTCTTGTGGCAGCAGCGCGCCCCGCTCCTGCCGTGCCAAAGGGCCTCGCGGCCGACATTGCAGCAGGAGTTGCGGTATTTCCGGGCACGATGCGGTTCCTGATCGCCGGGCGGGACCGGACGGGTCTCGCGTTCGTGGCCAACTGGGACAAGCGGGATATCCGGCTGCGGACATGCGCGGATGCCACGCATAGCTATGTCGAGCCGGACGCGCAGGAATGGCTGTTCGGGCAGGTTCTGGAGAGCTTGCGAGCCTTGGCATCGCGCTGAGCCGCTCGGGATTGCTTCGTGGGCGTTGCCCCCTCGTAATGACGAGGCGGGGGGGGATTTGGCTTAGAGCCACGCCTTCGCGCCGGCACGCAAGCGAGTGGATAAAACTCCGTCGCCCCCGCGCAGGCGGGGGCCCCGCTGCCCTTTCTCCACGCCGCGAAGAACAAGCGGGATCCCCGCCTTCGCGGGGATGACGGGGTTTGATTTGAAGTGTTGGTTTGAAGCGCGAAACGCGAGGCAGGAGGAGCGCCGCCTGACGCCCTCCCGTCCTGAAACGCTTACGCCTCGACCTTCGCCGCCTCGGCAAAGTCGCGGTGGGCAAGATAGCGCTCGGCGTCGAGCGCGGCCATGCAGCCGGTACCGGCTGCGGTGATCGCCTGGCGATAGGTGTGGTCCATCACATCGCCGCACGCGAAGACGCCCGGAATCTCGGTCTTCGGCGTGCCGGGTTCGACCAGCAGGTAACCGGTCTCGTCCATCGGCAGCTTGCCCTTGAACAGCTCGGTCGCGGGCGCATGGCCAATGGCGACAAACGCGCCGTCGGTCAGGATTTCGCTCTGCTCGCCGGTGTGCGTGTCGATCAGCGCCAGCGCGCGCAGGTCGCCGTTCTCGCCTTCCATGAAGCGCTCGACGCGCTTGTTCCACACGACCTTGATCTTCGGGTTGGCGAAGAGGCGGTCCTGAAGGATCTTCTCCGCGCGCAGCGTGTCACGGCGGTGAATCAGCGTCACTTCGTCCGAGTGATTGGTGAGGTAGAGCGCTTCCTCGACTGCGGTATTGCCGCCGCCGATCACCACGACCTTCTTGCCGCGATAGAAGAAACCGTCGCAAGTGGCACAGGCGGAAACGCCCTTGCCCGAAAGCTCCTGCTCACCAGGAACGCCCAGCCACTGTGCCTGCGCGCCGGTGGCGATGACCAGCGTGTCGCCTTCATAGATGTCGCCCGAATCGCCCACGGCGCGGAACACCGGGCCTTCCAGATCGACCGAGGTGATCACATCGTACATCATCCGCGTGCCGACATGGACGGCCTGCGCCTCCATTTCCTGCATCAGCCACGGGCCCTGAATCACTTCGCGGAAGCCAGGATAGTTCTCGACATCGGTCGTGATCGTCAGCTGACCGCCGGGCTGAAGGCCCTGCACCACGATCGGCTGCATCCCCGCGCGCGCGCCGTAGATCGCGGCGGAAAGTCCGCCGGGGCCGGAGCCGATAATGAGCATGCGGGTCTTGTGCGTGGTCGCCATTTACGAAGCCTCCGGCGTAAATCTCGTGAAAATCGTTGGGGCGCGAGATAGGGGCAAGACCCCCGGTTTGCCAAGCGTTAGGGGCATCATGGAAATACTTGATCCCCGCAAATCATCGCTTCGCCGTGGTTGACGGCCCCCTCCTGTCGGCCCACGCTTGGAGGATGGACACACAACTCGGCCCCACTTCCAACCACTTCGTCTCGCAGCGCCTGCGGCTCAACTATGTCGACTGGGGCAATGTGGATGCTCCTCCGCTGATCCTTCAGCACGGCGGGCGCGACCATTGCCGAAGCTGGGATTGGGTGGCCGAGGAACTGCGGCGCGACTGGCATGTGATCTGCCCTGATTTGCGCGGACACGGCGATTCCGAATGGTCGCCGGAGGGGCACTACGGCATGGACGCGATGGTCTATGACTTCGCGCAGCTGGTGCAAACGCTGGGGTACGAAAAGGTGACGATCATCGCCCATTCACTGGGCGGCGGCGTCGCCACGCGCTTCACCGGGCTGTTTCCGGACAAGGTGGACAAGTTCGTCAACATCGAAGGACTCGGCCCGCCCCCACATATTCGCCGCCAGATGGAGGAGCGAGGCGTGGGCGATCGGCTGCGCCAGTGGATCGACGACAAGCGCAAGGCCGCCGGACGCACTCCGCGCAAATACGCCACGCGCCGTGACGCCTATGAGCGGATGAAGGAGGAGAATTCCTTCCTCACCGACGAGCAGGCCCGACACCTCACCATCCACGGCACCAACCGGAACGAGGACGGCACCTGGAGCTGGAAGTTCGACAATTACCTCAACATCTGGTCGGTTTCCGACATGCCTTCGGGCGATCTCGTCTCGCTGTGGCAGGCGATCACCTGCCCGGTGTTGATGCTGTGGGGGAAGAACAGCTTCTCGCAGAGTCCATCCATCGACGGGCGGATCGAATATTTCCCGACCGCGCGCCTGGTCGAGTACGATGACGCCGGGCACTGGCTGCATCACGACCAGTTCGACCGGTTCATGGGCGATGTGAAAGGATTCCTCGCGGCCTGAAACGCCGCAAGCGCACGAAAATCGCAATCACGATTACCCGACCTCGCACCTTCGTGATGCTTGTATTGCTGATAATAACTATGCTTAGTATCTGCGCCACCTGAGTCTCGAACTTGGGCCGCACGAAGGGCATAGAATCGCATGAACGCCGAAACCTCGATCAAGGCCGAAGACACAGCCGCTTCGGTGCCCCGCGCGCAGCGGCGCTCTTTGCGCGCGGTGCTGATGATCGCCGGTCCGCTGATTGTGTTGGCCGGAGCGGGATGGTTCTATCTCTCCGGCGGCCGTTATGAAGAGACGGACAATGCCGCGCTGCAAACCGGCATGGTCGCAGTCAGCCCCAATGTCGCGGGCACCGTGGTCGCCATCGAGGTTCGCGAGAACGAACATGTCCGCAAGGGACAGGTGCTGTTCCGCATCCGCCCGACCAATTTCGCTGCCGCTGTCGATTCGGCCGAGGCGGAGCTTGCCAAGGCCCAGACCGACGCCGCGTCACAACGCGCCGATTATCGTGAGGCGCTGACGCAAGTTTCCACCGCCAAGGCGCGCCACGACTTCGCCGTGGGCGAAGCTGCGCGGCAGAAGTCGCTGACCGGCGAAGGCATATCCTCCCGCGCGCAGTACGAGCAGGCCGCGACCGAGGCGCGCGCATCGCTCCAGGCCATCGCCGCTGCCGAGGCGCGTGTCGAAAGCCTGCGCGCCGGTCTGGCCGGGCATATCGACGGTGATACGTCCGCCCTGCCCGAAGTGCGCAAGGCCGCCGCCAAACTGGCACAGGCGCGCATCGACCTGGGCGATACCGAAGTACGCGCATCACAGGACGGCGTCGTCACCCGCGTGAACCAGCTTCAGGTCGGCAACTACGTATCGCCCGGCCGCGCGGTGTTCATGCTGACCGGCCTCAACTTCTGGGTGCAGGCGAATTTCAAGGAAGACCAGCTTCACTACATGCGCGCGGGCCAACCGGCGACCGTGAAGCTGGACGCTTTCCCGGACCGTACGTTCAAGGCCCATGTCCAGAGTTTCAGCCCCGGCACCGGATCCAGCTTCTCGGTCCTGCCGGCGGAGAACGCCACCGGCAACTGGGTGAAAGTGGTGCAGCGTCTGCCGGTGCAAGTGGTTCTGGACGAGCCGGCGGGCAACCTGCCGCTAGGCGCCGGCCTCTCCGCCACCGTGAAGGTCGATACCGGGCACGAGCGTCACCTCTTCGCCGCCGACACGACGGCAAAAACCGCACCGCAAAAGCACTAAGGAGCGCGGGCATGCCGCCGTCCTCCGCCTATCCGTCTCCGCTGGAGCGGCTGCTGATCACCATCCCATGCATGTTGGCATCGACGATGGTGGCAGTGGACATCACCATCGCCAACGTCGCCCTGCCCCACATGCAAGCCAGCCTCTCCGCCTCGCAGGAGCAGGTGCTGTGGGTGCTGACCAGCTACCTTGTCGCCAGCGCGATCGCCACGCCGCTCAGCGGTTGGCTCGCGGGCCGCGTGGGGCGCAAGAACGTAATGCTGTTCTCAGTGGCCGGGTTCACCCTCGCTTCGGCGCTCTGCGGGTTGGCGACGGACCTCCAGACGATCATCCTTGCCCGCTTCCTGCAAGGCGCCTGCGGGGCCGGGCTGGTTCCGCTGAGCCAGGCGATCCTGCTGGACATCAATCCGCCCGAGGATCACGGCAAGGCGATGGCGATCTTCGCGCTCGGCTCGATGGCCGGGCCGATCATCGGGCCGACCTTGGGCGGCTGGCTGACCGATGCGCTGTCATGGCGCTGGGTGTTCTTCATCAACCTGCCGTTCGGCGCACTCTCGTTCCTAGGCATGCTGGCGTTCCTGCGCCGCCGCCCCAGTCGATTGCAGACGCGGTTCGACCTGCTTGGCTTCATCCTGGTCTCGATCGCGCTGACCACCTTGCAACTGATCCTCGACCGAGGTGAGCATCTGGACTGGTTCGATTCCGGTGAGATCCGCATCTATGCGCTAATCTGCGGCATCACGACCTACCTGATGTGCGTCCACATGGCGACCGCGCGCGATACCTTCATCCGGCCCAGCCTGTTCAAGGACCGCAACTTCGCCATCGGGTCGATCTTCTCGATGATGATCGGCGTCGTGGCCTTCGCGACTATTCCGATGATCGTGGTGATGACGCAGTCGCTCCTGGGCTATTCGGCCTTGCAGGCGGGCTTCATCAGCCTGCCGCGCGCGATCGGCACGCTGACATCCATGCTGATCGTCTCGCGCGTACTGAAGTACGTGGACACGCGCGCGGTGATCGTCACCGGCCTCGTCCTGATGGGTTCCGGCATGCTGATGTACTCGCATGTCGATCTTTACGTGGACCAGCGCACGCTCGTTTTTGCGGGGCTGGTACAGGGCCTTGGCAGCGGGATGATCTTCGTGCCGCTGTCGGTCATCGTGTTCTCCACACTGGACCCGGCCTTGCGCAATGAGGGCGCGGCGATCTTCGCGCTCACCCGCAATGTCGGCAATGCAGTGGGCATCTCGGCGATCCAGTACGAGTACCTGCACTTCATCGCCCAATCGCGAAACGACCTTGTCCAGCACGTCCGGCCGGACAATCCGGTGTTCGCCTGGGCCCGGCCCGATTTCGACTTCGGATCGCAGCAATCGATGGCCGCGATCTATGGCGAAGTCTCCCGCCAAGCGACGATGGTGGGCGATGTCACGCTGTTCCACGTCGTCTTCCTGCTGACCCTCTGCCTGATCCCGCTCGTGATGCTGATGCGCGTGCGGAAGACCCAGGTGGACACCCATAGCCTGCCCATCGGGGAATGACCTTGCGCAAGACCGCCACTCTGATCCCGTTGCTTCTCTGCGCCGCCTGCACGGTGGGGCCCAACTATGCGCCCCCTGCCCCGCCTTCGGTCGAGGCGGGCTATGGCGCTGCCGCCGACCGTGCGGTGCTGGGCGACGCCGCGCCGGCGGACTGGTGGAAGGCTTTCGGCAATCCCGAACTCGACGCGCTGGTGGCGAAGGCGCTTTCCGGCAACCACTCGCTGGCCGCATCGCGTGCGACATTGGAAAAGGCGCGCCAGCAGGTTGCCGCCGTCGCCGGCCGCCAGCTGCCGCAAGTCGATGCCAATGCCCGCGCGGAATACGAGCGCGTCAATCTGGCCGCCTTCGGGCTTTCCAGCGATTCGCAGTTCGGCGCGATCCCCAATCCGAAGTTCGATCTCTACACGCTAGGCGGCGGGGTGAGCTATGACCTCGACCTGTTCGGCGGCAACCGCCGCGCGCTGGAACGCGCTGCCGCACAGGCCGAAGCGGAAGAACGCGCGACGGAGGCAGCGCACCTGCTGATCGCCGGCCGCGTGGTCGATCAGGTGCTTGCCATCGCCGCTTTCAACGACAGATTGGCGACCGAACGCGCGCTGATCGCAGAGGATGAGCGCAACGTCTCGCTCACCCAGAAGCGCGACCGCGCCGGCGAGGGCACGCAAGTCGAAGTGTTGAGCGCGCAGGGCCAGCTTGCCAACGACCGGGCGGACCTGCCGGGGCTGGAACAGCAACTGGCGGAAGGCCGCGCGATGCTGGCGGTCCTGCTGGGCATTTCGCCGCAGGAACTGGGCGAAACCGCCTTCGGGCTCGATGCCTTCGTGCTGCCGGGCAATGTGCCGGTCGCCCTGCCCTCCACGCTCGTCCACGCGCGGCCGGACATTCGCGAAGCGGAAGCGCGGCTCCATGCCGCCGTCGCCGGAGTGGGCGTAGCCACCGCCAATCTCTATCCGGACATCACACTGGGCGCGACGACCAGCCAGTCGACGTCCGAAATCGGCAAGATGTTTAGCAGCAAGTTCAACGCTTTCGACATTTTCGCCGGAGTTTCAGCGCCGATCTTCCACGGCGGCACCCTGAAGGCCGAAAGGCGCGGGGCCGAAGCGGAAGCACGCGCCGCCGCCGAACAGTACCAGCAGGTCGTCACAGAGGCATTCGGTCAGGTTTCCGGCCTACTCTCCGCCCTTGGCAACAACGCCCGCGAACTCACCGCGCGGCAGACGGCTGCGGAAGTGGCCGATCACTCGCTACACCTCTCGCGCCGGAGTTTCGAAGTGGGCAACAGCGGCGTGCTGCAAGTGCTGGATTCCAACCGCACGTCCCAGCACGCGCGGTTGGCGCTGGTCGATGCCCGCGCACGGCAGTTCCAGAACGTCGCGCGGCTCTATGCGGCGACGGCGGGCGGCTGGGTGCCAGTAGAAACCGTGGCCGCCCGATAAGTTCAAGTGAGCAGGTAGTATCCCAGCACCACCCAGCAGCTCACGCACATCGCCACAGCGATAATCAGCGAGCGAACATCCTGCTCGTCATCCCGCTTTGCGCTTCCCAGCGCCATCCCAGGCGCCGGAATCACCATTCCGCCGGCCGATTCGATGCGGCGTTCAAATCGAATAGTGTTCTCGTCAGCGACCTTCATCCACGCATCCTCTCTCGTGCGCGGGCGCGACCGGAGGGCTTTGCCCCCTGTGCTGATCCGGATCGCCCCCGTCGGTCCCCGATCGCCCGGTCTTTTTGACCGTAACGATCCGAAGCCATCGGCTTCACGGGGCATGCTATCAGAAGGGGGCGTTCCTGCAATCTCTCTCCGACCACACTCTCAACCCGCCCCGATTGCCCCCAAACCTGCGATGGCATAGGTCCGATCGCACATTGCCACGGACCGCCAGCCCATGACCGACCTTGCCCAGCTATCCCTCAAGCCGCGCCTGCTCTGCGACACCGAAATCGCCATGGGCCCGGGCAAAGCCGATCTGCTGGAAGCGATCCGCACGTATGGCTCGATATCGGCGGCAGCGCGGGCGATGGACATGAGCTATCGCCGCGCGTGGCTGCTCGTGGACGCGATGAATCGCTGCTGGGCCAAGCCGCTGGTGGCCACCTCCCCCGGCCGCGCCGGTGGTGCGGGTGCGGTTCTGACCGACACCGGAGAGACGGTTCTGGCGCATTACCGCGCCTTTCAGCAGCACATCCGGCAGGCCGCAGACACGGCAGACCTCGCTGCCCTCTCCGCCCTGCTGCGGCAGGAACCGACCGAACCGCGCGGGCACTGAACCGCACATGAAGGTACCCTAGGCAAGACCTGAAGGACCATATACAGCCGGATACAGTTGTTTTCGGGAGGTATTCGAAGATGCTCCGGCTGCGTGCGCTGTTTCTGCCCATCCTTCTCCTGCTGGCCTCGCTCTGGACGCCTGCTTTCGCGCAGTCCGAAGGCCCGCTGGTGCTTGCCGCCGCCAGCTTGCAGGAGGCGATGAACGCCGCCGCCGATGGTTGGGCTGCCAAGGGCCATCCGCGTCCGAAAATCTCCTTCGCCGCCTCGTCCGCGCTGGCCCGCCAGATCGAGGCGGGCGCGCCGGCCGACGTCTTCGTTTCCGCCGATGAGCCGTGGATGGACGAAGTGCAGGCCAAGGGCCTTGTCCGCAAGGGCACGCGCGTGTCGTTCCTCACCAACGACCTCGTGATCGTCGCACCGAAGAGCAAGCCGCAGCGCATCGCCATCAAGCCCGGCTTCCCGCTGGCCCGCGCGCTGGGCAATGGGCGCCTTGCCGTGGGTGATCCGGCGGCTGTCCCGGCCGGGATCTATGCCAAGCAGGCACTGACCAAGCTGGGCGTGTGGGATTCGGTGAAGGACAACCTTGCCCCGGCCGAGAACGTGCGCGCCGCGCTGGCACTCGTTGGCCGTGGTGCCGCGCCGCTGGGCATCGTCTACGCCACCGACGCGCGCGCCGAACCGGCCGTTGTCGTTGCCGGCGTGTTCCCCGCCAATTCACCCCCGCCGATCAGCTATCCGGTCGCCGTCCTCACTGCCTCTCGCAACCGCGATGCGGAAGGCTTTCGCCGCTACCTGATCTCCACCGAGGGCAAGGCCGTGTTCCGCAAGTTCGGCTTCGGCACGAAGTAACCGGACCACTGCGTGACCGCTCTCACGCCCGAGGAATGGGAAGTCCTGCTGCTGTCGCTGAAAGTCAGCGGCGTCGCCATGGCCTGCGCACTGCCCCTGGCTTTCGCGCTGGCCTGGGTGCTCGCGCGCTGGCGCTTTCCCGGCGCGATCGTGCTGGACGCATTGGTCCACCTGCCGCTGGTGCTGCCGCCGGTAGTGACTGGCTGGCTGCTGCTGATCGCGCTCGCCCCCAATTCCACGCTCGGCCGTTTCTTCGAGAGCGCGCTGGGCCTCACTTTCATGTTCCGCTGGACCGGGGCGGCCCTTGCCGCAACGATCATGGCGCTGCCGCTGATGGTGCGCGCCATGCGGCTGTCGATCGAGGCGGTGGACCGTCGCTATGAACAGGCCGCGCGCACACTGGGAGCCAGCCGCCTGCGCACATTCGCCACGATCACCTTGCCGCTGACTCTGCCCGGCATCCTTGCCGCGCTGGTGCTGGGTTTCGCGCGATCGGTGGGCGAATTCGGCGCAACGATCACTTTCGCCTCCAACATTCCGGGCGAGACGCGCACCCTGCCACTCGCCATCTACAGCGCCTTGCAGGTTCCCGGCGCCGAATGGCAGGTGGCGCGACTGGCCGGGCTTTCGATCCTGCTGTCGCTGGGCGCGCTGGTGATTTCCGAATGGCTGGCCCGCCGCAACCGGGCGGGGGCGATGCGCTATGTCATTTGACGTTGCGATCGGCCTCAAGCGCGGAAAGCGCCTGTTCGACTATGCCTTCAGCGTCGAAAAAGGCGGGCTGACGGCGCTGTTCGGCCCATCCGGCGCGGGCAAGACCACATTGCTGGACATGATTGCCGGCCTTGTGAAGCCATCGCGCGGCCACATCGCCGTCTCTGGCGAGGTGCTGTTCGATGCCGATCGCCGCATCAACCTGCCGCCCGAACGCCGCCGCTGTGGCTACGTGTTCCAGGACTTGCGCCTTTTCCCGCACAAGACCGTGCGCGACAACCTGCTCTATGGCTGGCACATCGCCGCGCCCGAGCATCGCTGGCTGGAACAGGACACCGCGCTGGAGGTGCTGGGCATCGGCCATCTGCTGAAACGAATGCCCGCCACCTTATCGGGAGGCGAGGCGCAGCGCGTGGCGATCGGTCGCGCGCTGCTGTCCGGCCCGCGCTTCCTGCTGATGGATGAGCCCCTCGCCTCTGTCGATGCAGAACGGCGAGAGGAAATCCTGCGCGTGATCGAACGCGTGCGCGACGAACTGCGCCTGCCAATCCTCTACGTCAGCCATGACCGGGCCGAAGTGGACCGGCTGGCCGACCGGGTGATCGAAGTCCCCGCGCCGGCCAACGTTTCAGCCTGAATTGGCCTGCCCTACTTGACCGCCAGCGCCAAAACGGTGCGCGGACGCTGATCCGCCAGCACTTCCTGCGCCGCATCCACCAGCGCCGCACGTCCATGACTCCGCGCCAAGCCCTGTGCGATCTGCTTCAACTCATGGCAATTGAGCCAGGGATGTCCGCCGCCGTACTGGTTCGCCATCATGACGCTGATCTTGTCCAGCGCTCGGGTCGCCCCTTGCTCCCCGTAACGCCCGACGAATCCGGCCTGAAGCGAACGGGCTGCATCGTTGAGGTCGTCCAGATGCTCCTGCGTGAAATCGCCGTAGTCCGCCTGAAAATCATCGGCAGTTCGGCGGCAGCGCAGGCTGGTCACCATCAGCATGATGTCGAGCCGGCGCAATTGCTCCGCCGTGTCGCCGGTCGCGGCAGCATTGGTAGCCGCCCTAGCCACCTTGATCTTTTCAATGCCGGGTTTGGCAGCGTGCGCCGGATCGGACAGTCCGACCGCCAGCGCCGCCACCAGCCCCAAGATCGATGCCGCCAGCAGGCGATGTTCGCCAACGCGCCCCGCCCGGCCCTGCACCACTCGATTGTGTCGTCCCCCTACGGCGACGCGCTTCATGCTCATCATCGCTTGCCTCCTCCGACGATCCGGCACTTGCCGAACCCCGCAAGCAAGCTCTCACGCAGTGGTTCACCGGATTTTAATGGCTCAGGTGAAGGCGATTTTAACGACGTTTGGCGCGCGCACCGTTTGCGCCCAGGCACCGCCGTCCTATATCTGCGCGCATCCGCGATTCACTTGCAGACAAAGGAAAAATCCCATGACCATCGCCGTTGGTGACAAGCTGCCCGACGTGAAGTTGATCAAGGCTGGCGAAAGCGGCCCGGAACCCGTGCAGACCGCCGATTTCTTCGCCGGCAAGAAAGTCGCCCTGTTTTCGGTGCCCGGCGCCTTCACGCCCACCTGCTCAGCCAAGCACCTTCCCGGCTTCGTGGACAAGGCCGCCGATCTGAAGGCCAAGGGCATCGACGCGATCGCCTGCACCGCGGTGAACGACGCTTTCGTCATGGGCGCATGGGGCAAGGCCTCCGGCTCTGAAGACGTGGCCATGCTGGCCGACGGCAACGGCGATTTCGTGAAGGCGATCGACCTTGTGATGGACGGCACCGGCTTCGGCATGGGCCATCGTGGCAAGCGCTTCTCGATGGTGGTGAACGACGGCGTGGTCGAACAGCTGAACGTCGAGGCGCCGGGCGCGTTCGAAGTCAGCTCGGCCGACTACATGCTCGGTCAACTCTAATTGGGCCAGCTCCAATCGGGTCAGCATTGATTTCAGGCTGACTATTTGAAGAGGCGGCGCTCTCCAATCGGAAGCGCCGCCTTTTTCTTGAGCATCGGTAGGGCGTTGGCTCTCACCCGACAATCCGGCCCGACTTGCCCCTCTCCTGCCGCCGCGATAGCGTCCGCGCAAAGAGAGGAGTTTCCATGGCCCGTTCGGTTATCGTCACTGGAGGATTCGGGGTGCTCGGCAATGCCGTTGCATCCGCATTCGCCGCCAAGGGGGACAAGGTCGCCCGCATCGACTTCGCACCTTCGGCCAGGGAGCCGCTTGCCGGCGCGCTGGACATTGGCGGCGTAGACCTGACCGATGAAGCGGCGACCCGCGCCGCGCTGGACAAGGTGGTCGCCGCGCATGGCGGCATCGACGTGCTGGTGAATGTAGCCGGCGGCTTCACCTGGGAAACGCTGGAAGGCGGATCGCTCGCGTCCTGGGCGAAGATGCAGGCGATGAACCTAACCACGGCTGCCACCATCACCCAGCTTTCGCTGCCCGCGCTGAAGGCCTCTACCGCCGGACGCGTAATCAGCATCGGTGCAGGCGCGGCGGTCAAGGCCGGCATGGGCATGGGCGCCTATGCCGCGTCCAAGTCCGGCGTCCACCGCCTGACCGAAGCGTTGGCGGAGGAACTGTCCGGTTCCAGCGTCACCGTGAACGCGATCCTGCCCAGTATCATCGACACCCCCACCAACCGGGCGGATATGCCGGATGCGGACTTCTCGGCGTGGGTGCAGCCGCAGGCGATTGCGGACGTGATCCTGTTCTTCGCCTCCGATGCCGCGCGTGCGGTGACCGGCGCGCTGGTGCCGGTGACAAAGGGCGGTTGAGCAAGGGCGGAGGCCGTTCACAACCGCCCCTTCCCATAGAAATCCCGTCATCCCCGCGAAGGCGGGGATCCCGCTTGTTCTTCTTGCGGCGAGGAAAAAGGAAGCGGGGCCCCCGCCTTCGCGGGGGCGACGTAGTGTTTGGGTTTGGATTTGGGTTTGGGCTTGGGTTTGGGCTTGGGTTTGGGTCGAGATGCGGTTTCTGGTCTGGCTTCGATTGGCCTCTCAGCAGCCCGCTACCGTCCTCGCCTCACGTAGACGACCACCCCGTCCGCACCGCGAAAGATCCGTTTCCAGCGCACGGAATGGGCCAGCTCGCCAGCCAGCGGAGCGTTGTGGTCTTCCTGAATAACGAAGGCTACGGGATGCCACTTGGCAATCACGTCGACTAGCGGAACATAGCCGTTCTCGATCCCGCCGTTGTACTGCCATTCCTCATGGCTGTAGCGGTAGTAACGCCCGTCATAGGCCACGCGCCAGTTCGGCCAGCCGGCATCGATCACCGGCCCGCCGAACGGAAAATCCGCATAGACCGTGCCGCGTAGGTTCTCCTGCTTGAGTCGGGCTATACTCTCCAGCGGAAGGCTGGGCGCGAAGCGGGTGGGTGCCAGAAACGGCGTGACCAAGGCCACCAACGCGACCGCGACAACCGGCAGCCAACGCGGCGCGGTGCTGCGCGGCCCATCCGAACTCGCCCCGCGCGCGATTACCGGCACCATGGAGAGCGCCCAGAACAACACGAAGCGATAGGCGAACACCGTCATCGCCAGAAGTGCCAGCGCCACCAGCACCTCGGCCAGATCATAGCGGCGACCGCGCGACACGAAACGCAGCGTCAGCAACAGCACGGCCAGTACCGGCACGGCATTGTTCCAGTTCGCCGGGATCCACAGCGGCCGCCACTCGCTGGCACCGATGGCCAGACTCATCTCTGTATTGGTGGCGGAGATGGCGAGGATGGAGAACCCGTCCGGCGTAGCGAACATCGACGCCACCGCCACCAGCGTCAGCACGGTAGCGGCGATGGGCAGCGGCCGGGTGCGATCGCGCAGCCAGCCCAGCCCGCCGACGACGGCGTAAATACCCAGCACCAGCACGCCGATGCTCACCGAAGGGTGGAAATTCTGCCAGAGCACCAGCAGCGGCGCGCCCAGTACAATGGTCAGCAGCGGACGCAGGCGTAATTGCATCAGCGCCAGCAGCAGCCCGAAGCACAGCGCCGCGAAGCTCTGCGGCCGGATGCTGGCGGTCGGCAAGGCGGCGAAGAATGCAAGGGCCAGTGCGATTGCGACGGCCGCTGCCGTCGCGCCGCGATGGCGGCAGGCGGCGGCCACGGCCCAAAACCCACCCAACCAGACCAGCGAATCGAAAACTCGCAGCAGCCCCCAGCCGCCCAGCGAACGCACCCAGGCCATGCTCGCCTGCGCCAGCCAGCCTACCGCTGGCAGCGGCTCACCCAGATGGAGCGCGGCAAAAGGCTCTCGCGCGATCGGGCCGCCGTGGGCCAGGATGATCTCGCCCAGCTTCAGTTGCCAGAAGATGTCGACATCCCAAACGCTACGCAGCAACAATGCGCAGAGCATCGCCGCAGGAACCAGCGCAGCGGCATAGGTAAGTCGGCGGACGCCCTGCCCTTCGACGTTTTCGTTCCGACCGCTCAAACCATCCCCCGGCGCAGCGCCGAAAATGGGCCGCTGCGCCTCCATCGCCGCACATCGGGGGGTGGTTCAAGCCCTCCGATGCGTGGAAACCGCGCGGAAACGGGGATAAGCGGCCGTTTTTGGAATTCGCGAAACGCGAATTTCGCGGCACCGGCCCACGCCCCCACCCGACTTCCCACTAGGGTACAATCGTTGGGAGGTCGGGTGGGGCGTGGGCCGGTGCCGTGCCAGAATGCCCAAGCGGGCATTCTGCAAACAAGCGCCTCAGTAGCCCATCAGGCTCAGCACTTCCTTGCGGCTGCGCTCGTCCTCAAGGAACGTGCCCATCATGCGGCTGGTGATCATGCTGACGCCCGGCGTGCGCACGCCGCGCGCGGACATGCAGGCATGGCTCGCTTCGATCACGACGGCGACGCCGTGCGGCTTCAGGTGCGTCCAGATGCATTCCGCCACTTCGGCGGTCAGACGTTCCTGGATCTGCAAGCGGCGCGCGAAGCCCTGGAGCACACGGGCCAGCTTGGAGATGCCCACCACGTGGTTGCGCGGCAGATAAGCGATCGCCGCCTTGCCGATGATCGGCGCCATGTGGTGTTCGCAGTGCGACTGGAAGGGAATGTCCTTCAGCAGCACGACTTCGTCGTACCCGCCCACTTCCTCGAACACGCGGCTGAGGTGGATGGCCGGATCCTCACCATAACCCTGGCAATATTCCTTCCACGCGCGCGCCACGCGCTTGGGCGTGTCCAGCAGCCCTTCACGCTCCGGATCGTCGCCCGACCAGCGGATCAGCGTGCGGATCGCTTCCTGCACGTCTTCCGGCACCGCAGGCTTCTTTTCGAAAGGGCTGTCCTCGTCGGGACCGACCAGGCTGCTCATCCCTTGATACTCCTTCGCAATCTTTCCTGTAGGCGCAGCCGCATGAGCTGCCCCTTGCGGCGGAACAGACCGCGCCGCTCGATCGGCTCGAACATCTCTCCGGGTCGTTCCGGATCGAGCAGAGCGCTTTCCCCCAGCGCTCTTTCAGCATCGGAGAGATGTTTCAAGGGCAAGCGTTCGAGATGTTTGCCCACCGGCACAAGACCTTCGATCATCTCTGCCATAGAATCGTAACGATCCAGCGCCTCCACGATCACGTCCTCGGTCTTGCCGCAGTGTTCGGCCAGCAATCGAATGCGCAGTGCGCGGATCGCCGGAACCACATGCGCGTTGGCCGGCCGCGCCGCGTCGATAAACACGTCACACTCCGAATCGAGGCCCATCGATCGGTTGTTCATGTTGGCCGACCCCACGCGCAGGATCTCGTCATCGACGATCAGCAACTTCGCATGAACGTAGATCGGCGTGCCATCCGCCGCGCGCGGGTGGAAGATGTGGAAACGCCCGGCGTGGTCGGCGTTCTGCAACGTCTTCACCAGTTCGACGCGCGCAGTGTCCATCGCCACCTGTTCCAGCCAACCACTGGCAGTGAGCGGATTGATGATGACGAACTCGGGCGGATCGGGCTCCAGCAGCCGCTCGGCAATCGCCTCCGCAATCGCGCGCGAGGCGAAGTACTGCGTCTCGGCGTAAACGAAGTGCTTCGCGCGCCGGATCTGTTCGACGAAAAGCTGCTCGATCTCCGCCACTTGCGAGCAGCCGTCATATTCCGCGCGGGTGCGCGCGATGCCTATCTCCACGTTCTCGAACTCGGCAACAAGACCTTCCGGCCAGGGCACAAAGTCCTGCGGGGCGCAGGGCACGATCTCACCACCCCCCGCCGCCTTCCAGCGCGCGCGGCCCAGGTCGGCCAATGACTTGGCGACGTCTCCCTCCATCACCATGGTCAGGTCGTGCCATGGGCCATAAAGTCGGCCGCTAGGCTTGCGCCGGCGCTGGTCGTGCGGAAGATGTTCCGGCGTGTCCCAACGGTCGGAGGTCATGTCGATCCCGCCGCAAGCCGCGAAAACGTCATCGATCACCACAACCTTCTGGTGATGGCTGCACCCGATCGGATGGGCGCCATCGAAGCGGAAATGAATGCGATCGCGAAAGGCCCAGCGGATCAGGTCGATCACCATGGTGCCGCGAAACAGTGATTTCAGCAGCGAGACGTTCCACTTGAGCAGCAGGATTTCCAGCCGCGGCTGCGAATGCACCAGCCATACGATGAAAGAGCCGAGCCGCGCGGGAAACCGCTCCTTCCGCCCGCTCTGCCACCAACGGCGTCCAGCCGTGAGCAAGATGCGCGAATCGAAATCCCAGCCGATCAGGAAAATCCGCTGTCGGGCCGAATCCATGACTTCGCGAATCACGGAAAAGTAGTCGGCGGCATCGATCACCACATGCGCCCGGCGCGCCATGGCATAGCGCCAGACCGACGGAGAGACCGCAGTCTCTTCCGCGTCATTCAAAATCTCGCTTTCCAATGCGTTCCCCCGCTCAACCCGATCGTCACCCGCGCCTGACTAGCGAACAAGAGCGCAACATGTTCCCGACGGGGACCCACGGCAAGAGCGTCAAAGTGGATCGTCAGAGGCGGCGGGCATTTCCGACAGAACTACGCAGTTCACCGCATGCACCTAACGAAATGACGGATTTAGGCCGCTTCATCGCAAATCGGGGGCGGCCCAGCGGTTGATCCGGCACCGTTCACCGGTCATTCCGTTACCCGCATGCAGGGTGCATGCCTTTCGCCCCGCTCCTTCCCACGTGCAACGGCACGCGGAGCGGGTTCCAGCCTTTGGCTGGACCAAGCCGTCCGGGTCGTAAAATTCCGGACCTGTTTTTTCCGCCCTCTCGCGTTGGAGGGCACCGAGTCGATCACCGTTGGGGCGGTGGCCGCATCGAGAAGGAGTACGCCATGAAGAAATCGCTCATCGCCGCCGCGCTTGCCGCAGCCACGCTCGTCCCCGCTGCCGCCATGGCCCAAGCGGCACCCGCGTCGGCTCCGGCTGCAGCCACTCCGACTGCGGGCGCCAAGGTCTTCGATCCCGAAGGCAACGAAGTGGGCTCGATCGACACCGTTCAGGGCGACGTGGTTACCGTCAACACCGGCACCGCACGCGCGGGCCTTCCGAAGTCTGCCTTCGTGACCCGTGACAAGGGCCTGACCATCGGTATGACCAAGGCGCAGCTTGAAGCTGCCGTTCAGGGCGCGCAGGCCAAGACCGGCGAAGCGCTTGCCACCGCACTGGTCCCCGACGCTCCGGTGAAGAGCAGCGACGGCATTGTGATCGGCACCGTCAGCAAGGTGGAAGGCGAAAACGTGACCGTGGCGCTTCAGAGCGGCTCGGCCGTGGCGCTGAAGAAGAACACGATCGGCCTTGGCGCGGATGGCGCGCTGGCCGTGGGCGTGACGGCGGCCCAGTTCAATGCATCCGTGCAGGGTGCAACCGGCGGCGCCAGCGGCAAGTAACCGCCTGATGCAGCATCTCTCCGCTACGGCGGCGAGATGCGGATAGCGGATAGAAGGGTCGGGATCGCCAGCGGCGATTCCGGCCTTTTTGTTTGACCTGAGCTGCCCCCTCACCTGAACCCATGCAGGTGCGCCATTTTTCCTGCAAAGTCCTTGCGATGCGGTGGACGCAGGGCCAAGAGAGGCGCAAGCCCGTCGCACGGCTGTGTTGCGGCGATTCATGCCCCCAAGCGAATGGCCCCCAAACATTGACTCCCCTGGAGCGCATTCGGACCTTTCAGAAGTCCGTTCCCGATTTCGATACGTCTTTCGACATGGCACGAAGGCGTGCGGCCACCATAATCGGTGCGATTTCGCTGGGCCTCGTGGCGATATTGTTCGCCTGGATGGGCGATCTGGCTCAGAAAATCTTCAATCAGTTCCAGGCGCAGCACCCTTTCGCACCGCTTGTGCTCACGCCGATAGTCTTCGCGGCCACGGTAGCGATCACGGTTCGTTGGGCGCCGGCCGCCAAGGGTTCCGGTATTCCGCAAGTCATGGCCGCCGGTGAGAACCTGGAACTGGCCTATTCCCGCCTGCTTGCACTGCCAATCGCCATCGCCAAGCTACTGCTGACCACGGTCATGCTGCTGGTAGGGGCATCGGTGGGGCGCGAAGGGCCGACGGTGCAAGTCGCCGCCGCCATCATGGTTTCCTGCCACCGCATCCTGCGCGTGCCGGTTTCCGCCGGTGTCCTGATCGCAGGCGGCGCGGCGGGTGTTGCCGCTGCCTTCAACACGCCGCTGGCCGGTGTCGTCTTTGCAATCGAGGAATTGGCCGCCGCTTTCGAACAGCGCGTGGCCGTGCTGGTCATGGGCGCGGTGGTCATCTCCGGCCTCGTCAGCCTCGCCATCGCGGGGGACTATGTCTACTTCGGCGCCATGCGCCAGACGCTCCCGGTCGCATCGGTCCTGATCATCACCCCGGTTGCCGGGATCGTCGGCGGATTGCTGGGCGGACTGTTCTCTCGCACCCTGCTGGGATTTGCACGCAGCCAGCACCCAGTGTTTCTGGCTATTCGCAGCCGGCAGATCCAGCTTGCTTTCATCTGCGGCCTGGTGGTTGCGGTTGTCGGCGTGGCCAGCGGCCTCACCTGGGGCACCGGATACGAAACCACGCGCCACATGATCGAGGGACAGGGCACCCCTTCCCCCTGGTTCGGGCCCGCCAAGTTCCTCGCCACCGCCGCCACAGCCGTTTCCGGCGCACCGGGCGGAATCTTCGCGCCCTCTCTCTCGGTCGGTGCGGGGATCGGTCAATTGCTCTCTTATGGCTTCCCTGACGATCCGATGCCGGCGATCGTGCTGCTGGGCATGGTCGGCTATTTCGCCGGCGTGGTGCGTGCGCCGCTGACCGCCGTGATCATCCTGATGGAAACGACCGCCAGCCGCGGCATGATCGTGCCGCTCTTCCTCACCGCCATCATTGCCGACGGCGTCAGCGCGCTGGTCTGCAAGGAAAAGCTCTATCACGGGCTGTCACGCGGATTTGTGAAGCCGGCACCGAATCCGGAGACCGAGCCCGCGCGAATCTGATTCGCGCGGGACGCTATCGCCAGATACGAAAAACCCCGCCTAGGCAGAGCCTTGCGGGGTTTTTCGTGTGTAGTGGCAATTGGTGCGCCCGGAACGATTCGAACGTCCGACCCTCAGATTCGTAGTCTGATGCTCTATCCAGCTGAGCTACGGGCGCACATATTGCCCTATGTATAGGCTCGAAAGGTTCTGAACCCCCTCGAAGAAGAAATGGTGCGCCCGGAACGATTCGAACGTCCGACCCTCAGATTCGTAGTCTGATGCTCTATCCAGCTGAGCTACGGGCGCGTTGGAGTGGCGCCAATAGAAAGGGATCAGCCCCCCGTCAACGCCTATATCGCACTTAGGCGAAGGAATTTGCACAAGGCATCCGCCAGAGGGTAATCGAGCGGCGGCATTGCCAGTGTTTTGATCGCTTCGGGCGCATGCCAGTCCAGCGCCTCCGCCTCGTGCGGGTGCGGCTCCCCCTGCCATTCCCGGCTGACGTAAAGAAGTATTACAAGCGCGCGCGCACCATCGCCCGTGCGCCCACTCGCGAATCCCACTGGCGCCAACGATCCAGCATGCAAGCTGAGCCCCAGTTCCTCCTCCAACTCACGAACCGCTGCGCTCTCCGGGCTTTCGCCGGGCTCCACTTTCCCCCCCGGAAATTCCCAGAGCCCGCCGTGCATGCTGGCGAAAGGCCGCTGCTGCATCAGTACGCGCCCATCCGCGCGTAGGAGTGCGACAGCAACGACGACGAGGGGTGTAAAAGAATTTTCCAGCTTCAAAGCCCTTCTTAGGAACTCGTTAACGCCAACGCGGCATTTTCGGCAGCATCTGGCGAATTGTAGGGTTGCTCATGACTATCCGATCAATCGGCATTCGTATTCTTAAAGAAACGGATGCCGCTACTGCAGTAGAATACGGCGTAATTCTTGCCGTTATCGTACTTGTCATGATCGTAGGCCTTCGCGGCGTCGCCGATGAGACCATCGGACTTTGGAATACCATTTCGACAAAGTCGGCTGCCGCAATGTCCCCCAATTAAGCCCAACGCAAACTTAAGTATTTTTCAACACTTCAAACCTAGAAGCAAATTTGTCCGAAGCGCTGAAGCGAGACGCCAGGCGGGAAGGACCGGGTACAGAAGACTGCTTTATCTCAGGAGACATACCATGAAGTTTCTCGCCAAGCTGCGTCGCAACGAAGAAGGCGCCACCGCAATCGAATACGGCCTCATCGCCGCTCTGATCGCCGTCGCCGCCATCGCCGCCCTTCAGGGCATGGGCTCGCAGCTCACCTCGACCTTCAACAAGACCTCGTCGGCCATGGGCACGACGACCAAGGCCCAGTAAGAAGCTTTCGAGCTAAACGGTTCGGGGCGGCAGGGAAACCTGCCGCCCTTTTCCGTTTGGGGCTCTTTCAGTATGTGACGAGCTTCACTTTCTGCCCCACCACCAACCGATCGCCGGCTTGCAGGCCGTTCAGCACGAGAAAACGGTCCAACTGGGCATCGGAATAGGCCATGCGCGCCGCAAGCGACTGCGAAGTGTCGCCCGCCTTGACAGTAACGACCCGCAGCAGACGCGGGCGCACTTGCCCAGCTTCGGCAGCGGAGATGCGGCGCATGCTCTTGAACATCGGATTGAACACGCCCACGCCCCCTACCCGGGTCATGGTGAGGAAGTGATAGGCATTACCGCCGCCGAAGTCGTAGGCGAAGACCGCCACTTCCACCTGACCGCTTGAGGTCTGCACCCGCGCCACTCCGTAAGCGGAAGAAAGACCGTTCACGGTCGCCCGCTCCACACTGTCAGGCTGGATTCGCGCCCGCCCTTTGTCGGTCAGCCCCGCAAACACACCGTCGATGTAAGATTCGAGGCTAGCGCCCAGACGGCCACCTCCGAATTGCGCCTTGCCCGATTCTCCGCTGATCGAGACCACCTGCGTGCCGTTGACCATGTAGAATCCGGCAGGTGCCTGGAACGCCAGCTTCAAATCGGGATGAACGAAACGCACCCCATCGATCACGCCCTGATGCGGGTCATCACCGTAAACAAGCCCATCGATTCGCGAGAGAAACGCATCCCGGTTGACCGTGCCCACACTACTTCCTGCAAGCGTCTGCGCATCGCGCACGCGAGAGGCGGGATCGGGGTGGGTGGAGGCCCATTCCGGCACTCGGGCAGAACTTCCGTTCAGCCGCGCTTCCAACGCATTCTGCCGCGCAAGGCTTTCCAGCACCGTTGCCATCGCATGTGGGTCGTAACCGGCCCGCTTGAGGTAAGTCACACCCAGTCGATCCGCTTCCAGCTCCTGCGTGCGCGAATATTGCAGCGTCAGCATCTGCGTGCCCTGCGTCGCGATCTGCTGCCCAAGCTGCCCCAGAGCACTATCCCCCAGCAGCACGCCGGAGAGAATCGTTCCAAGCACGCCCAATACCTGGTTGCGATTCGCCGCCTGTTTTCGCTTGGCCGAATGGCGGGCGGCGACATGGCCGACTTCATGACCCAGCACACCCGCCAATTCGGCCTCATTGTTCATCAGTTCGGTGAGTTGCCGGGTCACGTAGATATAGCCGCCGGGAATCGCGAAGGCATTGTTCACCGACGAATTCAGTAGTGTGACAGTAAAATCACCCGTGGCGTTCGACAGGCCGGACTGCACCGCGATGTTCTTGCCCATTTGCTCCACGTAAGTCGCCTGTGGACCGCTGACCGCACCGCCGAATTCGGCCAGAAGATCAGGATGGGCCTTGGCACCTTGCGCTTTGTCGGCCTGGCTGATGGCATTGACCGTCTGATAGGCCGCTGCCGCCGTAGCGATCCCGGCGCTGCTGGGCACCAAGGCTAGCACAATCGCAACCGGCAGAAACACGCCCTTTCCACCTCTGGCGTATATTGCGGACATCATTCCTCCCTTTCGCACCATCTCTCGATAACTTGGGCAGCCAAGCCCTTGTTCCGCAAGAGTGCGTTAGCTGCGCCGCGCCAGCGGGTGCCGTGCATTTACCAGAGCGACCAGCCGCGCGCTTTCCACATGCGTATAGATCTGCGTCGTGGCGATGTCGGCATGGCCAAGCAACGTCTGAAGCACGCGCAAATCCGCGCCGCCTTCCAGCAAGTGGGTCGCGAATGCATGACGCAATACGTGGGGAGAAACGCGTTCGGGATCGAGGCCGGCCCGCGCCGCCAAGGCGCGCAGCAATTGGAACAGCCGCACGCGGGTCAGATGGCCGCTCTCGCCCCGCGATGGAAAAAGATACCGCGAACCGTCCGGGCGAACCGCAAGCCAACGCGAAAGCACTGCCCTCGCCCTGGAACTGACCGGAACCATCCGCTGCTGGCCGCCCTTCCCCGTCACATGCAGGAACGGCGCATCGCGGGGCACGGCCATGACCGGCAGCGATACCAGTTCACTGGCGCGCAGGCCCGATCCGTAGAGCAGTTC
>FTCV01002653.1_pt1 | contig 26960 bp, 16 predicted proteins | sample 1639691 | NCBI WGS metagenome assembly FTCV01 (sample SAMEA3914864, study PRJEB12502) | metagenome | biome: forest; material: soil | place: USA | collected 2012-03-12 | depth 0.3 m
GGTGTGGACGTCCTTCTCCGTGACCTTCTTGCCGTCGAGATTCCGCAGAACGGATTCGAGGACAATGCGGATGCTGATCGGCAGCCGGGAGATGGGGCCGATGCCGGCCTTTTCCAATGCGGGCAGGGAGTAGAACTGGCCCTGCCGTCCGTTGCCGAGATCGAAAGCCTGTCGTGTCTGAAATACGTCGCTCATGAATCGTGATGGATCAAAACCAGACAAGAAAGCGGTTTGGGAGGCCTGGGGCAAGCCAATGTGAAAAAATGGTGGCGGGCGGAGCAACGGCTCTTCCCGCGCCGGGGCGGAGCGCTCCGCGCGGGCGCAACGTGGACCGACATCCGCGAAGTCCGGCCTTTCCCTCGCACTTCCGCCGATCCTGCGGTCCACATGCGAAGACGATTGCTCGTCCGTCAGGAACGAAGTGGGATGCAACCGCAAAGTAACAATTTCTCGCGCGTCTCCGTCTAGGAGGCAGTCTGCCCATCCAGATCGCCTTTAGCGATCAGCCGCCGCTGCGCCGGCGGAAACCACGTCAGTGCTGAAGGATTTTTTGGAGACCCATCACGCCGCCGCCGACGAACCCCGCCACGATCAGGGTGAAGATGGCCATGATGATATAAAAGATGATCATCGCGGGAATCGACGCGAACATGAACTTGAGGATGATCATGATCAGCCGGGAGAACGGGATATCGATGTCGGTGATAACCGTGAGGGTTTCGCGATTCTGGGACATGGTTGCGATGGGGTATTGGGGAAAGACCGTGGCCACGGGTAGCAACCGTTAAGTTAGACGTCCAGCGAATTGATCAATCAGGAAAGCAGGGGCAGTTGCCTCCGGAATTCTCCGAACGTCCATCTTCCACAGCCCGCTCGGCGCCAGCAAAAGCTGCTTGGCGAAGCGGAGCGGCGATGCTCATGTTTGAATGCGACCCCTGAGGCCCATGAATCGTGCCCCTATAAAGATTTCGTCTTTCTTTCACCCATTGCTTTTTCCACTCCCAGTTGCTTCTCGCCGCTGTTTGCCCGTCGGCGGCCCATGGCGCCGCGGGCGCGAAGGGAATCTCCTCGCAGGAATCACGTCGGCCGCTTTTTGCGCGGCCCTGCTTGTCCTTCTCGCGTTGGCAACGGCGCAGGCAGAAAATGTCGCGGCGATCAATTGGCAGCCATCGCAGGGCGCGGCCTTGAATATGCCCGACGATCCGCACGGGGCGATCCCCAAGCTGCTTTCCGAGACGGGCGCTTTTGCGGACCTGCGCAACCTCACTCCCAATCCGCGGCTGATTCCCTACGATTTGAATGTTCCCTTCTGGTCCGATGGCGCGGAAAAAGCGCGCTGGATCGCACCGCCCTATCGCGATGGGACGTTGCCGGAAAAGATCGATTTTGCGGCCACCGGCGAATGGAAATTTCCCGCCGGCACGATCTTTGTGAAACATTTTGAACTGCCGACGAATGAATTGCAGCCGACTTTGCGCCGCCGCCTCGAAACGCGCTTCATCGTCCGCACTTCCGCGGGCGGTGTTTATGGCGTCACCTATAAATGGCGCCCGGACAACAGCGACGCCGACTTGCTGACGACGAATCTCACCGAGCCGATCACCATCACCACCGCCAATGGCCCGCGGATCCAGAACTGGTATTATCCCAACCGTGAAGATTGCCTGACCTGCCATAGCGCCAATGCGGGGCTCGTCCTTGGCGTCAAGACGCGCCAATTGAATCGCGAGCTCACCTATCCCTCTGGCGTCGCAAACAATGAACTCCGCGAATGGGATCGCCTCGGTTTGTTCAAAACGAGCCTCGAGGCCACGGATTTATCACAGCTGCCCAAGCTCGCCCGCGCCGATGATTTGTCTCGCTCCCTTGAAGATCGCGCACGTTCGTATCTCGACGCCAACTGTGCGCATTGCCATCGGCCCAGGGGCACGGTCGCGAATTTCGATGCCCGCTACGACACGCCGCTCGCCGCGCAAAATCTCATCGACGGCGAGGTGCTGATCGATCAGCGCATCGACAACCCGCGCGTCATCGCGCCCAATGATATCTGGCGCTCGATCCTCTACATGCGCGCCAGTTCGATGGAGGCGTTCCGCATGCCGCCGCTCGCGCACAATGAGCCCGACGTGAAAGATATCGCCTTGCTTCGTGAATGGATCGAAAGCATGGCCGGTCCTCACGTGCTGCCGCCGCCGGATATTTCTCCGGCAGGCGGCAACTACACGAAATCGGTCATCGTCACCTTGAAATCCGAACCCGACGCAGCCATCCGATACACGCTGGATGGAACTGTGCCGACACGGAAAGATTTGCTTTACGAAGGACCGGTGACCGTCACCGGCCCAACCATTCTTCGCGCCAAGGCGTTTAAAGAAGGCTGCACAAAGAGCATCACTGCCCAGCAGATTTATCTAGTCAACTAGGGCTAGGGTTCCAAGAGAAGCAAGGCGCATCTGCGCCTTACTTCTTTCTCTCGGGACACTAGCTTTCAGCGTCTCCCTAAAATGGAGCGCAAACCGCTTATTTCGAAACAGGCACGGCAATCAATCCCCACGGGCTGCCGGCTGATTTGACCTTTTTGATTTCCTTTTCGGCAGCCACGTCAATTACCGAGACGTCGTCCGAAGGACCGTTTGCCGCAAAGAGATACTTGCCGTCCGGCGAGAACGTAATGCCCCAAGGGCGCTGGCCGACCGTGATGGTGTTCAACACCTTGTAGTCTTGTGCGTCCACCACGACCACCGTCCCCCCGCGACCTGTGCTGGCATAAATCTTCTTTCCGTCGGGCGACACTCTCACCGTCTGAGGGCGCGAATGTTCAGGCAACTTGATCACCTGCATCAACTGAGCATTGGCAGCGTCAAACACATTCAATTCGCCAGTCGATTCCGACGTGACGAAGCCGCGCGTGCCATCCGGTAGAAAATCGATGCTGCGCGGGCGCGGATTCACCTTGAATTTGCCGGCAACCTTCAACGTCTCCACATCGACGGCAAACACCTCTCCCGCCGTTTCACACCCGACATAGAGCATCTTGCCATCCGGCCGTAGACCGACGCCTTCCGGTTCGCGTGCCAGCGGGACGAACGTCACGATCTTTTCGTTCGCCACATCCAGCACGGTGGCGGCGCCGACGTCTTCGTTGGCGATGTAGATCAGCTTGCCGTCCTGGCTGACGGAGAATTGCTCGGGGTCCGATCCCGCGGAGATCTTGCGGAGGGGCTTTTTCTGCGCCACATCAAGGACGACGATGCCATCGGCGCTTTTGTCGGCCTTGGCGCCATCGTCATCATCGTCGTCGTCCTTCTTTTTCTTGAGGATCGGGTTGCCATTGGCATCGAGTTTTGGCGGCGGCGCGATAGGGGTGCCGCTCACGGCGACGTAGATCAATTTGCCGTCGGGACTGGCGTGGATGCCGCGCGGCCGTTTGCCGATTTTAATCGTCGCGGCCACCTCGAATTCCGGTCCGTCGAAGACGGTGACCGTCCCGTCCTTTTCGTTCGTGACGAACACTTCGTATTCCGCGGCAAAAGCGACGGACGCCGCGTGGAGCAGGAGAATGGAGGCAACAAGAAGAGTAGGGGTTTTCATAGCGGCAAAGGGTCAGGTTCCGTTAGGGGAGAGGATTGCGAATGACAAGAAGAAAGGTCTTGCGGGTCCGTAGGCAAGGGTAAGCCATGGTCTTCACCAGATCCAGGAAACGCCCCCGTAGAAGGCGCGGCCGTTGCCGGGGTTGAAGGAATCCGTGTCGTCGCTGTTGCGGGCGTCGGCGATGGGTTCGACGTTGGCGGCGTAGGTTTTGTCGAAGAGGTTTTTTACCTCGAAGTAGACCTGCAGGCCTTTCTTCGTTTTGTAGCCGGCGCGGAGTCCCATGAGCGCGTAGGGCTCCGCGTAGAGGGTGTTGGCTTCGTCGACGGGGTATTTGGTGATGTTCCACTCGACGTTCGGCCCGAAATAGACGCCTGACGGGTGTTCGTATCGCAGTTCGGCTTTGTAAGTGTGGACCGGGCTGCCAGCGATGCGGTTGTTGCCGTAGACCGGGTCGGCGGAGAATCGGAAGTCGCTAAAGTTATAGCTCTGGACGAGCACCAGACGATCGGCCTTGCGATCGACGGCCATGGTCTTGCCGTCCTTGCTTGCGTCGGTGTGCAGGCTCTTGACGAAGATGTCGTGCGCGACTTCGGTTTCGAGGCCGATTTCGAGGCCCTGATGGATGGTATGCGGTGCGTTGATCGAGCCGACCGAGACGCCCTGGGCGTTATTCTGGTCGATCAATTCATCACGCAGCCAAGTGCGATAAATCGCGAAATCCCATTCGAACGGGCCGGATTCGCCGCGCGTGCCGACCTCGAGCGTGATGGCCTTCTGTGAAGACAAGTCGTCCAGATGCTGACCGCCCGTCTCACCTTCGATAACTTTGAGCGATTCGTCAAAGGATGGGGGTTGGAAACTCCGGCTGACATTGATGAAGGCCATGTTCTTGTCCGTCCACTGATATGAGAGGCCGATTTTGGGATCGATGGACAAAAAGTGGTCGTCGCGAGTGACGAAGCCGACAGTCGAAGGCGGGGCATTTTCGCCGCGGAAAATTCGATTCACGTAGACGACCTGGAAGCCGGTATAGAGCGACAGTTCCTTCGTGAAGTAATGCTGATTCTCCACGAAAAACGGAATATTCGTGTAGTAAGTGCGATCGTGGAAGAGCAGGGCGCCGAGGTGGCCCCCGTTGTTTTCATAGGAGCTGTCGGACTCGGCTTCCCAGGAGGGAACGATGCCGATCGTGAATCGGTTTTTCTGTCCAAAGAGCTCAGTGGTGTTTTCGTAAGTGATATCGAGCGCCGCGTCATCGGAATAGTACCGAGTCGAGCCGAGCCGAAAATCGTCGTCGAACTGATCCATCTTCGTGACCTGGCGATGGTTATACTCGGCCGCGATCTGGAACTTCCAATCGTCTCCCTTCACGGCGAATTTGTCCATGAAACGGAAGTAATGCCATTTGGTTCCCCAATCCTGTGCGACGGCATCCGCGTTCGCCTGCCGCGGATTGGCATACATGGCGTCCTTGGTGATGGCGGAGGGGCTGTTTTGCTCCAGATGGCCGTAGAAGAAGTACAGCCGGTTTTCCGCATTCTCGTTGAATTTGTAACCCAGACTGAAAAACACCTTTTGGTAGTTCTCCTGGCTATGTTCGCGGTATCCATTGAGGACATGCTGGGTGGCAGAAGCGTAGATATCCCATGGACCGTTCGCCCACCCCGTGGTGGCTTCCTGTTCGAATAGGCCGAAACTGCCGAAATTCAGGTGCAGCGTAAAGGGATCAGCATCGCGACCGGTGGGGGTAATGAAATTGACCGCGCCGCCGAGAGCGACGCCGCCGAATCGGAAGGCGTCCGCGCCACGATAAACTTCGGCATAGGTCACCGAGTGCATATCGAGGTCGTGGAGGTAGGCTTCACCGTCGCCTTGATTCAGCGGAATGCCGTCGATGAGCACGGTAAGGCCGATGATGTCATCGTTATCCTGGCCGGATCCACGGATGGAGAGATGTGTATCTTCAGAGCCTTGCACCGCCTGGATGGTGACGCCGGGAGAATATTGGAGAAAGTCCTCGGTATAAGAGCCACGGCCGAGTTTGAAATTTTGCGGCGTGACGACATTCATCGCACCCGGGGTCTCCTGGATTCGCTGTTTTGCGGTGGCGGCGCTGGGAGAAACAACGCTGGTGTCCGGCGTGGCAGCAGCGGTATCCGTGGTATCTGCAGTCACTACGACCTCCGGGAGGGTGGCGCTATTTTGAGCAGCGAATGCGGCTCCGGAGCCGAGGAAAACCGCGATGGAGCAGGAGAGGAATGTTGAGCGAGGAATTGTTCGGGTTGGCATTGGGAAGGGAAGCAATGGAATCTAACACTCACTTTTCTTAGTCAGTGGACTTGCGGTGGATGCACGAATCGCGTGAGCGCACAGACTCAGCGCGAAATGCGTAAAGAATCGGATAAACTCTTTACGTTCTGGGCTGAACTTTCTGGGAACGGCGACGGGGTCCACCGGAGGGAATTGGAGTTGTCAGCCGTACACTCCCGCTCGTTGAACGATTCAACGAAGAATCTGCAAAATTTGTGATCCTTATGGAGCTTCCCCGCGGAAGATCTGTGGGTGAGCATCGCGCCTTCGTATGAGAATTTCTCCGTAAGGATTCACACAAAGGAGAAACAAGACTCACACGAAGACACGAAGCCCCCCCTGCTGCGCTTTCCGTGAACCACCAAAGGCACTTTGGACCGCCAGAGGCGGTTTTCGGAGTTTGGCTAATTTCGGCCAGCGTCCGTTCGCAAGCGGAGCCCAAGGGGGGCATCCCTGGCGCCCACCAACGTGGCTTTCGCGCTGCGCATAACGCTACGCGAGATGTTACCCCGGGCGCGCCAAAGGTGTGCCGGAACCGCCAAAGGCGGTTACAGACCCGCCCTACGCGAGCTCAGCCAGCTTGGCCTTCACCGCTTCGAAATTCGGCAGATCTTTCGGCGTGGGGGGCGCTTCGCTGTACTGGATGACGCCCTGCCTATCGATCACGAAGGCGGCGCGGCGGGCGGCGGAGCCGATGCCGACCAGATCCTCGAGCAGGACGTCGTAGGCTTTGGTCACGGTTTTGTTGAGGTCGCTGGCCAGGCGGATGCTGATGTTTTCCTTCTTGGCCCACGCTTCCTGGGCGAAGGGGGTGTCGACGCTGATGGCGATGACGTCGGCATTGAGGGCCTGGTAGCCGCCCAGGCCGCCACTGATGTCGCACATCTCCTGCGTGCACACGCCCGTGAAGGCGGCCGGAAAGAAAAGCAGGACGGTGTTCTGCTTGCCGAGGTTGGCGCTAAGTTTTACGTCGGCGAGGCCTTCGGCGGTTTTGGATTTGAGGCTGAAATCGGGAGCGGCGGAGCCGACGGGAAGAGGCATAAGGAAGATGGTAAAAAGGTTGTTGGATTTCGAGGGCTCCTTCTAGGAGGAAACGGGACGGGCGTTCAATGCCAATATCAGCGCGGCCACACCGCGATCGCAAACCACACGACCATCACCAGACCGATGGCCAGCTTGGCGACCATGCCGGCGGTCGTGCCGAGGAGCGAACCCCAGGTCGACTTGGCCGCGGGGACGAGTTCCTTGCCGCCGAGCAGTTCGCCGATGAGGACGCCGGCCAGCGGAGCCACGAGGATGCCGATGATGCCAAAAAACATGCCGACGATGCCGCCGATGACGCCGCCGATCGCGCCCCAGCGGGTGGCGCCGAACCAGCGCGCCCCCCAGGTGCCGCTCATGAATTCCACGATATAAGAGATCACCGTGAGGACGAGCAGGCCGATGATACCGCTCCACGTCATGGCCCGCTGCGGCAGCGTGAGATGGTGAATGATCGCCGCGGCCAAAATGATCGTCGTGCCGGGAAGGATCGGGACAAGAGTGCCCACGAGTCCGAAGAGCATGAGGGAGATCGTGAGCGTCCACCAGAGATACGTCATGAGAAAATCGTCGACTGTAGAAGGGCCGGAGAATCGGGCCGCATCAAGAAACGGCGAAGCGCCGGCCGAAGGCAATGAGAAAGCGCAGGGTGCCGGCAGTGAGGTGAGCCCGCCGTTCCCAACCGTCCTATTCCTCCTATTCGCCCTACGGCGCATGGATTTTTGTTGGCGTCCGGTGCGCGACCGCGCGTAATGTTGTGCATGGCAGAAGTTTACCGGCCCACGGAAACCGGGGAGACCTCGCAGCTCTTTGTGCAATTTGTGCAGATGCAGCAGCAGCAGGCGCTCTTCGCGATGGGCAAACACCCAAATACGCCCCCAAACGCCCCGCCACCGAATCTCGGCCTGGCGAAGGCCTTCGTTGATCAGCTTTGCGCCGTGCGCGAAAAGACGCGTGGCAATCTCTCGGCGGAGGAGCAGGGCCTGCTCAATTCCGCAATCTCCGGCTTGCAGACGAAATATCTCGAGGCGGTGAACGAACAGTGAGCGCCACGCCTTTGAGCATTGGCTCCGTGACCCTGGGCGGCCCGGAGCCGCTCTTCATCCTCGGGCCTTGCGTGATCGAATCCGAAGAGTTCGTCTGGCGGATGGCTCGCGCTTTGCAGGCGATCTGCCGGGAAGGCGGTCATTCATTCGTTTTCAAGGCTTCATACGACAAGGCGAATCGCACCTCCGGAAAGTCGTATCGTGGCATGGACGTGCGCGCGGGCTGCAAAATCCTCGGCGATATCGGTCGCGAACTCGGCGTGCCCGTGACGACGGACGTGCATTCGCCGGAGGAAGCGCGGATTGCCGCCGAGACGATCGACATTCTGCAAATCCCCGCGTTTCTCTGCCGGCAGACCGATCTGATCCAGGCGGCGGCCGAAACCGGTCGGGTGGTCAATGTGAAGAAAGGGCAATTCCTGGCCCCGTGGGATGTCGGGAATATCGCGGCAAAAATCACGGCGGCGGGCAATGATCGCTTCTTTTTCACCGAGCGCGGCGTGACCTTTGGCTACAATAATCTCGTCGCCGACATGCGGTCGCTCTACTGGATCCGCGAGGCTGGCTACCGCATCGTCTTCGACGCGACGCACTCCGTGCAGCGGCCCGGGGGCGGCGGAGACAAGACCTCGGGCGACGGGATCCTGGCCCCGGTGCTGGCGCGGGCCGCTGTGGCGGCCGGCTGCGATGGGGTCTTCATCGAGACCCACGAGGACCCAACCAAGGCGCTTTCGGATGGGCCGAATCAAATTCCGCTGGCCGACTTGCCCAAGCTGCTACAACAATTGAGGAAAATTCATGAACTTGTTTCGTAGTTCTCTCTTGTTTCTACTTGTGGCGTCTTTTGCGACAACTGGTCTCGCCGGCAAGCGGCAAGAGGATCCGCCGGCGAAAAAGCCGGATGCGAAGGATAAGGCGAAGGACAAGGACAATTCCGACGATGACGACGCCACTCCGCAAAAGGGTAAATTCAACATTGGGGCGATGATGGTCGAGGGGCATCCATCGCACGTCGTCAAAATTCCGTACTGGGACGCACAGGGGAAGCTTTCCGCGAACTATCTGATCGGTGAAGTGGAGAAAATCGATGCGGACAATGCCAAGCTGTCGGATATGAAGGTGGAGACCTTTGACGAAAAGGGCGCGCCGGATATGAGCATGGATATTCCGAATTCCATTTTTAATCTTAGCTCACACATTCTGGTGAGCCACACGCCGGTTACCATTTCGCGCCATGACTTTACGATCAGCGGGGACAGCGTCGAATTCAACGTCGACACGAAGGAAGGGACCCTTGTGGGCCATGTCCACATGTCGGTGTACGATTTGAATGCCGCGGCTGATCCTACGTCAGACGACGCTGAATCCCAATCCAAAGAGACCCAAAAGAATGTCAAGAAACCGTAAGTTTTCCGCTGTGGCGCTCGCGCTCTTTGGAGCCGCCGCCGTAGCGCTGGCGCAGGCGCCGTCATTGACCGAGCCCGCGAGCGATGCCCCCAAAGCAGACGCCGGCGCGTCTGGCGATGCCAAGGAAAAGGCCGGTGACGACAAGGATGCCGCCAAGTCCACTACGGAGATCTATGCCGACGAGGCAAAGTTCAACCAGAAGGCGCACATCGGCGTCTTCTCGAAGAATGTGCGGGTGGAAAACCCAAATTTCGTTCTTACCTGCAACCGGCTCACCGCGCATCTGCGCCACGACGATGCGAAGCCGGCGGGAAAGCCGGGAGACCCGTCGGGCGGCAAGCTGGCTCCGACGGCGGGCGTCAAGGTGACCGCGGACGGAGCGCCTGTGGCGCCGAAAAACCTCAAGGGGGCGGCGACGCCGAAGCCGGCCAAGGGCAAGACCCCTCCCGCGACACCGCCTCCAGCGACCCCTGCGCCGGCCACTCCGGCGCCCGCGGGCGGAAAGCCGGCGCTTCCCGGCGCTGATCAGAAAGGCGGCGGTCTGGAGAAGGCCGACGCAGAAGGGGATGTCGTCATCCATCAGGATAAGACCGACGAAAAAGGCAACGTCACCCACGGCATCGCCCACGCGCAGCGGGCGCTTTATGACGGGATCACCGGCGACGTCACCCTCATGGGGAAGCCGGATGTCCAGCAGGGGCAGAATCATTGTATTGCGCTCGATGAAAATGCGGTGATAGTGCTGAATCGTGACGGAAACATGACAGTTCACGGCAAGCATAAGACCGTACTCGAAAGCATGAGCGCGCCGGGCGCGGCCGCTCCTGGCGCTCCCGCCGCTCACTCGACCCCTGCACCTGGCGCTTGATGCAATCCCCGACCCTTCTTCAGGAACCACCCTTGACTTCGCCCGCCCCCCGTCAGTCCACGTCGCTCGGTGGAGACCCCATCCTGCGCACCGAGAAGCTCGTAAAAATATACGGCGGTCGCGCTGTGGTGAATGGCGTCGATGTGGAACTGCGTCGCGGGGAGGTTGTAGGTCTGCTCGGCCCGAATGGCGCCGGCAAGACGACGTCTTTTTACATGATTGTGGGCTTGGTGCAGCCCAATGGCGGCAAGGTCATCTTCGAAGGCAAAGACGTGACCCACATGCCGATGTACAAGCGGGCGCGCGCCGGCATGGGATACCTGCCGCAGGAGGAGTCCATCTTCCGCAAGCTCACGGTCGAGCAGAACATCATGGCCATCCTGGAGACCCAGTCGATGCCGTCAAAGGCGCGGAAGGCGCGTTGTGAGGAATTGCTCAAGCAATTTGGCATCGATCACGTGGCCAAGCAGTTCGCCTTGACGCTTTCGGGCGGTGAAAAGCGCCGTCTGACCATCGCCCGGTCGCTGGTGACGAACCCCTCGATGCTCATGCTGGACGAGCCTTTTTCCGGCGTCGACCCCATCGCAGTGGCCGAGGTCCAGCAGCATATTTTGAATTTGCGGGATGCCGGCCTAGCGATCCTGATCACCGATCATAACGTGCGCGAGACGCTCTCCATCGTGGACCGCGCCTACATGCTCAACGACGGCAAGGTGTTCACGCAGGGCACGAAAGACTTTTTGATCAACGACCCGATAGCGCGTCAGTTCTATCTTGGAGAAAGATTCCAAATGTAGCGCGGCCGCGGCTGGCGGGTCGTAAACCGCACAGCCAGAAATGTTATTTTCCAAACCCGGACCACGAAGCCTGGAGGCAGTAGCCTTCTCCTTCGAGGTCCGGGTTCTCTTTTTTTCCGGAGGCCCGTGGCCGGGTTTCCGCGCTTTTCTCGAAAAAGCCGTAATAAGCATAAAACCCAAAAACGAAAGAGAACATGCAAGTAGCTAACGCTAACGTCCCAGTCCGTATCGATGGCCGCCATGTGCCGGTCACCGCCGCCATCGTGTCGTACGTGGAGGAGAAGATCGATCATCTGCACCTGGATTACCCGCGGATCATCGACGCTCATGTCGTGCTCGACGTGCAGAAGTATCGCCATTCCTGCGAGATCATCCTGCACTGCGCGAATCACCTGTCCATCGAAGCGACGGACGAGACGGGCGACCTTTATGCCGCGATCGATGGAGCGATCGCCAAGGTTGCGCAGCGCATGCGGAAATTCAAAGGGCTGATTCTCCGCAGCCATCGGCCGCGGCGCGGCTCGGTCAAACAATGGCGGGAAGAGATCCTGGATGTGTCGGAAAGCCTGGAAGCCTTTGCCGATGACGAGGAGCCGGTGAAACCCAATGTGATTCGCACGGAACGCTACGCGGTGAAGCCGATGCATGTCGACGAGGCCGTGCTGCAGATGGATATGAGCCAGCGGCAGTTCGTAGTCTTCCTCAATGCCGTGACGGAGAAGGTAAGCATCCTGCATCGGCGCAAGGATGGCGGCTATGGCTTGATCGAGCCTTCCTTTGACTAGTTTGGAAGGCTAGTTAGTTTTCTTGACCGGCGATGTGCCCGGAGCTCCTCTGCCCGATGACGGGCCGGGGAGCACGGGCAGTCGCCGTCACTGACGAAGGCTTGGTCGGGGAAACGCGGTCGAAGCGCGACGACCTCGGGAGGATCAGAAGGCAAAGCCAAACGAGAAATTCACCGCGCCCCAATCCTCATAGACCTTGGGATTGGGATTGATGCCGACGTCGAGCCGGACCGGGCCGATCGGCAGCTTGTAGCGGAGCCCGACGCCCACGGCGTAGCGCATATCGGAGACGCCGGCATTTTCCACTTTGGAGACCACGTTGCCCGCATCGACGAAGACGGCGCCGAGAAGCGCTCCTTTGAGCGGAAAGTCGAACTCGATGTTGAAGACTGTGAAGGCCTCGCCGCCGATCGGGTAGCCATGGCGATCGCGCGGGCCGAGTTTGCGTTCGCGAAAGGAGCGCACGGAGGAGCCTCCGCCGCTGAAGTACCTTTCATCAATCGGCACATCGGTGAACGGGAAGAGCAGTCCGCCCCGCGCGCCGAGGGCGAGGAGATATTTGGTGGCGATCGGGATGTATTTCGTGCCGCGCACGGTGAAGCGCGCGAAAGCGGCTTCGCCGGCCAGGGCATCGAAATCCATCCCGGTGCTGATGATGTAGCCATCATTGGGACTCACCGGGCTGTCCCGGTAGTCGAAATTCTGGCTGATGCCGATGGTCGCAAGGTGATAGGAGGTCGGGCCGACCAGTTCCGGCACCACCGCCTCGTCGACGATGTCGACGTGCTTGGCCTGGAGGTAACCGCTAAGCTCGACGTGGGGATTTACCTTGCGCGTGATTTCCAGGCGGAGCCCCGTGTCCTGATGGGTGTAGCCGATTTCATCGCGCTGCTGGGCAAAAAGGCGGGCCTGAAAGCGCACGTCCGATTCGAAGAGCCACGGATCTACAAACAGCAGCTCGGCGCGCAATTCACGCTGTGTGTAGTCGATATCCAGCGTAAGCGGGCGGCCGGAACCGGCGATGTTGCGATTGCCCAGTTTGAGTCCAAACATCCCGCCATCATAGCTGCCGTAGCCGATGGAAAAGCCGAGTTCCTTGGCCTTGGCTTCTTCCGCGGTGAGCTCGATGTGAACCTGGTTGCCGTCGATCGGCGTGGTGTTGATGCGCAGATTGTTAAAGAGTCCCGTGCGCAGGAGTTCGCGGAAACGTTCGTCGAGTTTCTCGGGTGCGTAGACCTGTCCGGTGAGTGGGCGGAAGCGGTTGGTCACGACGGTGGGATGCAGTCGCTCCAGGCCGGTGACGCTGGCGCCGTCGAAGTGGTAGAGCGGCCCCGCGGTGAGCGTGAAGTGCACCGGGACGCGGCGGATGTTATTCGGCCCGACGACAGCTTTCTTCGGGTCGCCTGCTCCTGAGACTTCTGCGCGATAGTAGCCATGCTTCTTCAGGAAAAACTGAAGATTGTGCTGCATGGTATTCACCTGCTGCGTGGTGTAGGGAGTCTTCGAGAGATCGACGACTTCGGAATCCTTTTTCGGTTTCGCGAGAGAAATGCCGGTGGTGGCCTCCTGGGAATCGCTCAGGCCGCCGAGTAACTCGCGATTTGGGAAAACGAGTGTCCCGTCGAAGGTGATGTTGCCGAAAGTGTATTTCGGGCCTTCCTGGACCTTTACCAGGATATCCACCAGTGAGTGATCGGCGGTAAAGGTAATGACGGCGTCGTCGACCACGGAGTCGAGGTAGCCCTCGGCGGCATAGTAACCGCGGACACGCGCCACGCCGGTCTGGATATCGCCCTCGACAAAAGGAAAGGCCGCCGGCTCTTTTAATAAACGCTCTTCTGTGCCGCCGATGAGGTACTGAAAAAGCGTGGCCTGATCGGCCGCGTGATTTCCCGCGAAGGTCACATGGCGCAGCGTGGTGAGCTTGCCTTCCGTGATCGTGAGTAGGAGGTGCGAGCCGCGGATGTCCCAGTGCACGTCGGCATTGGCATAGCCATGCTTACGATAAAAGACCGACAGATAGTAAGCGGTGTCGTCCGCGCGCGGGCGCGTGAGGCCATTTTTCTGGATCTCGGAAATGGCTTCCGCAAGCGGTACGCGAAGCTGTTCCTCGGTATAGGCATGGTTGCCGGCAAAGACGATGGCGCCGTTCGTCTGCGGGGGTGGGGGTTGCAGGGATGGATCCGGCGGCACGGGCTGGAATTTCCCGGAGCCCGCCGGAGCCTTTGCCCCGAAGGCGATCGCAGTTAACAAAACGAAGGCCGCCAGAATACAGCCTCCGCGCATGCGGCGGTTCCACCGACCGATGAATAGAAATCCGGCGCTCCTCATGGGTTATTTAAAGCGAATGAGGTATTTCACCTGGCCGGAGAATTGGCCGGTAACATCCACGTCACCGACGAGATAGAACTGGTCAGTTAGTTTAAAAGTGGCGGCGACTTCCTGGTGGCCCGTGCGGCTGTCGACGGCGCCGGCGTCGATATTGAGGCGATCGAGGACGGGCGTGTTGTCGGCTTTCTCCTTCGTCTTGAAGACCTTGTGGTAAAGCTGCTGGAAGACCAGCATGGCGGCGCGGCTGGCCAGGACATCGTTCTTTCCGGTGAGTTCCCCGAGCGTAGCGCCGGTGGCCAGCAGCGACAGGATGTCCTGCTGCGGCAGAGGAGGCTCGCTGGTGAGCGAGAGCTGAGGGTCCTTGGCCGAGCCAAAGATGTAGGCGGAGATATGGTAGTCGCGCAGATTCGACTCCGCGTAGACGTCCAGTTTGGGCTGGAGGAAGGAATCCTTCGAAAAGGAGATGAATCCGCGGGTGATCGAGAGTTTCGAAAAGGGCAGCGAGGCGACGAAATTCTCGATGTGCACATTGCCATCGAGCGTCGGCGCGGCGCCCGTGCCGGCAAATTTCAAATCCACCGCTGCGGCCCCGTTGGCCAGATTCCCGCGCACTCTGAAAGGATCGTCGGCCCGCGTCTTGACCGCGATGTCAAAGGTCCAGCCCGCGAGTGGCGGCCCCAGGGAGAAGCCGCCCGAGGATGGCGCAGATAGCGGTTGCGGCTGCGGCTGGGACTCCGCCTTTGGGCGTCCCGGCAGCGCGATGGGCAGGATGTCAATGTCGCGGAAGAAGCGGCTCTGGGTGATCCACACCGTGCCGCCGAGCTTGCCCGCGGCCAGCGGGCCGGTCGCGGCGAGATCCGTATCGACGCGCACGGTCACGGAATCATTCCGCGCGACGAGGACGCTGTTGCACTTCAGGTGAATGTCGAAGATCGGCTCGGTGATTTTCGCGAACTGGACCTTTCCGGATAGATCGAAGCCGCCGCCGCCGATTTCCCCGTGGAATTTTTGGATAGCCAGCGATTCCTCGGTGAAAGCCAGATTCCCGTGCAAAGTGCCGATCGCGGGCACGCCTTCGCTCTTCATGCGCGCGTAGTCGATATTCAGGGCCGCGGAGCCGCTGAAATGCGGCTTGCCCACCGTGCCGCCCACATGCGCATCGAGCCCGACGTTGCCAGCGGCGCTCCGCATGGCGAAGACGACCTTGGGCAGGAAGGCCAGCGACGTCGGCGGGAGCTTCACCGTGACATCGAGCGGTAACTCGGGATCGAGTTTTTTCTGTTTCAGCGTGGCGTCGAGATCGAGCGGGATGTGGCCCTTGATCGTGAGCGGCTGGATTTCCTTCTGGCGGGCCGTGGCATCGAGCGTGAGATCCTTGGCCGCATAGTTCATGGCGAAATCGAACTCGGCCGGGTCGAATTGCGGCGCCGCTTTGGCCTTGAGACCCTTGGCGGAGATTTTGAAGCTGGCCGTCGGCTCCAGCAGCGTGCCGCCGGCGAGGAGATTTGCCGTGACGATGCCGCTCGCCGGCGCGGTCTGGCCGAGCGAGGTGAGGAGCTTCTCGATGTCGAGCTGGTTGGCGTTGATGTTGAGGGCGACGCGCTTTTCGAAGGGCAGGGGAGCCTGTGAGTTTTGCGGCTCGAAGGGCACGCTCACATAGCCGGAGAGCACCTGGGTCGTCCCCTGGCGCAGATTGATGTCGTGCAGCTTGAGCCGATTTTCCTTCCACTCGAGCCCGCCTTCGAAGGAGGTCGCGCCGGTAACGACGCGGAGTTGGGAGGTCTCGGCAAAATTCGGCCCGACGATCGCCGCCAGACGCACCTCCTTCAGATCGAACTTGCCGTAGCGGGCCTTGTCGACGGCGAGCTTCAGGTCGCCCTGGAATTCCTTGGTCTCCGCTTTGCCCTGGCCTTCCACAGTGAAATCGAGCGAGCCGCTGAGCGGTTCGTTGACGCCAAAGACCTGGAGCAGGGGATTCAGCACGCCGAGATCCTTGAAGAGCACGAGGACTGCCCCTTCGACGACGTTGGGTTTGTCGAGACCGGCCTTGCCGGCGACGGAGATCTGGCTGGAGCCGTCGATCTGCACCTTCACTTCGTCGACGGAAACCTCGCCATTGGCGACGGCGATTTTACCGGCGAGGGATTGCGCCTTGAAGGCGCCAAGGGCGAAATCCGCGCCCGTGATCTGCACCGTGCCCGCCGGCCCGTGCGCGTCGGTGGCGATTCTGCCGGTCGCCTCGATGTGGCCAGTGAGCGGGCGATCCTTCACGACCACGCCGAAGTCTTCCAGCTTCGGCAATTGGACGGAAAAATCCCCATTCAGCGGCAGCTTTGAAAGATCCTGGCCGCTCTTCGGCAATTGCCCGTTCCCTTGCAGAGAGATTCGGTTCTCACCCCGCGCGACGTCCGCGCGCCGCACGGTGAAGGCGCCATTTTGCAGATCGACGCCGAGTCCGACCGAGTCGATGGCCGTGCTGCCGGCGTAGAGCCCCTGCAGATCCGCGTCGATGGTCGCCTGGAGCCCCTGGAGCGGGTCGGGGTCCTGCGAATCCAGGCGCTTCGTCGCTTCGAGCTGTAGCTTGGCGGAGGCGGCGCCGGCGGTATCGAGCGCGAACTTGGCGGCTTCGATTTCGGACGTGAGTTTCGCCTCGCCAGCATGAAGACGCGCGGCCCCGCGGCCATTGACCGCGCCAGCGATTTGCTTGCCGGGCAGGAAGCTTCCCACGGCCCCAGGCAGATCGGGAAAAGCGAGGGTGAAATCCAGCGCCGCATCGGTCTTTGCAAAATCGCCGATCGCCTCCGGCAAGGCCGCCTGCCCAGTGCATTGCCACACGTTTCGCCCCAGCACGGCCCCGCCATAGGTGACCTTGGCCTGGCCGTCGGCAAAGACGGTGTCGAATTCGATGGCGTCGACCGATATTTTGTCCAGGCCCAAGGCATCCAGGTGGATGCCGAAGTTTCCCTTCCAGGTCTTTGGAGTTTCCGGTTCGCCGCCGAAGGTCGCGGCCAGCCAGCCCAGCCGCACCGCCGGCACATTCTTCGCATGGAAATAGTTCGCCGCGGCCTGGATGTCGATACCCGCGGCGTGGAAACCGAGCGTCGTGTCGTAGCTCGATTTCAACTCGCGGCCCTTCTTGTTGAGCTGCGAGCCCGACATATTGAAATCCGCTGAGCCGCCAAAAAAACGTCCTTTCAGCTCCAGGCTGCCCTTGTGCTGCGCCCGCTGGGAGGCGTCGAAATTCAGCTCGTCCACGACGATCTGCGGGTCGAGAGCCAAGTCTTTGATGAAGAGATTCCGCTGCGCGTAGCTGGTCGTGGCGGCAATGTGTTCCCACGCCGTGAAGCCTGGAACCTGAATGCGCTCGATCCGCAGGTAACCCGGGTCCCAGGGGTGCAGGTAAAAGTTCAAGCTTTTGACCTCGGTATCGCCCTCGTCGCCGCGGACGATGAGGCTGAAATTCTCGATCTTTACGCGGTCGGCATAGAGCGCGGGCTGACCGAGGAGGTTATTCAGGTCTTCGGCCAGGGATTTTTTCTCCTCCTTGGTCGTGCCCGAGTGCTGCGGGCGAAAGATGAGATTCGCCTGGCTGAGCTCATAGCTGCGGAGGAATTCGCCGACGCCGTGCTGAATGAGCATCGGCACGGAGTATTCGAGCCGCACGGCCTGGATATCGATTTTCTCGATCGCGCTTGGCTCGCTGCCGATCGGCTCCGCGTGAATGCCGCTGATCGTCAGGTTCGTGAAAAAGCTGCCCGAGAAATGGACATCGAGCTTCACGTTGTGGCTCGATGCAACCTTGATCAGCGCGAGGCGCAGGCCCGTCTCCAGCAGCGGCCGATGGAAGATGGCTAGGAAGAGAAAAAGGTAGAACAGGCCGCGGCCCAACTTCCGCCACCAGCGCCGTCGAGGTTTCGTCCGCCCGGGAGGCGGTGTTGGGACTGGATGCTTCTCTGGTTGATCCGGCATGAAACGGCGCTAGCCAGCTCGAAATCGCACGCAAGACGCTCCGCGGTGGCCTGATAGCAAAGGCTGTAGACTAAAAAGGCCCCGTCCCGGAAGCGTAAACGTTCTAGGGCTTGTTGGTAAAATCGCTTTTGGCGAGACCGCGAGCAAATTTGGTCGAGGCCAAGGCGCGAGGAAGGGCGCTATTGGTAGAAATAACGACCTTTCGCAGCAACGCCGGCCTCGGCCAAATCTGCCGCGAGATCGCCAGAATGGATTTTGCCAACATGCCCTAAGCCCCGCGAACAGCCTGAATCGCCGCGGCCATATCCGGCGCGCCGAAGACCGACGTCCCCGCGACGAGCGTATCCGCGCCATGGCCCACGGAGAGCGGCCCGGTCGTCGCATTGATGCCGCCATCGACCTCGATGCGGAAATTCAACTCTCTGGCGCGTCGCCGGGCCGCCGCGGCGTCCACCTTGGCCATCATCTCAGGGAGGAAAGGCTGCCCCCCGAAGCCGGGCTCCACGGTCATGACCAGCAGGAGATCGATGTCCGAAAGATACGGCTCCACGTCGGAGAACGGCGTGCCCGGCCGCAGCGACAGCCCGCACTGGCAGCCCGCCGCCCGGATCGCCGCCAGAGTGGATCGCACGTCATGCCGCGCCTCCACATGCACGGTGATATTCCGCGCCTCCTTCGTAAATCGCTCCAGGTAATGGTCCGGCCGATCAATCATGAGATGCACATCCAGGGGCCGGGTCGCCACCTGCGCCACCGCGTCCACAAAGGCGGGCCCAAAGGAAATATTGTCCACGAAATGCCCATCCATCACGTCGAGATGGAGCCAATCTCCGCCCGCCTCCTCGGCGCGCCGTACTTCTTCATGCAGCCGTCCGAAATTGCAGGCGAGGATGGACGGCGCGACGAGAACAGGATGCGTGGACATGGCCGCGGATGTAATCGAAAAGCCCGCGCCATCGCAAGACCGGCCCGCGCCGGGTTGAATGTGCAAATCCATGTGCGCTCGTGCGAAGCTCCAGCTTCGTTCCTGCGCGCCGAAGGCGCGAACTGGGCTTTGGCCAATTTTTCGCCGATTGCGATGCCTTTCCCATGCCCCAAAGGGGCTTCGCCCCCAAGCCCAGGGTTGTGCGTGTTCCACACGCGCTACCCTGGGTTTGTGACATAACGCCCCTACATCAACGGGGTTGCGCCCGCGGACGTAAATGGCCAATTTGGCTGAATAAGGCGCATGAAAGGAGCACGGGCATTCGTGCCCGTTCCCGGCGCGCGCCTTTGGCGCGCAGGCGCTGCGAAGCATCGCCCTGGAGTTTGGCCGATTCTCCTGCGCGAGCGGCCCCTCATAGGAGCGCAGATGCCTCGTCCGCTCGGCGCGGAAGCGTTCCGAAAGACGCAGGCTGCTCTTCGAGCAAACTGCACAGCAGCAACTCGTCCGCGCGATGGCATTGCCAACCCAAACGCGCGCCAGGGACGTGCCGGCGATCAACCGTGGCTCCCGTAGAGCCCATCCCCTCGAACTCCCAGGAGAGCGGAAAAAATTTCCGATTTTTCAAAAAAAAGGATTGCTCGCTCGATTCCGCTGCGCGATATGTCCCGCCCCGAAATTGGTGAGCATCAAATTCCAGCGTAGCTCAGTGGTAGAGCGATCGGCTGTTAACCGATTGGTCGTAGGTTCGAATCCTACCGCTGGAGCCATGCGCAGCATGCGAAAGCAAATGTTCTGCTCCGCGGAGGCGCACAATGGAAAGAGGACGGGGTGCGGCCTCAATCCTACCGCTGGAGCCAATGCGTATGATGCTCAAAATGAGTGGATTGTGTTGTGCAGGAGGGTAGAAATTCTGTGAAAGACTCTACTACTCTCCGTAAAACACCCGTAAACGATAATGGGTTGAGCGGGGACTACTTCAAGCTGGGCTCTGCGAAGCTTCAGCTATTGGAGCTGTCTGAGTAGGTGTTTTGGGATCCAGCGCTTCGCTGATTAGTGGTTCGAGGGGCGTGCACTTGGCGCGAAAATGTGACACATTGGGAGATACCGAAGGTCCGATTTGCTAGTATACTGATTCTTCAACGGGCTCTAACCTCAAGCGAGCCCCCGAAGATTGTATTTGGAGGCCGATTTCATTTCCTCTCACCCATGACTTTGCCTAACCGTAACCACGTTGCCCAGCGAGGTAATTGCTCATCCCGTGATTTCCAGGAAAGTTCAGTTGGAAGCACTGTCGGACCGATCTTGCGACCTCTGAACCGTAGGAAGAGATTTCTTCGGAACGTGTCGCTCGGTGCCGCGAGCTCTGTGCTTGCCTCGCTATTCCTTTGCGCCTCGCTCGTCACGTCTCGTGCCGTGACTCCATATTACTCCGCCTCGGGGCGTCTCAGCCAGGCAAATGCCACAGAAAGTACCAGCGACGGCGCCGTTAGCGGTGATGATGGCGGAAATCGATCGTTTTCGGCTTCCGCTAGCGGCTTGTCGGTGAGTTGCGGGGCAACTGCGCGGGGTTCGGGAATCTGGCGACCGGATGCCTCGGCGGGAATGACTGGTTATGTCCACGTCAGCAATCCCACCGCTCTCAAATCTCTCCCCGGTGCTGGTCGCGGTGTTGTTCCTCTATACCTCACGGTCACAGCGTCGACCACCTGCACGGCCTACAGCACTCCTGGTATTTTTTATCAGTCGCTATCCGGTGTGTCGGTGTCTGCCTCTTGTGGAAATTCTGGAATTTCAGGCTCTGGTGGCGTGACGAATGGCCCGTACGATCATTCCGAAAGCTACGATCCGGCTGTGAATGGGACCTCCGTTTTGCAAGTTTTAGTACCTATAGCAGATAGCGCTTCATTGGATATTGGATTTGGTCTTTCGGTGGGCTGTGTCGCTCTTGACCTGCCAGGGCAAAACCCTTCGGCCAGCGCCTTTATCACCGCCTCTGCCGTCGGTATCAGCGATAGTGCAGGCAACGGTGTCGGTGGCCTTGGGGTCAGTCTCATTGGATTGCCGGCAGGACCCAACCCTAACAACACCACCAAAGATGACGTGCAGACTTGCCCCGGCAACGGTGGCAATGCCCCGCCTTCCACGAATAACGGGTCCATCTCGGGCATGGCCACTTATCGCTTCCACGCCATGCTTGCCAGCTTGTCGATCACGGACACGCCAGTCGGGTACACTCCGCCGTTTGGCACGGCGATCCCGTTCACGGTGACTTACAATCAGCGTGAGGCGACGCAGCCTCCTGCCTTCACGTATTGCAATTTAGGCCCTCGATGGAACCTGGAGTGGCTCGGATATATTACAGACGACCCAGTGAATGCCAAGGCCGCCGCTGGTCTGGGTGAGACCGGAGGCGGCTGGGTTCGCGCGCTTTATTCCGGTGTCAATGCCGGGGTTTACGAGTACAGCCTCATCGGACGTCCGGGCATGCAGCTTCGCCGCTCCTCGACCGGCCCCGTCCAATACTCCATACTCTATCCGGATGGCTCGCAAGAAATCTACGCTCAGCCAGACGGGAGCGCTACGGCCCCTCGAAAGGTTTTTCTCACCCAGCGGATCGATCCCGCCGGAAATGCGACGACCATCACTTGGGATGGGCGCATGCGGATTTCAAAGATTACCGACGCGCTGAGCCAGGTCACGACGTTGACTTATGGTCTCGCCGCAGATCCGCTCAAAATTACCAGAGTGACTGATCCATTTGGCCGATTTGCCGACTTTCACTACGATGGTCTCGGTCGGCTGGATCAGATCACTGATGTCATAGGTATCCGATCGACCTTCACCTACGAGGAAAATAGCGCTTTCATCAGTTCTCTCACCACGCCCTACGGGGCCACGACTTTTACACACAGCGAAAGCGATCACGTCCGGCGGGTTACCGCTACGGATCCCGCTGGCGATACCGAAGTGATCGAAGCGGATGATGTGAGCATTCCCGCCATTCCGGAAAGCGACCCGCCTTCGCTGATTCCAAAAGGAATGAATATTCTGAACGCGCAACTTGATACACGCAACAGCTTTCACTGGGACAAGAAACAGTGGAAAGATGCGCCAAACGACTACACCAAGGCGCACATCTACCATTGGCTCATGGAGGCGGATATGCAAACGACCAGCGGCACTTTGGAAAGCGAAAAGCCGCCGTTGCGCAGCCGCACTTGGTATAATTATCCCAATCAACCGCAGAGCCAGATCGTCTCGTCCATCGTAACGCCTTCCAGGATCGGCCGCGTGATCGAGGGGGGGACGCAGCTCTGGAGTCGCGACATCACTTCGCTCGGAAAAGTCGCGTCGGAAACGGACCCGCTGGGCCGCTACACTCAGTATCAATACTCGTCAGACGGTCTGGATCTCCTCGAAGTATTGCACCGCGAAAAGGGCAGTCTCGTGGCCCTAGCATCAATGAGCTACAACGGTCGTCATCGACCGCTTTCTTTTACCGATCCTGCGGGCTCGACTACACACTATGTTTGGAATGATTTTGGTCAGTTGACTTCGTTTACCAACGCCCGCAGCGAGACCACGAGCTTTAGTTACTATTCGGGAGACGTGTCTGGTCAACGAAGCAAGTCACGGCTCATGATGATCGATGGGGCATTGCCGGGGAGTGATGACACTGTGGCTTTCGAATACGACAGTTACAGCGACCTTGCTAAAGTCACGAATCCGGATGGCTACTATCTGCGCTTCACCCACGATGCACTGGATCGCCTCGGTCGAGTGACTTATCCCGATGACACTTACACCGAGACGGCCTTTCAGGCTCTGGATCCACAGACTTGGCGCGATCGGCTGGGCCGTCTCACACATTTTAGCTACAACAGCATCAGGCAACTCGAGTCCGTCACTGATCCGCTGAATCGCACGGTGAACTATCGCTGGTGCAGGTGCGGGTCTCTTAGTCAAATTATTGATCCACTGCAGCACGCTACCACCTGGAGTCGTGACATTGCGGGCCGGGTCACGCGAAAGCAATATGCGGATGGCTCGGGAATCGACTACAATTACGAGCCGCTTTCCGGGCGGCTTCAGTTGACAATCGATGAGAAACGTCAAGTCAAGGAGCGAAGTTATAATTTGGATAATACCCTTGCTCGCTTAAGCTATTCGAACGCAGAGCACTACACGCCAAATGTTGCATTCACCTACGATTTCGACTACCCTCGCCTGCTACAGATGCTCGATGGCGTCGGGAAAACCGTCTACAATTATTATCCCGTGATCTCAGGTGCGGTGGGCGCCGGTCAAATTGCTAGCGTCGCCGGGCCGCTGCCTGACACGACACTCACGTATATTTATGATGAGCTTGGTCGCAATGAAGGCTACGCCATCAACGGGATCGGCGAAACTCGTTCCTTCGACTCACTCGGTCGTCTCAAGACGAGTGTAAACCCCCTCGGTGTATTCAACTATACCTACGTAGGCGCAACGAACCGCATAGACACGGTCGCGTACCCAAACCGCATGGTTTGCAGGTACAATTATTACTCCCTCGCTGGTGACTTTCGTCTCAAGGACATTATTTACACACTTCCCGGCAATACGCAGGTTTCCCGGCACAGCTATGAATACAGCGTTGGTGGTAATGTGATCCGCTGGACGCAGGTCATCTCACAAGCTGGCCTTAATCGCTCTTGGCGATGTGGCTACGATGACGCGGATCAACTTACTTCTGTTACTTCGCTGGATCCAGAGACGCTAGTCGCACTTTCCTCAGGGCAGTATGCCTATACCTATGATTTGGCCGGTAATCGTCTCACTGAAACCACTGATGGTGTTACAATAAACGCCAGCTTCAATGTGCTCAATCAACTGGTCTCCCTCACTGGGTCTGGGGTCTCAGCGCTTCCTGAGCAAACCTACGAATGGGACGCGGAGGATCGGTTGATCGCAATTAATTATGTAGGAACGACGCATCGGAGTAGAATCAGCTGTGATGGCTACGGTCGTCAAGTGAAGTTGGATGAACTGGATGGTTCAACAGTACAGCAGTCGTGGCGGCTGGTTTGGGACGGAGTCACACTTCGTCAAAAAAATAGCGACGGAGTCGATGGAAAGAAGGCGCTTTTCCCAAGGGGCGTGTGGGATGGAGTTAATAGAGTTTACAACGAAACGGATCATCTGAATAGTATTCGAGTTGTGCGGGATTCAAGTGGTGATTTAATGGCTTGCTACGATTATGATCCTTTTGGGAATGAATCGAGAATTTCTGGAATCTACGAGGCGACTTTGGGGTACACAGGGCAGCATTTTCACGCTGTGAGTAAATTAAATGTAGCAGTAGCGCGAGAATATGAAGCAAATTCAGGGCGCTGGCTTAGTCGGGATCCGTTGGGCGAACGCCCGTCCATCAATATGTACGCCTACTGTGTAAATAATCCAATTCGGTACGTTGACCCCCTTGGTCTTACGTCTACGTGCCCAGAGAAGCCCGATTGTCTGCGGAATAATAAAAACTGGAATAGAGAAAATAGCTGGGGCGAAGGTGCGTTTCACTGTGGGTTTGAAGTCTACAAAGAAGCAAACCCTTCGCCGTGGCCAGCCCAAGAATGTGCGTATGATGAGATGGGTAAGCTGGTTGGACCAGGTCACACTTTTAAAGCTTGTGCAGGAACCCCCGATGATTACGCTGATCCCAAATGGGACGGAACGTGGAGCGACTTGGTGAATGCTTTTAACCACACTTTCAATGATCGAGGTGGCCCGTACAATAATTTCTGGATGCCAATATTGATGAGTTATTCGCACGCTCATCCAAACAATGGGTATTTGGAGCCATACCCTATCATGTTTATCCCGCCCGGAGGATAGTTGGCGTTAGTTGTTGCGTCTGTTAATCGGCTATGAATACCAGTAGATCTTTTGCTTGCAGGCTTTCATTTTTAGCGTTCTTCTGTTCGCAGTGGAGTTTGCGTTCAGAAGCGCAAACCGCATTTCGTCAGCTAACTTACGACGCCGACGGGAATCGAAGTTCGCAGGCGGCGACAACTAGTGCGCCGCCGACGATGTCTGTCGTGCCCCGATCCGCTCTCTTGCAGACTAGCGGGCGCGTATCATTTCAGGTGATTGCCAATGGCCCAGGGAATCTACATTACCAGTGGCAATTGAATGGTGTCAACATCCCGGGCGCAACGAGCGATACGCTTGTGGTAGCCGGATTGTCCGTGCCTCCGCCACAGATCGCCTTTGAAAGCGGCTTCGAATCGCCTGATGAGAGCGGGAGCAGCTTTGCGACCTTCCACGGCTCTCAATCCATGGGACCCTGGACCGTAGAGGGTGATTCCGTAGATCTCGTTTCGTCGCTCTGGGCGAGTGCCGAGGGCCGGCAGTCGATTGACGTGAACGGAAGCGGAAAAGGAGGAATCTTTGTCGACATCGCCACTATTCCCGGCAGATCCTACACGCTTCAGTTCGCTCACGCTGGGAATCCGCAGGGCTCTGCGATGACCACGCTGCAGGTGTGGTGGGATGGTGGAGTCCTCGATACCATAAGCTTCGACTCAACAGGAAACACGCTCGCACACATGGGCTGGGTGGTGGCAGCCTACCAAGTGCAGGCCAGCGGAGACCTCACGCGACTGCGCTTCGATAGCCTGACGGATGGGTATTGTGGCCCGGTCCTTGACAACGTGCAGCTCGTTGACAATGCACCGCGTCCGAACTACGGCCAATATACCGTAGTGGTGAGCAACGAGTTTGGGAGCGTAACGAGCGCTCCGGTGACAATCGAGCCCGACGCCGATGGTGACGGCCTGCCCGATTCATGGGAGATTGCGCACTTCCGCACGCTGAGCCAGTCTGGCGCAGGCGATTTCGATGGCGACGGGATTTCGAATCTTGAGGAATACCGGGAGGGAACCGATCCGGCCAATGCCGCATCTGGCCATCCGCGACTGACGTTGTCGACGATGGGTGACGGGACGATCTCCGCTTCCCCATACGTGCAATTCTACACTCTTGGCCAAAGCCTCACATTGACCGCGACACCCTCAGCCGGAAATGTCTTCCTCGGGTGGATCGGTGCAGACGCAGCGCAGGCGAATCCTGCGACTTTGGTTATGAATGGAAGCCGTACAGTGCAGGCGAAGTTCAGCGTGGGAGGTGTGGCGGCTTGGGGCAACGATATGAATGGAGAATCCTCTCCTCCGGCAGACTTGCGCAACGTCATCGCGCTTTCTGCGGCTTCCCGCTTCACATTGGCGTTGACGAGTGATGGTACTGTAACGGGTTGGGGCGACAACTATTTGAAACAGATCGATATCCCGTATGGACTGAGCGGCGTGACGCAAATTTCTGCAGGTGATGCGGGAAGCCTGGCGTTAAAGGAAGACGGAACGGTGGTCGTTTGGCCGGATTTGTCTGCCTATGCCGAAGCCATGCCAGCTGACCTTTCCGACGTTGCGGCGGTAGCCGCAGGCGCAAATTTCTATCTCGCTTTGAAGCGAGACGGCACATTGGTTGTCTGGGGTTATAGTTCTTCGAATCCATTGGAAATCCCTCGCGGCCTGAACAATGCCGTGGCGATCGCGGCGGGTGCGTCTCACGCTCTCGCTCTGCGGGCAGATGGGACGGTCACGGAGCTGTGGCCAATTGGAGGAGAAATCCCCAAGCCGGCCGATTTGAATCATGTGGTGGCGATTGCTGCGGGAAATGGGTTCAGCCTTGCGCTGAAAGACGATGGTACGGTCGTGTTTTGGGGCAATTCTTTGGAGCAGCCGACGCCAGACCACTTAAATAATGTCGTGGCGATCGCGGCCGGTAGCGACCATTGCCTTGCCTTGAAAGCAGATGGCACGGTGATAGCGTGGGGTAGCGATTATCACGCGCAAA
>FTCV01000471.1_pt1 | contig 26885 bp, 25 predicted proteins | sample 1639691 | NCBI WGS metagenome assembly FTCV01 (sample SAMEA3914864, study PRJEB12502) | metagenome | biome: forest; material: soil | place: USA | collected 2012-03-12 | depth 0.3 m
CCGGCGGGCGGCCAGCATCCGCTCGCCTTCCTCGATGTCCTTCCCGGTGTCGCCGCTGGCCAGCGTCCAGGCGACCGGCAGCGTGTCGCGGTGCCGGCCGCCCAGCAGTTCCGACACCGGCAGCCCGACGCGCTTGCCCATCGCGTCGAGCAGCGCCGTCTCGACCGCCGACTTGGCGAAATGGTTGCCGACCACCGCGCGCCCCACCCGGGCCATCGTGGCCGCGACCCGCGAGGCGTCGCAGTCGCGCAACACGGGGGCAATGTATTGGTCGATGGACAGCTTGATGCCTTCCGGGCTTTCTTCACCGTAACTCAAGCCACCGATGGTCGTTCCTTCACCAACACCAGATATTCCGTCGGAACAGTAAATCCTCACGACGACGATCGACTGCACCATCATCGTGGCCATCGACAGGACGTGCGGGCGAACAGTCGGAATGCGAGCCAGAACCGTATCGACCCTCTCGATCCTTACCATTATTATACTGTCCTCGCTGGGCATTGATCTTCGAGCAAACTATTCGTTGCCAAGCGGAAAGGGAAAGACCATGTTGGTATCGCTTGATACCCTGGGGGTATGAAAGCCCCGCGACCCGAGGACGGAGCGCCCGTTGGAACTGCGCCACCTCCGCTATTTCCTGGCCGTCGCCGCCGAGCGGAACTTCTCGCGCGCCGCGGAACGCCTGCACATCGCGCAGCCGCCGCTCAGCCGCCAGATCCAGCAGCTCGAAGAGGAGCTCGGGGTGCTGCTGATCGAGCGCGACAGCCGCCCGATCCGCCTGACCGAAGCGGGGCGCCTGATCCAGGAGCAGGCGGTGCAGGTGCTGGAACGCGTGGAGGAGATCAAGGCGATGGCGCGCCGCCTGCGCCAGAGCGGCCACGAGCGGCTGGTCATCGGCTTCGTGTCGTCGACGCTGTACGGCTGGTTGCCGGAGGTGCTGCGCCGCTTCCGCGCGGCGCGCCCGGGCGTCGACGTCTCGCTGCTCGAACTCACCACGCTGGAGCAGATGGCGGCGCTCAAGGACGGCCGCATCGACATCGGCTTCGGCCGCATCCCGCTGGAGGACCCGGCGGTGACCCGCAGACTTATGAGGTATGAAGCGGTCATCGCCGCGCTGCCGCGCGGCCATCGCCTGCTCGACGAGGACCGGCCGCTCCACCTGGAGGACTTGGCCGCGGACACGCTGATCGTCTTTCCCAAGACGCCGCGCCCCAGCTTCGCCGACCAGGTGCTCGGCCTCTACCGCAATCGCGGATTGCGCCCGAACAGCGTGCTCGAAGTCCGCGACGTCCAGACGGCGCTGGGGCTGGTGGCCGCCGACGCCGGCATCAGCCTGGTGACCGCGTCGGTCAAGCAACTGCGCCGCGACAACGTCGACTACCGCCCGCTCGGCGACGAGCAGGCGGTCTCCCCGCTGTTCATGAGCCACCGGGCGAGCGACACCTCCAACGACATCCGCCTGATGCTGGACGTCATCCGCGAGGTCTACCGGGCCAACAACGTGCCCAACACGCTGGACTGAGAGCCCGCAGTTGCGCTTCCCGTCGCTCGCCATGACCAGCTTACGAAGGGACTTCCACCCGAAAGACAACACCCATGCCGGGCGCACCCAAAAAAAAGCAGCGACCGGAACGGTCGCTGCCAAGTCTGCTCAGGATGATCGGTCACCGGTATTACAGTTGCGTCGTTTTCCTGAGGTGAGTCTTCCTTGCCATCGCCTGATCGCACCGCCTGCGGGCGGACCAAGCGACCGCAAAGGCGGCTTCGCTCTGCCGCCAGGCCACACCGCAACCGTAATGCTAGAAAGCGAGGACTGTGCGGGCGATCACGACGTTCGAATCCACATTTCGTTCCGCCGGCAGAGCATTCGTGTCACTCACCTTCATCTTTATGAGACTATATTCCGCACCGACCCGAAGACCGGGAGCCACCGTGTAGCTGAGCCCCGCAGTGTAGTAATCCTGTTCGCGTTTCCCCGGAACTCGCACATCGCCGGGATCCTTCCCATAAGTGTATCCAATCCCCGCGACGAATGGACCGGTCGCATATTGCAATCCAAGGTTGAATGCTTCATAATTGTCTTTGAATGACGCGGTCTTGGCCTGACCCGACTTGCCATACCAAACATAGCCGCCGCCGAGCACAAAACCGGCATAGCCGATCTGGCCGGCAACCTGGACACCGCCCAGCTTCTCATAGTCGACGGCGCCGGTGCTCTCATAGGTTCCGCCGAGATAGCCGGCACCGACCCTCAGCGCCACCCCGCTGAATTCGCCGGAATAATTCACATTCGCTTCCCAGACATCCTGCAACGTGCTGGCGCCGGCGCCCGACGGCCCTCGCAGTCGGTTGACGTCGGTCGCGGAACTGCCGGAATGCGGGGTGTAGCTGACCCCCGCCTGTATCCCGGAAAACCGCGGCGTGATGTAGACGATCTTCGTCGACACGTCGATTATGGCGGCGGCCTGCGTCGTCGATGTGGCCGCCGGCTGGTAGCCGAACGACACCGCGCCAAGCTTGGTGTTTCCGGCTGACGGATTGCCCGAGGTGGCCCAGCTCACTGCAGCGTCATAGATGCCGAGGAAATGAAAATCGATCGGTCGTATCAGGGTCGCGAGCATGTCGTCGTTGTAGGAGTTGCGCGTTCCGAGCTCAAAGCGCCCGAACGATCCCCCCACGAAAATGAGCGAACGATCGGCATCCGTGGTGCGGTCGGCGTTGTTCGCCCGCAGGCGCATGCGGGCCCCATATTCCAGGCCATTGTCCGATTTGGCGGATGGTATGATGTTCAAACGAACGCGGTTGCGAAATTCCGTCGACCGCAACGCACTGTCGTTGTCCTGCTTGACGTAGCCCGCCTCGAAATAGGCGTCACCGCCGATGCGCACATCGAACTTCGCCTGGGCGTTGGCGGCCCCGCTCGCCGCGAGCACCAGGACTCCGCAAGCCGTTGCTGAGCATTTATTCATCACTTCCTCCTCCATCTTTGTCGATTGGTTGTCGTGATCAATTGCCGGGACGACACGGCATGACCGCCGCCCGCCTCCTTCCCGCGCATCCGGGAACCGCCGGCGCCGGCGCGCCCGTCATCCCGTGCGCAGATGACCCAGGAAATCGTCGACCTGCCGCTGCAGGGTGTCGCGTCCTGCGCCTGGCCGGTGGCCGCCGGCAGGACGATGCTCGCCGCCACCTGTGTCTTCTCCGCGCCTTCGCTCACCCCCGTCGCGTCGGAGGAGACGTCCGTCGTCCGCACGGTGAGGGTGCGATGCTTTCAGCGATCGATCTGGTCACCGCCTCCTGCTCCTCGATCGCGGTCGCGGTCGCGATGGTGGCGGTGCCCTCGTTCACGCACTCGATCACGCGGATGACGCTGGCGATGGCCTGGGACGCGTCTCGCGTCACCTCCTGAATCGCCGAGATCCGGGCAGTGATCTCGTCGGTGGCATCTGCGGTTTCGCTGGCGAGCTGCTTGACTTCACTTGATGATGCCGAGCTGCCTGGCCAGGGCTGCCGGCTGCGTGTTCGCGGCCTGCATGCCCTGCAGGCGGAGAATCTGCTCGGCCAGGGTGGTGGTCATGCCCTCGAACCTCCAATGATTTACTGATTGGCCTGTTGCGAATAAAAGTTTCTGAAGATTGTCGTTATTTCCGATGTGAACCAGCAGTTAGAGCCTGTATGACTGCCAAGATGCTATTTTTATCAAAGCGATATTTACCGCCGAGACAAGAAAGGACCCCAAGAATTTCACAAAGATCCCCCGATGATCGCTGGAGAGCTGGACGATCGTCGCTTCTTAGCGAAAAATCCTGATATCCTTTCTTGTCTTGGCGGCTCAATCTCTATTGATCGACTCGTTTTCCATGAGAATCATAGTCATACAGGCTCTTACGAAATACTCGACCGATACAAAGCGCCAGATGATATCTGGGTCTCCAAGTAATAGTGCTCACATCATCCGCTAATCAGCGTCATTATGAGCAAAATAATGAGAATTACAACTATTAAATTTACGATCTGACGCATACTTTTAATCTTCAATCAAATTTCATGGCGGACCAAGCGTCCTGCCAACGGCCTCTATATTGAGTCGGCCCGCCTTCCGATCGATTTGTCGAGCAGCGTTCCAACGAAGGCAGTATTGAATTCGCCGGATCTGAACTTCTGGTGGTTGAGGATCTGCTTGTGGAAGTTTGCGGTGGTGGTGACGCCTTCGATGACCATTTCATCAAGGGCGCGCAGCATGCGAGCAATGGCCTCGTCGCGGTCCGAACCCCAGCAGATCAGCTTCCCAACCATGGAATCGTAGAAGGGCGGGATGACGTAGCCGGTTTCGATATGCGTATCGAGGCGCACGCCGAAACCGCCGGGCGCGCGGAATGCCGGAATCTGCCCCGGGCTCGGCATGAAGTCCTTCTGCGGATCTTCTGCGTTGATCCGGCACTCGATCGCATGGCCACTAAGGCGGATATCGTCCTGAGAAAGGTCGAGCTTCCGGCCGCTGGCAATCTGAAGCTGGAGCTTGATGAGGTCGACGCCCGAGACCATTTCGGTCACCGGATGCTCCACCTGGATGCGGGTGTTCATCTCGATGAAGTAGTATTTGCGTTCGACATTATCGAAAACGAATTCCACGGTCCCGGCATTCTTGTAGCCGACCTCGTGGCAAAGCGCGACGGCGGCATCCGCTAGCCCCTGCCGGAGCCCCGCGTCAAGCGCTGGCGACGGGGATTCCTCGATGAGCTTCTGGTTGCGGCGCTGCACCGTGCAGTCGCGCTCGCCGAGATGCAGCACCCGCTCGCCGTCCGAAATCACCTGGATCTCGATATGGCGGATGTCGGTCAGATAGCGCTCGATATAGACCGACGGATCGCCGAAGGCCGTTTCCGCCTCCGACATGATTTCCGAAAGGTCCTTCTCCAGCGTTTCGCCCGACTTGACCACCCGCATGCCGCGTCCGCCACCACCGGCCGCGGCTTTGATCAGCAGCGGGTAGCGGACCTCGCTCGCCACAGCCAGGGCCTCGTCATATTGCGAGATCCCTCCGACCGATCCTGGCACGGTCGGCACACCGGCACGGCGGGCGATCTTCTTCGCCTCGATCTTGTCGCCCATGCTCTTGATGACGTGGCTCGCCGGACCGACGAAGCCGACGCCTTCCTTCTCGCAGAGCGCGGCGAAGTCGGGATTCTCCGACAGGAAGCCGTAGCCGGGATGGACAGCGTCCGCCTTGTAGGCCTGGGCCGCGCCGATGATTGCGTGCATGTTGCGATAGCTGAGCTTCACCTGGGATGGGCCGATGCAGACGGCTTGATCGGCGAGCCTGACCGGAAGGGAATCTCCGTCGGCTTCCGAATAAGCAAGCACGCTGCGGATGCCGAGCTCCTTGCAGGCTCGAATGATGCGCAAGGCGATTTCACCGCGATTGGCGATGATAACGCTCTTCAGAAGATCCGGCATCCTTTGTCTCTTTCGGGAATAGTCGAGCGGCGTGCGTCACGATCGACGCATGCAGAATGCTCCAGGTTTTTGCATCCAGGCGTGGTGCTTGCCCGCAGGCCGGCCGGGTCTGCCGGCACGGTATCAGGCTCGACGCTTGATCACCATCATCGGCTGGCCGTATTCGACCGCCTGCTCGTTGTCGACGAGGATCTGCGTGACGGTGCCCGCGACACCGGCTTCGATGTTGTTCATCAGCTTCATCACCTCGACGACGCACAGGACCGTGTCGGCCTCGACCGCGTCGTCAACCGTAACGAAGGCAGGCGCTCCAGGCTTCGGAGATGCATAAAAGGTCCCCACCATCGGTGCCTTGATCAGCACTTCATCGGCCGCAAGCTGCCCGATCCACCCCCGTGGAGCGGCGGTCGTCGCCGCCGGCCGTGCCGCAGGAGCGGGAGCCGCGGCGACAGCCGGGGAGGAAGCCTGAGTGGCAGGCACGGCCACAGATGCCGATGCGGAAGGCTGGTGGAAGGCAGGCGCTGGGGACTGATGGTTGCGCGAAACGAACAGCTCGACATCGCCGAATTTCAGCGAGAACTCGCGCACGTCGTCCGTGACGCCGACCCAGTCGACGATGGCTTTCAGTTCCTTGAGGTCGGGCGAATTACGCGACATTCTCTTCTGCTCCTATTTGCATTCTGATCGAAAGATCAGCAGTCTTGATGACTACCGTTCCGGCGTCCTTTTTGCTGTGCAGCGCCTTGATTAGCGCCAAAAGCTGTTTTGCAGTCCCGTCGGCGCATTCGCCGGATGCAACGGCCTTCTGCATTTCGTCCACCTGCGTGCCGGCAAACATGGCTCTGAGCAGCAGATGATCGATGTTCTCGTTCGGATAACGCTTCTTGAGATCCGGCAGCATCGGCGGGATAGGCACCGGATCGTGCGCGATGTTGGATGCGCCGTTCTTCAGGATGCGGGTCAATAGTTCCGGCTCGATCGGCGCCAGCAGCTTGCCGTAGTAGCCGAGTGCATATTTCTTGATCTCGTTCGGCACCACCCCGTAGCGGTCACCGGAGATCATGTTCATCACGGCCTGGGTGCCGACGAACTGGGCGAACGGCGTGATCATGATCGGAAACGCCAGTTCCGCCCTCACCCGCGCCACTTCATGCAGAAGCTCGTCGAAGCGGTGCGAGAGGCCCGCCGTCTCGAGCTGCGACCGGAAGTTCGACAGCATGCCGCCGGGTAGCTGGTGCATGTAGTGCAGCCCGTCATACTCCACCGGTTTGCCGAGCGGCTTGTCTTCATCTGCGGCGATTTCGGCCAGTCGCTTGCTGATCGCGTCGATCCTGGCGTCGTCGACGTTGACGATATAACCGAGCGCCCTGAGATCCCGGACGATGCGCTGAGTCGAAGGCTGACCCGCCCCATTCGCCAGAGGGGCGACAGAGGTGTGCAGCGCGTCGGCTCCAAGTTCCACCGCCTCCAGGTAGACGAGCGGCGCCAGCGCCGTCAGGCAGTGGCTGTGGATTTCCAGCGGGCGATCGCCGATCACTTCCTTGATGGCCGGCACCAGCGTGCGAATGCGCTCCGGCGTCAGCAGACCGCCGGCATCCTTCAGCATAATCGCGTCGACATTGGTCTTGTCGAGCAGCTCTTTCGCCTTGTCGATGTAGAGTTGGTCGGTATGGACGGGGCTTTCGCAGAAGGACAACGCCCCGAAGGTGGAGGCGCCAAGCCTCTTCGCCTGTCGCAGGGCGGGCGCCATGTTGTCGATGTCGTTCAGACCGTCGAACGAGCCGATCACCCGGAAGCCGTTGGCATAGAGCCGGTCCACCCAGCCCTCGATCACGTCGTCGGCCAGGAAGTCGAACGAGGCGATGTTCTTGGAGCGGATCAGCGCACGGAACTTGGCGTTGGGGGCGTACTTGTGCAGCAGCCGCACGCGTTCCCACGGATCTTCCTTCAGGTAGCGGACCGACACATCGAATTGGATCGGCGCCATCATGTCAACCTGACCGAAACCGCCTGCGTCGAAGTCGTCAACCATTGACAGCATGTGGTCCGTGCGCATCCGTGTCGCCCAGAGGCTCTGATGCGCATCCCGCAACGTCGTATCGATGATCTTGATTTCCCGGCGGCTTCCGGCGGGACGACCGCCAAGGCTCATCAGGGACGCGATTGATTTTGGCGTATCCACATATACCTCCCACGCTCCGGCAAGCACCGGCAAAACGCAAAGCATTCCTTGCGCTTTCTCATTTCCGTAAAAACCGGGATCAGCCGTTCGCGCCTCCGCCTGAAGCGTTCCGAAAGTTCTCCCGTTCCGAATTCGATTTATCTCAACTCCAAGCTAGCGAAATTTCCGATCCTCGGTTACTTTCTGATCCTCGAAAAGATCAGCGGCGGCTCTTGATCGAATATCTCTTGACCGAATATCGTCAATTCACTAAAGTTCATCTTATTGAACTGATATCCGCGTAATGAACTATAACCGAGAGGATGCCTGTGTCAAGTGCATATGAGACCCAAGCAGGGGGCGACGTTTCAGGAAAATACGATACCACCGTCCCGGCACTGCGTCGGGCGGTCATGATTCTCGACCTGGTCGCGAAAGCCGACACAACATTGGTGCCCGCCGATATCGCTCGGGCCTTGTCGCTTCCCAAGAGCACGGCACACGGTCTGATGAGCGTGATGCTCGAGCTCAACCTGCTGACGAAAGCCGCCAACGGGGCCATACGATTGGGCCCGCACCCCCTGCACTGGGCGAACAGCTTCCTGGCCGAGATGGATATCGTCTCCGCTTTCCACGAGTATTTCTCGAAGGATACATCTCTTTCAAAATACACGTTGACGATGACGGTGCTCGATCGGGGCGATGTCGTCTATGTCGGATGCCGCAATTCCGACAGGCCGATGGGGCTGACGTTTCGCATCGGAATGCGTCTGCCGGCCGCCTTTACGGCGACGGGAAAGATGTTATTGTCGGAGATCGCGGACCCCGAACTTTCGGCGATGTACCGCGAAGGCCTGCCGACGCCGATGACGGCGCACAGCGTCGGCAATCTCGACCAACTCAGGACCGAGCTCGGCGAGACGCGCGCGCGCGGATACTCCATCGACAACGAGCAGGTGCGCGACGGCATTCTCTGCATCGGTTCGGCGGTTCGCGACTATTCCGGCCGAGCGGTTGCAGGGATCGCGGTGACCCTGCTGCGCAACGAAGCGAGTAACGATGATATATCCGAGCTTGGCCGCAAGATGCGAGCAGTGGCCAATACACTGTCCGGCCAGCTCGGTCGGCAGGGCTGACCGCGGAGGCCTTCCGCTGGCGCGGCGTCGCGATTTCTTCGTTCGGAGGTCGATGGCAAAGCCCAAAGCTACGGTAGAAGCGGTTGGTGGGCATCCGAGGAGTTGAGTGAGCAGTTCGACTGACCCTGACCCTGCAAACTGGCCCGGTGGAAAAAAGAGTTTTTAGTTTTTCTGGCAAGTGGCCCTGTCCCCGAACCTGGTCCGGGGACAGGGCCACGACCGCCGAGACTGTGCTGATCCCTGGAACGGCCTCAGGGGCTGGGTCAGATGGAACCCCGTCATCAAGGCCCATTACCTCAGGATCGTCGCGGCAGGGCTGTCCCACGAAGATCGCCCTCGTCGCTTGCATGCGCCATTTCCTCGCCATCCCAAACACGATCATCAGGACATCCTCGCCATGGAAAGCTGCTTGACCGACAACACAGTCGCTTAGGAGTTGAAGTCTCCGGCAAACACGGCGCGGTTCACTGAAGCCGCCAAAGTCCTTTCGGAGACCCTGCGCCTCAAGAAGGCAAGCGTTCCTTTCGATCCGTCCGCGCTTGCCCGGCAAACCGTTACTTTTTCACCATCGGGCAGGCGCTGTCGATCAGCGGCGAGAAGGCATCGTCAGGGCCGATCGTGCCGATGATCTCGAAAAAGTCGTCAGGCCCAGTCGACTTCGACGGGGACTTCACCCTGGCAAGGTGCATAGGACGAACGAACTGGTTGTCCGCACGGATCAGACCTCCTTTGCTTGCGAAGGTGTCGATGAGGCCCGCCTTCATCGCCGGAACAACGACGGTTGCATCGTCGCTGCCAAGCTTCTGGACGGTCTTCAGATAGTGAGTCACCGCCTCGTACTCGCCTGCGTGAGTGAAGTCGGGCAGGCGTCCGGTTCTCTCCTTAAAACGCTGAGACCAAACCTTCGCCTCCTCGCTCATGGTCGGGTAGAATGACGTCGCGAAGGTGATGCCCTGGGCCAGCGGCAGGCCCATCGCCACGACATCGCTGGTGAAGAAGCTCAGGCTGGTGAAGACTACGCCCGATTGACGCAGCCCAAAGGTGTCGCCGGATTTCATGATATTGACCATGTCTGCGCCGCCGAATCCGACCGCGACGTTTTCGGCTGCCGATCCCTGCGCCTGCAGCACGTAGAACGACACGTCATCAGCGTTCGCCGGCACACGAACGTCGCCGACGATCTTGCCACCACCACTCTGGATTCCGGCCTGTGCCGCGGCACGGGCAGGTGTTCCCGCTGCCGTGTCCTGCACCATCACGTACCAGGACTTGCCGCCGGTCTGCGCTACGTAGCGCGTGGCGGAGACGGCAAGAGCGTAGAAGTCCGGCGTCCAATGAATCGAATTCGGCAGACAGCTCTTCCCGATCAGCTCGGACGTCTGTCCGACGGTCTGGATGATCAACTTCTTCGGCCGATCCTTGACGATGGCCTGTCCCGCCAAGGCGACAGAGGACCCAGCCAACCCGACAACCACCGATACGTTGTCCCGATCGAACCATTCGGTCACAATCGCCGAGCCCACGCTCGGCTTCATCTGGTGGTCGGCTGTTACAAGCTCGATCTTACGACCGAGCATGATCCCGCCGAAATCTTCGATCGCCATTTGCACGGCGGCCACAGAGCCTTTGCCAGAAAGGTCACTGTAGGCGGACGACATGTCCGTCACCAAACCAATCCGGAAAGCCTCGGCCGTCTGGCCGACGACGGGTGATGTCACGGCCACTGTCGCTGCCATTGCCAAAGGAAACGCCGCCATAAGGCGCGCAAATCTTCGAAAATAAAAACTATTAGTTTTATTCATGCTGCTACCTCCCCTTGCTTGACCGTGTCGCTATTCCAGAGGCCATCGACGGCTGCCCGGCTCGATTTCGCGCGGCATCAGCAGCGCCTCTTTCTCCTGCCCTCCAGTCCCGACCTCAATCCGGCCTTTGCCAAACTCAAGGCTCACCTCAGGCGCATCGGCGCCAGGACCATCGATGACCTCTGGAAAGCCATCGGAAACATCTGCGATTTCTTCGACCCAGACGAATGCTGGAGTTGCCGCAAGGACGCAGGCTGTGCGTCCGATCAAAGGCTCGATGCTCCAAGAGCCCGCATGACTGTGATTCTCATGGAAAACGGTTTGATCAATAGAGATCGAACCACCAAGACAAGAAAGGACACCAAGATTTTTCAATAAGAAGTGACGACCTGCCCGTGCTTCAGCGACCACCAGGCACTGTTTGCGAAATCCTTGGTATGCTTTGTGTCTTAGTGGTAAATATCTGTTTGATCAAAATGGTATCTTTGCTGTCATACAGGTTCTAAAGCGAGCTTTCCAGTATTTTTTTCTCAAAAACGTCTCGGAATATCGATCGCGCGGTGTCACCTCCGTCCAGCTTCCGGTTGACGCGCGAAAGTATGTGCCACGTGTTCCCTACTTTCTGCCACTCCCAGCGGGTTGCGGTCACACGCCAGACCTTGAAATCCTCCCCTTCCCGACGCTGAACAAGAAGAAGCGCGTGTGTCACAGCAGTCGCATGATCGCCGCGCAACTCTATGTATGGTACCCCTATGAAATGCCCCACCCCGCCGGCGAGCAGCTTTTGGTGCAGCTCGCCGGTCACCATTCCCATAAGTCCCTGGCGTCCTTCAAATTTGTCAATTTCGGCGTCGTAGGTACCATCTTCGGTCCATAGTTCTGCGGTCGCTTCGGGAAGGTTGGCATCGACAATCGGACCGTAAGACGCCATGCGATTGGCAATCTCGATGCGACTCTCAAGTTCGGCCAGTCTGCGTTTCAAATCCCCAAACTCTTGGATTTGCGTCGTGCTTTCCATCATCTCAACCCTCTGCGCTCAAGCTATTACGCCATCATTCACAGCGAACAGACTCGTGTTCGACACTGCCCTTGACGCTGTAATTTGACAGAAACGATCAATCTAAAATTGTGAAAAACTTCGGAACCGCCTGGCTATCTCGGAATCTTGCATCTTGCCGGCGGCATCTGCGACGATGCCTAGCAGCGGCATGTCAATATGCATGGCATCCGCAAAATGGCGCGCGAGGTCGAGATCCTTGATAGACCTCTCGACGTATAGATTCTCGTCGGCGACTTGCGCGTATTCAGCATACTGTCGTCGTGTCAAATCCCAGTCTCTCGACCAGAAATTCCGACCAGAGCTGCTGTCCATCACGGAAAGTAGGCATGCAGGATCCAATCCGCAGCCGGCTCCCAGTTCAAGCGCCTCGCCCATGATCAACTGGTTGGTGACGCCAACGAGATTGTTGATGATCTTGGTCTTCTGACCCGCAGCGATCGCCCCGCAGATGACGACGCGGTTTCCAAGCAAATTGAGAATGGGATAAGCTAACTCGATGTCGGTGGGATCGCCGCCCACCATGATTGTCAGTCTGCCCTCGGCTGCAGGAATGGGGCCTCCGCTGACCGGGGCGTCAATCATCCTGATGCCGAAACCCGCAAGTTTCTTTGCAACACCTTCGATTATCGACGGAAGAATCGTACTCGTCACGATGACGAGCGGCCGGATATCATCCTGAAGTCCGGCGGTGAGACCGTTTGGCCCGAATAGCGTGTCCATTAGCTGTTCGGCAGTATTTACCATAATGACAACTGCCCAGGAAGTGGCAACGGCGCTGGCGTTGACGGCTGTTTCACATCCGAGTTCTTCGAACTCATGCCTGACCTTGTCACTAAAGTCACACACCTTCACCTTCAACTGCCCACGCAGCAAAGTCCGTGCCATTGGTGCTCCAATATTACCGGCACCTATAAAAGCAACCTGACTCATCTGTTCCTCCCGGGTTTGCAAAGTTCAGGCCGACTGTGCGACAAAGATATCAAAGCTCGCCCAATACCCCAGCGAAGAGGCTGCCGGTTTACCTGCGAGCCGATGATTTAGTATTCTCGCGCACGCAACACACGTGACGTTCGCCGACTGGGATATTGAATTGAATCACTCCGCGGTCCATCCTCCGTCCACGACCAAGGAGCTGCCCGTCATAAGGGCCGACGCATCGGAGGCGAGAAATACGAATGCGCCCATGAGATCCTCCAGCTTGCCGAGGCGACCCAACTTTATCTTCGAGAAGATCATCTCGCGGTACTTGGGATCCTTCAGGAGGTCCTTCACCATGTCTGTCTCGATCAAGGTCGGACACAAGGCGTTAACACGGATTCCTATAGGCCCCAGCTCAAGCGCGAGTGACTTCGTGAACCCCTCAAGACCGAACTTGGAAGCGCTATAGACCGACCGCTCCGCGAGGCCGACCTTGCCCAGCGTCGATGATACGTTGATTATGGAGCCCCCTCTTCCACTCCCGACGAGGCCGCGAACCACATACTGAGTGAGAAAGAATGCAGCCTTGAGATTCAATTCGAAAACTGCGTCGAACGAATCTCGAGACACATCCACAAAAGGAACCGCAAGGCTGACGCCTGCGGCATTGACCAAGATGTCAAAGGGGCCGTGAGCATCAAGACGATGGAACTGTTCATGGTCGTTGACGTCAATCGGAACGGCCAGCGCAGACCCGCCCGACGCTCGAATGGCGCCTGCCGCAGTTTCAAGATCGCCGGCTGTCCGTGCGACGAGGACGATTTCTGCTCCGGCTTCAGCCAAGGCAGCCGCCGCCGCCAGTCCGATCCCTCTTCCCGCACCACTTATGACAGCGCGCTTTCCGTCAAGACGAAACGAAGGGGTTGCCGGCAGAGCGAGAGCGGCTGGGCTTCCCAAGCCCCGGTCAGCCAACTGTGACACCGCCGTCCACCACCATAATCGAGCCCGTGGACATCCGGGACTCATCGGACGCGAGATAGACAGCCGCCAGCGCAACGTCGATCGGCTCGATAATGCCAAAAACCTGGCCGTCCAAAACGCGCTTCACCTCTGTATTTGTGTCAATCAGCTTTTGTACTCTTGCCGTGCGGGTAGCGGCTGGTGCAATTGCATTGACGCGCACCTTGTCCTTACCGTAAGTCATTGCGAGAGAACGCGTAATTGCTGCGATCCCGCCCTTGGCGGCGGTATAGGAATCCCGCCCTGGCTGTCCCATGATTGCGACGCTCGACGTCATATTGATCACAGAACCGCCACCCGCCTTGATCAGCTCAGGGATGCCGAACCGACATCCTAGAAACGTCCCGAAGAGGTCGAGCTTGATCGTCCGCCAGAACTCGTCCAATGGAACGTCGACTGCAGTATCATCGCGTGAAGTAGACCCTCCGGCGTTATTGTGCAGGACGTTGAGAAGACCAAAGGTCTCGACAGTTTTCTTTACGGCAGCTTCAACGCTGTCCGGCTCCGTAACATCGGTTTGGATGAAAATAGCTTTTCCGCCTGCGGACTCAATCAAGTGCGCCGTTTCCTCTCCAGACACTTTGTCGATCTCGGCCACTGCAACCTTTGCGCCTTCTCGCGCAAAGAGTTCTGCCGTAGTCCGCCCTATACCTGTTCCTGCACCGGTAATAAGTGCTACTTTTCGTTCCAGTCGTGTCACGGTTTTTCTCCATATTTCCAGAGATTTTTGGAAATTCAATTACCAATATCTGCAAGAAATACTTTGTACATCAAAATATAGTGATCATATTTCCTATCAGATTAGGGTCTGCAACATATCCTTTCTAAAATCTGTAAACGGTTCTCCCGTCTTCAACTTTGTCACAAAGTCCGGATTCGCGATAAGAGCCCGGCCCACGCCTATCAGATCGAATTCGCCTGCATCGAAGCGATCTAATACGATCTGGATGTTGTTTTTCGCTTCGCTTCGCCCGGTCCGAAAGCTATCTTCCAACCTCGTCGACAAAGCGACGCTTCCCACCGCCATCGTTATTTGGCCTGTTAGTTTCTTGGTCCAGCCGGCAAGAGAGAGGTCGCTGCCTTCGAATGCTGGAAGATCGAAATACCGGGTACTAACGTCCAATATGTCTACCCCAGCCGACACCAAGGGTGCGAGCACCTCTTCCAGTTCTTGGGGGGTTTGCGCCAAACGAGCCAGATAGTCCTGGCTCTTATGCTGAGAAAACCGGAACTGCAAAGGGCGTGAGGTCCCGATCGCTGCCCGAACCGCCTTAATTACCTCAACTGCGAAACGAGTGCGTTGGCGATGATCGCCACCCCATTGATCGGTGCGGCGGTTGGTCGAGCCCCACAAAAACGAGTCGATCAGGTATCCGTGCCCGGCGTGGATCGCAACCCCGTCGAAACCGGCCTCTATCGCCAAGGCAGCCGAACGTCCATAGGCCGAGATCACATCCGCAATTTCTTCGGACGTCATTGGCCTTGTGTCGGCGCCAGCCTTCGCCACGAAATCGTTATTGAGGGAATGCTTTCCTATCTCGCCCAGAGCTCCCGACGGTCGTTGCGATTCGAGTGTAGCGTCCGGAGTAAGCGCGCCGCGCAAGGGTCCTTGATGCCACAGCTGCGAGAATATCACGCCTCCCTCGGCGTGTACCTCATCAACGACGCGCTTCCAAGCCGGCACGACCTCAGATGACAGTCGAGGTATGCTTGGCATGTCGGTTGCGATGGGATAGTCAAGCGAAATACCTTCGGTAATGATCAGCCCAACACCGGCCTTAGCTCGCTTGGCGTAATAAGCTGCCACGTTGTCACCAGGAATTCCTTCTGGTGAGAAGTACCGGGACATCGGCGCCATCACGATGCGATTCTGAAGACTGACGTCTCTTGCAGTCAGAGGCTGAAACAAGGATTTTACCTGCATATTTAGCCGCTCCAAGTCTGGTGGAAGTAGTCTGGTGAAAATCATCGGGTTAAAATCAGGCCATCCCATGATCGGCCTATACGGCATTCCAGCTTCATGCGTTGCCGACCGCGTTCCGCAACTCCGCGGTGACTGAACGCCGCGGATCACTGAAGCCTTTGTTCGCCCAGGTTCACCATATGGCCCGTCTCCCCAGGGACCGGGTGGTGGACCACTCCGGCACCCATCACGCAGGGCGATTGGTCAGCTCAATGGAAACACAATCTAGAGAGCAATCAATGGCATCATAGACAATCGCCACCCGGTCCGCTGCCTAAGTCAATGCCGGGCATCGGGATCGGTTTCCCCCTGCTCATCCACCTTAAAGTGATGGTCGGCACTCCACACCTCGCGCGGCTGCTTGTGCAGATCAAGGTAGGTCTGCGCAATCAAATCGGGATCGTAAGGAGTACCCGCCTGGATCGTCCCATGGATCGCGACCGTCGATACATGAATGCCCAGAGGGAACAATTCTTTCGCCAGCGAATGGCCCATGCTTCGCAGGGCGGCCTTCCCCATCGAAGTGACGCCCCATTCGATCCAGGGCCCGAAAGCAAGAATGCCGCCCGTTAGAAATATTGAGCCGCTCTTTCTGGCGATCATCGCCTGGGCAACTGATTGGACAGCGTGGTGGGCGCCCGCCACGTTCGTGCGGAAGGTATCCAGGAGATAGTCGCTGCTGGACGGTTCACCCCTCGCCGACCAGCCGTTTGCTGTTCCATATTTTGCTTCTTTAATACCGGAAGGCGTTACGAACCGGGCCGGCTCGATGATCGCGGCATTGTAAATCAGGGCCGCCGCGTCGCCATAACGTTGCCTGATACGTGCGTGTACGTCATCCATTTGCGACGTATCGCCGGCGTCGCCGACGAATCCCGTCACATCCATCCCCTCAGCTCTGAGACTCTGCTGGTGCGCTGCAATCGCCGCCGGTCGTCGTCCGACGAAGGCGACTGCAAAACTGTTGCTCGCAAATTTTCGCACAAGCGCCTGGCCCAGGCCCGGCCCCATCCCGATGACGATTGCAAGAGGAAGCGTCACTTTGCTGCCTCCCCTTCCACGCGCCTGGCGGTCGCCGGCCCGCCCTCAGCACGGCGATGGGCGCGATTGAACATGAACTGCTCCAACGTTCCGACCACCCCCTTGCGTAGGAACAGGACGCAAAGCACGAAGATACCGCCCTGGATGACGACGACCCATGCGCCGAACGTGGCCAGCTTCGTCTGCAATGTGACGACGATCGCTGCTCCCACGATGGGTCCGAGCAGAGTTCCGACGCCACCGATGAGCGTCATGAGGAGAACGTCGGCGGAAGTCATAAAATAGACATCAGCCAAGGAAGCGATCTGGAAGACGATTGCCTTCATACCACCGGCCAGACCGGCCAAAGCAGCGGACAGCGTGAAGGCGACAAGCTTGAAGCGGTTGGTCGAATAGCCCAGCGAAATCGAGCGCGGCTCATTCTCGCGGATCGACTTGAGCGTCTGACCGAATGGTGAGTTTATGACGCGGTAAATGAACGCGAAAGCGGCAAGAAAGACAGCAAGCGTCACATAATACATATTGAGCGAATTGTTGAGATCCAAAAGACCGAATAGCATGCCGCGCGGGACGGACTGTATTCCATCTTCACCATGCGTCCATCCCGATTGGAGCGCGTAGAAATATATGATTTGCGCCAATGCCAGTGTGATCATGGCGAAGTAGAGCCCCTGGCGGCGAATTGCCAGCCAGCCGAACAAAGCACCGAGGGCTGTCGAGATACAGACGCCCGATAGGACACAGAATTCCGGCGGCAAACCCCAGGCCGTCGCTGATTGGGCAGCGACATAGGAAGACGCCCCGTAGAAGGCGGCGTGGCCAAATGCAAGCAGGCCGACATAACCGAACACGAGATTGTAGGCCAAGGCAAACAGCGCCAAGCATAGGATCTTCATCGCAAAAATCGGAAAGACGAAGAACGGTGTGACCAGACCTCCGATCAGGATAACGATGAACCACAAGCGTCCGTTTTCGAGAATACTTCCGGCCCGCCCCGAGGATAGGTCCGCTACCGAATGGGCGGTCGTCTCACGCCCGAACAGACCCGCCGGTCGAAGAATCAGGACGACCGCCATGATCACAAATATGACGGTCGTCGACGCCTGCGGGTAAAAGACCTTGGTGAGACCTTCAACAAGACCCATCATCAGGCCGCTGACAATGGCGCCGGAAATCGAACCCAGGCCCCCGATGACAACCACAGCAAAAATGGTGACTATTATGCTCTGGCCCATTTGCGGCCCGACCTGATAGATTGGCGCCGCCATGACACCGGCAAGACCGGCAAGACCGACACCGAACGCATAGGTCAGCATCAGCATCCGCGGTACATTGATGCCGAACGTGCGAACCAAATGGGGATTCTCGGTGGCGGCGCGAAGGTAGGAGCCCAGCTTTGTCCGCTCAATGAGAAACCAGGTGCCGAAGCACAGCAGGATCGCCGCCGCGATAACCCAGGCACGGTAGTAGGGTAAGAATATAAAGCCGAGATTGACACCGCCTTTCAGTGCGCCGGGCACGTCGTATTGCTGGCCGGCTGCGCCATAGCCAACATTGAAAAGTCCCTCGATAACCATAGCGAGGCCGACCGTAAGCAGCAGACCGTAAGCGTGGTCCAGGTCGTAGACGCGCCGAATGAATAACCGTTCGGTGACTGCGCCGATGCCGGCGAGCACGATCGGAACGATGACCAACGCCCACCAATAGCCGATCGACGGCAAGCCCAGTCCTGGAAACAGGTCAGGCAGGTGCATAAGGTACCACGCACCAAATGCGCCCAGCATGTACTGTGCGCCGTGCACAAAATTTCCTATTCGAAGCATGCCGAAAATAATCGCCACACCCAGGCTCAACATGGCGTAAAACGCACCATTGATGAGGCCTATCAGCAACTGGCCGAAAAGAAGCGAGGGCGTAATACCCAACACATGAGTCATGCCTTACACTCCCAAATACGCCTGAATTTTTTTTTCGTTGCCGGCAAGCTCGGCGTGTTTCAGAGTCTCAACCACACGGCCGTGCTCGACGACGCAGAACTGGTCCGCGAGCTTGGCAGCAAATCGAAAATTCTGTTCGACCAATACGATGGTGTAGCCCCGCTGCTTCAGCGTGGCGATGACGGCACCGATCTGCTTGACGATGACTGGAGCAAGCCCCTCGGTCGGCTCATCAAGCAGGAGGGTCTTTGCGCCGGTACGTAGAATGCGACCGATCGCAAGCATCTGCTGCTCGCCGCCGGAAAGCTTCGTTCCCTGGCTCGACCAGCGCGCTTTCAGGTTGGGAAACAAGGTCAACACGTCGTCATCGCTCATCCCTCCGGGAGCGACGACGGGCGGCAGCCTCAAGTTCTCGCCGACGGTGAGGCTAGCGAAAATGCCGCGTTCTTCCGGGCAGTAGGCCAACCCGCTGCGCGCAATCATTTCCGGCTGGCTGTTCGATATGTCCTTGCCTGCAAAATGAACCCGGCCGGTGCGTTTCCGCAGAAGGCCCATGATGGCGCGAAGCGTCGAGGTTTTTCCGGCACCATTCCTGCCGAGCAACGTCACCACCTCGCCTGGCATGACGTCGAAGTTGATGCCGTGGAGCGATTTGCTTTCGCCATACCAAGCCTCCAGGTCACGCACCTGGAGCACGGGGCTGTTGCTGTGCTCAGTCATCGACGCCGCCTATGTATGCTTCAACAACGCGAGGATCGCGCGATACCGTCGCATAGTCGCCTTCGGCTAGCACCCTGCCGGCAGCGAGCACCGTGATCGTATCGGAGAGAGACGAAACGACGGAAAGATTGTGCTCGACCATAAGCACTGTACGGTTTGCCGAAACCCGTCGGATCAGGGCTTCGATGCGATCAACGTCTTCATGTCCAAGGCCTGACGTCGGCTCGTCCAACAGCAGCATCTCAGGGTCGAGCGCAAGGGTCGTGGCGATTTCCAGCACGCGCTTGCGACCATAGGAAAGCATCGCTGCCGGACGGTCGCGAAAGTGAATCAGCCCGACATCATCGAGCAATTCATCGACGCGGTCGTTCAGAACCCTCAGGCTTCTCTCACTCCGCCAGAACTTGAAAGAATTACCCAACGGCCGCTGCAGCGCAATTCGGACGTTCTCCCGAACCGTCATGCGAGGATAGACCGCAGAAATCTGGAAGGATCTGACGATCCCACGACGCGCAACCTGCTCCGGCCGCAGCAAGGTGATGTCGGTACCATTGAACCGGATCGTGCCGGCGCTCGGCTGCAAGAACTTCGTTATCAGATTGAATGTCGTCGTTTTCCCTGCCCCATTCGGGCCGATCAGGGCGTGGATGGAATGACGTCTGATTTTGAGATTGACATCACTCACGGCCGCGAAACCAAAGAAGTTTTTGGTCAGCCCCGACGCCTCTATGATGTAATCGCCGAGTGTATTGTCCACTATTTCGCCCTCGACCAGTATGACGCGGCATCACACGAGAATCGCAGCACATGCGATTGGGGTCGACATGTATTTCCTGAAGGTGCGACAACTTTATATTTCATACCAATATTCCACCTGTTTCGGTCGTTTAGGTATGCGGTATTCACGAAATCTCGGCACGGAGGTCGAATTTGAAAGCTTTTTGAAACTCTCAGATCGACCTCCGCGGCTGTCCAGCCGGCACGGGCGAACCCAGGCCTCCCCGACCGTCCGAAGCCGCGTAACGATCAATGCAACCAAGCATCCAGCATGCGCGGATGGCTGACACGCCTTCATTTTCCAATTTTACATGCGCTTTGCTCAAGCGGGCGGAATGCTTCAACGGCCGGCACGGTGGAAACCAGTTTAAAAAAATCGTCCTTTTCTTTAATTTGATCCGGCGCCTTTACCTCCAGCATGTACATATCATGAATAAGCCGCCCATTTGGATAGAGCTTACTGTTATGAACGAAGAAATCATCAATTTTTGTTTCACGCATTTCTTTGATGATGGTATCCGTGTCATCGGTACCAGCCTTCTCCACTGCTTTCAGATAGGCCGTTACGGCGGAGTATGTTCCTGCCGCAACCCAATTGGGCGCATTCCCTGTAATTTTCATCATTTTCAGTCCAAAGGACCGCGACGCCTCGTCCATATTCCAGTACCAGGGGGACGCGAAACGCACGCTGCGGAGAGTTTCTGCCCCAATTGCACGGGCATCGGACAGGTGAAGATAGGCGATTGCAATCTTCTGACCCGCGCTTACGATTCCAAATTCCTGGATTTGCTTCAGTGCATTGACCAGTTCCGGGCCGTTGAAGTTGAGAAAGATTGCGTCAGCTCCAGAACCTTGCGCTTGCAGGATGTAGGAGGAAAAATCCGTCGTGCCGAGCGGGGCACGAATTGCGCCGACGACGGTGCCGCCTTCGTCTTCCACGGCGCGCTTCACCGAGCTCTCGAGCACCTTCCCCGCTTCATAATCGGGCGACAGGACGAACCAGCTTTTTCCACCACCGGCAATCTGCGCTTTGACCGATGACCGCACTACGGAGTAGCTGTCATAAGCCCAGGCGATGCCATAGCCGTTACAGTCGGCCTCCGTCATTCTGTCAGTCAGTGGAGAAACAAACAGACCTATCTTCTTTTCCTTTCCCAGCAAGGTATTCACGCCGAGGGCGACCGCAGAACTTGCAATGTCGGCGATGACATCGACACTCTCACGTTCGATCCACTGCCGGGCGATGGTCAGCGCTACCTCGGGCTTGTTCTGATGGTCGGCCGAAACCAACTCTATTGGCTTGCCGAGGGCCTTGCCGCCGAAGTCGCTTATAGCCAGGCGAACGGCGTTCACGACCTCCGTGCCGCCAAGGGCCGAGAATGAGCTGCTTTGATCGTTGAGAACGCCGATTTTGATGCTGGGGCCGCTTTGCGCGCCCGATGTGCCTGCAGAAGACAGCATCAGAAGAATTGCTGCGAGTAGTTTCTTCATTCCTTCCTCCCGAAGTCAATTATGACCTCGCGAAGTCAATTATGACCTCGTGAGGTCAATTATCACCGATCGCGTACGAAAGCAGCGATCAGGTCGATTGAGCACACAACACCACATTCATAGCATTTTTTTCACCGACGAAGCTCGTCGATTTCTGAAAGTCCCTTGCTTATCCAATTCTGAAACTCGCGCTGTTCCATGGTTGGAAAGTCTAGACTTCTTGTGTTCTTTACTTGCGCAAGCTGTTTCATATTGCTACGCAGAACGGCCGCGACCGTCATGGTCGACACCAGTGGAAACGTAGCCAGACCCGCAACGCTTTCGATCTCCGCAGGCCGCAGATCCTGAAGCCAACCGACAATTTGCACCGACAGCGGCACTCCGGCTGCGGTGCGCAGCGACCGAAGGCCGTCAATCGTCGTGATGCCGTAACTCGCCGGCTGAATCAGATCGGCGCCGGCCGCGACATACCGTCTTGCCCGCTCCGCCGCCTCCTCGACAGTCGTTGCATTCGTGCGTGCGATGATGACCGTTTGCGAAGGCCGGCTGGCGGCGACTATGCTGGCAATCTTTCCGCTTGCTTCGTCAACCGAAACGAGCCTCTCGCGCTCACCAGAGGCACGTCCCTCCCGTGAGGAACATTTGTCCTCGATGACAATGGCTGAAGCACCGGCGGCCTCAAACTCCCTCAGGGCCATTGCGGCCTGGCCGGAATCCCCATAACCGGTGTCCATATCCGCAATGACTGGCTTGCTTACAGCTTTCGCCACATTGCGGACCACGGCGACATTCTCCGCCATGGTGTAGAGACCCGAATCAGGTTGACCCAGGAGAGAGGCAGAGATGCCAAAGCCGGAGGTAAATACGGCGTCAAATCCGGCTTCTTCAATAATCCGAGCTGACAGGACGTCATAAGCGCCCGCCGCCCAGATGGTCTGTCGCGAGGTTATCTGCCGTCGAAGATCCATGCGGCCGCCTCCCCGTAACGCATACCCGTCATAATTATTGCTCTTTCTTAGTCTGAGCCTCCCCTACGACTGGAAGTGATCATCGTCGACGGTATCGAAATGTGCCGGGCACAGGAGCTCAAGCGCCTCGAAATCGTCGGAGTACTCGAGCACGTTATGCATGATCGAAGGAGGCTGAATCCATGCGCTTCCTTCTTTCATGGTGATGACGCCATGGCCCTCGATTTCCATGGTTTGCCACCCCTTGAGGACATATACAAATTGGAGATCGAGAACATGCTTATGCCACCCCAACCCCCCTTTCTTTGAAGGAGAATTCGCCCGCACAACGTGAGCCTGGCATAGACCCTGGGTCGCCGCTGCAATTCCGAAATCGCGGTAGTCGAACCATTTTCTATGGCCATCCGGCACGAACGAATCGTCGTTGAGGTGGCTGCAGACAAATGTCTGCCCTTTATGTTCGGGTTTTTCGCTTAGCATCTTTCCTCCTACGGTTCAGCTAAATGAACCAATCTCTTTGTAATGAACAGTAGGCCAATGGGCTGATTATGTCAAGCGCCCTTCAAACCCGTCCAGGGCTTGAAGTGTCACAAAAATCCGACGCTGCGGTTCCGGCATTGCGGCGTGGCGCAGCCATTCTCGCCGTCGTTTCGAAAAGCGATACCGCGTTACATTCCGCGGATATCATAACACCGTGTTCAGCGAGGCGTAAGCGTCCGCCCATGGCATCGTGGTGCCATGCGGCGAACCTCTGATCGAGCCTGGGGCAGCGCACCAAAAGCAGGAGGCCTTCCCTCCGCCGGCGTTACCCGGCCTCACCGCAACTATGCCCCCCTCCGACTTCCGAGCCGACCATTCCCCAAGGAATGTCGACGCCGCTACCACCGCCGGCTCGGAGGCAACGATCGGCCGGAGTTCCAGCGGCCACCTGGGATTCTTTTTGAAGTCCTTGGTGTCCTTTCTTGTCTTGGCGGTGAATATCGTTCCGATCAATAAGGATGTCTTGACCGTCGTTCGGGCTCTGAACCGCGCTGCCGCCTCAGCGCAGCCCGCCGGCGACCCCACCGGCGACCAGCGACTGCGCGCCGATCGCCCGTTCGACGAAGTCGACGACCGCGCGGGCATAGCGTTCCGGGGTAAGGCCGCGGCGGCGGTGCTTGCCGCGCTTGACGTACCAGTCCTGCAGCAGCGGCTTGACCAGGGCCGCCGCCATCTCGACGTCGGGGATCGCGAAGCAGCCGCGGCGGACCCCGTCCTCCAGCGTCCCGGCCAGCAGCCGTTCCGTCGCCAGTTCGCTGGCGATCGCCAGTTCGCGGCCTTCCCGGGAAAAGGCCTTCGCCTCCATGTAGGCGAAGACGAACCACTGGTGCATCGCCTCGGTCAGATAGACGTGCGTCTCCAGAAGCCAGCGCAGCCGGCCGGCCGGATCCGCCGCCAGGGCGGCCGGCGGATGGCCCAGCACCTCCTCGGCGGCGCCGACGACCTGACCCAGGATCATCATCAGCAGCGTGTCCTTGCCGTCGAAATAGGCGTAGAGCGCGCCCATGCTCAGTTCCGACGCCGCCGCGAGATCGCGCAGGCTCATCGAATGGAAGCCCTTCTGGTTGGCGAGCGTCAGCGTCGTCTCGACGATGCGGGCCAGGTTGGCGATCGCCACCGCCGGCTTCTTCACGCGGATGGTGTGGGCATGGCGTTCCAGGATGCGGGCGCACAGCGCCTCCATCGAAAGATCGACCCCCGCCTGGAACTCCCGCAGCCCGCCCATGTTCCCTCTCCCGGCTCTTGCGACCTCGTAGCATGAAACCACGTTGCGTGCGAGGCCGGTACCGGATATATATCGAGCGTTCGCTCGTTTTTTATGTCCGGTCCACCGGAACGGCGAACCGGCACCGCGCCGTGAGAACGTCAAAAAAGGGGGAGGAACGCGTGAGCGCCACCATCGACATCGCCGGCCGGGCCGCCCTGGTCACCGGTGCCTCCAGCGGCCTCGGCCGCCATTTCGCCGGCGTGCTGGCCGGCGCCGGCGCGCGCGTGGCGCTGGCCGCCCGCCGCACCGACGCGCTGGACGACGCCCGCGCCGCCATCGAGGCCGCCGGCGGCCAGGCGGTGACCGTGGCGATGGACGTCACCGACCCGGAATCGGTCCACCGCGCGGTGGCCGAGGCCGAGGCGGCGCTGGGCGGGCTGGACATCCTGGTCAACAACGCCGGCGTCACCGCCAACCGCTCCTTCCTCGACATGACGGAGGAGGAGTGGGACCGCGTCGTCGACACCAACCTGACCGGCTGCGCGCGGGTGGCGCGCGCGGTCGGGCGGCGGATGCGCGACGCCCACGGCAAAGCCGGCAAGGCCAACACCGGCAGGGGCGGGACCATCGTCAACATCGCCTCCATCCTCGGCATCCGCGTCGCCGGGGGGATTTCCTCCTACGTCGCCTCCAAGGCCGGGCTGGTGCATCTGACCCAGGCCATGGCCCTGGAACTGGCGCGCTACGACATCCGGGTCAACGCGCTGTGCCCCGGCTATCTGGAAACCGAGCTGAACCAGGATTTCTTCGCGTCGGACGCCGGCAAGGCGCTGATCAAGCGCATCCCGCAGCGCCGCCTGGGCCGGCTGGACGAGTTGGACGGGCCGCTGCTGCTGCTCTGCTCGGACGCCGGCTCCTACATGACCGGCTCGGTGCTCGCCGTCGACGGCGGCCATCTGACCAGCTCGCTTTGAGACCCCCGGATGGCCGACGAAAAATTCCTTTGATCGATTGAGTATTTACCACCAAGGCACCAAGGACACCAAGAGGGGCACCAAGGATTTCATGAGGAACTTCCGATGGCCGCGGGGGCACCGGCGGATCACCGGTTCTTGGTGGAGAATCTTGGTGTCTTGGTGTCTTGGTGGTTCATCCGCCAACAACCAAGCCACGTCCCAAGAAGAAACAGGTCAGACGGGCTTTGAGAGAAGGATGCAAGACCGATGGACTTCACGCTGCCGCCCGAACTGGACGATTACCGGCGCCGCGTCCGCGCCTTCGTCGAAGCCGAGATCCTGCCGGCCGAGGCCGACCGCGCCAACTGGGACGAGCACGAGAACATCGCCGAAGGACCGCTGGCGGCGCTGCGCGCCAAGGTCAAGGCCGCCGGGCTGTGGGCCCTGCAGATGCCGAAGGAGCGCGGCGGCCAGGGACTGCCGATGGTCGGGCTGGCCGCCTGCTACGAGGAGATGAACCGGTCGATCTTCGGCCCGGCCTGCTTCAACGCCGCCGCCCCCGACGACGGCAACATGCGCGTGCTGAACGCGGTGGGCACGCCGGCGCAGAAGGAACGCTGGCTGCAGCCGATCATCGACGGCACGGTGCGTTCCGCCTTCGCCATGACCGAACCGCATCCCGGCGGCGGGTCCGACCCGTCGATGATGACGACGAAGGCGGAGCGCAAGGGCGACCGCTGGGTGATCACCGGCCGCAAATGGTTCATCACCGGGGCCGGCGCCGCCCAGCATTTCATCCTGATGGCGCGCACGTCGGACGACCCGCGCAAGGGGCTGACCGCCTTCCTGTTCGATCGCGACCAGCCGGGCTGGCGGATCGAGCGCCGCATCCCGATCATGGGGCCGGAAGAACATGGCGGCCATTGCGAACTGGTCTTCGACGGGCTGGAGGTCGCCGACGGGAATGTCCTGATGCAGGTCGGCGACGGGCTGAAGATGACCCAGATCCGCCTGGGTCCGGCGCGCCTGACCCACTGCATGCGCTGGACCGGCCTTGCCAAGCGCAGCCTGGAGATCGCGGGCGCCTACGTGAAGGAGCGCGAGAGCTTCGGCAGCAGGCTGGCCGACCATGAAGGCGTGCAATGGCTGCTGGGCGAGGCGGCGATGCAGATCGAGATCGGCCGGCTGCTGACCATGAAGGCGGCGGCCGAGCTCGACCGCGGCCACTTCGCCCGCAAGGAGGTGTCGATGGCCAAGGTCCAGGTCGCCGACACGCTGTTCAAGGCGGTCGACACCGCGATCCAGCTCTGCGGCGCGCGCGGCTATTCCAAGGACACCGTGCTGGAATGGATCTACCGCTACGCCCGCCAGGCCAGGCTGGTGGACGGCGCATCGGAGGTCCACAAGATGGTGCTGAGCCGGTCCTACCTGTCGGAAGGCGACGGCTTCTGGAGCTGGTCGTGAGCGCCGCCGCCTTTCTCGACGACGGGCGCAAGGCCGCGCTGCTCGACGACAGCCGCAAGGCCGCGCTGGAAGCGTGGCTGGCGGCGCAATGCGGCGCGCGCCGGGTGACGGTGACCGACGAGGGCCGCCTCAGCGGCGGCGCCATCTCGCTGAACCTCGCGGTGACGCTGGAGATCGAGGGCGGGTCGCTGGACGGCAGGCCGATGGACGGCCGCATTGCCGCGGTGCTGCGCACCGGCTCCGCCTCCGGCGTGTCGGCCAGCC
>FTCV01001694.1_pt1 | contig 26776 bp, 25 predicted proteins | sample 1639691 | NCBI WGS metagenome assembly FTCV01 (sample SAMEA3914864, study PRJEB12502) | metagenome | biome: forest; material: soil | place: USA | collected 2012-03-12 | depth 0.3 m
CATCGAGACCGTCCGGCAGCGGAGCGGTGGCCGCGAAGGTGTATGCGGGATCGCCACCGATCGTGACGGCGACGGGCATGGGTTCGCCGCGCTCGTAGTAACGCTTTCCGTGGCGCGCGCCGACTTTGTGGACCTGCCAGTGCATGCCGGTCGTCTGGCGATCGTAGACCTGCATCCGGTACATGCCGAGATTGCGTTCGCCGGTGTCCGGGTCCTTGGTGTGGACACAGGGAAAGGTGATGAAACGTCCGCCATCCTGCGGCCAGCATTGAAGGATGGGCAGATCGAGAAGTGTTTCGAGCGGTCCGGCAGCCGATGCGGGCGCGAGTTCGGCGGAACCGGGGCGGGCATCGCTGAAAGGCGAGGGAGCGAGATGCCGGATGACCTCCTTGCATGGGCCGTCGTCGACGCGCCGGGGCTTGGCGTGGAGCAGGTCGAGGCCCTGAAGCGCGAGATTCCAGGCCGAGCGGATGTCGGTCGGCGGCTTGGCCTTGAGGATGAGCTCCATCTGGCGAGCGAGTTCATCGATGCTCTCGATCCCGAGCGCGAGTGCCATCCGGCGGTGCGAGCCCATCGTGTTGATGGCCAGTGGGAAGGATGAGGGCTTGCCGTCGATCGTCGGCTTTTCGAAAAGGAGCGCCTTGCCGCCACCTGGGGCTTTCATCTCGCGGTCGGCGAATTCGGTGATCTCGAGTTCCGTCGCGACGGGAAAAGGAATGCGCTCGAGTTCGCCCGCGCTTTCAAGGGCGGCGATGAAGTCGGAAGAGGAGCGGTAGGCCATGAACGAAGGGGATGGAGCCTAGTGAGTGACGGGAAACGTGCAATGTCAGAGGTGAGGGGGCGGTCTAAGCGACAAAATCGGACGAATAGGACTGGTCGGACTAATGAGACCTATCGACGCGGGTAGAGTGAAAATACCGTTGGGCGCGAGGGGCTTGACCCGCTACATGAAGCGGCTCCCTCACGCCTCCCTCGCCTCAATGTCTTCTGACTCCTCCGATGCTCAGCACTTTTCGACGATCATCAGTGAACGCGAACTGAATCGCTCGATGCGGCTGAATATCATCGCCGGAACGCTGGGAATGGTCTGGATGTCGGCGGCGATTGGAATGCCGCTGCCGCTGCTGATGCACGAGGTGAAGGCGACCGGGTTTCAACTGGGTTTGCTGTCCGCATCCTGGCAATTTGGGATGCTCGCGCAATTGCCTTCGACCGTGCTCGTGGAGCATCTGCGGCGGCGCAAGCCCTGGTGGGCAGTGGTATCGGTGATCCATCGGCTGCTGTGGGGCGTTCCAGCGCTGCTGCCGTTCCTGTTTCCAGACCGGCATGACTTATGGCCGATGGCAATCATTGCGGCGCTCGGCACCAGCATGTTTCTCGGGCAGGCGGGGTCCGGGCCCTGGCAGAGCTGGATGGCGGATCTTCTGCCGCCAGCGCGGGCGGGTCGATTTTGGGGAATACGGCACCGATCGCTTTCGGCTTCGATGGTGCTTGCGGCGCTGGCGTTTGGAATCGTGCTCGACCGCTTTTCAGCACCGCCGCATGGGTTTCTCGGGTTTCAGCTCGTGTTTGGTGCGGCAGCGATTTTCGGCACCAGCGATATTCTGTGCCACATGGGCGTCGTCGAGCCGCCGCTGCATCCGCGGACCGACGGCGAGTCCGTGTGGGAAAGGATCATTCAGCCGCTGCGGAATCGGGAGTTCGTCCTTTTGACAATCGGGATGGCGATCTGGACCGGCGCCCAGGCGATGGTCGGCTACACGATGGGGCTGCCCGGGTTTTTTGCGATGACTTATGTGCGGGATGCGTTTCACGCGACCTACGCGCAGGCATCCTGGCTTTTCATGGCGTCGGGAATCGGCGCGGTGATCTGGACACCAAGGATCGGGCATTGGATCGACCGAATCGGCGGACGCGAAGTAGCGCTGCGGCTGATGGCGATCGGACCGCTGCTGATGCTGGTCTGGCTGTACGCGTCGGATGCGCGCTGGAGCGTGCCGTTTCTGCCGGGCGGCGAGTCAGTGCCAGTGCCGCTCGCAATGATGTGCGTCATCTCGCTGCTGCTCGGTGGAGCGTATGCGGGGATGTGGGTTTGCCAGGTCCGCCTGACGCAATCGCACACGACGCCGTCAGGCCGGACGATCGCAATGGGGCTGCACTGGTCGGTCGTTGGGCTGATCGCCGCGCTCGGGCCGCTGGCGGCAGGTTGGATCAAGGATCGTCTGGTCGAAGGGAGCCTTTCGTTCGGCGGATTTGGCGGCGGAAAGACCGGTTATTTTCATGTTCTCGTGGTCTTGCAGGCGATCCTCGCCTGGGGAGTGGCGTGGCCGTTGATCCGGAAGATGCGTTGAGTCGCGGCCGGGACGCGAACCCGGCTGGCGAGCGCGCGCCGGCGAACTTGAGCTTGGAGCGCCGAGTTACGCGCGGATTGCCCAGCGCAGTTTCGCGGGACTGGAACGCGGATTCGCGTGGCGCTCGTCTGGCGAGGGGCGGATGACCTCGCGGTTGATCTCGGAATACAGGCCGTCGCGTAGTCCGGCTTCGAAGGCCTTTTTTACCCGACGGTCTTCCCCGGAATGGAACGTTAGGATTGCAACGCGTCCGCCGGTCGCAAGGCATTCGGGCAGACTACGGAGAAGCGTTTCGAGGGCTGAGAACTCGTCGTTCACGGCGATGCGCAAGGCTTGGAAAACACGGCGCACGGACATTTCGCGGTCGTCTTCAGATTGACGCGTCAACGCCCCGCGAATGGCGCGAGTCAGCGCGGTGGTAGTGGCGAAGTCCTGTCCGGCCAGCGCTTGTGCCAGGATGGCTGCGTGCGGTTCGTCGGAGTTTTCTTCGAGCATCACCGCAAGCTGTGCGGGCGCGAGCTTTCGCAGGAGCGCGGAAGCGGGCTGGCCACGGCCAGGGTTCATCCGCATGTCGAGCGGGCCTTCGGCTTTGAAGGAGAATCCTCGCGCCGGTTCGTCGAATTGCATCGAGGATACGCCGAGATCCGCGAAGATGAGGTTTACGCCGTCGATTCCCTCGGCGGCGAGGACGTTACGCAGCCCGGCGAAATTGCTGCGGTGAGCAGTGAACGCCTCGGGACCGAATCCCGCGGCGCGCAGGCGAGCTTCGGTTTTCGGAAGTTCAATCGGATCCGCATCGAGGCCAAGGAGCCGGCCGCCTGGCAGAATTCGACGAAGGATCTCGGTCGAGTGGCCGCCATAACCCAGCGTGCAGTCGGCGGCGAGATTGCCGGGCGCGGGCGCCAGTGCTTCGAGGACCTCGGCCACCATGATCGGGCGATGCATTCCCGCAGGCGTTTTGCCGGATGCCATGACCTTTGCGATCGTGTCCTGAAAGCGCGCAGGGTCGTGTTCCTTGTACTTCTCCGCGAACTTTCTCGGATATTTGCCTGAGTAGCGCGGACGGCGTCGGTGCTGGGTCTCTGGCGCAGGGGAGGCCTCCGATCCGTACGAAGGTTCGGGCGACGGCGACGGGTCTTCAGTCATGGAGAGTCCTTAGGTGACGTTGAGAAATCGCGGACGCGAGCTTCAGCGAATGGGGCGGCTTTAAGCCACTTCGGCTGGATGGTTTCCTTTTGTCGTGCGCACGGTCTGAAGACGCGCTCCGGAAAAACGAAAACGGGCACAAGCTGCGACGCTTGTGCCCGCTCGAATCATTGATTGCGGCTTTTTAGGCGCTGGCGATCTCTTCGCCCACCGAGTAGCGGGTGAAGCGGTGGATGCTCAGCGTTTCACCGAGAGCCTTGCTCTTCTCGGCCAGAAGCTGGGTAATGGTGTGGTCGGGGTTCTTGATGAACGCCTGATCGACGAGGCAGGACTGGCTGTAGAACTTGTCCATCTTACCGTCGACGATCTTCTCGACGATATTGGCCGGCTTGCCGGGAGGCACCTGACCGCGATAGACGTCGCGCTCGCGCTCGACGAGAGCCGTAGGCACCTGGCTGCGATCGACGCAGACGGGATTGGCCGCAGCGATCTGAAGCGTGATGTCGCGGACGAGTTGCTTGAAGTCTTCGTTGTTCGCCGTTTCGGGCTTCTGGGCGCCGACTTCGACGAGCACGCCGACCTTGCCACCGGTGTGAATGTAAGCGGCGACGAGGCCGTTTTCCTTCACTTCGATGCGCTCGTGGCGGCGGATGAGGATGTTTTCACCGATCTTCTGGACGGCGGCGACGCGATCAGCCTCGAGATCCACAGCGGGATTCTGGGCGATCTTTTTGGCCACTTCGTCGCAGAAAGCGCGGAAGCCTTCGTTCTTGGCGACGAAGTCCGTCTCGCAATTGATCTCCACAAGCACGCCGACCTTTGCGCCGGGCAGGATGGCCTGCGCGATGACGCCTTCCTTGGCTTCGCGATCGGCCTTCTTGGCTGCGCTGGCAGCGCCCTTCTTGCGAAGGATATCGACCGCCGCTTCGAGGTCGCCGTTGGATTCGGCCAGAGCTTTCTTGCACTCCATCAGACCGGCATTGGTCTTCTCGCGGAGCGTTTTGACGAGTTGTGCGTCGATGATGGCACTCATGGGATTTTAGGGTATCGGGTTACTGAAGAATCGGACGTTTCGGGCTTTTCCGGAATTCGGGAGCCGGAGCGGATAACAGAAGAGGGCCAAGGCGTCGAGAAGGAGAAGCTCCTCGAGTCTTAGCCCTCAACAATGAGAGATTAGATAGTGCGAAGAGCGGAATTACTCGCTGACGCCTGCCAGAGCGGCCTGTTCTTTCTTGGCCGAGGTGCCCTGCGTCGAAACGATGGAGTCCACGAGCTTCTGAAGAATGATACGGATGGCGCGGATGGCGTCGTCGTTGCCGGCGATCGGGTAGTCGATCAGATCCGGATCGGCGTTGGTGTCGCAGATGGCGACGACCGGGATGCCGAGGCGGCGGGCTTCAGCGACGGCGATGGCCTCGCGAGTCGTGTCGATCACGACGAGCGCGTCGGGCAGCTTGGTCATGTCACGGACGCCTTCGAGGTTGCGCTTGAGCTTCTCACCTTCGCGCTTGATCGCGGAGATTTCCTGTTTGCCCATTTTGGAAAACTCCGGCTGTTTCTCAAGCTGCTCGATGTAGCCCAGGCGACCAACGCTCTTGCGGATGGTCGTGAGGTTCGTGAGCGTGCCACCCAGCCAGCGCTGGTTGACGTGGAACTGTCCGCAGGCCTGCGCGGCTTCGCGGATCGCTTCCTGCGCCTGCTTCTTGCAGCCGACGAAGAGGACTTTTCCACCCTTGGCTGCGATGCCATTGAGGAAGTCGGTCGCAGAGCGGAGCTGTTTGACGGTTTCGCCAAGATTGATGATGTAAATGGCGTTGCGCTTCTCGAAGATGTAGGGCTTCATCTTTGGGTTCCAGCGCTTGGTCTGGTGACCAAAGTGGACACCAGCCTCGAGAAGTTCCGTCATGAGTTCAGTGGACATATGGGCAAATTCAAAGGAAAAGAGCCGACAATGATGGGGGAGGGTCCCCGACTTGGCAAGCCCGAGTTTGTTTTAATTTTCTGCGCCGGGTTTTTCGACGGAGGACGCAGCGAGAAAAACACCGGCGCCCGAAGGCTTTAGGTAGCCTCCCGAGCGCCGGTTTTTTTTTGATTCTTAATGTCTGCGCGACGCTTATTTCCGGCGGATTTGCCAGGATTTAGCGCGTCGAGATTTGGCGATTACTTGGCTGGTTCAGCGGGAGCCGGAGCGGCAGGAGCGGCTTCGGCGGGCTTGGCCTCAGGCTTGGTTTCAGCCGGCTTGGCTTCTTCCTTCTTCTTGCCTTCCTTGGCACCTTTTTCCTTCGCGCCAACCATGACTTTCAGGGCTTCCCATTTATCGCCTTCCTTGGTGGCCTGGCCGCGCACTTCCTCGCCAGCAGTGATGGCGGAGATATCGGCTGCAGCGCCGTCCTTGGTGATGACCGTCTTGTCCGTGATGCTGAACACGCGGTCCTTTTCCTTGCCCTTGATGGTGAATGTTTTGGCAGTGGCGTCGACGGCCTCGACTTTGCCGTGGTACGGGATTGCCTTGCTTTCAGCCGCTTTTTCGGTCGCGGCAGGTTTGGATGCTTCCTTGGTCTTTGCGTACGTGCTCAGTGGAGCGCCGATGGAGAAGGCCGCGAGAACGGCCAGCGTAAGGAGGGACTTGCGGTTCATAGGTTACTTTTGGAACTCAGGGATTTACTGATTGTTTGATAAGAGGCCGGCTGCCTGCCGACGGGGCGTATAGCCATTTAGGATTTCGCCGCGGGGACATAAGCTGGCTGCACTAGGAAAGACGCACCCGCGGAGAAACATCTTCAACATTATTTTCGTATTTGGCGCGAAAAGTTAACTGTCCGCGGTGCATCTGCTTTGTTTATCGGAGCCAAAAGGTCCTGCTCGCCTCAACGGATGCCATGTTCCCCACTCGTGGAATCCCTCTTTCTGAATAGGAGCACGCCGCTTCGGGAGTCCTGTTTTCGGATTCTCAAATTGCGCGCGACGAAGTGAAGGCCAGCCGCCGATCGGGAAACGAAGATGGGTCGCCAGCGTATGATTTTCCGGATTCGCCATGCCCTCGGAAACTTTCTCTCCGCTCGGTGGTTCTTTCTTCCGGTTGGAAGCCGTCTCCCGGTCCCTGCGGCTTTTCGCTTTGCCGCAGAGCCCGATCATCGCCATAAATTCCGTCGATTTGAGTGAATGCCTCCCTCAGAATCTGCTGAATTTGTAGTCCGACGAGATCCTTCATGAGCCGACTTTCTGCCGCTGCCGGTGCGTTTGTGGAACGCATCAAAGTCAACGCGATCTCCCGTGAGATCCGCAGTGGGCGCGCTGTTTGGATCAAGCGCCGGCGCCCGATTTCCACGCCGCTCATGGCTTGCGCCAACCGATTCTTTGAAATGGCGGAAACGCCCGTGCGCGCGATCTCCAATATTTCCTTCTGGCAGAGCTGGGAGGTCGATTGCTTTCAGAAATTGCACGCGGAGGAAGGCTTCAACGCGTTCCGCGATGGTGTCCGCTCAGTCGGTGCCGATGAAATGCCGGGCATCAATCTCACGTGCCATCTCGACGGCGGAACGATGACGCCCACGATGGCATCGGCTGCTGCGAGCGAGCTGCGCCGCGCGCACCTCACGCCCTGCCCGTACTTTGGCTGCTCCTGGTCGCATGGCGATCCGCACATCGGGAATTTCATTTACGATGAATCGGCGAACCGCGCGCGGCTCATCGATTTCGAGGTCATGCACGACCGCGAGCTTTCTCCAGAGGATCGCCATTCAGACGATCTCCTCGTCTTCCTGCAGGATATGGTGGGCCGGATCGGCGTGGATCGCTGGCTGCCTTGCGCCCGGGCCTTTCTCGAGGCGTACGATCGGCCGGAGATCGTTGCGAAGTTGACTCCGAAGCTCCATCTCCCGGATCATTGCATGCCGCGGCTCTGGTGGCTGGTGCGGACGACCTTCCTGCCGACCGACGAATTGCGCCGCCGAATTCAGGCGCTGCAGGAAGTGATGCCGATGCCAGTGCGCGAACTCGCGCAGGCGGGTTGAGGGAATGACGAAATCAGAATGACGAATGACGAATGGCTTGGCGGTGTTGCCTGTTCACGATTCAGGCTTCGGGTTTCGTCATTCTTTCGTTATTCGACATTCTGATTTCGTCATTGGCGCTGAGCGCATTGACGGCCATCACCCATTCGCGGACGGGTTCGCCGCCAAGAAGATGCTCCTGCAGGATCCGCTCGAATCGTTCCGGCGTAACTCCCGAGTACCAGACGCCCTCGGGGTACACGACCAACCATGGACCCGCGGTGCAGATGCGAAGACATGCCGCTTTCGTCCGCATGGCCGGGATGCTGGTCTCACGCACTCGCTTCTTGATGTATTCCCAGGTTTCCTCGCCAGCGGTCAGACTGCAGCAATCGGGGCCGAGGCATAGAAACAAATGCCGATTGGCCGATTGAAGGCCGGCTTTCTTGAATCCCTGTTCGAGGCTGTCACTCATCGCGCGGACACTAGATGCGGTTGCACGTGGATTCAATGCGGGTGGCGACATCCGGCGATATCGTTTGCCGTTCTTGTGTCATCCGGCCCAAAAGAACGGCTTTTCGGAAAAAATCCGTGTTTCCATGGCGCGGATTTGGGCTAAAAGAGCCGCCCGCTTATGAAAATCGTTCTCGCTTATTCCGGTGGCCTCGACACCTCGGTCCTTCTCGCCTGGCTCAAGGAAACCTATCAGGCCGAGATGATCGCTTTCTGCGCCGACGTCGGCCAGGAGGAGGAATTGCACGGCCTCGACGCCAAGGCCGAGCGCACTGGCGCGAGCAAGATTTACATCGACGATCTCCGCGAAGAATTCGCCCGCGATTTCATCTTCCCGATGATCCAGGCCGGCGCGATTTACGAAGGCCAGTATTACCTCGGCACTTCCATTGCGCGTCCGCTGATCGCCAAGCGCATGGTTGAAATCGCCCGGGCCGAAGGCGCTGATGCCGTCGCTCACGGCGCGACAGGCAAGGGGAACGATCAGGTTCGCTTCGAGCTCACCGCCGCCGCCTTGGCTCCGGAGCTGGAAGTCATCGCTCCGTGGCGCCAGGACCGTTACCGCGATCAATTCCCGGGCCGCGCCGAGATGATCGCCTACTGCGAAGAGAAGGGCATCCCGGTTCAGGCTTCCGCGAAGAAGCCGTACTCGATGGATCGCAATCTCCTGCACATTTCCTTTGAAGCCGGTATTCTGGAAGACCCGTGGTACGATGCCTCGGCGGAAAAGGCGCGCGACATGTACGTGCTTTCCGTTTCGCCCGAGGAAGCGCCGGACAAGGCCGAGTACGTGGAGCTCCATTTCGAAAAAGGCATCTGCACCGCGATCGGTTACCATGAGATCGACTCGATCCTGAACGAGCTTGGTATGAGCAATGGCGTTGTCTTCGACGCCGACGGTCACGCCAAGCTGTCGCCGCTCGGAATCATGCGCGTGCTGAACAAGCTCGGCGGACGCCATGGCATCGGCCGCGTGGACATGGTCGAAAACCGCTTCGTCGGGATGAAATCCCGCGGCGTTTACGAGACCCCCGGCGGCGCCATCCTGCATTTCGCGCACCGGCAGATCGAGTCGCTCACGATGGACCGCGAGGTCATGCACCTGCGTGACTCGCTCATCCCGAAATACGCCGAACTCGTGTACAACGGTTTCTGGTTTGCTCCGGAACGCGAGGCCCTGCAGGCGCTCGTCACTGAGACGCAGAAGAACGTCACCGGCGTCGTCCGAGTGAAGCTCTACAAGGGCAACATCATCGTCGCCGGACGCAAGTCGCCGGTCTCGCTTTACAATCCGCACATCGCGACCATGGAGGCCGATCCGACTAAGGCCTACAACCAGAACGACGCGACGGGCTTCATCGCCCTGAATGCGCTCCGTCTGAAGGTCGCCGCCCGCGTCCACGGATCGCAGGCGTGACGCCGCGAGCGCGGGCCGTTATGGTCCGCGCGTGGAACCATCTACGCCACCGCCGCTTCCAGGAAACAAGCCGCCGCTGCTCGACTGGAAGATCGTCGTGACGCTGCTGGCGCCCGTCGTCATTTATGCAATGGCGCTCGTGGCGCTGCAGCAGCGTCGGCTGAACAATTCCGATACCGCCAACCTCCTGTTGATCGGATTGGTACTCGTGACGCTGGCTTGCACGTTGGCGTGCTCCGTGATGATTGGAATCCGACGCGACTCCACTGCTGGAATTCTGTCGTTTTTCATCATCGCGGCATTTTACGGCATGGTTGCGTTCTTCGGGTGCACGGCAGCGGTAGTGATGGGATGAGCGCCAGGAATTCGGATCGCAGACTTCTACGCTCCGGAACGCTTGCAATCGCGTGTCCGGCGGCAAACACTGCCGCCACGCGCATCGAGCGCCGCTCATGGAATCCGCCGCCACCACCGTTGCTTTAATCATCTGCCTGGCGCTTCTCCCCGGCTCATTCGTGGGAGCGTACTTTCTGATGCGAACGTGGGTGAAAAAGCCTGTTTACCTTGTGCTTCTGACGATCGTCGTTGGATTAGTAATCCTCTGCGCTGGTGAAGCTGCCACGGTCGCCGGTTGCGCCGCGATTGCACCGCCGAATTTCAAATGAATCCGGCTACCGCGCTGCAGGCGTGAAGATTCCAACCATCCCATGATTCTCGAACGCGCGGGCACTGAATCGTTCCTCAAGCGAACCACCTCGCGATGCCCGGTCTGCCGCGGGGCTTGTCCCGCAGAGGTCTGGAAGCGGGGAGATGCCAGTGGCCGCGAGAGTGTCTGGCTGACTCGGCATTGTCCGGAGCACGGTTTCGCGGAGGCCTGCATTGCAAGCGATGCGCGCTTTTATTGGATCGCGCAGGGCGATCCCGCGAACCAATGCTGCGGCGGAGGCGCCTGCTCGGCGAGTGACGGTCAGGTTCGAGGCATCCTCGGACGCAACGCCGAGAAGAAGCCTGGCAATCCGACCGAGACGCTTTCGACCTGTCTCGCGCTCATCGAAGTCGTCCATTCGTGCAATCTTGCCTGCCCGACCTGCTATGCGGATTCACCGCAAAGCCGGCAGATCGATGCGGTGCCGCTGGCGGATCTGCAGCGGCGAATTCAGGGAGTCATCGATCGCAAGGGCGGGATCGAAATCCTCCAGCTTTCCGGTGGCGAACCGACGCTGCATCCTGAGTTCTTCGCGCTGCTCGCGTGGTGCCATGCCAATCCGGGGATCGACTACGTGCTGCTCAATACCAACGGAGTGCGGATCGCGCGTGACGATGCATTTGCCGATGAACTCGCAAAGACGTTCCGCTACGGGCGGTTCCAGCTGTATCTGCAATTCGACGGTGTCCAGGAATCCGGCCAGCATGCCTTGCGCGGGGCTGATCTGAGGGCCATTCGCGAGAAGGCCATCCGGCGTTGCGCGGATCTGAACATCCCGGTCACGCTGGCCATGACCGTGACGGGCGAGAACCTGTCGCACTTATGGGAGGCCATCGAGTTTGGGCTGCAATGGCCAAACGTCCGCGGGATTTCGTTTCAGCCGATGTTCGAGAGCGGACGCGTCGGCGGAACGGCGCCGGTGCCAACGCCAGCCTCGCGCGTTCGCCTCAATACAGCGGACATCATTCTCTCCGCAGTGGGCCAATCCGGCGGTCGGCTCCGCTTTGAAGACTTCACGCCGCTGCCATGCGGTGATCCCAATTGCGCGACCATTGGCTATCTGCTCAAGACGCCGGAAGGTCCGCGCTCCATTTCCGAGTTCATCGACTTCACGGCGGTGCAGGGTTTCCTGCGGGACAAGATCCGTTATTCGCTCAACGACCTGGCTCAATGCGGATGCGAGAGCGAACCGTTGGGCCGTCTGCTCCACGAGCTGGAACTCGACGAGACGCACACGTTCCGGCTTTTCATCAAACCTTTCATGGATGCCTGGACGTGGGACGAAGACCGGATCGACCGCTGCTGCACGCATGTGATCCGTCCTGACGGGCGGCTGGATTCCTTTTGCCGGTACTATGGGGGAATGTCATTTCATCCGGAATGAAGCCCTCACCTTATCCATTGCTCCTTGTGACGGGCATCGTCGTGAGCCTCTTCTTTTGGTCGCGGCTGGTGCGGCGGGATGACCGGCTGCTCACGATTTATATCGCTGCGCTGATCAGTGCGTTCTTCGGCGCGAAGGTCGTCTATCTTGCGGCGGAGGGCTGGATGTTTTGGAATGATCCACATCGCTGGCTGATTCTGGCCACCGGCAAGACGATTTTGGGAGCATTGCTGGGAGGGTATCTCGGCGTGGAGTTGGCGAAGAAGCTCGTTGGTTATGATCAGGCGACCGGTGACTTTTTTGCCGCCGTCGTTCCGGTGGGGATTCTCTTCGGACGCGTCGGCTGCCTGCTCCACGGCTGCTGCCTCGGCCGGGAATGTGAGCCCGCTTGGTGGACGATGCGGGATCAATTTGGCGTGGATCGCTGGCCTGCCGTTCCGTTGGAGATCGGATTCAATCTGCTCGCGCTCGGTGCCATCCTTGCGCTTCGCAGGATGCGGAAATTCGAGGGGCAGCTTTTTCATCTCTATCTCATCAGCTATGGCCTCTTTCGTTTCTTCCACGAATGGATGCGCGAAACGCCGCGGATCGCGTTTGGGCTCACCGGATATCAGTTTGCAGCACTTGCAGTCGTGGGGCTTGGAGTCGGAGGATTCGTCCAACGCCAATGGCATAAGGCCCGTAACGTGCTAGTGTGTCCCGAATCCATTCGCCTGTGAGTTTTCACCTGCCAATGCTTAAATCCCAGCGGGTTGTCTGTTTCGTTTTGTTCATGGTGTGCATGGTCCTGCTGCGCTCGGCGCTAGCCGCCGAAAACAGTCAGGATTTCACGGCCCAGCTCGAGGGGATCCGCAAGAAGAACCATCTTCCGGCGCTCGCCGCTGCCGCGATCCGCGACGGCCAGATCGTCGAAGTGGGCGTCACCGGAGTCCGCAAATGGGGCGAGTCGATCCAGGTCTGCGAGAATGACGCCTGGCACATCGGCTCTTGCACCAAGTCGATGACCGCAACGGTGGCGGCCATGCTCATTGAACAGGGTTATCTCGATTGGGAGACGACCGTTGGCGAAGTCTTCCCGGAATGGGCCGAAGTCATGGACGCCGACTGGGAAAACGTGACACTTTACGAATTGCTCACGCACCGCTCGGGTGCGCCCGCGCATCCGCCGGATGACGCCTGGCTGCGGGCCTGGGCGCAGAACGGTACGCCCACCGAGCAGCGGAAGGAATTCATCCAGAAGATCATCTCGCAGCCGCTCGCGCATCCGCGCGGCAGCAAGTTCGTCTATTCAAACCAGGGCTACGCCATCGCCGGCGCCATGATGGAACGCCGCACTGGAAGATCCTGGGAGGAGCTGATGCAATCGATGCTCTTCACGCCGCTCAAGATGACGACGGCAGGCTTCGGCGCGCCTGGCACGGACGATGAGCTCGATCAACCGTGGGGCCATGCTGGAAATGTCCGCCGTCTCGAACCGGTCCCGCCTGGGCCGTCGGCGGATAATCCGCCCGCGATTGGCCCGGCTGGAACCATCCATTGCTCGATTGCCGATCTGGCCAAGTACGCTGCCTTCCACGCGAGCATGGGGGCTACGGCTCCCGGTTTGTTGAGCCGCGTCGGCTTCGAGGAATTGCATGCGCGTGCGCCCGGCGAGCAGTACGGCTGTGGCTGGTGCGTGGAGCCCCGGCAATGGGGCGGGGGAGATGTGTTTTACCACACCGGCTCGAATACGATGTGGTATTGCGCGATGTGGGTGGCGCCGGAACAGAACGTCGCGTTTGTCGCCGCCACCAATTGTGACTCGGATCTGGCTGATGACGGCTGTGATCAGGCCATCAAGGCGCTTCTGAACCGGGTCCTCGGGACGACGGATCCGGATAACTGAGGCCGCTGCCGCGGGGCGGCAGAATTAGTACCGGGGAATCGAGGGATCGATCTCCCTCGACCATCCATCGATGCCGCCTGCCATGTTCAGGACCTGCGTGAATCCGTGCCGGAGCAATACGTCGGTCACACGCGCCGAGCGGCTGCCGTGGTGGCAGTAAATCACCAGTGACTGGTGCGGATCGGACAGCTTTTCCAGAACCGCTGGCCCAAACTGGGAAAGCGGCAGCAACTCCGCGCCTTCGATCCGGCAGAATTCCCATTCGCCCGGTTCGCGTACATCAATGAGACGCGGAGGATTCTCTCCGGAAAGCAGCGTGTGCGCCTCCTTGACGGAAATCTCGGGAATTGTCACGCGCGGCGATTAAGGAGTTACGTCAACCGGCGTTCCAACCTGCACGTTGCGGAAGAAAGACTGCGCCATGAAGCCGGGCATCCGGATGCAGCCGTGCGAGGCCGGATAGCCTGGAAGGAAGCCTTCATGCATTCCGACTCCGCCGGCGATCCGCATGAAATACGGCATCCGGGCTCCGTCATAGCGGGCACCCTTCGGCATTGGGTCCTTATCGCGGTCGATGTCCTTCTGGATCGGGGCGCCGCTGGCATCGACGTAGTCGCCGAAGCGGGACGACACATGATCCTTGTCCTTCTGGCTGATCTTGAAATGGCCCGACGGAGTGTTGAAGCCTTCGCGACCGGTGGAAATGACAGACACGCCGACGAGATCGCCGCCCTTGTAGAAGAAGGCGCGCTGCTCGCCGAGGCTGATGTGAATACGCGATGGCCCCTGGGCATAATCGCCGTCCCAGTAGCTGACATTGTCGAAATTCGCGCGGTTTTCGGATGGTTTGGAGCGTGCACCACCGAGGTATAGTGTTTCCTCGTTGAAACGGGGGTCATTGCTCGCGCAACTCGAGAAGAGCAGGGCGGCTAACAGAAGTGTGCAACCTAAGGTGAGCTTCATCGGGCGGATGGCTGTGAACGGCGCAATAAACGGCGACATATTTGCGAGCGTCAAGTAAGAGATAGCTGAAGAGTTAACAAAAGACGGCAATTCCGGATCCAAAACCGTGCTGGTGCACGATGTTTGGGAATTTGCCGTAAATGGTTGGGGGAACATGCGGCTGCGAAGTGGGGGACCTTCCGGCCAAAAGCGCGGGTGAACCGAATGGTTCGAATTTCGCGCCATTTTCGGTTCCCGCCATTCGTTATTCAACATCCATTGCGGGACGGCACCTCGTCTGCTATATGACCCGGACTTTTTTCCCCGAATCCAAGCCCGTTCCATGCCGACCTACGAGTATCAGTGCGAGAAGTGCAAGAAGACCTTTGAACTGTTTCAGTCTATGAAGGACGACGCACTTACCACGTGTCCGAAAGACCAGTGCCAGATGAAAACATGGGGCAAGGGCAAGGTGAAACGCCTCCTCGGCACCGGGGCCGGACTGATCTTCAAGGGATCCGGTTTTTACATAACGGATTATCGCAGCGAAGGTTACAAGAGTGCTGCCAGCAAGGACTCGAGCGCGAGCCAGAGCAGCGAGAAGTCGAGCACGCCAAAGGCTGAATCGAAGCCGGCGGCTGCGGAGAAACCGAAAGGCAAACCGAAGAAAGACTAAATGCCAGAGACCCCCGCTCCCACGTTGCCGTGCAAACAGTGCGGCTATGTCAACGAACCCGAACGGGTTTATTGCCACAATTGCGGCACCAAGCTCGACCGTTCGGTGCTTCCCAAAGAAGAGGAAGTCCGTCGCGAGACCCCGGAAAAGGCCCGGCGTCGCATCCAGAAAATGACGAATCCCGACAAGGGAATCGTCAAACGCGAGCTAAAGACCCTCGTCCAGACAATCCTCTGGGCAGCGTCGACAGCGCTGCTGATCCAGATCCTGCGTCCGCCGAGCGATGTCCCGCCGGTGCAGAAGGATGTCCTGCCACGGATGATCCAGTCGGACATCATGGACGCCGTCGAAGCGGCTCAACCGCTCCGTCTCACGCTCACGCAGGATGAGATCAACGCCTTCCTCAAGGGCCAGATCAAGGACAAGGACACCAGCCTTCTGGCCGGAATCATCGAGTTCAAACGCGCCTTTGTCGTTCTCACGCCTGGTGTGTGTCATATCGGCATGGAGAAGAGCCTCTGGGGCTGGCCCGTGTACTTCGGCACGAATTACAAGCTCGAGATGATCAACGGGGAGTTCACCGCGACTAACAATGGCGGAAACCTCGGCCGGGTTCCGATCCATCCGCTGGTCATGCAGTATTGCGACTACCTCTTCAGAGGACTCTGGGTTGCCCTCCACCGTGAGGAACAGCAGATGCACCAGATGCAGTGGGTGCAGGTCGATACTGGTAAAATTACCTTGATTACCAAGGGCAGAGCCAAGCAGTAGTTTCCGCCCATGCGCTCCCTCCCCCTGATCGCTCTTTGCCTTGTGCTGGCGTTATGCGCCAGTGCGGGCCCTATTGATCTCCGGGAGAGAACCACGAGTGCTTCGCGGCAGTTCCAGGTCTATTCGACGGATTTCTCGCTGCGTTCGCAGGTCGCCAGTTTTGCCGAAGACGTCAAGGCATCCGTCCTGACGCTCTTTGGCGAGGCAGATCGCTGGAAATACCCGATCATCATTACGCTCGACAAGGCTTGCACCGAGCGCATGCGCGAAGCTCCGGTGGACTTTGTTGTCGCGCAGGTGGAGGAGGGCTTCAAAGTCGAGATCGACGTTCACATCGGTGAGAATCCCGCCGATGTGAATCTCCAGAAGCACCTCGTGCACGCGCTCCTGCTCGAGTTTGCCTATCGCAACAAACCGGAAGGCATCCACGGCGGACTCGCCTACAACGATCCGCCCTGGTGGCTCGTCGAAGGCGCACTCCAGATGTTCCGCAAGAGCCGGACCGGCGTCGATCCGGACGTTTACAAGCGCATCATCGACATCAACAAGCTGCCGTCGCTGGAGCAATTGCTGGCCGACCGGCCGGAACAAGTCGGCGGCACCACCGCGGAAGCGATCGATCAGGCATGCGCTATGTGCCTGCTGCAGCTCCTCACCGATCAACCGAGCGGCAAGGCCAACCTCACCCGGTTTGTGCGGCATCTGCCCGATTCCAACGGGGATCGCGTAGCGGAGCTGCTGCGCGACTTCCCGTCGCTCGCATCCGCACAGAGCCTGCAGAAATGGTGGACGCTGAATCTGGCAAGGCTTTCCGCTACCGATCGTTATCAGGGGCTCTCCCCCGAAGAAACCGACGCGCAATTGGTGACGCTGCTCCAGTTTGATATTCCTACGGGGAAGAAGGACGAGAAGAAGAGCTTTGGAATCGCGGATTTCGACGAGTATTTGAAGCTCCCGGGCAGCAAGGCGGTGCTCGCGGCCAATGAAGGCGCCGTCCTTTCGCTCAGCACGCACGCCAATGCGCTCTTCCGTAGCGTGCTTACAGAGTATCAGGAAATTTTCAGTCAGCTCCAACGGGGTAAGACCCACGGCATCAAAGATCGGCTCGCCAAGGTGGAACATTACCGTTCCGATGTGCTGAAGCGCACGTCGGACATCGCCGATTACATGAACTGGTTCGAGGCGACGCAGATGCAGACGCGAAGCGAGTCCTTTGAGGGCTACCTCAACGCCGCGAAGGATCTGGATCAGCCTGCCAAGCGCAACGATCCGGTCTCGAAGTACTTGGACGAGCTGGCTACCCAGTTTTGATTCGTGCGCTGACCGCTGACCGCCCGGTTCCTTGTCCGTCCCTGCAGGTTGATCCCGTTTTTGGGGAACATTCCGCCGATCCCGCCTCTGCTCAGAGCATGTCGCCGCTCTTCCGCAGCTTTTCCATGCAGGCCGGGCAGATGCTGTGCGAGAAATCCGTTCCGGTTTCGCTGTGGATGTACTCCTCGATCTGATGCCAGTAGTCGCGGTCGTCGCGGATGCTCTTGCAGTACATGCAGATCGGAAGGAGTCCCTTGAGTTGCCGGACCTCGGTCAGGGCCGTCTCCAGTTGGCTCACCCGTTTGGCCAGTTGCCGTTCCAGTTCCACCACCCGCTGCCCGACTTTCAGTCGCGCGCGTAACTCATCGGGATCGAAAGGCTTGATGACGTAATCGTCCGCGCCTGCCTCGAGCCCGGCGGCGATCTCTTCCTTGTGGCTCTTGGCCGTGAGGAGCACGAGATAGATGTATGGCCGCTCCGGAACGGCGCGGACGCGCTTGCAGACCTCCAGACCGTCCATCTTCGGCATCATCCAGTCGATGATCGCAAGTGGCGGAGCCTCATTGGATTCCAGGATTTTTGCAGCAGCTTCCCCATCCTCCGCTGTGACGACGTCGAATCCCCAGTTGGTCAAATTCCGTTCCAACAAATGCCGGGAAACGTAGTGATCTTCAGCGATGAGAATACGATTGGAATCTGAACTCATTGAAAGAAGCGCGAACCTTTCTAGAGGCTAATCGTGCTATGCCCCCGCGTCGAGCGCATTCCTGGCCTTGGAAATCCACGATTTTGTGCATGGAATTGCGAATTTGGCAGCGGCTCTGCGGATGTGAGATAAGATGCTGTTTCCGTTGCGCTTGTGCAGTGGGATTTTTGTGTAGGATATTCGCGATCCACGGTCCTCGAATGCAGGAGTTTCGGGTATCGGGAAATCCCCGAAAAACGCCGGGTTGTTCACAACTTTTCACAGGACCGCCCGCAGAGCCCTTCTTGCGATAAAATACGACCAATTTTGATGCGATTTGCGCTTTGCTTCCTGCCGCGAATTTTTTAGTCACGCGATTTGCATCTACATCTTGATGAAAGTTTCTGATCTGCGCGGCATTCTCCAATACGTCCCACGTTTCCGGGAGAAGATCTTCGTAGTTGCGGTGGACGGCGAAATCGTCGGGTCCCCGAACTTCGCGAACATCGTCCTCGATCTCGCCGTACTGCGATCGTTGAGCATCAAGGTCATCCTCGTCCACGGCGCCGGCGCGCAGATCATGCAACTCGCCGCCGAGCGTAACGTCTCCATTTCGAATGCCGACGGCACGGGCATCACCGACGAGCCTACGCTGAAGGTGAGCGTCGAAGCGGCCACCAACGTCATGCACGAGATCATGCAGGGGCTGACGGCTGTGGATCTCCGCGCCGCTTATGCGAATGTGCTGATCGCTCACCCGGCGGGCATTCTCGGAGGGGTCGATTACCTCAATACGGGCAAGGTCGAGCGGGTCGATACGCGGGCGATCCATCTCTTTCTCAACGAGGGAATCATCCCGGTCATTCCGCCGATGGGATTCGACGGCGAAGGCCGCACCTTCCGCGTGAATTCTGACAGCGTCGCGCTGGAAGTCGCCGAGGCGATGGGCGCGATGAAGATCATTTATCTTTCCACTCCGGGTGTCCTGACACTCGGGGACAAGCTCGTCCGGCAGCTCTCGATCTCCGAGACCGAGGACATCGTGAAAAAGCGGCGCGCCCAAGTCGCTTCGCCCTTGCTTTCCAAGCTCGAGTACGCCGCTCGCGCCTGCCGCAGCGGCATCCCGCGCGTGCATCTGCTCGATGGCACGATGAACGAAGCGCTGCTCTCCGAGATCTTCTCGCACGAGGGAATCGGCACGATGGTGTACTCCAACGAGTACCAGCAGATCCGGCGCGTGCTGAAGAAGGATGTCCGTTCAGTCCTGGCGCTGATCCGCCAGAGCGTCGCGAGCTCGGAACTCGTCAAGCGCTCCCGGGCCGACATCGTGGCTCATCTCGAGGACTACTGGATGCTGGAAATCGACCGCAACCTCGTCGGCTGCGTCGCCCTCCACGTCTTCCCCGAGCAGCAGAAGGCCGAGCTCGCCTGCCTCTACGTGGCCAAGGCATTCGAAGGCCAGGGACATGGCCGGAAGCTCATGAACTTTGCCGAGCAGCTCGCGGCCGAGAAAGGCGTGAAGCACATTTTCGCGCTCTCCACGCAAACCTTCTCGTATTTCAGTCAGAAAGGCGGTTATCTGGAGGTCGGACCGGACGAGCTTCCTCCCGAGCGCCGCAAACGCTGGGAAGCCAGCGGACGGAATTCCAAAGTGATGCAGAAGCCAACTGTCCCGCCGGACGCAGCCGAACCATCCCGCGCCGGTTGAGCGGGCGGCCTGGTGGCTGGCATCGCGCAGTGTCCCGTGAGTTGCCCAATCCTGCCGATCCGATCCCCCTATGAATCAATCCGCTCTGATCATCGACGGCGCCGTCATCGTAGCGTACTTCGTGAGCATCGTTTCGATCGGCCTCTACAAGGGGAGGGGAGACAAATCGATGGAAGGCTTCGCGGTCGGCAACCGCAGCATTCCCTGGTGGGCCGTGCTGGCGTCGATCCTGGCGGCCGAGACCAGCGCCGCCACCTTCCTGGGCGCTCCGGGCGAAGGATACGAGAAACGCAACTTCACCTACGCCCAGCTCGCAATCGGGACGATCCTCGCCCGCCTCATCATCGCCTGGATTTTCATTAAGCCGTACTACGATTACCGCGTTGTCTCGATCTACGAGTACCTGCTCCTGCGCTTTGGGACCTGGACCAAGAATGCCGCCTCGGCGATCTTCCTCCTAACCCGCGCGCTGGCAAGCGGCACGCGCCTCTATGTCGCGGCGATCGTGTTCGTGCTCGGCTACGAAATGCTCTCAGGGACGAAGCTCGAGCCCAGCCAGCAGGTCTGGATCTACGTGGGCGCGCTCACGCTGGTGACGATCCTCACAGCCCTCTACACGGCGCTGGGTGGCATCAAGGCGGTCGTCTGGACGGATGTGATCCAGGCCACCATCATGTTTGGCTCGCTGGGCTTCGCCATCTGGACGCTCCTCGGCCATACGCCCGGCGGCTGGGCCGGGGTGACCTCGACGATGAAAGGACCGCACGATTTCGAGTTCTTCGATAGCGGGGTCACGCCGGGCAAAAGCTTCCTCGAAAACGTCCACAATATCCTGGAGAGCGAGTACACCATCTGGGCGGCGATCATCGGCTCGACCTTCACGACGATGGCCACGCATGGCACGGATCAGGACATGGTGCAGCGGATGCTGACAGCCAAGGATCATCACCGCAGCCGACTCTCGCTGATTCTCTCCGGCCTGGCCGATCTTCCGCTCAATCTCTGCTTCCTCTTTGTCGGCATCCTCCTGTGGGTACACTACAAGACGCCCAGCAAGGAAGCGCCCTTCGCCTTCTACATCGTCCATGAAATGCCGGCTGGGATGCGCGGGCTGCTCATCGCGGGAATCTTCGCCACTGCGATGGGATCGCTCTCCACGGCGCTCAATGCCCTGGCCACGTCGTTCACCGAGGACTGGTACATGCCATATATCCACCCGGAAGCGACTGAGGTCCACATTGTACGGGCGGCCCGCCGGACCACGGTCGTCTTTTCGGTCATCCTTATCATCATCGGTTCGCTCACGGCGTATGCGAAGATCGTCCTCAACGCCCGGATCATTCCGATCGTCCTCGGCATCTTCGGCTATACCTACGGGTCGCTGCTGGGAGTCTTTCTCGTCGGACTTCTCACCCGGCGCCGGGGAAGCGAGCGCGGGAATATCCTCGCCATGATCGTCGGATTCATCGTCGTGGCGCTGCTCAGCGGATTGGACAACGACATCTGGTCGCTGCTGCACGGGAAGATCGTCTACCTCTGGAAGCGCGACTGGATGCCGACGATCGAGTTTCCGTGGCGGATTACTTTCGGAACGATCGCGACCTTCCTCGTCGCGCTCTGTTTCGCGACGCCCGAAGCGCAGCTCGAGAAGGCGCGCCAGCGCCTCGCGGAAGGGACACATCCATCCGAGGGCAATTGACGCCTGGGATGTCAATGGTGGAAAACCCGGAAAATTATTAACGCCGGGCCTAATTTCCTTGTCCCGGTCGAAACGTGCCCCTAACCTCCAGCCCCTGCGCCGGGAACGGCGGAGAGACCTGTGAATAACTTGTTAGTAATGCACCAATTGTTTCGATCGCTGAAGGAATCCCGGCTCGCAAAGATGGGTTTCGCCATCTGCCTGCCATCAACCCAGCGGGAATCGGAGTTCCACGTTCAGGCAGCGATGAAATCCTTTATTGATGCGGGTTCCAGGGCGATCGGTCTCCTTCTCACACCTCGCGTTCCGCACGATTTTTTCACTCAGATCCGGGCAATATGGCAATCGGATTACAACTTTTTGGCGTCAGCAGCTCATTCTGAATAACCGTGGATAACATCTCGCAACCCCTCGAACTCGAGCCCGTGTGGGCTGAGATCGTTCAATCGATTCGCACGGCCGTCAGCGCCGACACATTCGACCGTTGGTTCAAAGAGATCTCGCTGATCTCCCTGGACGAAGATCAACTCACCCTCCAGGTCCCGAACAACATCTACCAATTCTGGATCGAGAGTAACTACCTCACCCTGCTGCAGTCCGCGACGACCCTCGCCCTGGGCTCCCCGCGGACCGTGCATTTCGCGCTCAACCATTCCGTTGCCGATGCGGCCCAGATGCCACTGCCCGCGCCTGTTGCTCCGGAGCCGAAGACCGCGCCCGCGGACGTGGAGGAAGCCTCGGCGGCCGCCGCTCCGCACGACACCGGCATGAATGCGCGGAACACCTTCGCGTCCTTCGTGGTCGGTGCGAATAACCAGTTTGCTCATGCCGCCTGCCAGGCAGTGAGCCAGTCTCCCGCGAAGACGTACAATCCGCTCTTCATCTACGGCGGCGTCGGCTTGGGCAAGACCCACCTCATGCACGCCATCGGCCATCAGATCATGGGCCGGAAGAAGGTGAAGGTCCTCTATATCACCTCGGAGAAGTTCACCAACGAGTTCATCGACGCCATTCAGAATGGCACGCTCGTGAAATTCCGCACCCGCTACCGCAAGGCGGACGTGCTGCTCATCGACGATATCCAGTTCCTCGCCGGCAAGGAGCGCTCTCAGGAGGAATTCTTCCACACGTTCAATGCTCTCTTCGATGGCCATAAGCAGATCGTGCTGTCGAGCGATCGCCCGCCGTCGGAGATCCAGAATCTCGAGACCCGTCTCGTTTCCCGTTTCGAATGGGGTCTTACCGCGGAATTGCTTCCGCCGGATGTCGAGACTCGTGTCGCGATTCTTCAGAAGAAGGCCGAGTCGATGGAGATCAAGGTCAGCCGGGACATCCTCCAGTTCCTCGCCGAGCGCATCCGTACGAACGTCCGCCGTCTCGAAGGCGCGCTCATGCGCGTGGCTTCCTTCATTTCGCTCAATGGCGGCCAGCAGCCAACCATGGAACGGCTCGAGCACCTGTTGAAAGATCTCCTTCATGAGGAAGCACGGCGCGCCGTCACGATCGAGCAGATCCAGCGCCGTGTGGCCGATCACTTCGACATCCGCCTCGCGGACATGACCAGCAAGCGCCGTCCGGCGAATATCGCGTTCCCGCGTCAGGTTGCGATGTATCTCTCACGCGAGCTGACCAAATCTTCGCTCAATGAAATCGGCGAGGCTTTCGGCGGACGCGATCACGGCACCGTGCTCCACGCTCACCGGCTCGTGCAGGAGAAGATCAAGAAGGACGAAAAGACCCGCCAGACGGTCTCCTTCCTCGATAGCCAACTCCAGCGCTGACCCGCTCCCAGCCTTCTCCTGACGGCATTGGCGCATGAGTCCTGCATGACATAAAGCGCCTCGCCGTTGGTGCGGCTGGAGCTGGTTTTCCCGAAATTTTAACACTTGGGGCATCCCGTTCTTGCCAGCCCGTGTAGAACATTTACTCAAAAGGATTGCCTCCGCAGTCGCATTCGGCCATCTAAACCCAACGATTTCCCCGTATGAAATTTAGCGTCAGCAAAGAGAAGCTCCTTGCCGGATTGCAAACTGTCCAAAACGTCGTCAGCACGCGAACGACTCTGCCAATCCTTTCGAACGTCCTGCTCCAGGCACGCGGCGGCCAGTTACGGCTGACCACGTCGGATCTCGATGTTGGCGTGAGTGACTCGATCGAAGCACAGATCGAGAAGGAGGGCGCGACCACGCTGCCCGCCCGGCGCCTCGTCACGATCGTCCGTGAATTGCCGACCAGCGAGATCCTCGTGGAAGTCGATAGCAAGAACGTCGCTTCTCTGCGCTGCGGACAGAGCTTTTTCCGCATCCTCGGTTTGCCCGAGGAGGAGTTCCCGCCGCTCCCGGCCTTTACCGGCGCCAAGGAATTCACGCTCAAGTGCAAGGACCTGCGCGACGCGCTGAAGAAGACCTCTTACGCGATCTCGACCGACGAGACGCGCTATGTGCTGAACGGCATCCTCTTCGCCTTCCGTGAAGGAACGCTCACCATGGTGGCCACCGATGGCCGCCGCCTCGCGCTGGTCGACCTTGAGGTCGAATTCCCGCGTAGCCAGGAAGTCGACATCATCATTCCCACCAAGTGCGTGAGCGAACTCTCGCGCCTCGTGGATGGCGATGGCGATGTGAAGATGAGCGTCGCGGAGAACCAGGTTGCTTTCGAAGTCGGCGGCACGCTGCTCGTCTCGAAACTCATCGAAGGCAATTACCCGAATTACCGCCAGGTCATCCCGGGCGAGCCGAAGGAGCGCATCACAATCGAGCGCGAACTCTTCCTCACGGCGGTGCATCGCGTGTCGCTCCTCGCCAGCGAGAAGTCGAACTCCGTCAAACTCGTCTTCTCGAAGAATAACATCGAGATCGCGGCCAATACGCCGGACATCGGCGAAGCGCACGAGTCCATCCCTGTCGCCTACAAGGGCCGGGAATTCTCGATCGCCTTCAACCCCGACTTCCTCATGGCGCCGCTGCGCAATCTATCGAACGACGAGATCTATCTCGATCTGATCGATGAGATGAGCCCGGGCGTGATCAAGATCCAGAGCCCGTTCCTCTACGTCCTGATGCCGATGCGCATCAGCTGATAGCGGGACTTTCGTGAGGTATTTCCTTTCCGGCGCAGGGCCGGAAGGGCGGTGCGCAGCTAGTCATTCAGGCGACTTGCTACGAAGTCGCTCCTCCGGCGGGTGTGATGTGAACCGCTCTCGATTTTTCAAGTCCTGGGCGTCGCGGGGTAAAGGCGGTGCGTTCCTTCGCTCATTTCTCCATCTTCGGGTTTGGTCATTCTTTCTGGTTTCGTCATTCGCGCTTCGTCATTTCGCACGCTTCGCTTTCCCACTTTTCATTGCCGTCCCCGGCTCCTTGGTCCACGGTTGACGTCTTCTCATGACCAGTCCTACGACGCTCACGCTTGGCCATTCGCCTGATCCCGATGACGCTTTCATGTTCTACGCGCTTGCGGAGAACAAAATCGATACGCATGGCTGGCAGTTCGAGCACACCCTGCAGGATATCCAGACGCTCAACGAACGCGCGACGCGCGGCGAGCTTCACATCTCGGCCATCTCGATCCACGCTTACGCCTACGTGCTCGACAAGTACGCGCTGCTGCCGTGTGGTGCCAGCATGGGCGACGGCTACGGCCCGCTGCTCATCGTGCGCGAGGATACTCCGCTCCCCGACCTTTCCGATCTCGATGCCGTGCGCGCCTGGCTGCGCACCCACAAGATTGCCGTGCCCGGCAAGATGACGAGCGCCTTCCTCGCACTGCAGCTTTTCATGGGCGAAGTGCCCAAGACCGCGGTGGTGCCCTTCGACGAGATCTTCTCGTTCGTCGACGATCGTCTCGCGACGGTCGGCCTGATCATTCACGAAGGCCAGCTCACCTATGCTCGCGACGGCTTCAAGAAGGTCGTCGATCTCGGCGAATGGTGGAAGAACGAAACCGGCCTACCGCTGCCGCTCGGTGGCAATGTGATCCGCAAGGACATCCCGCCGGCCGCGCGCTCGGAAATCAACGTCGTGCTACGCGAAAGCATCCGCTACGGGCTCGAGCATCGCCCCGCTGGTGTCGCGCACGCCATGCCCCTCGCTCGCGGCATGGATGAGTCGCTCGCCGATGAATTCATCGGAATGTACGTGAACGATTACACACTCGACTACGGAGACTCAGGGCGTGCCGCCATTCGCGAATTCCTGCGCCGCGCGCACGAGGGCGGTTTCATCCCGGATCCCGTGGAACTCGAGTTCGTCAGCTGATGCGCACGGTCTGGCTGATCCGGCACGCGGAAAGCATCGGAAACGCAGGGCAACCCACCGAACAAACGGCGACGATGCCGTTGAGCGATTTGGGGCGCCGTCAGGCGTCCGCGCTGGCTGGGGCATTTCCTTCCGCGCCGGATCTTATCGTGACGTCGAAATACCTCCGCACGCAGGAGACGGCTCAGCCGCTGTTAGATCGATTTCCGCAGAGCACGGTGGAGCAATGGAACATCCACGAGTTCACCTTCCTCGCCGAGGAACACTATCGAGGGACTCGCGAAGACGACCGAGTCGCGGCCGTGCGCGCATATTGGGCGAACTGCGTTCCCGATTACCATGATGGCAGCGGCGCGGAATCATTCGCCAATTTCATGGGCCGGGTGGATGCGCTCAAGCAGCGGATCTCGCAAGTCGGACAGGGCTTCACCGCCATCTTCTGCCACGGCTATGTGATCAAGGCGCTGCTATGGCGGCTCCTGTTTACCGATCACGCCGAAGTCCCCAGGCTCATGGCAGGATTTGGAAACGTGTACCGCCACCTGACCGTGACCAACGCGTCTGTCTATCCAATCCAGGTCGCGACCGATGGAACGATGTTCGTCGGAGCGCCCTGGGCGCCGCTGCTTTAATATATGCCATGGCCGTGAGGAATTTACGGAATGGTGAAGCAACTTTGGGCATCGGCCATTATTAAGAAGCTCCTAACCATTCTCTGCATTGTTGTATTGCTCGCTGGCGGCAGTGTTTATGCCTATCGGCAGTGGCGACTACATAGCATTCCGGGCGCTGTCTGGCGCTGCCTTCGTCAGCCGCGGCAGATGACGCTCTATTCCATTCACCCGGAGGAGGACGCGTCGGCACTAGTCGGAGCGCAGCTTTTCCACGGCTATCGGATCCTCGGGCAGACTCCAGTTTCCACGCTAGCCGACCAGCGGCACGTCGCCGAAGCTATCGAGCGTGCTGTCCTCAATTTCCCCGCCCCCGCATCGTGCTTCAACCCCCGACACGCACTTCGAGTGAGTGACGATCGCGACACCTACGATCTCGTGATTTGCTACGAGTGCGGTGCGATGGAGGTATACGTCGGCGACAAATATGTTGGAGACACCGGCTTCAGTGGGTCGCCGGCTGCACTTAATTCAATCTTGGTCGCTGGTAAGGTCCCTCTTGCGGAGGCTCAATGAACGCCTCCTTGTACCTAACTCTCCAAGCTCAGCGATTATACAGAAACGGGGTTAGAGCGATTTAAAGAATATTATATCCGCAAGAAGCGAACCAATTGAGTGCATCTTGAGCGGTGATACAGCTCAAGGCCATACCGATGGCGGTAATCA
>FTCV01000603.1_pt1 | contig 26681 bp, 15 predicted proteins | sample 1639691 | NCBI WGS metagenome assembly FTCV01 (sample SAMEA3914864, study PRJEB12502) | metagenome | biome: forest; material: soil | place: USA | collected 2012-03-12 | depth 0.3 m
CCTACCCATCCATCCATTCCGACCGCCACTTATCGCCTGCAATTTCACAAGGACTTTACCTTTTATAATGGGGCTGCCCTCGCCGACTACCTCAGCCAGCTGGGGATCAGCCACGTCTATTCCTCGCCGATCTTTCGCGCGACTCCCGGCAGTCTTCATGGATACGATATCTGCGACCATAACCAGATAAACCCCGAGCTGGGCACCCACGAGGAATTCACGGCAATGACCCAGCTTTTGCAGCAACGGGGCATATCACTCATCCTCGATTTCGTGCCCAACCACATGGGCATAGTCGAACGGTACAACCGTTGGTGGATGGATGTCTTGGAGCATGGCCCTGCGTCTCCGTATGCGCCGTATTTCGATATTGATTGGCATCCACTGAAGCGCGGCCTGGAAAACAAGGTGCTTCTGCCAATCCTCGGCGATCAATACGGACGGGAGTTGGAAGCTGGCCACCTACGGCTCAGCTTCGAGGAAAGCACCTTCAAAATTCACTACTACGATAACGAGCTTCCCGTTGAACCGAGAAGTACACGCCCGATCCTCGCCGACGCGCTCGAGCTTTCAAAAAACGAACTCGATGCCGAGTGGACGAACGAATTCGAAAGCATCATCACCGCGCTGGAACATTTGCCAGCCAGCACGGAGACCCGGCCGGAAAAGATCTTCGAGCGCCGGCGCGAGCAGGCGATCATCAAGCGACGGATCAAGACGCTCTGCGAGACGCAAACTGCAGTTCGCAACGCAATCGAACGGCGTGTCGTCGAAATCCAGTCGCCAGGCGAAGAGCGGGCCTACGACGCCCTGGACCGGATGCTCAACGCCCAAAATTACCGTCTCTGCTACTGGCGCGTTGCCGGCGAGGAAATCAACTATCGGCGCTTCTTTGATATCAACTCGCTCGCCGCAATCCGGATGGAGCTGCCCGAAGTGTTCGACGAAACCCATCGCCTGCTCTTCGAACTCATCAAGGAAGGAAGCGTCGCCGGGGTCCGCATCGATCACGTCGATGGTTTGTACGATCCCAAGCATTACTTCGACTTACTGCAGCGCCGATACGCGGCCGCCCTCGATCTTCCGGAAGACGGCCACGGCCTCTATCTCCTGATCGAAAAGATCCTCGCGTCTGAGGAACACCTCCGGACCGATTGGGCTGTCCACGGCACCACCGGCTATGAATTTGCGAATCAGGTCATCTCGATCCTCGTCGATCAATCGAGCCAGAAGGCCATGACAGAGGCCTACGAGCGCTTCACAGACAAGTCCCAGCGTTTCCCGGACATCGTTTATCAGAGCAAACTGCTTGTGATGCGGTCAGCCATGGCAGGCGAGGTAAATGTGCTTGGCCACATGCTCAACCGCCTCTCGGAGACAAATCGGTGGTATCGCGACTTCACGCTGAATGCCCTCGTCGCGGCAGTGCGCGAGGTCATTGCCTGCTTTCCTGTGTACCGCAGTTACCTGACGCCAGACACCCCACCCTCCGAGCAGGATCAGCGGGTCATCCTGCGGGCTCTGGACCTCGCCCGGCGCCGGAATCCTGCGATGGAACGGACGGTCTTTGATTTCGTTCGCGAGGTCCTTCTGCCGACCCCGGGGAATCCTCACGCAGTCGCCGATAAACCCCGCCGCAAGTTCGTGATGAAATTCCAGCAGTGCAGCGGCCCGATCACAGCCAAAGGCGTGGAAGATACCGCGTTCTATATCTACAACCGGCTTACTGCTCTGAACGAAGTCGGCGGCGAACCCGGCAAATTCGGAATGAGCATCGAGCAATTCCACGCCGAGCAGGCCGCACGCCGGGAAGACTTTCCTTTTTCGCTTCTCGCCACCTCGTCCCATGACACCAAGCGCGGCGAGGACGTGCGGGCGCGCATCGCTGTTCTGTCTGAGATCCCGCAGGAATGGAGCCGCGCCGCGCGGCGCTGGCACATGGCGAATCGAAAGTTCAAACACCTCATCGATGGGGAATCCGCACCGGATACCAACGAAGCATACCTGCTCTATCAGACTTTGGTCGGAAGCTGGCCGTTGAAGCCAATGACCGACGAAATGCGGGCCGACTACATCCACCGCATTCAGCAATACATGGAAAAGGCCGTGCGCGAAGCCAAGGTCAACAGTAGTTGGATCGAGCCAAACCAGGAATGGGACGAAGCCGTGCGCGAGTTCATCGCCACGATCCTGACTCCCAAGCGCACCAATCGTTTCCTGACTTCGCTCGAAACCTTCGCCAACCGCATTGCTCCACATGGAGCCGTAAACTCTCTGAGTCAGACCGTCCTGAAATGCACGGTTCCCGGTGTCCCGGACTTCTATCAGGGCAATGAGATCTGGGATCTCAGCCTGGTCGATCCGGACAACCGTCGTCCGGTTGACTATGCCCTACGCAAGCAATTGCTCGCATCACTCACAGGCAAGACAGCTCCGACCGAGTTGCTGAAGCACTGGAAAGACGGCCGTATCAAGCTATTCGTCACGCAAAAGCTGCTGGCCTTTCGTCGCGATTACCCCGCCCTGTTCGCCGAAGGCGATTACAAACCTCTGGAAATCACGGGCGAACGCGCCGATTGCTGCGTTGCTTTTGTGAGAAGCTACGAATCCCAAAGGCTGCTTGTTGCTGTCCCCCGGAATACCTGCAAACTGGGTTTTCCTCCGCTTGGACCATGCTGGGAAGACACCGCCATTACCGCTTCGGGCATGTGGCGAAATCTCTTCACGGGCGAATTCCTAGCCGGGGCAACGCTGCCCGTCTGCCAGGTGTTGAGCAAATTTCCAGTCGCGGTTTTGGTTGCAACTTAATCCATAAGGGATAGCGCTTAAGAGGCGCACAGTCCCTCATATGGAGAAACAGCAAAAGAAGAGATCGACGCTCTTCGTGGCCTATCTGCTGACATGGGCCGTTATCCCGCATATCCTATTCGCCAAGAAGCGGCCCGTCTCCACGCTCGCATGGGTCTGGTCGATCATCGCTCTCCCGTTTCTCGGTCCGATCGCCTACTTTATGTTTGGTGCGGATCGCATGCAGCGAAAGCGTTTGAAAAAAGCCGCCAGACTCGGTGTTCTACACGCCGCAAGTCACAAACATGACCCGCGCGCCGCACACGAATTTTCCCCGAGAAAAACGGAAATGCTGCGCGTTCTAAGTGAAATCAACCAGGTGCCAACGTCGAGCGCACGCAAGGTTGAGCTCCTGATCGATGCGCGGGAATTCTATCCCGAACTGGAACGCCGAATCTCTGAAGCCAGCCATCATATCCACGTGGAATTCTTCATCTGGAGGGCCGATGAAATCGGCGAGCGTCTTCTCGATGCGCTTACCGCCGCGGCTCGACGCGGTGTCCAGGTTCGTCTTCTGTTGGATCAGATTGGCTGCTTTGGAGTACGGAAATCTTTCTTCGCCCCATTGATCAAGGCAGGTGGCCGATTTTCATGGTTTTACTCACTTCCCTTGTGGAGGCACTCGCGGTTCATGAATCTGAGGAATCACCGGAAACTCCAGATCATCGACGGCAACATCGCCTTCGTTGGCGGCATGAACATCGGCAGAGAACATATCTACGGTTATCCGGGCGTCGGCTCGTGGCGCGATGCACAGCTCCTGATCGAGGGAGCCGCCGTTCGCCATCTTCAGCGCATCTTCGCGGAAGACTGGTTCTTCGCCACGGACGAACGGATTGCCGGCTCCGAGTATTTCCCGCGTCACGCGCAAAATGAGGCCAATACGCTGCAAGTGATTGCAGGCGGACCGGACCTCCCGCGCGAACCCCTGCCAAAATCAATGCTCGCGCTGCTCACCGGTGCGCGTCATCGCGTGTGGCTGACTACCGGTTACTTCGTTCCAAACCAAAATTTTCTCATCGGCCTTCAGCTCTGTGCTGCACGCGGCGTCGATGTCCGTCTCCTGGTTTCTGAAAAGAGCGACCATCCGTACCTGGTCCAGATCGGACGCTCATTCTACGAGGATCTGCTCGAATGGGGCGTGCGCGTCTTTGAATACAGTGAAGGAATCAATCACAAGAAAGCCATGCTACTGGACGATGAGTGGCTGATGATCGGCTCTGCGAATTCCGATAACCGCTCCATGCGACTGAATTTCGAGTTAAACCTGCTAGCCCACGCTCCCGAGCAAGCTGCCAAACTTGAAAAACTTCTCGCCCACGAATTCGCGCAAAGTACGGAGATCCACCTCGCCAGCTTTCGCGCACGCCCCTTCCGCCGCCGGCTCCTGGAAGCTGCGCTACGGCCCCTGGCGCCCATGCTCTAAGCGGCAATTCCGCTCTCGCAGATCACGGTCCATTCATGGATGATGGGCTGCATGACTCTTCTGGAAAGAGCGATTCAGATCGCGGTGAACGCCCATGCGGGCCAGCAAGGCAAAGACGGCAGTCCTTATATTCTACACCCCCTCCGTCTGATGATGAACATGGCATCCGAAGATGAAAAGATCGTCGCGGTGCTTCACGATGTCGTGGAAGACACGAACATCAGCTTCGAGGACCTGCGGGAAGAAGGCTTCTCCAAACACGTAATTGAAGCACTTCAGCTACTGACTCACGAATCCGCGGTGCCTTATGAAACCTACGTCGAACATCTGAAATCCAACCCTATCGCCAAGGCGGTGAAGCTGGCTGATCTCGAAGATAACTCCGATATTCGCCGTTTAAGCGGCATAGAAGAAACGGATCTCCAGCGGCTAAAGAAGTATCACCGTGCGTGGATGATCCTTAGGAAATAAGCCGGCCCAGCAATCCAAATCCGCTCCCCTATAAAAATAGAGCAGAAGCCAGATTTACCGGCTTCTGCTTTCTTTTAATTCAACCGTTCGACTGTCCCGAACGGAGAAATGCGACTGCTTTAGAAGAAATCCAAACCAAAGACATGCTGGCCAACTACTGGTCCAGCAACGGATCCTTGACTACAGAACCAGAACTGTGTCGTTCCTGATCCCGAATCTGTCGTTCCTGATCCGCATCGGTTTCAGGGTGCATCCATCCTCTGTAGAAGAAGGCTCTGTCGTCGGGATCTGAAGCGTTAGATGCGCACCCACCGAGAAGCAGTGCTCCCAGATAGGCCGCCCAGATCGATTTGTTGATGCCGGCGGAAGTCCGAAAATATGCAAACACGGTAGTCTAGCGTCCCTTCCGGTAACCAGCCCAACGGCGCCGGGCTGCTTCTGCAATACGTGCGCGGCCCTTGGGAGTCAGTGTCCTTTTCCGCTTGCCAGATACAGAGCTCTTGCTGGTCACTTTGACCGCGGAGGCTGTGGACTTAGCGGCACTTGAAGCACCCTTGCCACCTTTGCTTTTCGCCCAACGGCGGCGCTGTGCTGCCGCAATCTTTTCCCGCGCTTCCGGAGAAAGTGTACGGCGTCCGCTCCCTGAAGTCTTGGAGACCTTCGCATGCACGGCCTTCTGCTGACTAAGAGCAGCGCGCGCGCTGGCTGCATCGCCATTCTTGATTAATGAAGCCAATTCGGCTTCCAAACGCTTGATCTGTTCAGCGAGCGACAAAGCGCGCTTAAGCTGCTCAACAGATGGAGTAGTGGATTTTGACATAGGCAGTTGGAATAACTACAGATCTATCAATAAGCACGTATTTTGAATACAGCAAGCTGAAATCGACAGATAGACTATCTATTTTCTTACATCCTCCCTGACTTCACCAAGCGCTCAAGCAGTGGAAATCCCGCCAATTTAGAGCAAACCCAACACTGATACCGCAGCTGTCATCTATCTTTAAACAATCCCGCTTCTGTGGACATCCCACACTCACTCCGTAAGAGAATCACCTACACCATACCGGTATTTCCTTCATTATACACAGGTTACATGGAAGCCCTTGATAGCCCCGCAGCTAACGGAAATATCTGAAAATAACGTTCAGAACTCACTCATTTACGGTCCAATCACATTGAAAAGGATTGACGTCTACCGTACGAAGCAGAGACCTATCTAGAGAAACCAGTGAAAACTCCTTCTCCCATTGAGGAAGCCACCATTCAGTACAAGGAATGGCTAGGAAAACAGACGTTCATCGTCGAAAGTGATCTTCAGCGTAAGTACGAAAAGATGCGGAGCGATCCCAGCGGGTTCATCTTCTTCCGGGGAACCTTCTACCGTTGGGCCAAGCTCTGGGACAAAAAGCGCAAGGAACTGCGTGAGCGCGGCGTGCTGATTGCCGGCGCACCGGAACTCTTTTGCATCGGCGATCTCCACGTCGAAAATTTCGGCACATGGAGAGACTCCGAAGGACGCCTGATATGGGGAGTCAATGACGTGGATGAGGCTTACTGGATGCACTATCAGAATGACCTGGTCCGACTCGCCGCGAGCATCTTCTTTGCGATGGAGCAAAAGAACGACCTCACATGGAAGCTCTCTCCTGACGACCTGTGCAACGCGATTCTGGAAGGTTACGAAGAAGGCCTCGATGCCGGTGGCAAACCTTTCATCATGGAGCGACATATCCCGTGGCTTTGGAAGATCGCCACTCACCCGTCGCGCACTCCCGAGCAGTTTCTCATCAACCTCGAGCAAAAGGTGAAACCCGGTAAACACGGCATTCCAAGCCGTCTGGCCGAAGAAGCCGCCGAAGCGCTGAGCCAGGTCGCACCTGAAGGAACGGAAGGCAGCAAGTTATTCCGGCGCCGAGCCGGAGTCGGCAGCCTCGGCCGGCCACGCCTCGTGCAATACTTCACTGGTCTCTACGGACAGGTGGTCCGCGAAACAAAGGCTGTGGTGCCGTCGGCATGCGTATTTCTCGGCCAAGGTAAGCCGGTGAAAAATGCCTATCGCAAAATCCTTCGGCCTGCCGTGCGAGGCGAATCTCCACCTTGGAGATCCACAGGCAACTCATGTGAAACGCCATCTCCAGACACAGAATCGCCAGCAACCGGAATGGCTTCTCATTGCGGCAAAAGAGATGGTTGAGGCCACCAAAAAGGACTTCGAAGACTACCTCAATAGCGATTTTGGCTATGAGAAAGAGGAGAAAGAAGGAGTGACTGAGAAGCCGAAGAAAAGATCACCCCGAAAGCGGAAATAACGATTGTGCACCTGCGCTGCAGCCGCCGCCGGGCTATCTCTGGAGCGCCGGCGGCACACCGGAGGCGTGCTCGAAATCAAAGTCCAGCACCGCCTCTGCTGAGAAAGTACCTAGTTGCTTCCATAGTCCGACGACATTTCCCGTACCATCCGGATGATTCCGATTAGTAAGGAAAATCATAAAGGTATCCGAAAAAGGATCGATCCACAGCGCACCTCCCGTCCAGCCAGTGTGGCCGTAACTGCCGAGCGGAAACCGCTCTCCGCGCGGGCCGGCGTACGGTGAATCGATATCCCAGCCGAGTCCCCGGCGATCCTTCACTCCGGGCGGAGTCTGCACGGTAGTCATCAGGTTCACCGTCGAAGGATCAAAGATTTGCCCCCCATCGACTGTCCCGCGATCCAGCATCATACGCGCAAACTTCGCAACATCTCTCGCCGTTGTGAAAAGCCCTGCGTGCCCGGCCACGCCACCCATCCGGCGCGCTGTCGGATCGTGAACGATCCCGCGAAGGAACGTTCCATCCTCCGCGTGTTCGGTTGGCGCGATCCGCGATCGCAGACTCTCAGCCGGAAGAAAGCCGGTATCGTTCATAGATAGCGGGCGATAGATCTCCTCCGCGCAGAATTCATTGAGAGTACGACCACTGACTTTCCTGACAATCTCGCCCAGCAAAAGGAAATTGATATCGCTATAACGAAACGCACTTCCCGGTGCGGCAGAAAGGTGTGACTCATCTGCCAGCGCCAAAGCCTTTTCTCCCCCCCTCCATGGCGGATTCGGCGGCAATCCCGGCGGCAGACCTGAGGTGTGCGTCAGGAGATGACGCACGGTGACCGGCTGCTTCCCATGCGCCGCGAATTCGGGCAGATAGCGACTCACCGGTGCATCGAGTTCGACCTTACCTTGCTCGATCAACTTCATCACCGCGGGAGTCGTGGCCAACACCTTTGTCAGCGATGCCGCATCGAAGATCGTATCCTCGGTCATGAGTTCAGCCTCCGGCAAAATCGCCCTCCGCCCATAGGCGCGGTGATAACTCATCCCGCCGTGCTCGAGCCAAAACACTGCCCCGGGGCATCGGCCCGCCTCAATCGCTTTCGTGATGGCTTGGTCGATCGCATTGAGCGCTTTCGGTCGAAATCCTTGCTGGCTCTTTGTTTCGTCGGAAATCGCTGTCCGGCAGATCAAGACCAGCAGACCAAGGAGCACAAGGAAACCGACCGCCACGCGAAAGCCCCTACTACCAGTCGCATCCCATAAATTGCGATCCCTGAAACTGCCCCGTTGCTGGTTCATTCAATCCTCCTCCTAAAAGTAATATCTGCCGCGGCCATGGTGATGACGCCAATCACCAGCAGCGGCCACGCATTCGCCGCCACAGTCGCGATGCCGACATCTTTGAGGAACACCCCTTTTACGATCACGATGAAATGCCGGAGTGGGTTGAACCACGTCAACCGCTGCAACCAATCGGGCATATTCTCAATGGGTGCGGGAAATCCGGAAAGCAACACCGCTGGCATCATGAATGAAAACACGCCTAAAAACGCCTGCTGCTGTGTCTCGCAGATCGATGAAATAAACAGCCCAAATCCGACCAGTGCCAGGATATAGCAAACCATACTCGCATACAGGAGCAGGAGCGATCCCTGGAATGGAACGCCATAAATAAAGACACCTGCGCTAAGAATGATCGACCCTTGAACCATGGCGATCAGAAGCGCCGGAACCGCCTTTCCCGCCATGATCATCCCGGGCGTGAGCGGTGACACCAGTAATTGCTCGAAAGTCCCATGCTCTCGTTCCCGCGCCACAGACATCGCCGTCACGACCAAGGCGCTGACGGTGGTGATGATCGCAACGAGGCTCGGCATCACTGACCAGACGCTTTCGAGGTTAGGATTAAACCAGTTGCGAACAACCAGTTCGGAATCGCCAGCCACGCCGATTTGCGGAGTCCTTCGCTCTCGCTGATACTGCTGCACGATTTGCTGCAGATAGCTTAAGCCGACCTGCGCGCTGTTGGAGCGCCGGCCGTCGAGAATCACTTGCAGGACTGGCGCGCCCCCGGACTCGATCTGACGTGAAAAATCCTGAGGGAAGCGCACCACCATCAGCGCCTTCTGCAAATCGATGACTTGCCTCATTTCAACTTCGCTGTGGACGGCCAGCGTCACCGGGAATGCCTGCGCCTGTGCAAACCGCTGCATCAATTCGATGGAAGACTTTCCGGCATCCTGATTATAAATCGCCAGCACCTCATTCTTCACCTCCAGAGTTGCCGCCGTGGGAAAGAGCACGAGCTGCAAAATAACTGGCATGATCAACATCCGCCGCCCCTGCGGGTCCCGAAGGAGCGCCTGGAGTTCCTTTCGAATGAGAGTTGCGACGCGATGCAGCATGTGGGTGAACTTTAATCCAGACGGCGCTTCGTATTGATCGCCGTAAGCCCCAGGAAGAAAATCGAAGACGCCACCAGAAGGGCGATATCCACCCACAACAATTCCGGCAACCAGCCAGCCTGAAAGAGCGTGAGGATCGCGCTAACAAAGTAACGCGCTGGAATGAGATAGGTCGCGACCCGGATACCTACCGGCATGCTGTTGATGGAGTAGAGTAATCCGGAGAGCATCATGCTCGGCAGGAATGCAGCATTGAGCGCGCCCTGAGCGGCATTGAATTGATTGCGTGTCACCGTCGAAAGAAACAAGCCAAGCCCAAGCGCACTAAAGAGAAAGAATGTGGAAGCAATGAAGGTCGTGAATAACGGTCCGCGAAATGGCACATCCAGTACGAAGGTGGCAAACGCGATACAAATCGTCTCTGAAATGATGCCGAGAAAGTAATATGGGATCAATTTGCTCAGCAGTAGCTCACTGCGAGTCATTGCAGTGGCCAGGAGTGCTTCCATCGTACCCCGCTCCCATTCCCTGGCGATGACCAGCGACGTAAGCAACGCGCCGATCACGGTCATAATCAACGTGATGGAGCCCGGAATGATATAATTCCGGCTCAGCGCGGATGGGTTGTACCAAAAGCGGGCGTTGACCTCGATATCGGGCGGCGGCTGAATACCCCGCGCTGTCGCGCGTTCCCTTTGCCAGACCTGCCAGGCTCCGCGCGCGTACGCCTCCACAAAGTTCGCCGTATTGGGTTCGGCGCCATCGCTGATCACCTGCAAGGGCGCAGTCCTGCCCGGCTGATCGAGGCGCGTGGTGAAGTCGTTGGCGATTACTACGATTCCGCGGATTTTTCCTTCCACCAGCGCCTGCTCCATCTGCGGTCGTGTTCCCACGGTCACTTGCATATACGGGGATCCGATAAAGCTCGCTACGAAGCGCTGCACCTCCTCCCCGGTGTCTTCCACCACCAACCCAACCCGAAGCTGGGAAGAGTCGAGATTGATCCCGAATGCAAAGATCAGCATCAGCAGAAGCGGCAGCACAACGGCAATGAGGATGCTCGTCGGGTCGCGAATAATCTGCACGCTCTCCTTGCGGCAAAGCGCCAGGAGTCTACGGAAAAAAGCCGATTTTCGTTTCGCCTTAGCCACGGTTGCGTTGGATAAGTTCGATGAAGGCATCCTCCATCGTTGGATCCGGCTGCTGCGATGTGGCCGCCGATTCCTTCAGATCATCCGGGGTCCCGACCGCTATTAGCCGCCCCTGAAATACCAGCGCCATGCGGTCGCAATACTCGGCCTCGTCCATGAAGTGCGTGGTTACCATAACCGTGACGCCTTTCTCAACGACGCCGTTAATGTGCGTCCAGAATTCACGCCGCGTCACCGGGTCCACACCGGACGTTGGCTCATCGAGAAAGAGAATAGCCGGGCGATGCATCACCGCGCACGCCAAGGCCAGGCGTTGCTTGTAACCAAGCGGAAGCGTCTCCGCCGTCGTTCCGAAATACGAATCGAGCCCAAAGATATCTACCATCTCGGATACCATGTCGCGCTGCCTTGCGCCTTTCAGTCCATAGACACCTGAAAAGAACGAGAGGTTTTGATCGACCGTCAGATTCCCGTAGAGGGAAAATTTTTGGGCCATGTACCCGAGATGCTGGCGTGCCTCGGCGGCGCTCTTCTTGAGGTCAATTCCCATCACCTTCGCGGTGCCGCCTGTCGGACGAAGCAGGCCGCACATCATCTTGAAAGTCGTCGATTTCCCGGCGCCATTCGGACCGAGTAATCCAAAGATTTCGCCGCGTTCGACCTTGAAAGTGACGTCATCTGTCGCGGCGAAATCACCGAATTTCTTGGTCAGGTGCTCCGCCTCGATCACGGTATCTCGCTGTCCTTCGATCTTCGGCATCTGCGCCGCTAGTGCGGAGTCACCTCCCGGCCCACCGCCCAGAATATCAATAAAGGCATCTTCAAACCGCGGCTTCACCGGCACAATCGACGCCTCGCTGCCGGCACCGAGTTCGGAAGCACTTGGTGGTTTGGAATCCTCCCGGAGAAGAACCCGAACATTGCGTCCCTGTATCACGCCATCCATGAAGTCAGGCTGACGCAGCGCCCGCGCAAGAATCTGCCGACGATTCCCTGTAATCTGCCGGATCTGCAGTGACCGATCCTTGATCCGACCGGTTAAGTCGGAAGGTTTTCCGGAATAGAGCAGCTTTCCCTCATTCAGAAGGAGCACTTCTTCGCATAGCTCCGCTTCGTCCAGGTAAGCAGTACTCCACATGACAGCGATTCCCTGCCCGGTCAGGTCCTGCACCATTTTCCATAATTCGCGGCGCGAGATCGGGTCTACGCCCACCCCTGGTTCATCGAGCAGAAGAACCCTGGGATGACCAAGAAGCGCACAGGCCAGACCAAGCTTCTGCTTCATCCCACCGGACAACTTACCCGCCAGGCGCTTCGTGAATCGCTCGAGGTCTGTAAAGGATAGGAGCCGCTCAAAGGCGTCCTTGCGCTCCTTGCCAGTTACCCCGCGAAGATCTGCGTACAGGCCGAGGTTCTCCTCGACCGTCAGGTCCTCGTAGAGACCGAAGCGTTGCGGCATGTATCCGATGAAATCCTGCAGTTCGCTTGCGTCACGGACAGGATCCTTGCCATCCACCTCGATCTTGCCGGACGTCGTCGTCATCAAGCCGACAATCAATCGCATCAGCGTCGTCTTGCCGGCACCATCCGGGCCAACGAGCCCGGTAATAACGCCGCTGTTGATCTGTGCAGAAACCTTGTCCAGCGCAGGGCGCGCATTCCCGGGAAACTCCTTGCCCACATCCTGTAGGTTCACAACCGGCATTGTATCCTTTCGCGGCATTACTTTCCGTCGAGGCGAACGGTTACCGGCATCCCCTGTCGCAAATCCGGGCCGGGATTTGTTACGGTAATCCTCATCCGGTAAACCAGCGACGTCCGCAGCTCCGGAGTCTCCACATTCTTTGGAGTGAACTCTGCTTGCGGTGAGATATACCCGATCTGCCCGAGATACGGTTTGTCCGGGCGCGAATCGGTCCGGATGCTCACCTGCATACCCGGATGCACCTCGCCGAGACGGCTCTCTTGCACAAATGCGCGGACCCAAACCGGTGCGGTCAACGACACAGTCAATACGGTCGCCCCTGTCTGGACAATCGCCCCAGGCTCCGCAGCGCGAGTCATTACCACCCCGTCCGTCGGCGCACGGAGCACGGTGTCACTTACTCTTAACTTCGCCGATTCCAGGCTCGCTTCCGACTTCGCCAGGTTCGCCCTGGTCTCGGCAATCTCCTCCGGCCGATAGCCTGCCTCCTGCAGCGCCAAGGCAGCCTTCGCGGCTTTCAATCTGGCCACCGCTTCATCATGTGCCGCGATTGCGTCATCCGTATCCTGCTGAGACCCTACTTTGCTCTCCGTCAATCCCCGCTTGCGAATCAGCGTCCGTTCGGCATTCGCCAGGGTCGCCTCATCTGCTTTCACCGTCGCACGCGCCTGATCGATATCTTCCTTCCGATAACCGGTCTCATACATCTCCGTGCGCGCTTTCAGAGATGCCACGTCCGCAATCGCCTGATCCCGCTCATGCCGGTATGGTTCATCGTCGAGTAATGCAACCACCTCACCGGCTTTCACGGAATCGCCTTCATCCTTGATCATCTCCTTGATCTTGCCGGAAACGCGGAATCCAAGATTGACGTCTCGAATATCCACATTGCCGTACAGCGGCAACGGCACATCGCTTCTCCAGGGATGCTTTAGCCAGAGGTAATATCCGGCTGCCACAACGGCCAGCAGGACAATCAAAACAAACGCCTTTTTCATTCGCGGCAGCCGGGTTTCTGACGATTCGTGTCAGACACTATTGCGCGAACTGAAACAAAGACACCGAGCCAACCTTTTCCAGGCTCCACACTTCCCGCCGCCGACAGGCTCGAAGCAGCACATCGAATTTGGAGTTGCGCAAACATAGGAAACTCGCAACACTCTTTCAGTTTCCACCGGCTATGTCTAGCGCTTTGCGATCACCTTCCCAAACCTCCGGGGAAACTTTCGACTCCGCAGAAACCTCATCGCATGGACGGATCGTAACGGCTGCCCGACGCCACTTTTTTTCGCACGGCTTCCGCAGCGTGACGATGGACGATCTCGCCGAGGAGCTGGGGATGAGCAAAAAGACACTCTACGCGCACTTCGCCGGCAAAGCCGCACTGCTCGAGGCTGTCATCCTCGACAAAGGCCGCGAGATAGAAGCCGATCTCGAGCGAATCGCCGCCGACGCCGAGGCCGATTTCGAAGCGAGTCTGCAGCGGATGCTCGCCTGCATGCAGAAGCATACCGACGAAATTGGATCCGCATTTCTGCGTGACATGAGGCGGGAATCCCCGGATGTTTTTGCCATCGTCGAAAAGCGGCGGCGCGAAGTCTTCGAGCGCTTCTTCGGGCAACTTTTCAGCGAAGGCCGTCGTGCCGGATTTATTCGCAAGGACATTCCAGTGAAGATCATCCTCGAGGTTCTCCTCGGAGCCACGGAAGCAATTCTGAATCCCAAAAAAATGGCAGAATTCGAACTTACTCCGAAAACGGGATATTCAGCGGTCATTTCCGTGATTCTCGACGGAGTCATTGCACCGCGACGTGGTCGTCATCGCTGATCCGCAAGAGTTACCGATACACGGCCACCGCAATGATATCCCGCATTCGCCCTCACCGTCAGTCCAAACGCGTGATCGCAATGCTGTGCGCTTCGGGAGTAATGACAGGCTTGTCAACCAGCATCCTCGCAGCCCCCAGGGATGCTGATGCATCAGTTACACCGACAGCTCCGACGCAGTACAAAAATACAACCGCCAAGTCTCGTAAACAAACCGCTGCCATCGCGATAGCGACGCAGCCCGACGCTGCCTGGTGGACGCTCTTTCACGACCGCACGCTTGCAGATCTCGAAGAAGCAGCGATTCTGGCGAATCAGGACCTGCGTCAAGGCGTCGCGCGAGTCATTGAAGCCCGGCAGGAAGCCATCTCCGCCGCGGCTGACTTTTATCCTCACCTCGATGCGACTCTTCGCGGTTCCCGCCAGCGGATCACCAATACTGGACCGCTTCAACATGGGCGGTTTACCGGCGCAGCCATCAGTTCTGCGGCCACGTCTTCCAGCAATCCCGCGGCGGCAGCATTGAATCCGCTCTCCGAATTCTTTACTCGCGCCATCACGACCCAACCGCTTACTGCCACTTACAACGATTTCCGGACACCGCTCACGCTGACTTACGAGTTGGATGTCTTCGGCAGGATTCGCGGCACTTACGATCAGGCGCGCGCAAATGCGCAAGCCCAGGAAGCCGACCGTCGCACGGTTCAGCTCAGTCTCACCAGCCAGGTCGCGACAAACTATTTCTCCCTTCGGGCACTCGATGCGGAGGTCGCCATTCTCCAAAAGACCATCGCGCTTCGGGAGGAATCCGTGCATTTACAGCGCCAGCGCTTCGATCTCGGGGCAGGCAGCGCGCTCGATGTTTCACGCGCGCGGGTCGAGTTGGACAATGCGCAGAGCGATCTTACCGATACATTGAGACTTCGCGCCGAAACCGAAAACAGTCTCGCGCTGCTGTGCGGGCAGGCGGCCAGCAATTTCCATCTGCCACCCCGGCCACTCGACGGCAGCCATCCGCCGGCGATTCCTGCTGGAGTTCCCGCCCAGCTGGTCGCGCAACGCCCGGATCTCATCGAAAGCGAACGCAAAGTTGCGGCTGCGGCCAATGGAATCCGAGTCGCCCGCGCTGAATTGCTCCCGAGCTTTAACCTGGAGGGCGACGCTGGTTACGACAGCGCCCATGCGGGTGATGTCTTCGAATGGCAGAGCCGAACTTGGGAACTGATGGCGACGGTCAAAATCCCGATTTTCGAAGGAGGACGAAATCTCGCGAATCTCCGCGCGGCAAAGGCGCGCCGCGAAGAAGCCATCGCCGCATATCAGCAGACCGCGCTAACCGCGTTCAAGGAAGTGGAGAATGCCCTCGCCGATCTGCACCAGCGGGCAGCGCAGGCCGGAACGCGTGAACGTGCAGTGGCCGATTCCCAGCAAGTGTTGGAATTCTCAAAGGAACGCTATGATCAAGGCGCAGTCACCTACTTTGAAGTCATCGATGCCCAACGGGGACTTCTATCCGCTCAACTCGGCCGAATCGAAACGCTGAATGCGCGCTACGCGGCGACAGTGGAACTGATCCGCGCGCTGGGTGGTCCGTACGAGGCCCGTTAGTTGCCGGCTAGTTGTCGTTCGTTGCCTTTTTGTCATATTGCGCAAAAGAAACGCTCGCTTGCAGGGAAACGATCCCCTCCAATATGCAACCGGGTTTCGCACCCTCTCGCCCCTCCCTCTAGCGCGCCGCCCGCCCACGAATCGTCATTTTTAAAATCAGAATGCTCGCTCCCCTCAGGACTTTTTTGATCCTTCTAGCCTGCGCCACTCCCATTTTTGCAGACCCCATCAGCAAACTCGCCGCTCCGGGAGCCAACGGACGGTTGGCTTACACGCCTTACGATTCCCAGGGCGACAAGATCGCCGATTTCTCTTCCTGCGGATATGGCGCGGGTGGAGTGAAAATCCCTGACGTTGCGACGAAGGCCACCCTTTCGCCGATTCCCGGGAGCGCGGACGATACACCACGAATTCAGGCTGCGCTGGATGCAGTCGCGAAGTTGCCAGTCGATGCCCTGGGGTTTCGCGGCGCGGTGCTGCTGAACCACGGCAATTACAAATGCGCTGCAAGCCTTAAGATCAACGCCAGCGGTGTCGTTCTTCGCGGTGAAGGCGACGACGAAAATGGCACGGTCATCACCGCCTCCGCGCCCCGGCAGTATTCACTCGTCGAGGTCGGCGGCTCGTCGCGGCCGCGTGAAATCAAGGACACGCGCGTCTCGATTACGGATGCCTATGTTCCGGTCGGCGCACGATCCTTTACGGTTTCTGATGCGAAAGGCCTCGGTGTGGGCCAGACTGTCTTCGTCATCCGGCACAGCAATCCTGCATGGATCCACGAGATTGGCATGGACCGCATCAAACCGCGCCCAGGCCACCCGGAAGAAACCAAGCAATGGACGCCCTTCGAACTCCCGTTCGATCGAGTCATCACCGCCATCAACGGAAACCAAGTCACCGTCGATGTGCCGATTCTCTGCGCCATCGATCAGAAATGGGGCGGCGGTTCGCTCGCTCGCTACGACGACTCTAGCCGGATCGAAAAATGCGGGATTGAATTCCTTCGCGGCGTCTCTGCCTACGATGTGGCAAAAACGGCGGACTATCGCGGCGAGAAGGTTCCGACCGACGAAAATCACGCCCTGTATATCGTCCACTTCGACAACGTCCGGAACGCCTGGGCGCGCCATCTGGTCTCGGTGAGCTTCTATCACGGCGTCGCCACCATGGCCGATGGCTCGAAATCAGTCACCGTCTCCGACTGCAATGCCCTCGACCCTGTGTCGGAAATCACGGGAGGCCGCCGCTACGCCTTCGACATCGCCGGCCAGCAGATCCTCGTCGAACGCTGCCACACCCGTCGGGCACGCCACGCTTTCGTCTTCTCGGCCCGCGTGCCAGGCCCGAATGTCTTCCTCGATTGCTCTTCCGAAAAGGACTACGCCACGAGCGAACCGCATCACCGCTGGTCCGTCGGCGGACTCTACGACAACGTACACGCCGAGATGGCGTTTCAGGATCGCCAGTGGATGGGCAGCGGGCACGGCTGGGCCGGCGCCAACTACGTCGCGTGGAATTGCGAAGGATCAGTGGTCTGCCAGCAGCCGCCAACCGCGCAAAATTTCGCCATCGGCTTCGTCGGCAAGAAGGCGAAGGGAGCTTTTGACCGGCCCGATGGATGGTGGGAAAGCGAAGGCCATCATGTGAGTCCGCGCAGCCTGTATCTCCAGCAGTTGCAGGATCGGCTGGGCGCCACCGCAGTCGCAAACGCGGAATCCAAATAGGGTGCAGCTCAAACCGGGGTTCAGGCGACGGCGATGACGGGTTGCAGGAAAGCCCGAATTCTCTTAGAGCTTCCGGCGCGCTAATGCACCCACCGCTCTCACCCCGTCTGCGCCGTATCGCCCTGGCTGCCGCTTTTGGCATTGCGGCTGCCACTCCATGCCTCGGCGGCGGCGTGCATTTCGACGGCAGCGTTGGCCCAAGCACCGCGCTATCCGGCCCAAATTATCTCATCCCGGCAAATGCCGGAAAACAGATGGGTGGGAATCTGTTTCACAGCTTCAGTCAATTCGACCTCTCCAGCGGCGAAGTCGCCACCTTTCAGGCGCCGGGCAGCGGATCCATCAGCAATATCCTGGCGCGGATTACAAGCGGCAGCGCCTCGACTCTCGACGGCACGATCCGCTCCGAAATCCCCGGCGCGAATCTCTTCCTCATCAATCCGGCCGGCTTCATCTTTAACCAGAATTTCCACCTCGATATCAGCGGCTCATTCACCGCCACCAGCGCCAGCTCGGTGAAGCTGAGCGATGGTGCGCATTTCGACGCCCATCCCGGCACTAGCGACCTCACACTCAGTTCTGCACCCATCAGCGCCTTCGGATTCGTGAGTGTGCCGGGATCGATCAAGGTCAATGGCACCATCGCCGTCCCGTCTGGCAGTGGCCTCTCGCTCGTTGGCGGCAATATCACGCTGAATCATGCCAACCTTTCCGCTCCTGGTGGATCGCTCGCCCTGATCAGCGCCACGAGCACGGGACAAATCGGAACGAACCTGAAGGCTCCAAACGCCCATGGAATCATCTCGATGTCCCAGTCCACCGTGGACACCAGCGGCCCGACCGGCGGCTCGGTTGTCATTCGCGGAGGCCAACTGACGCTGAACAATAGCTGTACGATCAGTTCCAACACGCAGGGCTCGGGAAAAGGCGGTCAGATGAATATCCGGATCGCCGGCAGCACTAATCTTTCGGCGCGATCCACCATCAAGACCACCACCAGCGGTGCGGGCGCGGCGGGCGATCTTTCCGTGAGCAGCAGCGCCATGGGCCTGACGACCAATTCCTTCATCGGAAGCCAGGCGCTCACGACCACGACCTCCACCGCCAAAGCCGGAAAGGTCAACATCAACTCCGGTTCCCTCACCATCTCAGGCGAGAGCGAAATCTCGACCTCCACATTCGGAGCCGGTCACGCGAATACCGTCACCGTCGGTGCGAATAACATTACGCTCGTCGGAGACTCTTCGGGAATTCCTACCGGAATCTTCTCCAACAGCATTCCCTCAGGTGCCGGCGGCCGCGGCGGTGATATCCGCCTTTTCGCGACTAATACGCTGACAATCCTCAACGGGGCGTCAATCAGCGCCGATACCTTCGGACTCGCCCGCGGCGGAGACGTTTCAGTCGGCGGCGGGAGCATTTATATTGCGGCTCAAGGCGCCACAACCAAGACCGGGATTTTTGCTGACTCTGATTCGCTCGGAACCGGCGGCCACGGCGGAAATATTACAGTTCAGGCCCTCAGCCTACAAATCATGGATGGCGGCTTGATCTCAACGAAAACACTCGGCCTCGGCAGCGGCGGAGACACCAATATCGCCGTCCGCAATCTCACGATCGATCGCGGGACATCATCCTACTTCACCGGCATCGCGGCCGATACGCCATTGGGAGCAGGCGCCGGCGGCGTCGTACGCGTAAATGCGGATTCGGCGCGCATTCTCGACGGCGGCCAGATCTCGGCAAATACCTTCACTTCCGGTCCGGGTGGCAGCGTCTTCGTCCAGGCCTGCGATCTGTACCTCTCCGGCCGGCCGGACCTCCCTACAGGGATCTCGGCAGACAGCAACTCGACTGAAGCCGGCGGCCCCGGTGGAAACGTCGAAGTGATTGCCAATTCCATCGAGATCCTGAACAACGCAAGAATCTCGGCCAACACCTTCGGATCTGGCGCTGGCGGCGACGTCTCTGTCACGGCTCGCACGGCATTCATCTACGGGAGCGATCCCTCGCTTTTCACCGGAATTTCCGCCGAGACCGTTTCCACGACCGCGGCAGGCTCGGGCGGAAATCTCTTCGTGAATATCGGCGACATCGTTCTTCGTGGCGGAGGTGGCATCGCGGGCAATACCCTCGGACCGGGCAATGGCGGCGACGTCCACATCACCTCGAATACAGTCAGTCTGAAAGACGGAGGAAGCATTGCCGCTGCAACCAAGGGAACCGGAAATGGTGGCGCAATCTTTCTCGCCGTCGACGATCTCTCCATCTCAGGCAAAGGCGGCCTCTCCACCGGGATCTTTTCAGATAGTCTGGCAGCAGGCCAAGGCGGCGCCGGAGGCCGCGTAGAAATTGACGCCCATACCGTGGAGCTACAGGACGGAGCAGGCATTGGCGCGTCCTCAGCTGGCAGCGGAGTTGGTGGCAGTGTCGATCTCACTGCGCAGCGTCTAACTCTGGACGGCGGCGCCAGCATCGCCGCATCCGCCACAGGTTCCGGAATGGCCGGCAGCATCGACATCGCGACCAAGGATCCGCTCGAGGTTCGAGGCGCCAGCAACATCAGCACAACCTCCGCGATCAGCGATGCCGGAACGGTCTCGGTAACATCCGCGACCGACATCAATCTCGATCAAGGCAGCATCACCGTGCAGGCAATGCAAGGCAACGCCGGACAGATCGCCCTCGCCGCACGGCATGAGTTGAATCTTTCCGACAGCCAGCTTCTGGCGGCGGCCGGGACCAACGGCGGTAACATTACGATCGACCCGGTATTCGTAATCCTCGATCACAGCCTCATCAGCGCGAACGCGGCGGGACGCGGCGGTAACATCACGTTGGTCGCGAATTATTACTTCAATTCTGAGACGCCCATCACGGCGACGGGCAGCCAGGCCGGAACTATCAACATCGAGTCCCCCGAGCTCAATCTCGCCAATGGCCTGGTCACACTTCCCGGCGGAGTGATCGATGCCTCGTCACAGATCCGCGAGCAATGCGCCCTGCGGCTTGGTCTCGACTTCAGCTCCTTCCTTGTCCTGGGACGGGGCGGAGTTGAACTTAGTCCCACAGATGCGCAGCCCAGCATCGGTATTCCGACAGCGCACCCGGCATCAGTCGCTCACAAGAGATAAGCGTTGCATTTCGGCGGCCGCTTCCGCCAGCCAATGCCAATAGATGGCCCCTATCAGGCCAGAATTCCCCGCACTACCTTGCCAGTCACATCCGTCAGCCGGAAATCGCGGCCCTGAAAACGGTAAGTCAACCGCTCGTGATCAAATCCCAGCAGATGCAGGATGGTCGCCTGGATATCGTGCACCTCCATTGGATTTTCCACCACGTGAAAACCGAGATCATCCGTGGCTCCATATGTCAACCCCGGCTTCACGCCCCCGCCCGCCATCCACATCGTGAATGCCTGGGGATGATGGTCCCGTCCCATCGCGCGCCCTAGTGCTGGATTTGTCTCCACCATCGGCGTCCGTCCGAACTCGCCACCCCAAATGACCAGCGTATCCTTGAGCAAACCGCGCCGCTTGAGGTCCATGACCAGCGCGGCGCTAGCCTGATCCGTTTCGCGGCACATCTTGCGGCTATTGCCTTCGACGTCGCTGTGCGCATCCCAGCCCTCGTGATAGATATTCACGAAGCGCACGCCCCGCTCGATCATCCTACGCGCCAGCAGGCAGGCCCGCGCGAACGACGGCTTATCGGGATCACAACCATACATCTCTAGCGTCTCCTTGCTTTCGCTCGAGAGCTTCATCAGTTCAGGCGCGGAGGTTTGTAACCGGTAAGCCATTTCGTAATTGGCGATCCTTGTCGCAATCTCCGGATCGTGTTCGCGCTCCCTCCGCCGCTCATTCAGGGTCGCGACTAAGTCGAGTGTGTCGCGCTGCAGGCGCGTGTCGATCCCAGCCGGGCTCGAGACATCGAGAATAGGATCGCCCTGTGTGCGAAACCGCACGCCGGAATAGATCGTCGGCATGAATCCGCTGGACCAAAGCGCCGAACCGCCACTTAGTCCGGCCCCAGTGCTCATCACGACAAACGCGGGCAGATCCTGTGTCTCCGCGCCGAGTCCGTAAAGTGTCCACGAGCCGATCGACGGACGTCCCGGCTGCTGGAAGCCCGTATTGAAAAGGATCTGCGCCGGTGCGTGGTTGAACTGATCGGTCCGGACTGATTTGATCAGGCAGATCTCGTCCACGATTTTGGCGAGATGCGGCAGCATCTCGGAAAGCTCCGTGCCGCTTTGACCGTATCTCGCAAACTTAAACCGAGGCCCCAGCACCGCCGCGTCCGGGCGGATAAAGGCGTAACGCTGCCCACCGATCACGGATGGAGGCAGCGGCTTACCCTCCAGCTTCGAAAGCTCCGGTTTGGAATCGAAGAGGTCGAGCTGACTCGGCGCGCCTCCCATGAACAGATGAATGACTCGTTTCGCCTTTCCTGGAAAATGGGACGCCTTCGGAGCAAGCGGATTGACCATCTCTGAAACCGCCCTTCGCGTGAACGATTCTGTCAGCAAACCAGCCAGCGCAATCTTCCCAAGCCCCACGCCGCAGTTGTGAAGAAAATGGCGGCGGCTGATACGTAGCGCGTTTTGCTGCAAGGGATTCATGGGATCAACTCCGGGTTACGGATTCGTCGAGATTGAAAATGGCGCGAGCCACGGCAGTCCATGCCGCCCGTTCGTTGACATCTCCCGGGCCATCGCCAGCCACGGCCCTGGCATCGAGTTCGCCACTGGCAAATCTCGCCCGCTGGACCTCGAAAAACTTCGCCAGAGCCTCAATTTCATCGGTCTCCGGCAACCGCGTGAGGCATCGCCGGAAAAGGAGCGCCAGCCGTTCCTTCACCGGTTCCGAGCGCCGTCCCATCTCACTGCCAAGGGCTCGCGAGGCTTCCACGAACACGACGTCATTTAGCAATGCCAGAGCCTGCAATGGCGTATCCGAGCGATCGCGTCGCACGACGCAAGCCTCTCCAGTCGGAGCATCGAAGGTATTGTAGAGTGCGAAAGGCGCCGTCCGTTTGCTGAATGTGTAAATGCTCCGCCGGAAGCGGTCCGGCCCTTCGCTCGCGTGCCAGGCCGGGCTTCCATATGCGACTTCCGTCACCCCAACCGGCTGCGGGGGACGAACACTCACGCCGCCGATTTTTTCCGATAAAAGACCGCTCGCCCGCAACGCGCCATCGCGCACCAATTCCGCATCCAGCCGGAAACGCGGCCCACGCGCGAGCAAGGCATTCTCCGGATCATTCGATACCAGTTCAGGGCTCGACGTTGACGATTGCCGGTAAGTCGCGCTCATCACGATCAGCTTGTGCAGCTTTTTCGTCGACCATCCTTCTTTCCTGAATTCCACCGCCAGCCAGTCCAGCAACTCGGGATGCGTCGGTGGATCGCCCTGAAAACCAAAGTCTCCAATCGTGCGGACCAGCCCACGCCCAAAAAACGCCGCCCATTCGCGATTCACGACCACGCGGGACGTCAGCGGATTCCCCTCCGAAACGAGCCATCGTGCCAGGCCGAGCCGATTCCTCGGCGCATCCGCGGGTAGGCTGCCCAGCGCTGCGATGATCTCCGGTTGCACGGCCTCTTTTGGCTGAAGGAACTCGCCGCGATGATGGACAAAAGTCGTGCGCGGATTCTCTGCCGGCCGCTCCTGCATCACGAGGGTCGTAGGCCAGCGAACCGGCCGCCTGAGCGAATCAATCTCAGCCGTCGACGCCGCGAGTTCCGGCACGGAAAGCAGGAATTCATTGCGCAAGCGTTCGCGCTCCGCCGCTGTCAGTTGCGAATCCCGCACGAGCAGCAACCTGGCCACTTCATCGGGCATCTCACGCGCATCGAACTGTCGGGGATCTGTTGTTACCGAGATTCGGAACTTTCCCAGAGCCGCTGCAAAATACCGCTCGCACAGGATCTTGATCGTAAATTCACCCGGATGCTCCAGCGGCGCGCCAAGATTAAAAACCGCCTCGTGTCGCATCCCTTGCCCGCCATCGATCGACCATCCAGATTGCGGATCACCGTCGATCGCCTTTGCCGCCACAAAAGCGCCCTTGGCATAACTGCTCGTCGCCTTCGCAAACGGCACTTGGACACTATTTGCGAAAAGCGAAAACTCGCTCAGGAAGAAATCGCCGTGGCTTCCCTCATAGTAAATCCGCCCCGGTCCATGCGCGGGCAACCGGTCATCGGGAAGCACCTCCAGACGGAAGGCCGTAATGCCACGCAGGTCCGTCTTGAATTTGAGCTCATAGAGATCGCTCTTCGTCATGTCCCCGCTCACAAAGACCGATCCATCCTTCTCTACTGTGAGCAATGGGAGATTCGACTTGGTTTCCGACGGCGTGAGAACCGTCCATCGCACCGTGCGAGCCCGCTCCTGCGCAAGCCATTCGGCGAACTTCCGCTCGAGCAGAGCCTTGCGCCGCTCTTCGACAGGCCGGTGATCGCTGCTCACCGAGCCTACGCTCAGCCGCACCTTTCCGAGGGTATGAGCCTGCCCATACTGCTGGCTGAGCCGGATCGTCAGCCGCGCGCCGGATGTAAAATGCACCGGCTTTTCAAAGGTGAATGTCGCCGTTCGGTTCTCATTGAAATTTCCATTCCCGAGATCGACCGCCCAGCCGGTCGCTTCGTTTCCGTCGATCGCATTCTCCGCAGGAAAGCCTCTCTGCGCCGCATCTGCTTCCGCCCGGATGATTCGCACGGCTTGAACCTGGTCCGGCGCGTCCTTCGGCGCAGCCGTGACTGAAAATTCGGTCAGCACAAAATTGCCGTTCGGAGCGCGACCGGGTCCATGCTTGGGCAATGACAAGTCAGCCAGCGCTTCCAGCCGAAGCTGCTTTACCTCTTGGTCGCCGACGTCAGCGACAAAGGTATAAACCGCCTTGTCCGGCCCCGATTTGCCGAAGAGAGCCGATCCATCCTTGAGCAGCGTGGGCTCCTCGCCCGTGTCCGTCTGTACGCGCAGAGGCTTCAGCGTGTCCCACTGCACCGCGTCAGAAACCGGATACTTCGCAGGCAAATCAGCGAGCAGACGGCCCAGCCGCTCCTCGCGCTTGTGGATTAGCTCTGCCGCATCCGCTGGCGGCAAATCCATCTCGGGCTCGTCTGCGTTATCCAGAAAAGCCATCAGCTGGTAATACTCGCGCTGCGTGATGGGATCGTACTTATGCGTGTGGCATTGAGCGCACTGGACGGTGAGCCCCAGCCATGTCGCACCGGTGGTCGACACCCGATCGACCATCGCATTGAAGCGATATTCGAGCGGGTCGATTCCCCCTTCCTCGTTGAGCATGGTATTGCGATGAAACCCCGTGGCGATGCGTTGTTCCCGCGTCGCGTTTGGAAGCAGGTCGCCGGCAAGTTGTTCGATCGTGAATTGATCGAATGGCATATCCGCATTGAACGCATTGATGACCCAATCCCGATACGGCCAAATGCTGCGCTCCCGGTCCTTCTCATAGCCATTGGTATCCGCGTACCGGGCCAGATCCAACCAGCGGCGCGCCCAGCGTTCGCCGTAATGCGGGGAAGCCAGCAGGCGATCCACCACGCGCTCGTAAGCGTCTGGAGACTTATCGTTGATGAATGCCTCGGTCTCCTCGGTGGAAGGCGGCAGGCCGATGAGATCGTACGAAAGCCGGCGAATCAGCGTATAGCGATCTGCTTCCGCTGCTGGCCGTAAGCCTTCCCGCTCCAGCCGAGCCAGTACAAATCGGTCAATCTCATTCCGGCACCAATCCAGATGACCAACCGGCGGCAGCGTAGCCTGGACAGGCTTCACAAAAGCCCAATGCACGTCGTAATGCGCCCCTTGCTCGATCCATTTGTCGAGAATCGCGATCTGCTGCGGCGTGAGATGCTTTCCGCTCTTTGGCGGAGGCATCTGATCGTCCGAGTCCGTGGAATGGATCCGGGCGTGGAGATCGCTCTCCTTCAGATCGCCCGGAACGATCGCCCTCACGCCTTCATGTTCCGCCTGCGCGCCATCACCGGTATCCAGACGACGCCCGCCCTTGCGGGTGCCGGGATCGAATCCGTGACACTTGAAACAATTGTCCGAAAGGATCGGTCGGACCTGGCGGTTGAAATCGATGCGATCAGTTTCTCCTGAAACGGCAGCTCCGGCCGCCTGCAATGCCGACGGCCCTCCTGTCAGGAGCATCGCTAGCAAAATGGGCAACCATCGGGCGGGCATTGGAGGGAATCCCAAAGGGACTTTGGATTGTACCGAAACAACCTTCTCGAGCAACGCGGCTTAGCGCTTCCAGCAAACGATTCCTCACGCACTCGCAAAAGGCATGATCTCGGGTCGGAGACCGAAGCCGCGCGTCATAAGACAATCAGTTTCATCAACTCGATTTGACATTCACTCTTTTGCGATGATCGTGAATCCTCCCGCCCGCCGTTTTTAGCTAGCATAGCAATCGGCATTCTACACTCCCCCGCCAACCGTCTCTCTCTCCTATGTCAACGCCTCCCGATTCCCTGAACGCGAAGCGCCCCCTGACGCCGTCCTCCCGTTCCATTCGTCCGTCCACTGCGCCCATGCGCGATGTGCTCGAGGCCTCGTGCTCCGAAGCCCTCGCCGCACCGGCGATTAGCAAACAGTACGAAAAGGAGCTGGCTGACAGTCCTCATCGCGATTCGGAAAGCCTTCGGAAACTTGTGGAAGCCGCCTGCAAGGACCTCCATCGCCTCGAAGCAGCCGTGCATCAGCTTCAGGCAGAGCGTCACCAGCTAGCTCAGGAAGCAAATCGCGCGAACGCACTCGAACGCCGGCTTGCAATCGCAGTCGCGATGCTGGGAGCGATCGAACGTTCAAAGCACGAGCCAAACGATTCCCAGCATCCGCATCCCTCCCGTGGAGACGGACGTCTGCGGCTGTTTCGGCGATAACTGGCAACTCCTCCCAGTCGCGCGACTTCACTCAAGTCGCGCTCTTCAGATCGACGCCTGTGATGGCGGCACAGGCAGCTTAAACACGGACGGCGAGCCACAAAACATCCCTCACCTGGCTCGGATTCATCGCGCATTGGATTTTCCGATGGCTCGTGGACTAACAATCTGGGACCCCACAAGCACTCACGACACGCCTTATTGGCGGGTCACCCTCAGGCGAAGCGATAGACGCGTGCCGGCACCCTGCGGAACGGTTGCTTTGACAACACGAGTGGTGCCGTTATC
>FTCV01002649.1_pt1 | contig 26636 bp, 19 predicted proteins | sample 1639691 | NCBI WGS metagenome assembly FTCV01 (sample SAMEA3914864, study PRJEB12502) | metagenome | biome: forest; material: soil | place: USA | collected 2012-03-12 | depth 0.3 m
CGCCAAGGCGGCTGTCGGCGATCTGTCGCGGCTTGAGGCGGTCAAGCTGCTCGGTATGGTCAATGCGGAGCCGGATTTCGCCGATCAGCCGAAGGTCATCAATGGCTGCTCCGACCTGCTGGTCGAGGTTCTGGGCGAAGCCGGTCGCCATGCTCGCTCGGCCGTCGGCATGGGCTCTCTGCCAAACCGCATGAGCGTGGAGATCGAGGCGATTTTCCTCGTTAAAGGCTGATTGCCATCATTCCTGCTCGCGCTGACGCGCTTCAGGAATGACATCTCGTTACTCGGCAGGCTGGACCGTCATCGGTGTGTCGATGGCGGTTCCCGGCTTGAACGCCAGCGCGCGCTTCTCCACCAGATGCCAGGATGCAAAAGCGCAGATGGCTGCGATCGGCGCGGCCATGGCGAAATTCAGCCAGGCCCCGCCAGGCAGTTTCGCCGTCACCAACACCTGCTGAATGGGGTAGGCGTAGAGGAAAATGCCGTAGGAAAGGTCGCCGAACCGCGTCGCGCCCTTCAAGCCTTTCGCCGAAGCACAGCCGAACGCGAGGACGATATAGGGCAGGGCGGCAAGCAGCAGCCATTCCTCAATCAGTGGCGCCGCGTGCGATGCTGCGAGCGCAAGAAGGAACAAGGCGGCTATGCGGGCATCGAGAAACCGTTGCCAACCGCAAAGCGCGTAGCAAGCACCGAGCAGGAAGAATGGCGTGACGGACATCCAGGCCCAGGCTCGCGTGCCGTAGATCAGCGTGTCGTCGATGCCCGGTAGTGCGCGAACAAGGACTGGTGACGTCAGCGCAAAGAGCAAGGCTATTGCCGCAAATAACTGCTTGCCGCCAGCCTTCGCGCAAAACCATACCAAAGCGGGCAACAGCAGATACATCGAGAATTCGGCGGGCAGGCTCCAGAGGCTGCCATTGACCTCGACCGGCGGTTGGTTGCCCGCAAGTACGCCCGGCAACGCGAAAGCATAGTGAAAGAGGAGATTGCCGAGATAAGCGAGTGTTTCCGGATGAGAGAAGTATTGCGCCAGGGACAGATTGGTCATCTCTGGGCCGAGCACGAAGACCGTCAGCAGCACCACCGCGATCATCGCCGGCATGATCCGCAGTAGGCGGCGTTGCATGTAGCGGCCGAAATCCGGATCGCGCGCCCAGCTCGCCGCGACGAGATAGCCGCTGACGACGAAGAATATCTTCACCCCGATCGTCGCGACGCCATTGCCCGCGAAACTCGGGCCTGCCTCGCCCGTCAGCGTGAAGGCATGGCCAAAGACGACCAGCAGCGCCGCGAAGAGGCGCAGCGCGTCGAAATTATTGGTGTGACTGCTAGGCGTCGGGTTTGACATCGGCGGTCGCCGGTTTCGCGCCGAACCCCAGCAGGCGATAGACCTTCTCGAATGGCTTCAGGAACAGATCTCTCACCGTGGCGAATTCCGCGCTCTCATGACCAAGACCGAATTCCAGCTCTTCCTTCTCGTTCGGCACATAGAGCGTGCCGAAGAGCCAATCCCAGAACGAGAGGCTGAAGCCGAGGTTCTTGCCGTAATGGCGCGGCTCGGTGCTGTGGTGGATCTGGTGATGCGCCGGGCTCTGGATGATGTAGCCGAGCCAACCCTTGATCGGCAGCCAGACATGGCTGTGCCGCAGATGGAAGATCGTCAGAAAATAGATGAAGAAGACGATGTTGGTCTGGAACAGCGTCAGCGGCTGCGCGGTCTCGCCGAAAGCGAAGACCAGGAAACCGTAGCCGACGCCAAGCGCCGCAGCGATGAAGTTGCTCTGCAGCAGGTCTTCGACCGGATGGGCGCGGGCGGCGGTGGCGGGCGTCAGCACCTCCGCCGCGTGGTGCGGCTTATGGAACTCCCAGAGCAGCGGAATCTCGTGCATGATCCGGTGGCCGATCCAGTAGCCGAGATCGAAGAGCACGATCTGCACCAGTGTCGCGATGGTCGCGACGAGCCAGAAAGGCGCAACGACGAGGGGGCCTTTTAGCCCGGTCATGCCGCCGAGCGCCTGCGCCACGAGCGCGGCCATCACGCCGCTCGAAATCACCATGGCACCAAGCATGCCGGCCCGGAGCGCGCCGATGAAGAAATAGAACCGATAATCGAGCCTGGCCGAAGGGTGCAACAGGATGCGCTTCGGCAGGATGAAGCGGCGCAGTGTCCGCCAGCGCAGCCGGCGCTTCGCCCTGAGCGCATAGATGCCGGCGCAGAACACGAAGGCTGACGCGAGAAAGATCAGGCTGAAGGCCGATTCGATCACGAAGAAGCCGCGGAACGGCGCGGCGACGGCGTTGAGGAAATCCTGCCAATAATGCTGGGACACGCTGCCTCCGGCCGAGAATCAAGGCCTGAAGACTGGCAGGCAGTCGTTAAGATTTTTTGAGATGCGTCGATCGAAAGCTAACGGTGAAAAACGGGCCGGGAACGCATCATGACGAATCGGACATCAATGGGCCGGCCTGTGAAACGGCCGGAACCGTCATGAAACGACCCAGGGGTCGTTGCGTCGGGGCAACACTCAGCGATTTCCTTCAGGCAGGGAACAGGTCAAATCCGCGCTTCACAGGCTGCGAAGCAGTGCCGCGACGAGTAAAGATTGAGAAACGGTTAAGATATTGCTGGATTTAAGCTTGTTTTAACCCCGTTTGAGCCTGGTTAGACGGCTCAGCACGACAAGAACGGGGCGTTTCACCTCGTGTCACCCGTTTCAGGGAAGTTGTGCGTTCGGAAATGCCCCGTTAGAAATGAGGCGCACGTGTGTCGGGATTGTGGGTTGCTATCCATTTCCCGAAACGGTCCCCTGTCTGCGCGATTGGGGCCCAGGTCATAGGACGGGTGAGGATGATGGTGCGTTTGCGCAGCGGGAATTCAGGTGTCGGTCGGCGCTTTGCGAGCCGTCTGCTGGCCAGCACGGCGCTGGTTGGTGTGGTCGCTATCGCCTCCGCGCAAGGCGCGATGGCTCAGTCAGTCTGGGGTGGGCCGGGATCGACGCCAACGGATACCAACTACAATACTGCGAATAACTGGGGTCCTCAGACGGCGCCCACGACCGCTGGAACCTCGGCTCAATTCAACGGCGCGGCGAACCTTTCCCCGATCGTTGTCACGGGCAACGTAACGCCGGATAGCTGGTCGATTTCCGGCCCGAATTCCTACACCATTACCGGCGGCACCGTGACGTTCGGCACAGCAGCCGGCCTGACGAACACGTCCAGCGCCAACCAGTCCATCTCGACCATCCTTGCTGGCGCGGGCGCCGTTACGCAAGGCGGTAGCGGCGTGATGACCCTGTCGGGCGTGAACACCTATACCGGCGGCACTTTCGTCAACAGCGGCCAGCTCACGGTTGGCAATGCGAGTGCTTTGGGCGCCAACGCGAATGCGGTTTCGGTTTCCGGCACGCTCGATCTTGGCGGCTTCACTGTCATCCAGAATGGCGGCCTGACGCTGACGGGCGGCACGATCCAGAACGGCACCCTGCAGTCAACCGGCACATTCGGCGTCCAGGCCGGCACGATCAGCGCGACGCTGGCCGGCGCCGGCGCTCTCAACAAGACGACCGCCGGTACGGTGACGCTGACCGGCCCGAACAGCTATTCCGGCGGCACCACGCTTGCGGCCGGCACGCTGGCTCTTAGTGGCACTAGCGCGCTCGGCACGGGCGGCGTTACCGTGACGGGCAACGCCACGATCAGCAATACCGGCGGTGTAGGTGCAACCTTGGGGGCGGGAAACACCGTCGCGATCGGCGCAGGTAATACGCTGGCATTGACATCGGGTGTCGGTGGTGTTGGCGATTTGCGCCTAGATGGCGTGATTTCGGGCGCGACCGGATCTGTTGCGATCTCGGGTGCCGGCGGATCCGTTGTCCTTACCGGAACAAATACTTATGGCGGCGGCACCACTATCGCGTCTGATGTCCTCGTGGGCAATAGTGCCGCATTCGGCACCGGCACCGTTACCGTCAATGCCGTGAAGTCAATATCTACTTCGAATCTTGTGAACGCTGGTCCGTTCACGATCGCTAACAATTTCGTGCTCAACAGCAATTTGATTTTTAGTGTTCCTTCGGGGCAGCCCAATCTAACGGCGAGCGGTAACTTTTCCGGCTCGGGAGGGCTGATTATCGGTGCGAGGGCCGGCACGATAACGCTTAGCGGCACCAACACCTATGGTGGCTTCACGGTCATATCCGATGGCACTCTGGAAGTTCAAGGTGGCGCTGCTCTGCCGGACGGGACAGCCCTTACGATCGCCAATGATACGACAGCCCGCCTGCTCGTTACCACGTCCGAAACCATCGGTTCTCTCGCGAGCGTCGGGTCGAATGGCTCGGTTTCTATCGCGGCCGCGCAGACGCTGACAACCGGCGGCGACAACACCAGCACGGCCTTCGCCGCCACGATTACTGGCAACGGCGCATTGACGAAAGCCGGGACTGGTACTTTCACGCTGACCGGCACCAACAACTATGCTGGCGGCACCAACCTGACGGCCGGCACGCTGGCGGTCGGCAATAACAGCGCACTTGGCACCGGCACGCTGACCACCACCGCGGGCTCGACGCTGCAATCGGCCGCGGCCGGCATCACGCTCGCCAATGCGGTGACGCTCGGTGCAGGCTCGACCACCATCGATCCGAACGGCAACACCTTCGGCCTTTCCGGCATCGTCTCGGGTGGCAACCTTACCGTTGCGGGCACCAGTGGCGGCACGCTGGTGCTGACCAACACGAATACCTACGGCACGACCACGATCAATGCCGGCGGCACATTGCAGATCGGCAATGGTGCAAACACGGGCACGCTCGGCGCGGGCGCCGTAACCGATAACGGCACGCTGATCTTCGACCGTACCGACACGATTACAATCGCCAACGTCATCAGCGGCTCCGGTGTGGTCACGCAGGCCGGCACCGGCACGCTCACGTTGAACATCGCAAACGCGTACGTTGGCGGCACCAACCTGAATGCCGGCACGATCGCCGTCGGCAACAACTCGGCGCTCGGCACCGGCACGCTCGCCATGGCGGCGAACACCACGCTGCAATCCGGCGCGGCCGGCCTGACGCTCGCCAACGCGATCACGCTGGCCGGCACATCGACGATCGATACGAACGGCAATGCGCTCGGCCTCTCGGGCGTGATCTCGGGCGCAGGCGGCATCACCAAGATCGGCGCCGGCATGCTGACGCTGTCGAACAACGACACCTATACCGGTGCGACCAATGTCAATGTCGGCACGCTGGCGATCGCCGCCGGTGGCGCACTCTCGGGTTCGGGCGGCGTGCATACTGCGCTCACCGTCGCCAACACGGCAACCCTGTCCGTTGCGGCTGGTGGCGAAGCGGATGTCAACACGCTGACGGTCAATGCAGGCGGTACTGTCACCAACAACGGGACAATCCGCGGCTTCGGCGCGTCCATCAACAATAGCGGTACATTCACCACCACGAGCATCCTCAACGACGCCACCGATATCAATAACCTCGCCGGCGGCACGATGAACGCCCAGGGCGAACTCAGCGCTCCGCTCGTCACCAATGCCGGCACGTTCAACGTCACCGGCAACCTGACCGGCACCGGCACCGGCCCGAATGTTGGCAACACCGCCAACTTCACCAACCAAGGCGCTGGCACGGTCAACGTCAATGCCGGCACATTCTCCGGCATCACCACGCTGAACAACAACTCGACCGCCGCGACAGGCGTGACGATTGCAGCGGGCGCGGGACTGACCGCGACGACGATCGCGAATAACAATAACGCCTTCGTCATCAACAACGGCACGGTCAACGCCGCGCTGCAGAACGCCGGCACTGTCACGAACAACGCTGGCGCGACCTGGACTGGCAATGTCACCAACTTCTCCACCGGTGTCATCACCAATAACGGTATCTGGAACGGCGACGCCAACAACTCCGGCACCATCAACAACACTCTCGGCGCGGTCTGGAACGGCAATCTCGTCAACGCCACCGGCGGCCTGGTGAACAACCAGGGCACCTGGAATGGCACGATGACGACTTCCAGCGACATTCTGAACTCGGGCACGTTCAACGGCTCGGGCACGGTCACCGGCACGATCGTCAACGCATTCAACGGCGTCTTTACCGTCACCGGCGCGCTGACGGCGAATAGCAGCTTCACCAATAATGGTAACGCGCAGTTGCTCGTCACGGGCGGTGACCTGACTGGCCTGACGACCCTGACCAACAATTCGACCAACGGCTCCGGCGTCGTGGTTGCGGCAGGCCGGACGCTGAGTGCGACCACCATCATCAACAATGTCGGCGCCTTCATCACCGATAACGGCACGATCAACGGCGCCTTTGGCAATGCCGGCACCTATGTGATGACCGCCGGCTCGATCCTAAACGGTGACCTGACCAATACCGGTACCGTGAACGCGACCGGCACGATCAACGGCAATGTCGCCAACAATGGCGGCACCTTCACGGTGACGGGTGGCAACCTGGCGGCGGCCAGTTTCGCCAATGGTGCAGGCGCTACGCTTGCTGTGACGGGCGGCGATCTCGGTCTTTCCGGCGCACTCACGAATAGCGGCACGATCTCCATCGCGGCGGCGCGCGTGCTGAACGCGGTTGGTGGCGCGACCAACGCTACCGGTGGCTTGATCAACAACAGCGGCACGATCTCGGGCGGCCTAAGCAACGCTGGCACTTTGAACACCAGCGGCCTGGTTAGCGGCGGCCTGAATAATAGCGGTATCGTCAATGGATCAGGCGCGATCAATGGCGGCATCACCAATTCGGGCACGATCAACGTCACTAGCGCGTTGACCACTGATGGCGTGGTCAACAACTCGAACGGCGGCACGATCGCGCTTTCCGGCACCTTCTCCGGCATCACGACGCTGAACAATGACGGGTTGCTCAGCGTCACCGGAGCGCAGACGCTCGGCGTCGGCACGCTGAACAACACCTCGAACGGCTTCGTCAGCCTGATCAACGGATCGACGGCTGACAGCCTGACGGTTACTGGCAACTATGTCGGCTCGGCTGGATCGAGGGTTGGCGCAGACTTTTCGTCGACCTCGGCGGCAAGCGCCGACAAAATCACTGTTAATGGCACAGCGAGCGGACCTACGACCCTTTTGCTCAACCTGTCGAGCAATCTACGACAGGCCTTCGGAACACCGGTCACGGTGCTCAGTGTCGCGAATGGCAGCCCGCTCAGCCTGGGTATCCAGACGACTAGCGGCACCGGTAATTCAGCGGTGACACAGTTCACTGGCGCTCCGACGACCTTCCTGCGCTCCGGCTTCGTCAATTACTCGCTGCAGCAAGTGCAGAATGGCGGGCGAACCGACTACCAGATCGTCTCGTCGTTCAACTCTGCTCCAGCGGCGAGCGTGGCGAGTTCGGTTTCTGGCGTCATCACCGGCATTTCGGCGGGCTTCCATCAGGCGGCCTCAGCGATCGTGTCGCGTCCCGATGACTGCAAGCCCAACCAGCTCATGGGCGGCCCCTTCATCCGCATGAGCGGCGGCGACGGCAAGGTTAACCTCAACGGCTCGACCTCCGGCGGTGGGTTGACCTCGAACGGTTCGACCGGCACCAACTCGACCTTCGCGGGCTTCCAGACCGGCGCCGATATCGGCATCTGCAACGTTAACGGCAGTGGCTGGAACGTGAACATGGGTGTGTTCGGCGGCGGCGTTCATGCCGATGCAAGTGCAGCTTCGGCCTCGACGCTAGGTGGCAGTGTACTCACCAAGGCGAAGCTCGATGTTCCCTTCGTCGGCGCTTATGCCTTCGTGTCGAAGGACTCCTTCACCTTCGAGCTGAACTATCGGCACGATTTCTACGATGCCCGCATCACGACGCCTGACCCGTCCAATCCTGGCAGCAACTTCGTCGGCCCCAACACCCAGATGAAGGGCGACGGCAATACGCTCTCGGCCAGCATGGGCTACAAGATTCCGATCTATGAAGCCTGGTATGTCGAGCCGCAGGTCGGCATTTCCAAGAGCATTGTCGATTTCGGTTACCTTCGGCTCGGGCAGACGAATATCGACTACCTGAAGTTTGGCTCCATCCGCAGCCTGCTCGGCCGCGTCGGCGCCAATGTCGGGACGGCCTTCCAGGTCACCGACAAGCTGATCGTCGCACCTTTCGTGACCCTGTCGGTCTGGAAGGAGTTCGGCCCGGCAACTCATGCGGAGGCGGTGCTCAACACGATCGGCAGCAGCTTCGATGTGCGTACCGATCGCGTCGGCACCTTTGGCCAGGCCGGCGGCGGCCTTCAGTTCAAGGTGCTCGATACCGGCTTCCTCGGCTTTATCCGCGGCGATGTGCGTTTCGGCGACAAGATCAGCGGCAAAGCCCTCAACGCTGGCTTCCGCTACCAGTTCTGACGGCTTCCTTCGGCTGCCATATGCAATCAATCAATCGACGCCCGGCTTTGACCGGGCGTTTTGATTCTGGCGATCATGGAAGCGGGGCGCTGTGCAAAGGATCGGGCATAAACCTGCAATCGCGAGAGCGGCTAGCTCTGCGGTTCAACCTTGCCGACAATTTTTGAAGATAATTGGTCGGAGTGAGAGGATTCGAACCTCCGACCCCCTCGTCCCGAACGAGGTGCGCTACCAGGCTGCGCTACACTCCGAACCATCTGGAGCCGCGTCTATAGCGGCGGTGGAGCTTCGCCGCAAGCCGTTTTCGCGCCGCGGAGAACCAATTTATCCACAAATTGCGGCAGTGTCACAAGCAGGTCGTTCTTTCGGTATTTCATGCGATTGAGATGTTGCACTTCGCGGGCGACACACCTATTTTTCGCCGCGCGTTGGGGCATAGCCAAGTGGTAAGGCAGCGGATTTTGATTCCGCCATCCCCTGGTTCGAATCCAGGTGCCCCAGCCAGCCGCTCCAGAAAATCGATTAGCCCAGCAAGATTTGCGTGCGGCCGGGGCGCTGCATGCGGGTCGGCATTTTCAATCGGTCGATCGTGCCTTGCAGGGTGAGCCGCAAATCCCTCAAGAAGGTTGCGTCGCCGTAATACCAGGAATGGGTTTGCGGAATGTCAAAACCCGGCTCGCCGTAGGTCGCTACATAATGCGCGGAACAATCGACATTGACGGCCTTTTGCGGCGCATCGTCGGGCAGGCCGACGCGGCCGACACGCGGGGCGAAGCCGAGCCGCTTGACGTTTGAAATCTGCAGTGCGCCATCATAGCCGCTATAGTAATTCGTCAATCGGTAGCAATGCCGATACAAGCTCTCGGTCTCTGTATTCGTCGCCGAGAATTTCGCGGCGCTGGCGTCGCCGGCAAAGAGGACGAGCTGGTTCGCTGTCCAGTTCACGTTGGCGGCTTGGCCGTCATCGGCGTGATCGAAAGCCTCGCGGATCACATAGGCGCCCATCGAGTGCCCGATGACGTGAACGCGAATATTGCAATCCTCTCTCAGCGCCTTGACGAAGAGTTTCACGCCGCCATTCACCAGCCGAATTGCCGTCAGCTTGGCGTGGTCGAGATCGTTGAGATAGGCGAGTGTCTTGTCATCGCATGGCCAGTCGAAGCTGATAACAAGACAGGAGAAGTTATCCTGGTTCAGGCCGGCTTGCAGCGCGTTCTGACGCTGCGAGACAGCCGCGATCGTGTTGTTGTAGCCATGCACGAAGAAAGCGATATCCCCGGTCGGCGCGCCCTGGACTTTCCGGAACAGGCCGATGACCTCGGCAACCCATTGCGTACGCGCGATCTGATGTTTTGGCGCAGGTAATTCGCCGTCAGGGATTTTCAGATAGCGCACCGCGCCGAGATCGATCTCATCGACAAACTCTCCGCCGGAGACGCCGCGCACGGAAATATAATATTGAGGCATGGTTTGCCCTCCCGTTGCCTCAGTCTATTTAAATCTCAATCTCCGTACCTAGTTCAACCACCTGACGCGTCGGCACGCCGAAGAAAACGGCCGAACGCTCGGCGTTGCGTTGCATGAAGGCGAAAACCTGTTCGCGCCAGTCCGCCATACCGCCATTGCCGGAACGTGGAATGATAGTCTCGCGGCCGATATAGTAGGAGACGTCTTCCAGATCGACGCCGATAAGCTTTTTCTGCTCGACTGCGTTGGCGAGACCGCGGGCGATGTTGGGGAATTGCATGAAGCCATAGCGCAGGATCACACGGGTGACGCCCTGATCGAGACTCACGACCTCGATCCGTTCGGCGAGCGGCAATCTTGGCCGTTCCTCGATCAGCACCGTCACCAGCACGACATGCTCGTGCAGCGCATGGTTGTGCTTGACGAAATGGGTCAAAGCCAGCGGTACGCCATGCGGCGAAGAGGCAAGGAAGACGGAGGTTCCGGGCAGTCGCACCGACGACTTTTGCAGCAGCCCTTCGATCAGGCTATCTTCCGGTTGCCGTAGATTTTGGCGGGCGGTCTCGACCAGTTTTACTCCGCTGCGCCAGGTCAGCATTAGGAAGGCGATTACTCCGGCGAGCAGCAGCGGGAACCAGCCGCCTTCAAGCAGCTTCATCGAATTGGCCGCGAAAAAGATAAGGTCGATTACCAAGAACGCGCCATTGACGGCGAGCACCAGGATCAGCGGATAGCCCCATTGGATCGCGACCAAGGCCGCCAGCAACGTGGTGATCGCCATCAGCAGCGAAACCGCGATACCGTAGGCGCCTGCCAGGGCATCGGAAGTGCCGAAGCTGAGCACCGCGCCAAGCGTCGCGGCTGCCAGCAGCCAGTTCACCGCTGGAATGTAAATCTGACCGATTTCGTGGTGTGCTGTGTGCTTGATCCGCATGCGTGGCAGGAAGCCTAGCTGGATCGACTGCTGCGTGAGCGAGAAGGCGCCTGAGATGATCGCCTGTGAGGCGATCACGGTTGCAAGCGACGCAAAGGCGACGAGCGGATAGTGTACCCAATCAGGCGCAAGCTGGTAGAACGGGTTATCCAGCGCGGTCGGGTCGGCGATCAGCAGGGCAGCCTGCCCGAAGTAATTGAGTATCAGCGCGGGCAAGGCGATGGCAAACCAGGCGAGCCGGATCGGCAGGCGCCCGAAATGACCCATATCGGCATACATAGCCTCTCCGCCTGTCACGGCCAGAAAGGCGGCGCCCAGAATGGCGAAACTGATGTGAAAATCCTGATGCAGAAGGAAAAAGAGGGCGTAAAGCGGGCTGAGCGCCGCAAGCACGGCCGGATGGCGGGCAATGCCGTAAATTCCAAGCGCCGCGATGACGACAAACCAGCCGAGCATGACAGGACCGAAAATGCCGCCGATGAAGCTTGTGCCCTTGCGCTGCACCAGAAACAGGCCGATCAATATCACGACCGTTATCGGCACGACAAGCGGCGTCAGGGCTGGGGCATCGACCTTCAACCCTTCTACGGCGCTGAGCACAGATATCGCCGGCGTGATTGCGCCATCTCCATAGAGTAGCGCCGCGCCGATGAGGCCGATAATGAGCAGGTAGGCTCGCCAGGTTCCGGGAGCAGCGTGGCGGGCGGAAAGCAGCGCCAGCATCGCCACGATGCCGCCTTCACCCCGATTGTCGGCTTGCAGGATCAGCAGCGCATATTTCAATGACACGATCAGAATCAGCGCCCACAGGATGAGCGAAACCGTTCCAAGGATGGCGTCAATGGTCGGGTGTCCACCAGGGCTTGCAGCCTTGACCGCCTCCTTCAGCGCATAAAGCGGGCTGGTGCCGATGTCGCCATAGACGACCCCGAGTGCGCCAAGGGTAGTTGCAAGGGGACGGCTGCCGGCTTGTTTGGGCGCCATGGCATGTGCTGCAGTCACCGCTTATCCCCCGCATTGGCACCGCGACCATTTAGGGCCGGCCGATATTCGCCACGCGCAATCTGCACCGCCCTAAAGCTGATTGCCAGACGGCCAGATGGCCGTGTTTCGAACTGCGGCGGAGGGGCCACAGGTGCGATGGCATCTGGATTGCTTTTCAGGTCACGTCTGCGGAATTTTCTCGCTGTAAGGGAAGCCAAGCCATGAGGCGTCGCGATGTTCTGAAGCTTGGTCTTGCCAGTGGTTCCGGCCTTATGCTTGGCGCAGCTGGGTTTGCTCGCCCCAGCCTCGCGCAATCGGTGGGCTCAAGAGTTTTGAAGTTCATCCCGCAATCGGACCTGACAGTGATCGATCCTGTGGTCACCACGGCCTATGTCACGCGTCATCACGCGCTGATGATCTGGGATCAGCTCTACGGCGTCGATGCGCAGTTCAAGCCTCAACCACAGATGGCGGAAGGCCATCTCGTCGAGGAGGATGGGCGCAAGGTCACGATCAAGTTGCGCGATGGGCTGAAATTTCACGATGGCGAGCCCGTGCGCGCCCGCGATGCGGTCGCTTCGATCAAACGCTGGGCTCCACGAGACGCCATGGGCCAGGCGATGATGGCGGCGACGGATGAGCTTTCCGCACCCGACGACAAGACCATTCTATTCAAACTTAAAAAGCCGTTCCCGCTGCTGATCGATGCGTTGGCGAAGCCCGGCACGCCCGTGCTGGTCGTTATGCCGGAGCGTATGGCGATGACGCCGAACACGACGCAGGTGTCGGAGTTTATCGGCTCCGGCCCGTTCAGGTTCGTGGCAGGCGAGCGTGTGCCCGGTTCGCGCATCGTCTACGAGCGCAACAAGGATTATGTGCCGCGCTCCTCCGGTACACCAGCTTGGACCAGCGGCCCGAAGATCGTGAACTTAGACCGCGTCGAGTGGCAGGTCATTCCGGATCAGGGGACGGCGGCGGCGGCCATGCGCAATGAGGAGGTTGATTGGTGGGAGCAACCCATTGCCGATCTTGCCAATGCGCTCAGGCCGGTCAAGTCGCTGACGGTCGAGGTTTCAGACCCGACTGGTTTTATGTCGCTCTGCCGTTTCAATCATCTGAATCCCCCCTTCGATAATCCTGCGATCCGGCGTGCCCTGCTCGGGGGATTACAGCAGGCAGACTTCATGACCGCTGTTATCGGCGATGATCGCACTCGCTGGCGCGACAAGGTCGGCTACTTTCCGCCCGGCACGCCGATGGCGAGCGATGCGGGCATGGAGGCGCTGACTAGCCCACGCAGCATCGACAAGGTGAAAGCCGATCTGAAGGCGGCCGGCTACAAGGGCGAGCGTATCGTCGTAATGGGTTCCACGGATCAGGCGGCGCTTTTCCAGCTTGCGCAAGTTGGGCAGGACTACTTGACCAAAGTCGGCATGAATGTCGACTTCGTCACCACCGACTGGGGTACGGTGGTGCAGCGTCGCGCCAGCAAGGAACCGCTCGACAAGGGTGGTTGGTCGATCTTTTTCACCAATTTTACGGGTCTCGATCTTTTGACGCCCGGCACGCATCTGGGGTTGCGTGGTAATGGCCAGAGCGGCTGGTTCGGCTGGGCGACGATGCCGAAGATCGAGGCGCTGCGGAACCAATGGTTCGATGCGCCGAACGTCGACGAGCAGAAGAAGATCGCGGCCGAAATCCAGAAGGAGGGGTTTGCTGAAACGCCATATCTGCCGCTCGGGCAATATTTCCAGGAATGGATCTATCGCAAGAACGTCAAGGATGTGCTGACAGGCATGCCGCTATTCTGGAACGTAAAGAAGGAGGGGTAGGGCGCGGAGGCGGGACAATCGCCTTTCCTTGATGTGTCCGTTCAATTTGTCAGGCTTGTCCTTGACTGCGAGCTGGCGTCAACTGTTGGAAAATTTGCCGGGTTCCTGCTCATGACCAGCCCTATTGAATTCTCGGAAGCCGCTTTTCTGTCCCGTCTGCAGCGCTGGGTGGAATGCGAGAGCCCAACCTTCGATGCGGCGGCGGTCGATCGGATGATGGGGCTGGCCGCTCGCGATCTCGCCATCGAGGGGGCAAGTGTCGAGTTGATCGCTGGGCGCATGGGATTTGGCGGTTGCGTGCGAGCGCGCTTTCCGCATCCGAAGCAGGGTGAACCCGGCATCCTGATTATGGGCCATCTCGATACGGTTCATCCGGTCGGGACGCTTGGTGTCCTGCCCTGGCGGCGAGATGGCAATGATTGCTACGGGCCGGGCATTGTCGACATGAAGGGCGGCATCTGCCTTTCGATCGAAGCGATGCGAGTGCTCGGTTCCGCTACGCATCTGCCTGTCACGCTGCTGCTGACGCCCGATGAAGAAGTTGGCACACCTTCGACCCGCGACCTGATCGAGGCGGAAGCGCGCCGCCATAAATACGTGTTGGTGCCGGAACCGGCCGGCGCCAATGGCGATGTGACTTCCGGCCGCTATGCTATCGCGCGCTTCAATCTTGAAACGATTGGAAAGCCAAGCCACGCCGGTGCGCGGCTTAAAGACGGCCGGTCGGCAATCCGCGAGATGGCGCGCCGGCTTATCGAGATCGAGGACATGACGGGCGATGATTGCACTTTCAGCGTCGGCGTCATCCAGGGCGGGCAATGGGTAAATTGCGTTTCGACGACTTGCCATGCCGAGGCGCTCAGCATGGCGAAGCGTCAGGATGATCTTGATAAAGGCGTCGCGACAATGCTGGCGCTTTCGGGCGAACGCAGCGGCGTGATGTTCAAGGTGGAACGCGGTGTCACGCGTCCGGTTTGGGAGCCGACAGGCGAGACGATGCGGATGTTCGAGCTTGCGCGTGGGATTGCAGCGGAGCTTGGTTTCGCGATCGGCCATGCGAGTTCCGGCGGCGGCTCGGATGGCAACTTCACCGGTGCGCTCGGCATTCCGACGCTCGATGGTCTCGGCGCCAAGGGCACTGGTATCCACACGTTGCAGGAACATATCGATGTCGAGGCAACCGTGCAGCGAGGCCGTCTGCTGACCAGGCTTATCGCGGCGCTGAATTGAGGGGGATAAAATGAGCAAGATCATCGAAATCCCGGCACGGCGGGGCAAGGCCGCCTTCGTCGCAAAAGGCCAGACCGTGAAGGTCATCAATACTCATGGCGAGCAAGTGGTCGATACCTGGGCCTTCAACCGGGAAGACCTTGCTGAGTTCATGTCGAACGAGCACACACGGCCTCACACGCTGCATCTAATCCCGAAGCCGGGCGATATCCTGCGCACCAATAAGCGCCGACCGATCCTGACGCTGACGGAAGACACCTCCGGTGGCATCCACGACACGCTGATCGCCGCCTGCGACTGCCATCGCTACAAATTTCTCGGCGTCGAGGAGTATCACGATAACTGCACCGACAATCTCTTCGCAGGCATGAAGGAGCTAGGTCTGACGCCGCCTGAAGTGCCGAGCCCGCTCAATCTCTTCATGAATATCCCCTGGACGGCCGATGGCGGCCTCGCCTTCGGCGCGCCGCCGAAACCGATTCCCGGTGGCTATGTCTGCCTGAAGGCTGAGATGGATATTGTTATCGCCTTCTCCGCCTGCCCGCAGGACATCCTGCCGATCAACGGCACGGCCGGTAAGCCGGTCGAAGCCCATTTCGCGATCCTCTGATGGTCCTGATGCCCAGTTTCCAACCGAAGCCGCTCGTCCCGTCGCTTTATCGCGACACGGCTCGACCACCGGTCGTCTGCCATGCGCTGGTTGGCGATCTCGATACAAAGGTCGCGATCGTTGGTGGTGGTTTCACTGGCCTCTCGGCCGCGCTGCATCTGGCGGAAGCAGGCTACGAGCCGGTACTGATAGAGGCGCATGAGATTGGCTGGGGTGCTTCCGGGCGTAATGGAGGACAAATTAATCCTGGCTTCAAGCATACGCCGGACGAGATGGAGCAGGAGTTCGGTTCCGAGACCGGCAAACGCATGACCGCGCTTTGCGGTGGAGCGCCGACGGAACTGTTTGAGCTCGTGAAGCGGCTCGGCATTGAGTGCGATGCGGAGAATACCGGTACGATCCGCGCGGTCATGACCGAGCGCTTCCTTGGCGAAGTCAAGGAAGCTCATGGCCAGTGGGCGAAGAGGTCAGCGCCTGTTGAATGGCTGGACGCCAGCGGCATTAAGGCTGCAACTGGCTCCGAGCATTATATAGGCGGGTTGCTCGACAGGCGTGGCGGCAGCCTCAATCCGTTGAGCTATGCGCGTGGATTGGCGGAAGTAGCTCAGAAAGCCGGCGCGACTATTTTTTCGGGCACGCCAGCATTGAAAATTGAGCCGCAAGGCGCGCGCTGGAAGCTGACGACGCCGCAAGGCGTGGTCACCTGCGACAAGGTCATCCTCGGCACCAATGGTTATACGGATGCGCTTTGGCCGAAGCTCGCGCAAACGGTGGTGCCGGTGCATAGCGCCATCGCGGCAACCGAACCACTGCCGCCGGAGGTAGCCAGTGCCATTCTGCCAAGACGGCATGTAGTCTACGAGAATTCCCGCTTCTATGCCTATTTCCGAATCGATTCAGGCGGGCGTTTCCTGCTCGGCGCGCGTGGCGCGATGCACGACACCTCCGACCCTGCGGATTATCGTCACATCATCGAGCATTCGATCAAGCTCTTCCCGGCGCTGAAGCAGGCGAAATGGCGTTGGTTCTGGAATGGGCAGGTGGCAATCACCGCCGACCGCTATCCGCATATCCACGAACCGGCTCCCGGCGTGCATATCGGGCTTGGTTATAACGGCCGCGGCGTCGCAATGGGAACGGCCGTTGGCCATCGGCTGGCCAAGCGTGTCGCGGGCGGAAGCGCTGAAGAACTCGATCTTCCGGTTACAACCATTACGCCGATGGCATTCCATCAGTTCTGGCGGATTGGCGTGAAATTCGAGCGATTGCAGTCGCAGGTGCGAGAGGCGCTCGGAATTTAAGCCGGCTTTCCTTGAGTCTTGCCGCCAGCGCAGGGAACGAGCATGCTATCTGAGGGACGATAGCCGCTTGGGGGCCGATATGCGCAAACTCGTTTTCGCCAATATGCTCTGGAACACCGTCTTTGTTGTTCAGGGCCTAAGCGAAATGGTAGGCGTCACCCATGTCCACGAGACGCTGCCGCCACAATTCAAGTGGGTCTGGCTGATCGCGCTGGCCGGTGGCAACCTCGTCATTCACCTGCTGATGCTGCGCAGGGCGACGGACTAACTGGCGATCGCGACGCCGCGCAGCCGCTCGGAGCGCCTGCGCAGCAATTCCAGCACCAGCATCAGCAGCGCTGAGAGCACGACAAGGAATGTTGCAGCGGCTGTGATAGTCGGGCTGATCTGCTCGCGGATGCCGCTGAACATTTGACGCGGTAGGGTACGCTGCTCCGGGCTGCCGAGGAAGAGGACCACCACCACCTCGTCCCATGAAGTGAAAAAGGCGAAGAGCGCGCCTGATGCTACACCTGGTGCGATCAGTGGCAGCGTCACTTTACGGAACACCATCGAGGCCGGCGCGCCAAGGCCGGCAGCGGCGCGCAACAACGACCGGTCGAAATTTGTCAGCGTCGCGGTGACGGTAATGACAACGAAGGGGGTCGATAGCGCCGTGTGGGCCAGGATCACGCCGAGGTAATTGCCCGTCAGCCCAACCAGCGAATAGCCGAAGAACATGGCAACCGCCGTGATCACGACAGGCACGACGATCGGCGAGATCAGGATTCCCATGATCAGGCCGCGGAAGGGCACATTGCCGCGCGAGAGGCCAAGCGCTGCGCTGGTGCCGAGCGCAGTCGAGAGCAATGTCGAGAAGATCGCGATGATGACGCTGTTGTTGATGGCGATGCGCCAGCGGTCGTTCAGGAACAGGTCCTCATACCAGCGCAGGCTTAGGCCCGGCAGCGGATAGGTGAACCAGGGTTCGCTCGAGAAAGAGAGCGGAATGATCACCAGGATTGGCGCGATCAAAAAGAAGAACACTGCCGTGCAGAGTGCGAGATAGGCGTAGCGCCAGATGCGTTCGACGGGAGAAGCGTAGACGGGGAGGGACATCGGGGTTCTCTCCTTCAGCCTAGCTTCATCTTGTCGATGCCGACGACGCGATTGAAGACGATGTAGAACACCATCGTCACCGCCAGCAGCATCGCGCCGAGCGCCGAGGCCATGCCCCAGTTGAGTTCGCGATTGGTGTAGAGTGCCACGAAATAGCTGACCATCTGATCAAGCGGGCCGCCGACCAGCGTCGGGGTGATGTAGTAGCCGAGGCAGAGGATGAAGGTCAGCAGGCAGCCAGCGCCAACGCCCGGCAGTGTCTGCGGTATATAGACCCGCCAGAATGCGTAGAAGGGATTGGCGCCGAGCGAACGCGCGGCCCGCATATGGGCCGGCGAAATCGTCTTCATCACTGAGTAGATCGGCAGGATGGTGAAGGGGAGCTGGATATGCGTCATCGCGACGATCGTGCCGCCGCGATTGTAGATGAGCTGTATGCGCTCGCTGATCAGCCCGACATACATCAGCACGTCGTTCACCAGGCCATTCGTCTGCAGCAGTACGACCCAGGCCGTGGTGCGGACCAGGATCGAGGTCGAAAACGGGAGGAGGACAAGGATCATCAACAGATTCGCCTGCCGCTTCGGCAGTGTCGCGAGCAGATGCGCGACGGGATAACCAAGCACCAGCGTTGCGATTGTCACCAGAAAGCTGATCAGCAAGGTGCGGACGTAGACGTCCATGAATATCGCCTGATCGGCAAAGGTCTTGGCGATTGAACCCTTCTCATCGACGCGCAGATCGAGCGCGGAGAGCAGATAGAAGGTTGTCAGCTTGTGGCTGGAGCGCTCCAGTACGCGCCAGAAATCGACATCTCCCCAAACCGGATCAGCGGCGATGAAGGCTTCCTTCCAGGGGCCCTTTTCGGTCTGTGCAATGGTGCGGCCGGTCTTCAGCAACTTGCTGCGGGCACCCGGAACTTCGTAATTCAGTCGCTTGCCCAATAGCCCCACGGTGCGCGCTTCTTGCGCCGCCTTCATGTCGGTGGCGAGGGCCGCGAAAACCGCTTCGCTTGGCAACGCGGCTTTATCCCATTGCTTCAGTGTTTCGCTGACGCGTGGCAGGTTCTCGTAAATCTCTGGATTGTCGATCGCGCGATACATCATAACGACGATGGGCGCGACGAAAGACAGCAGCAGGAAGAACAGCAACGGCGAAACAAGCCCGAAGGCGCGCAGTTTGTTGAGGCGTTCCGCCCGGCGCAAGCTCACTTTGAGCGGGGTGCCATCCGCTGTTTGGAGCGGTGCGTGCAGGGCGATTGCTTCGGTCATCGATACGCGGCCTCACATTCAAATCCTGACGATGGGGAATCTCCCCATCGCCATCTGTCGGAGCGCCCTAAGCGTTACTGCGCCAGCCAGGTGTTGAAGCGCTTGCGCAGCTCCTCGCCGTTGTCGCCCCAGAACACGGGATCATTCGGCAGGGCGGTCTTGCTGTTGGCCGGCGCAGTTGGCAGGTCCTTGAGGACATCTGGCGAAACAGCTTCACCGGCGGCCGTGACAGCCGGGCCATAGCTGATCCACTTGGTCTGCTCAGCCTGAGGGCCTGGTGTCGAGGCGAATGCAATGAACTTATAGGAGGCGTCGAGGCTCTTCACGCCTTTTGGGATCGCCCAAAAATCCCAGTCCTGCAACTGGCCGTCCCAGACGATCTTGAAGTTCTTCTTGTCGGTCTTGTTGGCGTTGTAGATGCGGCCGTTCCAGGCGGTGGCCATCACGACCTCGCCGGATGCCAGAAGCTGCGGAGGCTGCGCGCCAGCTTCCCACCACACGACGTCCTTCTTGATCGTGTCCATCTTCTTGAAGGCGCGATCGACGCCTTCCTTGGTCTTGAGCGTCGCATAGATCTTGTCCAGCGGCACGCCATCGGCCATCAGCGCGAATTCCAGATTACCGAAGGGCGATTTCTGGAGGGCGCGCTTGCCGGGGAACTTCTTCATGTCATAGAGGTCGGCGATCGTGGTCGGGCCGTCCTTCAGCTTATCGGCGTCGTAGGCGTAGATCGTCGAATAGATGATTGTCGGTACGGCGCATTCGAAAACCGAGCCCTTCTCGAAGCTGGTCTTGGGCAGCACCTTGGAATAGTCGATCTTCTCGAGGATGCCCTCGTCGCAACCCTGCTGCGCGGTCTGCGCGTCGATGTCGACGGCGTCCCAGGTGGTCTTGCCGGCCTGCACCATCGCGCGGATTTTGGCGATTTCGCCGTTATATTCCTCTTCCGTGATCTTGGCGCCGCTCTTTGCTGCGTAAGGCTTGAAATAGGCCTCCTGCTGGCTCTTTTGATAGGCGCCGCCCCAGGATGTGATGGTCAGTTCATCGGCTGCTCTAGCCGAGGCAAAGGCGGAAACCGCCATAGTGCCCGCCAACAGGGCGATCTTGAGTGCTCGTGTCGAAGTCATAACGCTATTCTCCCCTTCGTCTTGCCCTTTTGGGCGGCTTTACTCACCTGCGTTTAGACGCGACGCAGGCCCTTCCTGTCAGAATGCGTCCAGCGCCCTGCAGTCTTCCGTTTTCCAGCCGATCGGCACGGTTTCGCCGGGCCTGAGCGCGGCCGAGCCATCGGCATTGGCAATCTTGACGATGAAATCGTCACAGCCGCAGATCGCCATGCGTGCCCGAGTGTGGTCGCCGAAATAGATCAGCTCCATCACGCGGGCGTCGAACTTGTTGGCGCAGGCCTGCGCCTCGGCGCCGACCTTCACGCGCTCAGGCCGCAGGGAAAGAGTCGTCTCGGATTCGAGGCCGCCGACATTGATCGGCAACGCTGCCACTTCCGAGCCGTCATGTAGCTTCACCTTGCAGCTCGCGCCGTTGACATAGGTCAGCTTGCCGCGCAGCCGGTTGTTCTCGCCAATGAACTGCGCGACGAAGGAGTTGCTCGGCCGCTCGTAAAGCTCCGAAGGCGGCGCGATCTGCTGGATGACGCCGTCGTGGAATACGGCGACGCGATCCGACATGGTTAGCGCCTCGCCCTGATCATGCGTGACATAGATGACGGTCACGCCGACATTCTGATGGATGTGCTTGATCTCAAGCTGCATCTGTTCGCGCAATTGCTTGTCGAGCGCGCCAAGCGGTTCGTCCATCAAAACAAGTTTGGGCTCGAAGACCAGCGCACGAGCAACCGCGACACGCTGCTGCTGACCGCCAGAGAGTTGACCCGGCCGCCGGCCGGCAAAGCTGGTGAGCCGGACCATGTCCAGTACCTTCGTGACCTTCTTTTCGATTTCAGCCTTTGGCACCTTGCGGGCCTGCAGCGGGAAGGCGAGGTTTTCAGCCACGGTCATGTGGGGAAACAGCGCATAGCTCTGAAAGACCATGCCGATATCGCGCTTTTCGGGCGGCACGCGATTAATCGGGCGCTCTTCCAGGCTGATCGTGCCGTGCGTCGGCGTTTCGAAGCCGGCGAGCATCATCAGGGTCGTTGTCTTGCCGGAGCCTGACGGTCCGAGCAGCGTCAGGAACTCACCTCGAATAATATCCAGATTCAGGTTTTTCACGACGAGCGTCTCGCCGTCGTAGGTTTTCTGCACATTCGTGAAGCGGACCACGTCCTTTGAGGTACTATCCAACATCTCTCCCTCACATCACGCCACGCATCCACATGCGCTATCGGTAGAAGGCAAACGCCGTGCCAGCTCAGCAGGAGCATAGGGTGCTCCTGCGATACTTCGCTCGCGGCGCGATTGATTGATTGGAACTCGATTGTTGCGGCTTGGTCGCACGGCCGATACCCGCCATCCGCACGAGGTGGCGCAGCGTGCCTCATTGATTTGGCGCTTCCCATCGGCATATGGATGCAACCCATTTGGGTAAAGTCTACGCCCGGTCTGGCGTCCTGCAAGAGGCGTCGCAGGTCTAGACCGATAGGACATGCTCTCATTTCGGCATCGCGGCTACCCAATCGATGGAATGGCGTGACGCAGGCATGAAAGTTTTGCTTGTCGTCGTCAGGCAATGGTCCTTAGTGAAGCCGGTCCCGAAATACGCATACCGCGTTGCGAGCCCTCCTCAAGGATTCTCCAGCTTTGCCAGGCATGAGCGCTCGCACCTATGGCACCGTGCTGGTTGTCATCGCGACTATACTATGGAGCAGCGCCGGGTTTTTCGTGCGCGCGGTCGAGCATCTCGATATCTGGACGATCCTCGCGTGGCGATCGCTTTTCGGCGCGATCACGCTCTGCGGTGTCGCGCTCTATCAAAGTAAGCTGCGTCTTGGGCCGCTGCTGCCCTCGCTTGGCCGGCATGGCGCAATCGCGGCGGTTATCTCGGCTGTTTCAATGCTGAGCTATATTGTTGCGCTGAAATTGACCACGGTCGCCAATGTTCTTGCGATCTATGGCACCGTGCCCTTCGTTGCCTCAGGCCTTGCTTTCGTCTGGATGGGGGAACGGGTCGAGCGGCGCGTGTTGGTCGCGAGCGGCATCGCGCTTGCTGGCGTCCTGATCGTTGCCGGTTTCGCGGTGCGGCCGCAGGATATTGCAGGCAATGCCCTGGCCTTCCTGATGACATTGACCTTCGCGACGCTCCTGATCATGTCGCGCCGCTATCCATTTCTGAAAACGGCGCCGGTCAATGCGCTTGCCGCCTTTCTGTGCGCTTTCGTTTGCCTGCCGCTAATGCCTGCCGTCTTGCTCACGCCGTTTGAGTTGATGATCCTGGCCATGTTCGGCTTCTGCACGACGGCTTTGGCTTATCTGCTATTCATGGCCGGTGGCCGACATATCCCTCCGGCAGAAGCTGGGCTGATTGGTTTGCTCGATGTTGTCCTTGGGCCATTCTGGGTGTGGCTCGCTTTTGGCGAACAGCCCGCGCGAACAACATTGATCGGCGGCAGCCTGATCCTGGCTGCCGTTGCCTGGCATCTATATCGCGGATGGCGCCCGGCGCCGAAAACCGCCGGCCTCTGAGGCCGCCTCAGCTTGTCGCCGCAGCGAGAATGGCTAGCGGTATACCGCCTGCCATCGCAGGTTGACGCCAGTCGGGGTGGGCGCGATCGGTGTTCATGTCAGCAAGGGCAGCTTCATAAATGCGAAGGGTCCGCCGGAGATGGGCAATCTGTTCCTCGGTCTCCTCGACAAGCTCTCCGCCGGCCCGTTTGCTCCAAAGTCGCAACGGAATCGGTCCTTCCGTCAACCGGCGGAGCGACCGTTGAAGAATTTCGATTTCTTCGTTGATTACCTGCTCGATGTCCGCGCCCTGATCCATCAAGCCACCCTCCCAAACAAAAACCGCCAAATCTACTGCAAGCTCACCGAGCTATGACCGACCGATATCCTATCAGTCATAACTGGATGATGAACGGCCGGCTCGTGACCCTCAGCTATGAGCTGTGCCGCGAGCCGGTCGGCAAGTGCGCAAATATGATCGCAATTCGATGAAGCGCCAAGATGATAGACAGTCTCACCCTCTTTAAGGGCAATACACCACATGCCTTCGAGCATGGTGACGGTCAGATCGACATTCGCCATGGTTCTCCTCCGCCGCTTTCGCGGTCGCAATTCCGATTAAGCGCCTAACGCGCAGTATCTGAATTGGTTCCAGCGATTTTTTGGAAGACGATATCGGCCGATATTTGCCTGCAAGAAGCCGCGATCAATATTCACGGCTTCCAGGGTGGTTCCGTGAACAAAAGAGACTATACTCCTATGCGTCTCTTCGAATCACTCGGGATGTCCTAGAGAAAAATAAGTAGTGTTTGGAGGATATTATGGAAGAGAAAATCTCAGATGTTGATTTTGTCGGGCTGACATCGCAGGTCGTCGAGTCCTATGTCGCCCATAATCGCCTTTCCGTTTCTGAATTGCCTAAGCTGATTGCCTCGGTTCATCAGGCTTTGATTCAAGTAGGCGTACCAAGTCAGGCTGATGCCGTTGCCGAAAACAAGGCTCCGGCAACCTCGATCAGGAAGTCGATCCGGCCCGACTACTTGATTTGCCTGGAGGACGGGAAGAAGTTCAAGTCGCTCAAGCGACATTTGCGGACGACCTATGGCCTGTCCCCGGAAGAATATCGTGCGAAATGGGGGCTCCCGTCGGATTACCCGATGGTCGCGCCGGATTACGCAGCGAAACGCTCAGCTCTCGCCAAAAGCATGGGTCTTGGTCTGCAGCGCCGGAAACACGCAGCCGCCGGGCGGCCGCGTAAACTCAAAGCCGCTAGCTGACGGATTGCCCTGACCCCTGCCGATTAGCGCAGGTGCTGACCGGTTCTGGCGGTCTCGATTGCTTGCCAGACGCGGTTTGGCGTCACCGGCATATCCAGTGCGGTAACGCCGACAGGTCTTAGCGCATTTAGGACGGCGTTCATGATCGTTTGGGGGGCGCCGATACATCCTGCCTGACCGGAGCCCTTTGCGCCGAGTGGGTTTGCCTTTGTCGGCACTTCGACAAGCTTGAGTTCCAGCATCGGCAGATCGATGGCGCGCGGCATCGCGTAGTCCATGAATGTCGCGCTGATTATCTGTCCGGATTCCGGATCGTAGAGCGCCTCCTCCATCAGCGCCTGTCCGATCCCTTGCGCCAGCCCGCCCTGTACCTGGCTTTCGGTAAGCAGCGGATTGACCAGTGTGCCGTAGTCGTCAACCGCGACATAGCGCTCCAGTTTGACGTGACCCGTCTCAGGATCGATCTCGACCTCGGCGATCTGGCAACCATTGGGGAAGGTGAAGACGTCGCAGATATTGTTGCCGTGGCCTTGCAGCTTGCCGTCGTTCTCGACCAGAGTCTGAGCGATGGCCTGCAGGGAGACCTCGCCTTCATTGTCGAGCGCGTGGAAGGCGCCGTTGCTATAGGCCAACCGCTCCGGTGTGCTCTGCAGCAGTTGCGCGGCAAGCGGCGTCGCCTTCGCCAACAGGTCATCGACCGCCAGCACCATAGCCGCGCCGCCCATGTGCAGCGAGCGCGCGCCGCCGTGGCCGCCACCGCGCGGTACTTCGCGGGTGTCGCCCTGTACCAATCGAAAGACTTCGAGCGGCATGCCTAGACGAGCAGCGACCACTTGTGGAAAGCTGGTTTCGTGGCCTTGCCCGTTCGACTGGGTGCCGATCGCAATCTCGATCGTTCCCTCCGGCTTGACGGTCAGCCAAGCTTCTTCGTTTGGCTGGCCGCGCGAGGTCTCGAGGAAGCAGCCCATGCCGATGCCGCGCAGCTTGCCATGCTTCTCGGCCGCCTTCTTACGTCCGACGAAACCGGCGTGATCGGCAGCAAGGAGCACGCGCTCGAGATTGCCGGTGAAATCGCCACAATCGAGCGTGATGCCGAGCGCGCTGCGATGTGGGAAATGACGGATCAGGTTGCGGCGGCGCAATTCGACCGGATCGAGCTTTAATTCATGCGCTGCGATGTCGATCAGCCGCTCGATAATGTAATTCGCTTCCGGTTTGCCGGCACCGCGATAGGCGTCGATCGGCACGGTATTTGTAAAAACTCCGCGCACATCCATCATGATGGCCGGTATGTTGTAGAGCCCGCCCATAGCCGTGGAGGGTGCGTTGGTTGAACTGCCTGGGCCAAGCGATGAGAGATAGGCGCCGAGATTGGCAGTCGTTTCGACGGCAAGCGCCAGGAACCTGTGATCCGCATCCAGCGCGAGCCTGGCGGTCGTGACATTGTCGCGCCCATGCACGCCGCTGGTGAATTCGTCGATGCGCTCTGCCATCCAGCGAACCGGCGCACCAAGCTTTTTCGCTGCGAACAGCACCAAGGCGTATTCGGGATAAAGGACGTTCTTCATGCCGAAGCCGCCACCGACATCGGGGCAGGAGACTTCGATCTGTTCCAGTGGCAGGCCGAACACGCCTTGTGCCAGTTCGCGCTGAATCGCGTGAACGGAAGCGCCGCTCAGATGAAGGTGATAGCGCTCGGTTTCTGGCTTCCAATGCCCAACCGCAATGCGCGTTTCGAGCGCCGCAGCCACGATGCGGTTGTTTACAAGCTGGCATTCCACGACATGCGCAGCGGAGCTGAACGCGTCGGCTGCCTTTTCTGTGTCTCCGCGCTTGAATCGAAACGCGATATTTTCCGGCGCCTGTTCCCATATCTGCGGCGCGCCAGCCATCGGTGCGGCCTGCGTTTCGGTTACGGAGGGCAGAATATCGTAATCGACCTGCACCAGTTCGGCAGCATCGCGCGCGGCTTCCCGGCTTTCGGCGACGATGAAGGCAACGGGGTCGCCGACATGGCGCACCCGGCCTTGAGCCAAAGGGAAGCGAGGCGGAATGATAAGCGGCGCGACTGTTTGAACGGTAATGTAACATGGCAGAGGCTGCAATCCGGCCTCGGCGAGATCCGAGGCCGTGAAAACCGCGTGGACACCTGCTAGTGCCAGCGCCGCCTCTGCGTCGATGCCGAGAATTTCGGCATGGCTGTGAGGCGAGCGCAATACATAGCCGAACAACTCGCCTTCCACCGGCGCGTCGTCAACATATTGGCCCTTGCCGGTGAGGAAGCGGATGTCTTCCCGGCGTCGCAGAGAGCGTGGGTCTTCGGCAGGGGCGCTGACAATTGGCCAGCGCGCACTGATCATACCTTCATCCATACCAACGCCTTGCACGAACATATCCTATGTTTCAACAGGCAAGAGGCAGGCCGGTAGCCGCAGGCTCGTCGCGCGCTATTTCTGACGCAACCTTTCCTCCGTCACTACCTGGAGCCTCTCGATGCCTCATCCCGTTCTCGCTGCCTCGTCCGCCGCCGTCGTCACCGGTGGCGCGTCTGGCATTGGTCTCGCCGCTGCCCATCGTTTCGCAACGCTCGGCATGAAAGTCGCGGTGCTTGATATCGGCGGTGACAGGC
>FTCV01001377.1_pt1 | contig 26471 bp, 16 predicted proteins | sample 1639691 | NCBI WGS metagenome assembly FTCV01 (sample SAMEA3914864, study PRJEB12502) | metagenome | biome: forest; material: soil | place: USA | collected 2012-03-12 | depth 0.3 m
CGCGGGACGTTTGCTGCACACTCGCTCCTATACCTCCCATGCTTCGCATACTTCCTATCAGCGAGGCGCTCGTGCAACACGCCCGCGTGGCTCCCACGCGGCGCGCCGCCACGCCGCCAGGTTTTGGAGTGCGCGCGGTTCTCCGCCGCTTTCGGAAGGGGCCGGTTGCCCCCAGTTCACCCTGCCTGAATTCCGTCGCGAAGTCACCTCGGCTCCGCAGCACTGGCGGTTAGCCGTACCGCCACGAAGACGCGCGCGCCCCCAACCTTTGGTTGTATACCCTGCTGCCGATGTCTCGCCACACAAGTAACTACTTCAACCAAGTCACCTTCCCCGTCGCGAGATCTTGGTGTCCCGCGACGACGGTAACCTGGCTGGCCGCGTCCCCGAACTTCGCATTCTCCCGAATCGCGGCGGCCACGCGCACCGCGTTCTCATCGATCGCCTTCTCCAGGATATCCCCCGGCCCTTTGCCCACTGCATTCACTGCGGGACGAATCGCCCGCACGAGATTTCCCACGTGCCCCGGCGCGTCTTCTCCCGCCACCGCCGCCCCGACCGCGCCGCAACCGCTATGGCCGAGAACGACGATCAAGCGAACACCCAAATGCTCGACGGCATACTCCAGGCTTCCGAGCGCAAAGTCGTCCACGAGATTGCCAGCCGTCCGAACGACAAAAAGATCGCCGATATTTTGATCGAAAACCAACTCCGGCGCGGTTCGGGAATCGGCGCACCCGACGATCGCGGCAATCGGATGCTGCGACGCCGACGTGGCCGCGCGTTTTTCTGCGTTCGGTTTCCCGCTGCTGACCGCCAGCTCCACGAATCTCGCATTGCCGGCCACCAGTTTCTCCATGGCTTCTTTGGGAGAAACGCCGGGTTCGGCCGCCGATGCAGCCTGACCGGAAATGACCATGACGAAGGCAACGGCCGCAGCGGCCACAACGGAGAGAAAACGGGTTGGCATACGGCGCCACGATTGGCGCGCAGAGGTCGGTTTTGCAAGTAGGACCTAAGTCCAACGGCGCCAAAGTAGGCGAGTTTTGCAACCTCGCGCGGTGCGCCGCAGAAGCGGCGGGGAGGGACAACCATCCGAGCTACTGAAATCTGCCCGTTCTCGCGCAAGTAGCGCCTCCGAGAGCGTCGTCCGTAAACTCGAGTTCAGCGGAACATCTCAGCGCCGCGTCCCCTCCACTTCTCCAATCCACCGGGCGAGGTTGCAAACCTCGCCTACATTGCCGCCACACCCAAAAAACCTCGCCTCTCGAGCCGCCGAATTTCACCAAAAGATCGCTTGACCCAAAAGCCCTGAAAGCACTATATCTTGCGAAGTTCTTTTCGGTCATACACCACATATTGTGGTGTCACCAAAATCCAATCCTTCTGCGAAAAAGTGCCTGCGGCCACGGCCGTGGGAGAATAGGGAATCGGGTGCGAATCCCGAATGGTAGCGCCGCTGTGACGAGCGACGAAAGCCCCAAATATTGCTCCTGCGCCAAAAGCGCGGCAAGGCGGGGCGAGTAGGCCGACCTCGAAGTCAGAAGACCTGCTTTTTCGCCCAGCTCATCTGCGCTCCGCCTGCCGGAGCGCCTTTCGCGGTCGCGCCTACGACCGGATGGGATTCCAGCCGCCTGACTCGCGTCGCCTCCCGCACTCCGCAGGCGCGCCGCTGCAGCTCTCGGTATTCCTCATCTTTTACAGGGCGAATATCCGGGGGCTTTTTTTGCCCCGTGAATGCCCGGCGCGCACGAATCCAAACAGGCGTTCCGCCGCCGAAAATTTTCCCACTTTGCCATCCATGAATACCTCTCTCTCCCCCGCTGCCGCGCCGCCGGCGGTCGAAACTCTCGATGCCCGGGAAGACGGCGATTTCGTCGTCTATCGCATGGGAGCGAAGACTTTTCGTCTCGACAAAGCCAAGGCCCGCGCCCGGCTCGCGGCGAAGCGCGTCATCAATGGCGAACGCAGCGCGGAGCTCAACATCCTCCCGCTGAAGTATCACGAAGCCTATCGCATCTATAAACAGATGAAGGCCAACCACTGGGAGCCCGATGTCATCGACATGAGCCGGGATGCCCAGCAGTGGAATACCGGCGTTCTCACGCCGAAGGAGCGCTGGATCATCGAGATGGGCGTCGGCTATTTCTCCGCCGCCGAAGGCATCGTCGGCGACTCAGTGCTCCACGTTATCGAGGAAAATCTCACGGCGGCCGAACTGAAGCACGCCTCCCTGCGGCAGATCGCCGAGGAATCCATCCACATGGACTCCCTCCTGCACATCATCGGTTCGCTGAATATCGACCTGGACGAAGTCACGGCGAAATTCAGCGACATCCCGAGCGTCCAGAAAAAGAACGCCTTCATCCAGCGCCAGATGCCCGAGCTGAAGATGGGCATCGATCTCACGCAGACAGCCAACAAGCAAAAATTCGCCAAAGCGCTTTTCGGCATCACCCAGGTCATGGAGGGCACGCAATTCTACGCGCTCTTCGCCATGATCCTTTCCCTGCATCGGCAAAACAAGATGACCGGCATCGGGCAGATGTTTCAATACACGCTGCGCGACGAATCGAATCACATCGAGCTGGGCCGCTACATCCTCACGCAGCTCATCGCGGAAAACCCGGATATCTGGACCCCGGAATTTCGCGCCGAGTTGGTCGAGTTCATGCGCGAAGGCGTCGAGCTGGAGCGGGAATTCGTGCGCGACTGCCTGCCGGAAGACGGCGTGGGCATGACGCAGAGCGACTTCATCACCTACGTCGAATACAACGCCGATCGCCGCCTCGCCGGCGTGGGACTTCCGCCGCTCGCCGGCGCCAAGGCCAACCCCTTCGCCTGGCTCGATGAAGTGATCTTCCTACGCAAGGAGAAGAATTTTTTCGAGACGCGGGTCACGGAATACCAAACGAGCGGCAGCATCACCAATACCGCCGAAGACGACCTGATCTGATTATAAACTAATGGGAGTACACGCCGACCACTGGATTCGCCGCATGGCGAAAGAACACGGAATGATCGAGCCCTTCGAAGAGAAGCTCGTGCGCCGGAACGGCGCCGACGCGCCCGTCATTAGTTACGGGCTCTCGAGCTACGGCTACGATTTGCGCGTGGCGGACGAGTTCAAGATCTTCACGAATGTCTTCAGCGCGGTCGTCGATCCGAAGGCGTTCGATGCAAAGTCCTTTGTCGACGTGCAAGGGGACTCCTGTCTCGTGCCGCCGAATTCCTTCGCGCTGGCCCGCAGTGTGGAATACTTCCGCATCCCGCGCGATGTCCTCACGCTCTGCGTGGGCAAGAGCACCTATGCGCGCTGCGGCATCATTGTGAACGTGACGCCCTTCGAACCGGAATGGGAAGGCCACGTCACCCTGGAAATCTCCAATACCACGCCCCTGCCCGCGCGCATTTACGCTGGCGAAGGGCTGGCGCAAGTCCTCTTTCTCGCGGCCGCCGAGCCGTGCGAGACGAGCTACGCCGATCGCGGTGGAAAATACCAGTCCCAGCGCGGCATCACCGTCCCCCGAATTTAACTTTTCCCGGAACCCAGCACTAACATCGTATGAGCACCACCACGGTCGCACCCTTTGTCCTGCGCAATGACCTGCCCGAGAGTGACGCGGCGGACTTCCCCCAAGTGATCCGGCGCGATGTTCCCGGCGACGAGTCGGGCAAACCACGCGTAGTGCCTTGGATCGGCCACAAGATTGCCAAAGCCGTGGCCGCGGCTTGTTTCGTGGAAAAACAGGACGAAGAAATCGGCCGGCAGGTCCAGGCCGAGATCGAGTATCGGCTGCAGCTGGAACGCCCGAGCTTTGTCCATATCGAGCATCTCCAGGACATGGTGGAGGAGACGCTCATCCAGCTCGGCCACGCCAAAGTCGCGCTCACCTATGGCAAGTACCGGGCGACGCGCGCGGCCCGCCGCGCCTTTGAAACCCCGGCGATTGTCGATGCCGGCCAGCAACTGGAACTCGCCACGCGGGAACAGCTCGCGGATATCCGCGCGCGGCTTTCCTTTGCCAAGATCGGCCTGAAGCTTACGGCGAGCGACGACGAGCTCACGGCGCGTTTGTTGCGGAGTTCCTCGATCAATCTTACTGCGGAAGAGCGGCGCGACACCATCATCCTCAATGCCAAGTCGCTGCTCGATCTTGACGCCGACTCGCGTTTTCTCGCCGCGCGCATTCTGCTAAGTTATATCTACGAGGAAACGCTGCCTTGGCGAATTATCGACGGCCCGCAGGCCTTGAAGGAAGCGCATCGCCGCGCTTTCCTCGATTACATCCCGCACGGGATCAAACTCGGCCGGCTCGACCCGCGCCTTGCCGAATTCGATCTGCCGAAACTCGCCGCGGCGCTCGATCCCTTCGCCGATCTGCAATTTGACTTCATCGGCATCCAGACGCTGTTTGATCGCTATCTCATTCACGACGCCGATCGCGTGGAAGGCCGCAAGCGCCGGCTCGAAGCGCCGCAGGTCTTCTGGATGCGCGTCGCCATGGGGCTATCGATCCTGGAGAAGGAGCGGGAAACGCGCTCGATCGAGTTTTACGGCATCTACAAAACCCGCCGGGCCTGCTCGTCGACGCCGACCCTCTTCAACTCCGGCACCGCGCATCCGCAGCTTTCCAGTTGTTACCTGCTTTACTGCGGCGACAGCATCGAAGACATCACCGAAACGTGGCGGCGCTTCTCGCATCTTTCCAAATGGGCCGGCGGACTCGGCTGCTCCTGGACGGCGATTCGCGGCGCGGGGGCGCGCATTCACGGCACGAATGGCGAGAGCTCGGGCGTGATCCCGTTCCTCAAAGTGAGCAACGACATTGCCATCGCGGTGAATCAGGGCGGCAAACGACCCGGCGCGCTTTGCTCCTACCTGGAGCTCTGGCACGCCGACATCGAGGATTTTCTCGATCTGCGCAAGGAAACCGGTGACGACCGCCGGCGCACGCATAACATGAATACGGCGCACTGGATTCCAGACCTTTTCATGAAGCGGCTGGAAGCCATTTCCGAAGGTCAATTGCCCAAGGACGCCACGTGGTCCCTCTTCCGCACCAGCGATACGCCGGACCTGCCGGAACTCAGCGGACGCGCCTTCGAGGAGCGTTATCTGGAATATGAGCGCCTCGCCGCAAATGGCGAGATCTGGCATCGCAAGGTGCGTGTGCTGCAGCTCTGGAAGCGCATGCTGGAGATGCTCTTCGAGACCGGCCACCCATGGATCACCTTCAAGGACCCGTGCAATCTGCGCAGCCCACAGGATCACACCGGCGTGATCCATAACTCGAATCTTTGCACCGAAATCACACTCAACACGAGTTCCGATGAAGTCGCAGTCTGCAATCTCGCCTCGATCAACCTACCCTCGCACCTGCGCGAAGACGGCGCGCTCGATCATGAAAAACTCCGAAGCACGATCAGTGTGCTCATGCGCATGCTGGATAATGTCATCGACATCAATTACTACCCGATCGATGCCGCGGAGCGTTCGAATCTGCGCCACCGTCCCGTGGGCCTTGGCGTCATGGGCCTGCAAGACGCGCTTTACGACAAACAGATCGCTTTCGACAGCCCGGAGGCCGTGGCCTTCAACGACGAAGCGCTCGAAGCCATCGCTTACTACGCCTACCAGGCGAGCAGCGATCTCGCCGCCGAACGCGGCCGCTACGAGACCTACGCCGGCTCGAAATGGGATCGCGGGTTGCTCCCGCTGGATACGCTGAATCTCCTGGAAAAGGAACGCGGCGTCGCCGTGCAAGTGGAGCGCACCGCCCGTCTGGATTGGGAGGCGCTGCGCGCCAAGATCGCCAAGCAGGGCATGCGCAACTCGAATTGCCTCGCCATCGCCCCCACCGCAACGATTTCCAACATCATCGGTTGCACGCCCTGCATCGAGCCGACCTACAAGCACATCCACACCAAGTCGAACATGAGCGGCGAATTCATCCGCACCAACGACCATTTGGTGCGCGACCTGCAAAAGCGGGGCCTGTGGGATGAGGAAATGCTCGCCGACCTGAAGTACTTCGACGGCAGCGTGCAGGAGATCGAACGCATCCCCGCGGAGCTGAAGGCGCTCTATAAAACAGCCTTCGAGATCGCGCCGACCTGGATCCTGCAATGCGCCGCGGCGCGCCAGAAATGGATCGACCAGGCTCAGAGCACAAACCTGTGGATGGCGGAAAGCGATGCCCGCGCGGCCAGCTTCATGTACCGCGAAGCGTGGCGGCGCGGTCTGAAGACGACCTACTATCTCCGCACCCTGAACAAGAGCGCCATCGACAGCGCGCATCGCGAGCGCCGCCCCGCGCCGCCGGCCAAACGTGAGTTTTCCGAGGCCGATAGCCGTGTCTGCTCCATCGAAGCCGCGCGCAATGGCGGCATCTGCGAAGCGTGTCAGTGACGTAGAGGAATGAGTGGACGGATCCTCCGTCCCTCGCCTCCACCCGTCTCCGTGATCCGCTGCAGGTCTTTCCCTCGAAACATTACACTGGTAAACGGTCTGAAATCGGCTCAAATAAGCTTATTATGACCGCTTTCCGGTCGCTCGCGGCCGAAGACAAAGACGTCCTGAAGGCCGGCTCCGGCAACCCGACTCACCCCGGGTTGCCGCCGCCCCATCCTGTCGAAACGGTGCTCGACGCCATCAGCGACGGCTTTGTCGCACTCGATCGGGAATGGCGGTTTACCCACTTCAATCCAAGCTTTCTCGAGCTCATCTCGCCGCTCTACGCCTCGAAGCACGATCTGCTCGGCTTCACGCTTTGGGAGAAATTTCCCGACGTCACCGACTCGCATATCGGCGACTTCTGCCGCGCGGTCATGGCCAGCCAGGAGCCGGCGACTTACGAGTTTTTTTATCCGCCTTTATCAGTCTGGTTGGAGGTGCGCGCCTTTCCGTCGCCCGAAGCCTTTTCGGTCTACGTGCGCAACATCACGGCGCGCAGGGAGGCCGAACTCGAGTTGCAAAAGCGCACGCTGCGCCTGGAATTGCTCTCCGAAATGCTCGCCCAATTGCTGGCCGCGCGCGATCCGGAGACGCTGGTGCGCGAACTCTTTCCCAAAGTCGCAGCGCATCTGGACGTCGACACGTATTTCAATTTCATGGTGGCCGAGGAAAAGGAGGTGCTCCGGCTGCATTCCTGCGCGGGCATTCCCGCGGAGGCGGCCAACGCGATTTCGACGATTCGCTTCGGCGAAGCCATCTGCGGCACGGCGGCGCAACTCCGCATCCCCATCGTAGCCAACGACATCCAGCACTCCGACTACGATAAGGCGGAATTGGTGCGCGGCTTTGGCATCCAGACCTATGCCTGCAATCCCCTGCTCGTCGGGGACCGGCTCATCGGCACGCTCTCCTTCGCCAGTCGCACGCGCCCGGCGTTTGATCCGGACGAACTCGAATTCATCCGCATCGTCTCCCAGTACACCGCGCTCGCGCTGGACCGCCTGCGGAGCGATCGCGAGCTCCAGGAAAGCGAACGCCGCCATCGCCACCTGGCCAGCGAAAACGCGCATCTCTACGAGAATGTGCAAAAGACCGCCGACCGGCTCGCCCTGGCGCTCTCCGCAGCCGCGCTTGGCGACTGGCAATGGGATGCAGCCACGGACCTCATCACGCTCTCGGATCGCGCGGCAGAAATTTTCGGCGTCGCCCCGGGCGCGCATGCCACCCGGACGGAGCTCCGCGACCTGCTTCCGCCGGAAGACAGCGTCCAGGCTCAGCGGGCGCTGCAGGAGACTTTGGCCACGGGCGCAGACTACCAGATGGAGTATCGGGTCAATCGCCCTGCGGGAGATCAACGGTGGGTGTCGACTCAGGGCCGACTCGTTTACAGTCCGGATGGAAAAGTCACGGGCATGCTCGGGATCATGCAGGATACGACCGAGCGGAAGGCCGCAGAAGTCGCCTTGCGAGAAGCGCGCAATCGCCTCGACGCCACCCTCGCTGCCGCGGAAATCGGGTCGTGGACCTGGGACATTGAAAACGACCGGCTCGTCGCCGACCGCAATCTGACGCGCATGTACGCCCTGGACACGGGCGCGGCGGAGAATGCGCCAATCCGCGATTTTCTCGCGGTGATCCATGCCGAGGACCGCAGCCGGGTGGCGGAGGCCATGGCGGCGGCCATCGAAAGTCCGGCCGGCGACCTCGAGGTCGACTACCGCCTCACCGCCCCGGAGGGCGAAACCCGCTGGGTGACCGCGCGGGGCAAGGTCGAGCGCGATGCCGACGGCTGGCCCACGCAGTTTCCCGGCGTGCTCATCGACATCACGGAGCGCAAACGCCAGGAGCAGGCGTTGGCCGATCTCTCGCGAGAAATCGCCACCCAGGCCCGCCTTTTCGATGCCACGTTGTCGCATATTAAGGATCTGGCCTACACCTTCGACCGGCGCGGCCGCGTTATCTATGCCAACAAGCCGCTCCTGCAAATCTGGGGCCAGTCGCTGGCCGAGGTCATCGGAAAGAATTGTTACGAGCTGAACTACCCGCCGGACCTCGCCGAGAAACTCGACCGCCAGATTGCCGAAGTCGCCGCCACGGGCAAAACGGTGCGCGGGGAGGCCGCCTACACGAGCGCGGCCGGCGTGGAGGACGTCCACGAGTATATTTTGAACCCGGTGCTGGATACCGATGGGACAGTTGTGGCCATCGCCGGCACCACCCGCATCGTCACCGAACGGAAGCGCGAAGAGGAAGCCCTGCGCGTGGCCAAGGAAACGGCCGAAGCCGCCAGCGTGGCCAAGGATCGCTTCCTCGCCGTGCTCAGCCACGAATTGCGCACCCCGCTCACGCCCGTGCTCATGACAGTTGCGGCCATGGAGGACGACGTTCTGCTGCCGGCCTCGGTGCGCGAAGATGTGACGATGATTCGTCGCAATGTGGAGCTGGAGACGAAGCTCATCGACGACCTGCTCGACCTGAGCCGCATCACGAATGGCAAGCTCTCGCTCCAGCTCGAGCCGGTGAATCTCAATGAACTCGCCCGGCAGGTTGCGGAAATCTGCCATTCGCAGATTGCCGAAAAGAAGCTCATGATCGAGTGGCGTCTCGACGAACGCGCCGGCCGCGTGAATGCCGATCCGGCGCGCCTTCAGCAAGTGCTCTGGAATATCCTGAAAAACGCCGTGAAATTCACCCCGGAAGGCGGCCGCATCCGCGTGCTCACCCGGCAGGGGCCGAATTCGCACGTCATCATGCAGGTCGAAGACAGCGGCATCGGGATCGACCCGGCAGTGTTGCCCTGCATCTTCGAAGCCTTTGAGCAGGGCGACCCGCGCATCACGCGGCAGTTCGGCGGACTGGGGCTCGGCCTGGCCATTACCAAGGCCCTGGTAAAACTGCATGGCGGCGAGATTTCCGCAGCCAGCGCCGGGCCCGGACAAGGGTCCGTCTTTACTCTGGAGTTGCCTTGCGAAACGGCCTTCGCCTCCCGCGTGCCAATTCCCGTCCCCGCAGCCAACGGCTTCGCGGCTGAGCCGCTCCGCCTGCTCGTAGTGGAAGATCACGCAGATACTGCGCGGACACTGCGCCGGCTGCTGGAGCGGGCCGGTTTCGAAGTGAGCACGGCTTCGAGCGTGGCTGGCGCCCTGGTCGCGGCGGAAGAGACGCGCTTCGACTTGCTCGTCAGCGACCTGGGATTGCCCGACGGCAGCGGCTGCGAGCTCATGGCGGAATTGCATCTGCGCCAAGGGATGCCTGGCATCGCGATGAGCGGCTTCGGCATGGAGGAAGATTTACGCAAGAGCCGGAGCGCGGGGTTTGCCGAGCATTTGGTGAAGCCGATCAATTTCATCCAGCTCACGCAGGCCATCCAACGCATTGCGTCGCGCCGGCGGTCGGAGTTGGTGTGACACCGATATGACACGGCTGGGCTTGCGCCCGGCAAGCTCTGCGGACTAGCCTCACGCGCCGCCATGATGCTTCCCCCACGTTCCTTCTTAGCACTCCTGTTCACTATTTTTCTCGCTGCCCCTGGCGCCCCGGCGCAAGTGACATTGGCCGAGAAAGACGGGCAATTTCATTTGGCGCGCAATGGCCAACCTTATTTCGTCAAGGGAGGCGGCGGAACTACGGCGGTGGAAACGCTCGCCGCCGCCGGGGGCAATTCGATTCGCACCTGGGGCGACGATCACCTCGACGAAGAACTCGCCCGCGCCCAGAAACTCGGCCTCACGGTCACGGCTGGCATCTGGCTGGGCCAGGTGCGCCAGGGCTTTGACTGGAGCGACGCCGACAGTCTGGCCAAGCAGATGGATCACGTGCGCGCCACGGTCACAAAATATAAAGACTCTCCCGCGCTGCTCATCTGGGCGCTCGGCAATGAGATGGAGGATCCGCAGGGGAAAAACGCTGCGGTCTGGATGGGCATCGACCAGCTCGCCCGCATGGTAAAACAAATCGATCCCAATCACCCGACGATGACAGTTGTCGCAGAAATCGGCGGCGACAAGGTAAAGAACTTTCAGCGCTTCTGTCCGAGCATTGACATCCTGGGCATCAATTCCTACGGCGGCGCAGCTTCGCTGGGGGAACGCTATCGGAAAGCCGGCGGAGCAAAACCATACCTTCTCACCGAATATGGACCGGCGGGGTTCTGGGAGGGCCAGAAGACCGCCAATGGCGCCTATCCCGAGCCGACGAGCACGGAAAAAACCGCCGTGTATCGCCACGCCTACGAAAGCGCCGTGTTGGGACAGCCTGCCTTGTGTTTGGGCTCCTATGCCTTTCTCTGGGGCCAGAAACAGGAAGCCACCGCCACCTGGTTTTCGATGTTTCTCGCCGACGGCAGCCGCCTTGGTCCGGTGGACGCCATCCAGGAGCTCTGGTCCGGAAAACCGCCGGCCAACCGTTGCCCGGCCATCGCAAGTTTCAAATGCGATGCGCCAGACATCTGCGAACCCGGCGCCACCGTGAACGCTACCCTGCGCGCCACGGATCCGGAAAGCGATCCCCTGCAAGTGATATGGACGCTCCAGCGGGATCTGGAGGAGTACGGCAGCGGCGGCGATGCCGAGGCGGCGGCGGCCATCGTGGCGGATGCCATCGTGAAGAGCGACCTGGAACACGCCGTGGCCCGGTTGCCAAAGGAGCCAGGGCTTTACCGGCTCTTCGCCGAAGTGCACGATAATCACGGCGGCGCCGCCGTGGCCAATCTCCCCATTCGCGTGAAAGGCACGGTTACCGTCGCGGTCGGTAAAAAGGCAACTCTGCCGCTCGTCGTCTATGCCGAGCCCGAATCCCCGCAAAATTACATCCCTGCCGGCTGGATGGGCGACGCCACCGCCATCAAACTCGACCCCGCCTGCCCGGATGTTCCCCACACCGGCAAGACCTGTATGCGCTGTGACTTCACCGCGACCAAGGGCTGGGGCGGCGTGGTCTGGCAGAATCCGGATCACGACTGGGGCGACCGCGGCGGCGGCTTCGATCTCACCGGCGCGCAGCGTATCACTTTCTGGGCCCGCGGAGCCAAAGGCGGCGAAGTCGTGAGCTTCCTTTTTGGAATCATTCCCAAGGAAAAGCACTTCTTCGACACCGGTTCAGCTCACCTCGACAAAGTCGCGCTCACCCGGGAATGGAAGCAGTACACCATCGACGCCCACGGCCAGGACCTGACCCGGATCAAGACCGGCTTTGTCTGGACGCTCGCCAGCGGCGGCGAACCGGTCACCTTCTATCTCGACGACATCCAGTGGGAAGGCGGGTCGTAGCCGCTTTTTGGTGCGGGAGCTTGCTCCCGCTTTGTCAGCGCAGCGCTCACGCTGGACGCGAAGTCTTGTGTTGTGATCCCGGAAACACCGGGCTGACCAGGCGCCTGACTGAATTCCCACGCGGACAAAGCGGGAGCAAGCTCCCGCACCAAAAAACCGGTTTCCCAGCTAGTTAGCTAAAACTTCGCCCCAAGACTCATTCCGCCATAAATCCCCCCAGTCGTCTCGTGCACTTCAAAATCCGCACGATGAAACTGGAATTCGCGGTACGCCAGATAGCCGATTTCAAAGCTCAGATCGACCTTCTCCGAAAGCTTCACGGTGGCTCCGCCGCCGACGCGCACTTCTTCGTAATCGAGCCACGCCCCATTAAGCCGCGAGTTCCCCACGCGATTTCCAAACTGTGAGTCGGTGCGATAGCTATTCTCCACCAGGTTCGCCCCGCCATAGACTGAGACTTCGTGCGTGAGCTGATATTCCAACCGCGGCTTGGGCAACACCGCATCAAGCAGCCACTTATCATTGATCTGCCAACGAATGCCGCCGCCCGGCAGAACGGGATACTTCCGCTGCGGATCAATTTCCACACCGAGCACCAGCTGCACATCCTTGCTGTAAACATACGAGCCACCCACAGTGACCGGCACATCGATCGTATTCCCCCTGAGATTGCTGGAGGCGCTGTAAAAGCCCGGCTGCGCCTCGAGCCGGATGAAGACGGAATTGAACACCTCCAGGTCGACGCCGGCAATCACCGAGATGGATTGCAGGGTATTGGGAACCCGCGTCCCAGCCGTGCGCGAGAAGGAATCGCGCACCCACTCGACACCGAGCCGGAGCGGCGGGCCGTCTTTGTACTGCGAAGTGAGCACGTACTGAAAATCGTTGCTCTGTTCGAATAGATTCGCGCCATCTGTGCGACCGCCGCCGATTACCGCCGTGTCAAAGGTGACGTCGTGCGAAAAGACCCAGGAGCTGGCCGCCGGAGTTGGCTCGAGCGGCGGCGCCGACTTGGCGTCGCCGGCGACAGCTGTCGCGCAAACTGCCGAGCAAAGGACTGCACATAGGGCGCCGCGACTGGCGCGGGAGAAGGAGAAAAGCAGACTCATGATTTCAGCGGGAAGCGGCAGTGTCTTGGCGGAAGTGATTCATCAGACGAGTGAGTTCTTTGGAGAGCGCGGCGCCAGCGGCATTGCGCTCGATGCCGTGCAGCGCGGCCAGCGAACTGGAGGTCACCATATCGGCGCGCCAGAGCAGAGTCTCCTGCTTCGAGCCGACCTGGATCGGCCAGATCTGCGTCAAGGTAACAAAGACGTAGTAATTGCCGCTCGCGTAGAATTGGAAATCCACCGCCTGCGCGCTCTTGCCGTTGTTGGCGAAGACCGATGAACCCAGCGTGATCGCCCCTACTCCTTCATCTGCATCAACCAATTCCCAGTATTGGTAAGACTTGCCTTGCGGACGGCCATTGATGCCGGCCGAGCCCAGAATGGCGTGAAACTGGTTCTCAATCTTCGGCTGCGCCCGCAGCAACGCCGTGATTTCGTCCGCCGGCGAAACCTTCGCGCCGGACTCGTACGGCGGTTGCGCGCTGGCGCCGCCACTCAGAAAGGTGCGCGCCCGCTTTTCGAGAATGCTGCCCCAGAAGGAGGCCACGTTTGCCGGCAACCCCTGCGCCTTTCCCTCGCCTTTCGGCGCGCCCGACGCCTCGGCGCCGCTCAATTGCACTGCGGAAGGATTGGCGCTCAGCTTGTACGTTGCCGCCGCCAGTGCGCGCACGGCTTCGTTGTCCGGAGCCGATGCGAGCTTCTGAAAATCCGCCGGGTTGGGCGAAGCCGACACATCGCCGTGCAAATAAACCTTGAGGTCCTTATGGCTGCTGCCGTTCCATTCCTTCAATGACCCGAAGGTTTTCTCAAAAGGCGCATCCACCACGTACAGACTCTCCACGCTCTGTCCGCGTGGCAGCCCCATGCCCGGACTGCGCTGGGAAATGATGTCTCCCTTGTCCAGCTTTGCCTGGTCCACTTTGAGCGCCGAAAATCCCGCGATCTCCGCGACCGGGTCCGCCTTCGCCAGTGTGGCCCCAATCAGAAACGCCGTCCCCGCCACGAGGAGGAATCCACTCATTTGCCCGAGAAAAACCAGCCGCGCGCGACGCGCCCGGCTCTTGGAGGAAGTCATTTGAAAGACGAACTTTTTCATGCAACGCCCCGCATGATTGCGGAGACGGCTCTTTCGCGCAACGTATGATCGTCCTCGAAAATCTGCGCAAGGTTTATGATGGCGTCGCCGTCGTGGACGATCTCTCGCTCACGATCCAGCCGGGAGCGATCTTCGGCTTGCTCGGACCTAATGGCGCCGGCAAGACCACCACCATCCGCATGCTCTGCGGACTCACGAAGCCCACACTGGGTCACGGCTCCATCGCCAACGAAGAGATCTGGAAAGGCCGCTACCGCGCCCGTCGGCACTTCGGCTACATGGCGCAGAAATTCAGCCTCTACTCTGACCTTACGGTCACAGAAAATTTGCGCTTCTTCGGGGGAGCCTGCGGCGTCGCCCGCTCGGATCTCACCCGGCGCACTCGCGAATTGCTCGATCAGACCGATCTCACCTCGAAAAAAGACACGCCCGCCGGCAGCCTCTCCGGCGGCATGAAGCAGCGCCTCGGCCTGGCCTGCGCCCTCATCCACGACCCATCGGTCCTGTTTCTCGACGAGCCGACTTCCGGCCTCGATCCGGTTCATCGCCAGGAGCTCTGGAGCCTGCTCTACACGCTGAGCGACCAAGGCAAGACGCTGCTCGTGACCACGCACTACATGGACGAGGCGGAGCGCTGCACCGAGGTGGGCTTTCTCCATGCCGGAAAACTCCTGGCCAAGGATCGCCCGGACCTCATCAAGGAAAAGTGCCGCAACAACCTCCTGGAATTGCGCATCGAACCGCAAATGCCCGCCCTCCAGGAGCTCAATCGCGCGCCCGGCGTCCTCGGGGCTTCGCTGCGCAGTGGCTGGATTCGCCTCTATGCGGCCGATCCCGAGGCTCTGCTTCGCCAGTGGCAGGAGCACTGGCCCTACCCCGCGCTCACCTGGTCCAGCCATCGCTGGGCCGCGCCCGACATGGAGGACGTTTTTCGCGCCTACGCGCAAGGCTTTGCCGGCGTCCTCACCAAAGACACCGCCCCTGTATGAATGCTTTTCGCGTCGGAGCGCTGCTTAGCGTGGCCTATAAGGAATTCCTGCACATTGCGCGCGATTGGCGCATCGTGCTCGTGCTGCTCACCTTCCCGCCCGCTTTCACCCTACTCATGGGCCACGCCTTCGAGGAAGGCCCTTTGGAAAAGGTCCCCACCATCCTGCGCGATGAAGACGGCAGCGCGGAGAGCAAGGCCTTTTCCGATTTCCTGGCGTCAAAAAACTATGCCGCCATTCGCCATGAACCGGCAACCACTCCGGTCCCGGATCCACTGCACGCGGGGGTCCAGGCGATCGTCATCATTCCCGCCGGCTGGGGCAAGGGGCTCAACGATGGCGAACCGATTCCGCTGCGGGCGATCTTCGATGGCTCCGACACCGTCACGGCCTCCGAATTTCAGGGCCTGCTCGAACAAACCCTCGGCGAATACCAGCTCAAGGGCCGTGACGAGATGGTGGATAACCTACCCGATGAGATGATCGATCTCGGAAAGAAAATTCCCGACGACTTCCGCAACAAAATCGTCTCCTCCATGGCGCAATGGACCGTGAAATCCGAGATCCTCTACAATCCCGGGCTGAAATTCATCAATTTCGTCACCCCGGGCATCGTTGGTCTCATCCTGCAGTTGCTCACCGTTCCGCTCATGGCCGTGACGATCACTCGCGAGCGCGAAACGGGCACGCTGTCGCAGTTGCTCCTCACTTCGCTCCGGCACTGGGAAATCGTCGTGGGCAAGGTGCTCCCTTACCTCGGCCTTTCCGTCGTCATGATCGGGATCGTCATCGCCCTCACGCACTGGCACTTCGAGGTGCAGTTCATCCAAATGCCGATGCTGGCGGCGCTCTGCCTGCTCTTTCTGCTTTGCTCACTGGCGCTGGGCCTGGTGATTTCGGCCTTTTGCAATACCCAGGCGCAGGCCGTGCAGATCACCGTCTTTTTCCTCCTGCCGATCATCCCGCTCTGCGGCGCCTTCGCCCCGCTCAATCAGTTGCCAGACGCCATTCGCGCCTTTGCCGAGATCTTTCCGCTCACCCATTTCTGCCGGGCGTTTCGCCTGGTGAATTTGTCGAATGCGGATTTCTCATTTATCGCCGGAGATGTGCTTTACCTTGCGATCGGCGCGCTGGCCATGTTTTCGGCTGCAGGCCTACTGCTGCGACGTACGCAGAACTAGTACGGCTATTTAAAGCCAGGCTGTACCGGTTAAAATCCGCATGGTCTTGTCGTCTTAAATATGACACAACCGTAATTCTATCAGTGTTTGCGCGCATCAGCTGCATCTATAGTTTACGTCGTTTACAAAATGCCCGAAGCCGCACTCCAGATTCCTGCCGCAGACACCTTTCGCACGTCCTATGGGCCTGCCCGCGTGGTGGACTCCGTCGCGGACTTCGACGCTCCGTTGCGCGAGCGTGCGCTCGCGCGGCATTGCAAGGATCTGCGCTATTTCGAAGTCATCGAAGGCTCGCTGAAGGGGCAATTTCAGCAGCGCTATTTCGTCCTGGAAAACGAGAAAACCGGCGAGGTTGGCGTGCAGCCCTACTTCTTTGTGGACCAGGATCTTACGGCTGGTCTGCCGGGAAAATTTCGCGGTTTGCTGGTTAAGATTCGCCGCCGCTGGCCGCGCTTTCTCGTGCTGCGCATGCTCATGGTGGGCTGCGCCGCCGGCGAAGGCCAGCTCGACACCGAGGCGCCCTGGTTCATCAGCGCGCTGCATGAAGCGCTGGAGATCTTTCGCAAGCGCGGTGAAGCTTCGATCATCCTGTTGAAGGATTTCCCGCGCGCATACCGAAGCGCGCTGCAGCCTTTTTCCAGCAATGGCTACCGGCGCGTGCCCAGCATGCCGGCCGCGGTGCTCCGGCTCGATTTCAAAAGCTTCGAGCAGTACATGACGGAGCGGCTCGGCAAAGTCTTTCGCAAGAATCTGCGGCGCAAGTTCAAGGCGCTCGAAGAGGCCCCGCCGCTCGAGTTGGAAGTCATGACGGATGCCACGCACCTCGTGGACGAGATTTTCCCCCTCTATTTACAGACCTTCCATCGCTCAGAATTCAAATTCGAAGAGCTCACGAAGGAGTACTTCATCATGATGGGGAAACTGATGCCCGATCGCTCGCGCTACTTCATCTGGCGCCAGCAGGGCCGCATCGTGGCTTTCAGCCTCTGCATGGTCCATGAAGGCGTGCTCTACGATCTGGACGTGGGCCTGGACTACGCGGTGGCGCTCGATCTGCATCTCTATTTCGTGACCTGGCGCGACATCGTTTCCTGGTGCCTGGAAAATGGCGTGGGCGCATACCACACGGGTCCACTGAACTACGATCCCAAGCTGCATCTGCGCCTGGATCTGGCCCCGCAGGATCTCTATGCGCGGCACGCATCGCCGCTCATCAATCCGATCTTCAAGATCGCGATCGATTTCCTGCAACCTGCCCGCCATGAGCGCACGCTGAAGGAATTCCGCAACGCCCACGAACTCGCGTAGGCGGAGCTTGTTAGTCCGCTCAATTTCAGTTGTTCGACGCGGATTTGTACTGAGGCGAGACATGAAGGGTGGACAAATCCACGCCTGCGCGGCACTTTCGCGGCCAAATGCCGCCATCTTCCGCCGATCCAGCGCCGAACTCGCCAGCGGAAGCGCCGACGCCTCTGAAACGCGTCTGGTATCTGAATCCGTACGTGCAGATGTCGCTCAGTATCGCCCTCTCGGCCAGCGCCCACATCCTGCTGAAACGCGGAGCGCAAGATCACGTGAGCGCCGACGCCTGGTTTGCCATTGATGGTTTGCGCTCCGGCTGGGTGTGGCTCGGCATCCTGGCCATGGTCTCCAGCCTCGGTTCGTGGCTCTACGCGCTGCGTTTCGTGCCCTTGAATATTGCCTTCAATCTGGCCGGCGTGATTCACGCCATCGTGCCACTGGGCGGCTGCCTGTTTTTCCACGAAACCATCGGACTCCAACGCGGCATCGGCATCGGCCTCGTGGTGGCCGGCGTCATGGTCATCGCGCAGATCGCCGGGGAGGCGGAGGAAAAGCTGTGACCCCGCTGAATTTCCTGCTCGTGCTGGTTTCGGAAGGCACCCAGATCGCCGGGCAGATCCTGCTCAAGCACGGCATGACCCAGCGCGAAAAGAAGGCGCGCTTCCTTGGGGCCATGGCCGTGGCGATTTTTCTCATGTCGGTAAGCTTCTTTGTCTGGCTCGCGCTGCTGGCGAAGTTTCCGCTGAGTTATTTATTTCCTTTCGATGGCTTGAACCGGATCATGCTCGTCGCTGCGGCCTCGATTTTTCTGAAGGAAAAAGCCACCCCGCGCCTGTGGCTCGGAGTGATTCTTATCACGGTTGGGGTGCTGGTAGTGGCGGAGACGTGAGTGATCAGGCGCTCCGCCACATTTGCGGTCTGATCGCAGATCTAGGCAAAAATTGCACCGTTTCGCTCGGTCCTGCCCCGCCTCAAAGGCGCTCCCGTTAGCGCTAACGTCCATTTTCTCGTTGAGGCGCGCTTCGAGGGCTGCGGTATCCCTTGCACCGAGGAAATCCATTCCTCTGTTCCCCCGACAGTCGATCGGACGAGCCCGGCCTACTTTTCAACCCGGCCGCACGCGCCCGACGACTTCTCCCAATAATCCCAGCCCTTGAATCCCAACATGAAGTGTTTCCCCCTTCGAACTATTGGCAGCCTGCTTTCCGCGGCAATCCTCGGCGCGGCTTCCGCTCTCGCCGCTGATCGCCACATCGAGACGAACGTCGTCTACCCCCCCGCCGCCCTCGTCCAAAACGGCGGCCGCGTCATCAATGTCAAAACCCCGCCCTCCGGCATCACCGCCGCCGTTGGCAATGGAACAACCGACGACACCGCAGCGCTCCAGAGCGCCTTCAATTACATCAAAAATCAGTTCGTCGCCAATCACAGCAACAGCTACATCATTTACCTTCCCAACGGGACGTACCGAGTCACCGGCTCGATCATCTATCAGGGCAGCGTCGTCACCGGCTCGGATATCAATAACGTCCGTGTCGTCGGCCAAAGCCGCGCGGGCGTGACCCTTCGGCTCGACAACAACGCGGCGGCCTTCCAGTCCGCAGGCTCTCCAGTCCCGGTCCTCGCCTACCAACATCCGTCGACGACTTTCAATAACATCGCGACGTCGAATCTCTGCGAAAACCTCACGATCTACACCGGCTCCGGCAATCCCGGCGTCGCCGGCATTCACTTCCAGGGCGCCAACTCTGCGCGCATGTCAAATGTGTCCATCACCTCAGGCGACGGCGGCGGTGTATGCGGCATCTGGCTCAAGACCGGCTCGGTCCAGGCCTACCTCAAGGATATCTCCATCACTGGATTTAACTATGGAGTCCTTTCCATGCCAAATGCCGAGAACAGCAGCGGCTTCGAACACGTCACCTTTTCGAATCAAACGACCGCCGGCGTCTACATTCAGGGCGGCGGCATCTCCATCCGCGATCTGGATTTCAACCAGGCCACGTTGCATGTCCCAGCTGTGCAATTCACCGGCACGGGCGGCAGTTGCGTCCTGCTCGACAGCCACCTCAATGGCGGCAGCTCCGCCAGCCCGGCGGTCGTCATCACCAGCCCGAAGCAAGACTTCTTCGCCCGCAATGTCCTCGTCTCGGGCTACACGATCGCGGTGCAAAATCAGGGCGCCACGGCTGTCCAGGGGCCGTTCATTGGCGAATACTGCGCCTTTGTGCCCACCACGCTCTTCAACGTGCCGGATCAGCACTCCTTCGCCATGCCCGTGCAGGATACGCCAACGGTCGCATGGGAGACGAACCTGGCGAATTGGGTGAATGTCGGCGACTACGGCGCAGTCGGCGACGGGACGACGGACGACACCACCGCCATTCAAGCCGCCTTCACCGCCGCCGGTTCCGGTGGCAAGACCGTCGTCTACTTCCCGAAACTGGCTTACAAAATCAGCGGCACGATTAACATCCCGGCTTCGGTCAATCGCGTCGACTTCATGTTCTGCAGCATTTCCGGCGGCGCCTTTGCCGTCAACGCCGCATCGAGCAATCCTCTCATTCTCGTCGGCAAGACCGGATACACGTCGACCAGCATCAAAGCCGCGCGCACCGTTATCGCGGAATTCCACTCCGGAAACCTCGTCAACCAACAAACGGCTCCCATCAACACGTTCGTCGAAAGCTGCACCAACATGGGCGGCGGCGGCTCGTTCTGCACAGCCGGCCAGAATCTCTGGGCGCGCTGCATCAATGACGAAAACGGCAGCGGGACCGATATCGTGGCCAACGGCGCAAATCTCTGGATCTTCAACTACAAGACGGAAAACAAACCTTGCATCGCCATTGAAAGCGAGAACGGCGCCTTCGTCGAAGTCCTTGGCGGCTACACCAATTGCACGACCAGCCCCGGCACGACTCCCATGCTCGTGAACACCAACGCCAACATGTGTTTCAACGGCTTCACCAACATGACCGGCACATTCCCCACCGTCATCTCCGAGACCCAGGGCTCGAGCACCTTGACTGCTCCAAACACGTCCTTCCCACCGCGCGGCGGCACGTATGCGAGCAATTTCTATGTGCCGCTCTATCTGGGTGGCGCCCGCCCGTCGAATTCGTTCGGCATCTTCTCCGGCAGCGCAGATGTCGGCGCCGTGGGTTTGGCTGGTTCTACGAGTTACTATGAAAGCACCTACTTCGTCGATGGTTCGGGCGCCGATATCTTCGGCACGGTGGATGCCTTTCAATTCGTCAATTCCACGCAATCGGGCAATGCGACGCTCGCCGCAAAAATTGATTCCATCGACGCCACCGACCCCCACGCCAAGTCCGGCGTCATGTTTCGCGACAGCCTGAATGCGAATGGCATGTTTGCCGCCGTCCTCATGACCGCCAGCGATGGCGCCCGCATGGAAGTCCGCTCCACGGTCGGCGGCACAGTCGTGAATACCGGGACAAATACCGCGCTGAAGCTCCCCTATTACGTCAAGATCCAGCGCACTGGCGCTTCATCCTTCTCCGGCTACGTCTCGGCCGACGGCGCCACCTGGACGCAGCTCGGCACGGGAACGGCGGCTCTGCCTACCTCTGCGAATGTCGGCCTTTGCGTGACCGCACACACGACGTCCGCCGTTTGCCGCTCCATCATCAAAAACGCCGCGCTCACCAGTCCATGACGCGATAGTTTGTCGCGCGGTCGCCGCGCTCCGAATTCGAAGACTTCTCGAATTCGCAATTAGTGAAATTGATAAAAATCGCCGGCCGGACAGCAACGCTCTGTCCGGCCGGCTATTTTGTGAGCTTCTCCAACAAAAGCCACCGTTTGCGGATTGGTATAAACAGCGGCTCGAGACGAGCCCCGCTGAACGTGTGCACCTAGTTTCCTTTCGACAACTTCCATCGCCCCGCCGACTATATCCTTTGGAATGATCCCGCTTCCCCACCGCTTCCCGATTCTACCCTTGGCCGCCTTTGCCGGGCTGGCCTCGCTCGTCGCTTCAGCGGCTGATGTCGACGTAAGCAAACTTCCCGCGCCGGCGGCAACCTTCGATTTCAGCCGGGATATCCAGCCGATGCTCGAACAAAACTGCGTATCGTGCCATGGCGAAGCGCGGCAAAAAGGCAAGTTGCGCCTGGATACGCGTGAGGGCCTCATGCGGGGCGGCGAAGATGGCAAGGTCATCGTGGAGGGGCGCAGCGCCGAGAGCGCGCTCATTCATGATGTTGCGCGCCTCGTCGAGGACATGGAAATGCCGCCCAAAAAGGAAAAGGCCCTGGCGGCGCCCCAGATCGCTTTGCTGCGGGCCTGGATCGATGCCGGCGCGCCCTGGCCATCCGGTGTTACTCTCTCCACTCCGGCGCAAAGCGACGTTGATCCCGCAAAGCTGGCCCAAATGCCGCCTGCCGCGAGCCATCACATCGATTTCATCAACGAGATCCAGCCGCTATTCGAAAACGCTTGTTACGAGTGCCACGGCCCAAAGAAACAGGAAGCCGGCTTCCGCCTCGATCACAAGCCGACGGTCTTTCGCGGCGGCGAACTCGGCCCAGCCATCACTCCCGGCAAAAGCGCAGAGAGTCTCCTCGTCCAGTTTGTCGCCGGCGTGCGCGACGAGGGAGTCATGCCCAAAAAAGGTCCGCGCTTGTCGCCCGAGCAAATCGGTCTGCTGCGCGCCTGGATCGATCAGGGCGCCAATTTCCCAGATAGCGCCTCTGTGGCAATCAAAGACAACCGCGATCACTGGGCCTTCAAGCCGCCGGTCAGACCGCCGCTGCCCGAGGTGCAAAACAAAGCCTGGCCGCAGGACGAGATCGATCGCTTCGTTCTCGCCCGCCTGGAAAAGGAAGGCCTGTCGCCTTCTCCCGAAGCCGATAAAGCCGCCTTATTGCGCCGTTTGTCCTTCGATCTCATCGGCCTTCCGCCGACCCTTTCCGAGCTCGACGCTTTCCTGGCCGATACATCGCTGGATGCCTGGTCGAAACAAGTGGAGCGTCTGCTCGCCTCGCCGCACTACGGCGAAAAATGGGGACGTCACTGGCTCGATGCCGCGCGCTACGCCGATAGCGATGGGTACGAAAAAGATAAGCCGCGCTTTGCCTACTTCTATCGCGACTGGGTGATCAATGCCTTCAACCGCGACCTGCCCTACAATCAATTCATCGTCGAACAAATTGCCGGCGATCAGTTGCCCAATCCCACGCAGGATCAGATCGTAGCCACCGGGTTCCTCCGCAATTCCATGATCAACGAGGAAGGCGGCGCCGATCCCGAGCAATTCCGCATGGAAGCCATGTTCGATCGCATGGATTGCGTGGGCAAAAGCATCCTCGGCCTCACGATCCAGTGCTGCCAATGCCATACTCACAAATACGACCCGATAACCCAGGAAGAGTATTACAAGATCTTCGCCTTTCTCAATAACGACTCCGAGTCGCAGCCGGTCGTCTATTCGGCAGACGGGCTTATGAAGCGCGCGAATCTTTTCGGCCAGATCAACGACGCCGAGCGCAAGCTCCAGCAGGAGAATCCCGATTGGGCCGTCCGCATGGCTCACTGGGAAGACGAGCAGGCCGCCAAGCCTCAACCCGCGTGGACCGTAGTTCAGGCTCCCTTTGAAGACATCTCCACCGACGGCGAAAAGTATCTCCTGCAGAAGGATGGCTCTATCATCGGCCAGGGCTATGCGCCGACGAAGAGCGCGCCGCGAATGACTGTCAAAACAGACCTGACTAACATCACGGCCTTCCGTCTCGAGCTGATGACCGACTCGAATCTCCCGGCCAATGGCCCCGGTCGATCCTTCAAAGGCGGCTGTGCGCTCACGGAATTCGAGGTGCGCGCCGGGCCGGCCGCCGAGGAGAAAAAGGCCGAAAAGGTCAAATTCACCAAGGCCACCGCAGACTTCGGCGACGCTCCGGATTCCCCGCTGGCGGCAAATTTCGACGATCGCTCGGGCAAGAAACGCGTCACCGGCCCGATTGATTACGCCATCGATGGCAAAGACGAAACTGGCTGGGGCGCCGATGCCGGCCCCGGCCGCCGCAATGTCCCGCACAATGCGGTCTTCATTCCGGAGCATCCCGTCAGCTACGAAGGGGGCGCCACGCTCACCTTCACCCTCAAGCAGGATCACGGCGGATGGAATTCCGATGATTTGCAGACCAACAATCTTGGTCGTTTCCGGCTCTCGATCACCTCGTCGCCGAATGCCGAGGCCGATCCGATTCCGCCAACTGTCCGCGCCGTCCTCGCCACCCCGCGCGATCACCGCACGCCCGCGCAAGTCGCGACGGTCTTTTCCTACTGGCGGACGACTGTACCCGAATGGAAGGAAGCCAATGCCGCGATCGAAACGCTTTGGAAACAACATCCGGAAGGCGCCACCCAGATGGTGCTCCGATCCAGAGCCGACCAGCGGGACACCCACGTGCTGACGCGCGGCGATTGGCTCACACCCGGCAAAGCCATTCAGGCCGGCGTGCCCGCCATTCTCAATCCTCTGCCTGACGGCGCTCCGCAGACCCGCCTGACTTTTGCCCGCTGGCTCACAGACTCCAAGGCTCCGACCACCGCGCGCGTCCTCGTGAACCGGCTCTGGCTCGAGTATTTCGGCGTCGGCATTGTAAGCACGGCCGAAGACTTCGGCACGCAATGCGAGACGCCAAGCCATCCGGAATTGCTCGATTGGCTGGCCTGCGAATTCATGGACCGCGGCTGGAGCGTTAAAAACATCCAACGCCTCATCGTCAATTCCGCCGCCTATCGGCAGTCCTCAAAAGTCACGCCTGACCTCTACCAACGCGATCGCTACAATCGCCTGTTGGCGCGGGGTCCACGCGTCCGCCTCGACGCCGAGGGCATCCACGACATGGCCCTGAGCGCCAGCGGCCTGCTCAATCCCGAGCTTGGCGGTCGCGCCATCATGCCGCCGGCGCCCGATTTCCTCTTCAAACCGCCGGCCAGCTACGCCCCCTTCCCCTGGATCGATGAAGCAGGCGCGGAAAAATACCGGCGCGCCGTGTATATCCTGCGCCGCCGCAGCACCCCCTACCCGGCGCTTTCCCTCTTCGACGCCCCGGAAGGCAACACCTCCTGCGTGCGCCGCAGTCGGTCGAACACGCCGCTTCAAGCTCTGCTCAACTTGAACGAGACGCTCTCGACGGAGGCGGCCCGCGCCTTCTCGCGCCAAATCCTGGAACACGGCGGCCTCACGGACTCCGAGCGGATTGACTACGCCTTCCGGCGCTGTCTCTCCCGGCTGCCCACCGACTCCGAGCGGAGCGAACTTCAGAACCTCATCGCCAAGGAACGCACACGTATCGGCGAGGGTTGGATTGATCCCTGGGAGATCGCGTCCGGGAAAAAGGAGAAGCCGGATTTGCCGGCCAATACCACGCCTGCCCAACTCGCCGAGTACACCATCGTTTCCCGCGTCCTCCTGAATCTCGACGAGGCCATCACCAAGGAATAACAAACTTCGCCCTTGCGACTTGCAGCCATGAATCATCGCGAACACTTCGAATCGGAATTCCGCAAACAAATCACTCGCCGCTGGTTTTTCCGCGAGTGCGGCGTCGGCCTGGGCTCGGTCGCGCTCGGCTCTCTCCTGGGTGAATACCTTGCCCCCGGCGCCCTCGCCGGACCATCCGGCGCCGACCCCATGGCGCCGAAGCTGCCGCACTTCGCCCCCAAGGCTAAGCGCGTCATCTACCTCTTCCAGGCCGGCGCGCCCAGCCATCTCGATCTCTTCGATTACAAACCCCAGTTGGAGAAATTCAACGGCACACTGCCGCCCGCCGAGCTCCTCAAAGGCTACCGCGCCGCCTTCATCAATCCCAACTCGACCCTGCTGGCGCCGAAGTACAAATTCGCAAAGTACGGAAAGTGTGGAGCGGAGCTAAGCGAAATGCTGCCGCATCTCGCCGGGGTGGTCGACGACATCGCCATCGTTAAGTCGATGCAGACCGACGCCTTCAATCACGCGCCGGCGCAGATCTTCATGAATACCGGCTCCACGCAGTTCGGCCGGCCGAGCATGGGAGCTTGGACGACGTACGGCCTGGGGAGCGAATCACAGGATTTACCGGGCTATGTAGTTTTCAGCACTGGGGCCAAGGGCACGAGCGGCGGCGCGAGCAATTGGGGCAGCGGCTTCCTGCCGACCAGTTACCAGGGCGTGCTTTTCCGCGGCCAGGGCGATCCCGTGCTTTATCTCTCCAATCCGCCCGGCATCGACAACGCCGTGCAGCGCGACTCACTCGACGCCATTCGCAGCCTGAACGAACAGCACCTCGGCGCAGTCGGCGACCCCGAGATCGCCACGCGCATCAATGCTTACGAACTCGCCTATCGTATGCAATCCAGCGCGCCCGAGCTCATGGACCTTTCCAAGGAATCGAAGGAGACCCTCGAAATGTACGGCGCCGAGCCAGGCAAACCGTCCTATGCCAACGCCTGCCTCCTGGCCCGCCGGCTCACCGAGCGCGGCGTGCGCTTCGTCCAGATCTTCCACGAAGCCTGGGACCATCACGGCGGTCTCACCGCCGGACTCAAGGAGCAGTGCGGCAAAACCGACCAGGCTAGCGCCGCCCTCATCAAGGACCTGAAACAGCGCGGTCTCCTCGACGACACTCTGGTCATCTGGGGCGGCGAATTTGGCCGCACCCCCATGGTCCAGGGCGGCAATGATGGCCGCGATCATCACCCGAAAGCCTTCACCATGTGGCTCGCCGGCGGCGGCGTGAAACCCGGATTAACCCTGGGTGGGAGCGACGACTTTGGCTTCAACGCCACGCAGGACCCTGTGCATGTCCACGACCTGCACGCCACCATCCTGCATCTCCTCGGCTTCGATCACACGAAACTAACCTACCATTTCCAGGGCCGGGACTTCCGACTCACGGATGTGCATGGAGAGGTCGTGCAGAAGCTTTTGGCGTGAGTTAACAGACCCAGCTGGAAGCCACTAGTGTGCTGTCACAGAAATGGCTTCCCATTCACTGAGATGGGTGCTTAAGTGGAGTATGCCAGCAGGAAAGCCGATATCCGTGAGCTCGAAAGAGCG
>FTCV01000265.1_pt1 | contig 26430 bp, 25 predicted proteins | sample 1639691 | NCBI WGS metagenome assembly FTCV01 (sample SAMEA3914864, study PRJEB12502) | metagenome | biome: forest; material: soil | place: USA | collected 2012-03-12 | depth 0.3 m
GCGGAGGATGGGTTTGCGGTCTCAGCGACCGACCTGCGGGTCGAGCTTGCCGCCCAGGTCGTCGACCGGCTGCCGGCCGGAACGCGGTGTTGCGCCCGGGCACTCGACGTTGCTGACGAGGAGGCCGTCGCGGGCGTCTTCGGCGAGTTGGAAGCGACCCAGGGACCGATCACCGCCGTTGTCGCGGCTGCCGGCCTGCTGATCCTGGATGAATCCGGTCGGCGGCGGCCCCTCACGGAGACCTCGCTGGGCGAATGGGCAAAGACCCAGGAAGTGAACAGCACGGGGACGTTCCTGCTCTTGCGGGAGTTCCTGCGGCTGCGGCGCAAGGTGCCGGTCGAGGGGGCAAGCTTCGTCGCCTTCGCGTCCGCTGCAGCCCAGCTTGGTGGCTATCGGTCGAGTGCAGCCTATATCGCGAGCAAGAGCGCAGTTCTGGGTCTGACGAAAGCGGCAGCGCGCGAGGGCGCGTCGCTGGGGCTGCGGGTCAACGCGGTAGCACCGGGGCTGATCGACACGCCGATGCTCAGGCTGTCGCTCGATCCCTCGCAGGACGCCGATGCGACCGCGAACATACCCATGGGACGGATTGGAACGCCGGAGGATGTTGCCGGTGCCGTGGCCTTCCTGGTGGGGCCGGACAGCGCCTATATGACCGGCGGCGTGCTCGACGTGAACGGCGGCTACCGGATGCAATGACGGTGCGCGTCCCTTTGCCGGAATCGGAGACGGCGGAGTCCATCATTCTGCCGCCGTACTGCGCTGCCTTGTGGAAGACGCCAGTAGCCGAGGGCCAGGAAATCGAATTCACGCGGACCGCTGCTGATTGGGAGATCGCCTCTCGTCGCAAGGCCCCGATGTAATGACCGAAAGGATCCGCCGATGATGCTGCGCCTGTTTCATGCTCCAACGTCACCCTTTGTGCGCAAGGTCTGGGTCTGCGCCTATGAGAAGGGTGTTGAGGATCAGATCGAACGCTTGGCCTCCCAGGCCTGGCCGGTGAAGCGCGACCCCAACATTGTGCGCGAGAATCCCTCGGGAAAGGTGCCCGCCGCTATCCTCGATGACGGGAGCCCGCTGTTCGACAGCCGGGTGATCTGCGCCTGGATCGACGCTCTTGGTGCGCAGACGCCGCTTTTCCCGGCGGATCCAGCCGGGCGGTTCCAGGCGATGACGCTGGAGGCCCTGGCGGACGCGATGCTTGATGCGGCCATGCTGTGCCGCTACGAGACCGTGCTTCGCCCGAAGGAATTCTATTGGGCTCTCTGGCACGATAGTCAGATGGAGAAGATCGACAGCGGGCTGGATGACCTCGAGGCTCGGTGGATGGATCGGCTGAGAGGACCGCTCACCATCGGTTCGATCGCGACGGGGTGCGCACTCGGCTACCTCGACTTCCGCTTTGCCGAAAAGGGCTGGCGTTCGGGCCGGCCAACGCTCGCCGCCTGGTTCGAGGACTTCGCCGCGCGCCCGTCTATGCGGGCAACGCGGCCGGAGTGACCGGCGTTCAGCCGTGCCGTTCCGCGGCCCCTCCCGGTTTCCGACTTATCCGCCTCGTTGCGGGCTACTCAATCCGACGAAAAGAAGGTGTTCGCCGATGACGGCCGATAGCAACCACGGATGTTCCGTGGAACAGCGCCTGCAGGCGCTTGAGGACGTGCGTGGGATCGAGGCTGTGCTCTGCGCGTATGGCGAGGCGCTGGACTACGGATTGTCCGACCGGTTTGTGGATTTGTTCGTCCCCACGGGTGTCTGGATGATCCGCCGGCAGGGTGTGGCGGATCGCCTGTACGAAGGCACGGAGGCGCTGCGTAAATTCGCCGAAGGGCACAGCCATGCGCCGGGCCGGATTCACAAGCACATCTTCAGCAACGTCAAGGTCGATCTTGCGGGTGATCGCGCTGCAGCGTCGAGCTACTTCGTCCGCCTCGATGCGAGCATGATCAGGGACCCAGGGATGCCGTCGCTATCGGACTCCTATGTCTTCGAGATGGGGCGCTACGAGGACGAATTCCTGCGCTGCCCGGACGGACGCTGGCGGTTCGCGATCCGAAAAGTACTGAGCGAGGACGATCGGGCCTCCCGGTCGTATCGGTAATACGGGCGGCGCCTGGAGGCTCCGGCCCTATCCATCACTGCCTACGGCATCGATCGGTCGGGTTTGGACGGGCGTCGAGACGATCGGAGAGGTGGGCGGCTGAACTGTTGCATCGTCCGCATGTGATGCAAGCCGATCTTGGTGCCTTGGCAGGGTGAAGCCTTCGCCGCGGCATTCACAGCGATGCGGAGAGGCCACCGGAAGCTTGGCCGTAGCTGCCATGCGACGACTGCCACAAACAGACCAGGGACTGGTCCCTGAGAAGCAAAAGGGAGGAATCTATGCGTTCAGGAATTGCAATCTTTGCCTCGGCAACCACCGCCGTGGCCCTCGTTGTCGCGGCACCCGCGCTCGCGGAGGTGAGGATTGGCGTTATCCATTCACTTACCGGTTCGGCTTCGGCGCAGGGGATTCCGCAGAACCAGGCCATCGACCTGCAGATTCCCAAGGAAACCGCAGGAGAAAAGGTTACCTTGATCACTCTGGACGATGCGTCGGATCCCGCCGTTGCAGCCCAAAACGCGGTGAAGCTCATCGAACAGGGCAAGGTCGACCTGATCATCGGATCGACGACCACGCCGAGCAGCATCGCGATCGCCCAGGCTGCAACAGCGGCCAAGGTGCCCGTGCTGCCCGGCGCACCCGTCAGCTTCAACGATCCGCGCGACCAATGGATCTTCAACACGCCGCCACCGCCCATGAAGACGGTTGTTCCACCGGTCAACGATATGAGCAGGCGGGGGATCAAGACCGTCGGTTATCTGGGTTTCTCCGATGCCTGGGGCGAAGTGACGTTGAAGGCGCTCACGGCTGCCACGGAGAACGCGGGTATCAAGATAATCGCTGACGAGCGCTATGCCCGTTCCGACACCTCGATTACCGGGCTGGTTCTGCGGCTCGTGGCAGCCAATCCTGACGCGATATTTCTTGGTGTTTCCGGTTCACCTGGCGTGCTCGGCAATGTATCGGTCAAGGAACGGTTTCCCGGGCCGATCTACAACACCAACGGGGTATTCAATTCCTCGTTCCTGAAGTTGGGCGGTGCCGGGCTGGAAGGGATCTACGGCAGCATCGGGGCCATTGCGATCGCCGAGGATCTGCCCGACAGCGATCCTCGCAAGGCGATGGTCAAGGAGTTCAAGGAAAAATACGACGCCAGGTACGGTGCTGGCGCCGTTGACGCACAGGCGGGTTTCGGCAACGACGCTGCAATGATCGCATGGCATGGGATCGAGAACGCTCTGAAGGCTGGCAAGTCAAAGCCCGGAACGCCGGAATTCCGTCAGGCTGTCGCCGACGGCATCAGGGCGCTCAAGGACCTGCCGGGGGTACATAGCATCTACAACTTCAGCGATCCTTCCTGGCCTTGGGGTGTAGGTGACGACGCCACGTTTCTCGTTCAGGTGAAGAACAGAAAATGGGTATTGGTCAAATGACGCACCAGCGGTCGTTGTGTAATAAAGCCTATTTAGTGAGATATGTTGGGGACTTCGAGGAAAATTCTCGCATTTTCTGCGATAATCAGTAATATATCCAAGTATATCTGCTGTTGTAGCCTGATGGTGAATGGTGGTGTTTCGCATATGTCGATGCTCCACCTCCCGTGCCCTGACATCGTTTGATTGCTGGTCGACAGTATCTGCCCGGGACTGGCGAAATGCAGCCGGGTTGAATTTCGATGACTTTGTTGGGCGGGTTGCGCCCGCGACGTGGCTTTGCGTCACCGCAGAAGCCAACGCCACCACCTGACCTTCCGAACATGAAGCAAGCGGACCGATCGTTGCGGGGACAAGTCCGCGACACGTGTCGCTTGGGCGATCGCTCCCCAAATGCCAGGAGAATGCAATGAAACGTTTTGCGAACAGGACTGCGCTGATTACCGGCGGTGCCGGTGCATTCGGTATCGCCATTGGACGCCGTCTCGCCGAGGAAGGTGCGATCATTTTCCTGGCCGATCTGCGCGAGCCGGACCGCGAGATCGTGGAGACGTCCTTTAGGGAAATCGGGCGCCCGTATACCCTGCTGCTCGATGTGATGTCCGCAGAGGATTGGAACAGGGTGGTGTCCTAGGTGACCGACTCCCATGGCCGCCTCGACGTGTTTGTCAACAATGCGGGCGTGGTTTCGCCGACAGCGCAGGCCTTCGACGAGCTGTCGCTCGAAGAATGGCGCAGGGGCTTCGCAATCAACGTCGAGGGTACCTTCCTCGGCACGCGGACAGCAATGCGCGCGATGAAGACGGTTCGATCCGGTGCGATCGTGAACATCGGATCCGTCGCAGGTTTCGTCGGCTCAAAGGACGGTGCAGCATACGGAGCCAGCAAGTGCGCGGTGCGCAACCTGTCCAAGCAAGCTGCACTGTCCGCCACACGCTTTGGCTATGGCTTGCGCGTCAATACCGTGTACCCGGCCTATGTGTGGACTCCGCTCGTCGCAGAGAAGCTGATTGGCATTCATGGCAGCGAAGAGGCCGCTCGGGCAGCCGTCACCGCCCACATTCCGCTTGGAAGCTTGCCGGAGCCGCGGGACATCGCCGCTGCCGTGGCTTTCCTTGCTTCGGATGATGCCCGGATGATTACCGGCGCCGATCTGATCGGCGATGGTGGCAGGTTGATTCAATAGGTCCATGCCTGCGCGGCACCTTGGCCGAAGTTGTTCTCAGGAGACCGGTCGCCCGACGGCCGGAACAGTGTTACGAATTGGTCAGAAAGATAATTAAAGTATCCTGTGCCCTAAGAGTCGGCAAATATAAAACCGGTCATATATATTACAATTCTCGGCTTTATGGCTGAGTATTGTTGGAAATAAATTTGCGAATTCTCGCACCAAACCAGAACATCAATGGAGAGGGAACGTGAGCAGGAAAATCTGGGCGACGGCCACGGTGGCGTCGACGCTTGCTGTGCTGTCGGGCACGGCGATGGCTGCGTCCGATGCGGCTATGCTGCAGCAGATGCGCGATATGTCGCGAAAGATCGAAGCGTTGCAGAGCGAGATGACGCAGTTGAAGGCACAGAACAGCCAACTGCAATCCCAGCAGATCGCGATCGAGACCAAACAGGCGGCCGCGCCCGCCCCCGACAGTTACGTCACCAAGGGGGATCTGCCGAACTCCTTCAAAATTCCGGGCACCGACACCTCGGTGAAGATCGGCGGTTACATCAAGCTCGACGCGATCAAGGACATCAAGGGCAAGGTCGGCGGCACTGTGTCGACGGCGCCGCTGGTGCCGCTGGACGGGTCGGCCGCTGCCAAACGCAGCGGCCAGTCCTCGGTGACGGCCCGGCAGTCGCGGGTCAACGTCCAGACCCAGACACCAACCGGGTGGGGAACGCTCAATACCTTCGTCGAGGGGGACTTCTATGGCGCTGGCGGTAGCGAGACCGTGACCAACTCTGCCTCCTTCCGTCTGCGCCATGCCTATGCCGAACTCGGTTCCGTCCTGGCCGGCCAGACCTGGACTACCTTCTACGATCCGATCGCCGCCCCCGAAACCCTGGATTTCGGGGGACCGGTCGGCGAATCGCAGGGCCTCCGCCAAGGGCAGCTCCGCTACAGCATGCCGCTGGCCGGTGGCACGCTGGCCGTCGCCGTCGAAAATCCTGAAGGCGACTTCTTCCAGTCGCAGCATGACGCCTTGATCGCCGGGGGCTCGGTCGACCCGTCGATCCATATCGACAAATGGCCGGACCTCGTCGCGCGCTATACGATGGCCGGCTCTTGGGGGCGGTTGTCCGCGTCGGGCGTACTGCGCTATCTGAGTTTCGACAACCGTGGCTCGGCCGCGGTCAACGGCATCGTCGGCAGGGATTCCACCTTTGCCGGCGGCGCCGGCCTGACGGGCCGGATCAACACGTTCGGCAAGGATTCTATTCTGTTTTCCGCCCTCGGCGGTCCCGGCATGGGACGCTACATCCTGGGCCTCGGCCTCGGCGGTGATGCAGGCTATGTGAACGCCCGTGGCGAGCTGAAGACCCAGATGGCCTGGGGAGCGATGCTCGGCTACCAGCACTACTGGACGGACACGGTGCGCTCGACGCTGGTCGCCGGTCGGAACCAGGTGGACAACCCGTCGCCGACCTCGGGCGGAACGGGGGTGACTGGCTTGACGGACTACGTCGACACGGTGCACGCCAATCTGATCTGGAGCCCGATCCCTCGCGCCAGCCTGGGTATTGAATACCTCTTCGCCGACCGCAAGGTGAACACGGCCAGCACGGCGGTACTCTCCAACAAGGGGAATGCCAGCCGCCTGCAGTTCAGCGCCCAGTACATTTTCTGAGCACACAATCGGAGAAAAGCCGTTCGGCTTCTCATGTTCCTGGTGGCAAACTTGGCCGGAGGTGGAAGTCACCTCCGGTTTTTGTGGCGCGTCAAGAATGGAGCACCGGTCTTACACCTCGTCGCGGCGCGCCGCCGGTCAAACCGAACCGTGGGCAGGCGCGCCGCACTCTTCACGTTCGAATTGGCCTGGTTGTGGCAAAGGACGCTTCAGAGACAAGGGTTCAGATCCCCCGGTCGAGATTCCTGCTCCGATCGCGGCGGCGGCCTCGCGCAAGCGAACCTCGAACTTGCGGACCATATCGTCGAACGACAGCGCGGAATTCAGGCAGATAACAGTCAACGCCGCCAGCACCCGGTCTTGGACGAAGATTGGAACCGAAATCGACTGTGTGTGGTTCCGATATCCCTGGTTCCTGAAACCGAAACCACGCTCGCGGGTCTTGGCTAGAATTCGGTTGATCATCGTCTGGTTGTGGATAAGGGCGTGTTCTGGTTTGCGGGATTTCCGCAGCATGTCGAACAGGATCTCGCGCTCCTCATCCGTACAGAACGCGAGATAGACGCGGCCGCTGGCCGTGTGCAGGATCGGGATGCGGCGTCCGACCATGCCGTGATCGAATGAGAACGGGGACGTCCTGTGGGTGGTCTCGCGCACCCGCATCGCATCACCATCGTTGGTGACAAGGTCAAGCGGCCAGAGAATCTCGCCTCCCAGACGCTCCATTTTGGGCACGGCGATCTGGCCGATCCAAGATTTCTCGGCAAACCCGGCGCTGAGCAGGTTGCAGTCCATCGTCGGGCGCCATTGCCCCGTTGATGGTGACTTCGCCACATAGCCGAGACTTTCGAGCGATTCCAGGAACCGGAATACGGTTGGTCGCGACAACCCGGTTCTGTCGACGATCTCCTGGACCTTGATGCCGTCGAACTCATTCACGATCCTCAGGATGTCGAGGCCCCGCTCCAGTGCGCGGACGGTGTTGTAGACGCTCATCCTCTCCTCCGGATCGACGTTTGCTTCAGCTCGGCGAACGGCTCGCTCATAAGTAAAATACTAAAATGTTTGTTTGTCGTACAGCCGATAGCCTGCGCGTGGGGCGGAGTTCGTGTCAACGGCGTTCTTTGTCGCTCGTCCTTCCTCGGTTGCTGATAGGCCCCGCCCCTCTCTATCCGGCTCCGGTTGCTCCCCCGCTCGCGCGGACATGGCCTCGTGATTGGGGGCGGACCATCAGGGACGCTGTATGTGCGGGTCGCGCCCCTGAATTTGGACATGGGCGGCCGCATGGATTTCCGCAGTGGCGCCATTCACCTGATGAACCGTCCGCAGATTGCACCAGACTTTGCCGCCGTTTCGCCCGAGGCTGCAGCCCGGAACACGGACAGGAGGCGAAGCATGGCTATCTGTGCCCTGGGTTATCTCGGCGTTCGTTCCGACCGTCTCACGGAATGGAGTGACTTCGCCGGCCACCTGCTGGGCATGCAACGGATTGACGGTGCGGGCAAGTCGGTTGCCTTTCGCATGGACGACCGTCGGCAGCGGTTGGTGGTTTCGGATGAGCCGGGCGAGACGCTGGCCTTCATGGGGTGGGAGGTTGCATCGCGGGAGGATCTGGACGCCTTCGCATCATGGCTCGACCGGGCCGGCGTCCACGTGCATGAAGGCGACAAGGCGCTCGCCGACAGGCGGTTGGTGGATGCGCTGATCTGGTTCGATGACCCGATGGGCAACCGGATCGAGCTCATCCATGGGCCGATGGTGGCGGACGACGCTTTCGTACCGGGCCGGCCGATCGACGGATTCAACACCGGACCGCTGGGTATGGGCCACGCCGTGCTGCATGTGGAGGACATCGACCGGATGGTGCCCTTCTACCGCGACCTCCTGGGCTTCCGTATTTCGGATTACAGCCTGACGCCTTATGGGCTTTGTTTCCTCCACGTCAACGGTCGCCACCACAGCCTGGCGATGGTCGGGTCGGGGCGTCGCGGCTTTCACCATTTAATGGTCGAGTACAACAACCTCGACGATATCGGGCAGGGCTACGACATCGCCCAGACGACCGACCGGGTCGCCTATACGCTGGGCCGGCACAGCAACGACTGGATGACCTCGTTCTACACGACCACGCCTTCTGGTTTCTTCGTCGAGAATGGCTGGGGCGGCCGGGTAATCGACCCCTCGACCTGGGAGCCGCACGAGACGACTGAGGGGCCCAGCTATTGGGGGCATGAACGGGTTCACCTTCCGGATGAGGAAGGTGGTCTGCGTCGGCGGATGCGGACGATGCGGATGGACGCGGCGCGCAATGGCCTTCGTGCGCCGCCGGCTGCGGAATGCCCCTGGCTGTTCGGTGAACTGTCGCGCCGGAGCCGGTAGGGCGGCCGGCGACGAGATCGGAGGCGCCTCCGGTAGGAGGTGCGAAGCTGGGCCGGTGGCGGCCGGGCGCTGAAGGGAGATGACGTGAAGAAGATCGTGCTTTGCAAACGGAAGCGGGAGCTTTCGGTCGAGCAATTCCGCAACCATTGGCGGACCGTGCATGGCCCGTTACTGATGAGCATCCCGAGCTACAAGGACTATTCGATCGGTTATGTCCAGAACCACATGATTGGCTCCGGTCCGGTGGGGGGTGCGTTCCAATTCGACGGGGTCAGCGATATCCTCCAGGCCGACACCAGCGGACGCACGGCCTTCTCGCAGACCGCCGTCTTTCGGGAGAAGGTCATTCCAGACGAGATGCAGATGCTCGATCGGCATGCAACCCTCGTCTGCACCGCCGACGAATTCGATATCATACCCGGGACCGGACCGGTGAAGGTCGTCATGCTCTGGCGTCGTAAGCTCGGCCTCGATCATCAGGAGGCCTTGGAGGCTTGGCGCACTGGCCATCTCGGCACTCTTATGCGTCAACCTGGTTTTCAGGATCACGTGCGCGGCTACAGGCAGAACTGCATGCGTAGGGACAGCTTCGTCCGCTTGACCGGCGAGCCGCTCGAAGACCTGCAGCCGTTCGACGGCATGTCGGAATTCTGGTTCGACGATGTCGATGCCGCCGTCAGGACGCTTGCGGTGACCGCCACGAGCCAAGCCTCTTTCGTCGAGAGCAGCCGAACGCAATCCTTCCTCTCCGAGGAGATCAGGTTCTTCTGAACCCGGAGCCGCCCCGGCAGGCGGCGTCTACCGACAACGAGGATCGCGGAGGCCCCCGCGGATCCCGAGTTGAGGGCCCGTTTTCTATATTTGCAGACAGGAATGGGAGTGCCGAATGACCAAGCTGAAGATCGCGGTCATCGTGGGAAGCACCCGCGACGTGCGGTATGGCCTTAAGCCGGCGACATGGATTTTCGAAGCGGCACAGGTAAGATCGAACCTCGAAGTCGAACTGGTGGACCTCAAGACCTTCGCGTTGCCATTCTTCAACGAGAAGGCGTCCAACGCCTGGGCCGTGACGGAGAACGAGGAGGGGCTGCGCTGGCAGAAGAAGGTGGCGGAATTCGACGGCTATATCTTTGTCACACCCGAGTACAACCGATCCATTCCCGCGGCGCTGAAGAACGCGCTCGATTTTGCCTATGCTGAATGGAACCGAAAGGCCGCGGCCTGCGTGGGATACGGCAGCGTCGGCGCAGCGCGTGCGGTGGAACACCTGCGGCTTATGCTCGTCGAGCTGCAGATTGCTCCGGTCCGCACTGGGGTCCACATCCAGGGCGCCGACTTCGCGGCGACTTCCCGGCAGGGGAAACCGCTGGCCGAGCTGACGCATCTCGATCAGAACGTTAACACGATGCTCGACGATTTGGCATGGTGGTCGAGCGCCTTGAAAGCGGCGCGAGGTTGAGTCCATCCACTGCTGCCGCACGAGGGATCGGCATGCCTCTCTCGTGGGCGGCTTATAAAGGGAGGGAGAGGTGCTGACGCTCTACGGGATGTCGAGCCCGAACGTGCACAAGATCATCCTTATGCTTGAGGAACTGGAGCTCACCTATGCGTTCAAATTCGTCGACGTCTGGAAGGGGGTGCAGTACTCCCCCGAGTTCCGGACGCTGAACCCCATCGGCAAGGTTCCGGTCCTGGTTGACTCCGATTGCGGGGCGCCAGAACCCTGCATCGTTTTTGAATCCGGGGCCATCCTGCTTCACCTGGCTCGGAAATGTGGCGCCCTTCTCCCGTCCGACCCGATGGCGCAAAGCGAGGCGATTCAGTGGCTCATGGTCCAGTTGACAGGCGTGGGCCCAATGTTCGGCCAGCTCATCCATTTTCATAAATATGCCGAGGGGGAGCAGCCTTATTCCTTAGCGCGCTATACGGCGCAGGCAGCCGTGCTCTACCGGCATCTGGACGAGCGCTTGTCGAAGACGCCATTCCTTGGTGGCGCGGACTATTCCATCGCCGATATTGCGACCTTCCCCTGGATCCGCAGCCTTGCCCGGGTGGTCGGGTCGCCCGCGGCGTTCTGCCGATGGTCAAACCCCGACTTCCCGCATCTTTGGAATTGGCATGATCACATCCTGCAACGCCCGGGAACCTCCCGGGCACTGAAGTTCATCGACGGAATAAAGTCCACGATCGCTGAGGCGACGGACGACGGGCGCGATCTTTTCTTCAGGCGTGGGGTGTTTACGGATGGCCGGTTGCCGTAACGCACAGCGGTGACAGGTCACATGCTCCATCTTCTGGAGCGGCTTGCGGAAAGCTGCAGGGTGAATCGCACCGACCCTGTCACAGGTGGCTCTAGAGTCATGATAGTGCTCATCTTTAGGGTGTGGGCTCAAGCAATGCCGATTTGATCCCTTTCGGCGCCTGGGTGAGGGCGACTGCAATGGCCTCCGCCACCTTATCGGCCGCAGCCTTAATCGGATCGGTTTTGAGGTGAGCGTAACGGGCAGTCGTCTGGACCTGGGTATGCCCCAGTAGTCGGCCAATCATCGGCAGATCCTCGCCGAGTTGGAGCGCGTCGGAGGCGAAGGAATGCCGCAGATCGTGAATGCGCAGATCATCCAACTTGGCACGCTTGCGCAGTCGACGCCAGGGACGTTGCATGTCGGTTAGATGCTGGCCCTCGATCTGGCCGGTGATGACATAGGGGTTGTCTGTCACCTTGATGACGCCCTTGAATACCTCGACGGCAGCCTTTCCGATCGTCACCAGTTTCGCTCCGGTCTTGGAATCCGGAAGCCGGAGCACGCTGGCGTCGAGGTCGACGTGCTCCCATTTGAGTTTCTGGATTTCGCTGAGGCGGCAGCCTGTTAGAAGGAGGAGGCGGATGCAGTTGACCGCTTCCGGTTCGGACGTGGATTCGCGCAGCACCTTGCCGAGGCGGGCAAGTTCATCCGGCGTGAGGTAGCGTTCACGCTTGACCTCCTTGTAGCGCTTCACTTTCCAGCACGGATTGACGCCGTCGGCCCGGACACCCCAGGTGTGGGCGACGGTGAACATGATGGAGAGGACACCCAGGGTGCGGTTGGCCTGATAGGGGGTCGATTTCAAGGATTGGTGAAGCTCGACCACATCGGCGCGGCTCACATCGATGATGCGGTGGCTGCCGAGTTTGGGATTGATGAACAGTTCGATGGAGCGTTTGTATTCGACCTGGGTCGTCGGCTTGCAGTGGGAAGCGACATAATCATCCAGGAAGCGTTTGCCGAACTCCTTCATGGTGGGCGACGCCTTGCGCCGGTCACGCTCGCTTGCAGGGTCACCACCACGCCGGACGTCGGACAGATGTTTCATCGCTTCGGTCCGAGCGACGTCAGGCGTCAGGACGCCATGGGGGCCGATGTTGACGCGGCGAAGGCGGCCGCCGGCCCGGAACTGTGCCAGATACATCTTCCGGCCGGACGGATAGACGCGCAATCCGAAGCCCTTCAGTTCCTCGTCCCAGAGGAAGAATTCCTGCTCGCCGGGGACGGCGGCATCGACGGAACGTTTCGTGATCTTGGCCATGGAACACCCCACGAATAGAGGAATCTCCGGAATCAAATCGGAATCACTTGGGAGGAAACAAGAGCGATTTCGATCAAGCTGGATCGTAGTTTAGGTGCGATGAAATATCAATAAAAACAATGCATTGTAGCGCGATGGGATGCTATGGCGCGCTACTGGAAACCTGCGCGTAGGGAGTTGAAAACGAACTCATAACCTGAAGGCCGCAGGTTCAAATCCTGCCCCCGCAACCAAATTAGCCAGCAATCCCAAGGGGTTGCTGGCTTTTCTGTTTCTGCATCGTGTCCGTCGCAAAACCGTGTCCGTGTGATGTCCGTAAATCGGATGTCGCCGAGTGTCGCTTTTGCTCTGCCTCGGAGAACACCGGAACATGGGGAACACCCAGAACACGGGAACACCGCCCTATCGGTCTGCCGGCACCTTGCCCACGTCGATCAGCATGTTCTCGGCGTTTGCCTGGCAAACCTGAGTGTAAACGCTTCAGGTGGTTGGCTGGGGGAAGCTCTCATGTCCCGTTTTCTCGGCCAAAGAGAACGCCTTCTCAAAATCCTCGATGTAACCCTCGCCAAAGGCACTATCCGGGTTGAGCTGTATAACAAGAGGATGATGACTTTTTTTCGCTGTGAAATATGGGGATATGTACAACTCTTCATCAGTGCGTATCATCATGTGGGAGATATTCATGCCAGAATTAGGCTTTGTGTACCTAATAAATAGTCGCTCTGTAGCTCCTTTCTGGCCAACTTCCTCTCTTATCTCAAGAAGTAGTTTCATGAATTCGGTTATGTGGCTTTGATAGTTCTTTCCGAACAATTCAGATTTCTTTTCGGCTGTCTCGGAAACAGGATTCATGAAAACAATTCTAACCTCCCCCTCATTATCAACAAGAATTCGAAGAATATGCCCCTTTAACTGTTGCCTATATCTTTGCCCAATCCATCCAGAAAGAGAGTTTCCCATCATGTCTAGGCGTTTGTTTGACCTCTGGAGAATACCAAACCAAAACTGATGCTGATGCTTGTATTTATCTGTTACTGATAAAACGCCAGATTGTTCCCTATCTTGAAGATTTTGCCGGATGGCCTCGATTCTAGAGAGATTATCGCCTATCATTTTTGTCATGCGGTTTTCCGGTGTGTCACCGTATTGAATTACTGCTGCGAAGACAACACTTGCAAGAAGCGATCCTAAGGCACCAATAAGTAGATTCCGGGCATTTTCATCGTTTACGGCAACATAAGTGGCGGCAACAAGAAGTATAAGTATTATGAAAAGTGAGGTGATGCCCCATACGTTGGATAATGCCCTTACGATGAAGTTTTTCATCTGTGTCACCATAACGCTAATTTGTCTAAGGGGGGGTGTATTGACCTGGAGAATTACAGGGAGACATCGCAAGAGACCTGAATAAGCTTGCACTGTGCTTCGGTGGTGCGGTGCGTAACGTATTCAACCTGCAGAACGGAATGGGTCCCATACCGTCAAGGTCGGGTCAAGAGGTTTCCTTCGGTGAGTAGCTGTCCACTCCATTGTGAACGCCGAGGAGACGGCGGCGGACTTGTTCATGGGGCGATGTGCTCACGTCCCGCTCTCAACCGGTCCTGCGGGCATCGACCACGCCCAAGGCACCGGCTTAAGGGGCGGAACACCCAGAACACAGGAACACCGCCCTATCGGCCCGCTGGCACCTTGCCCGCGTCGATCAGCATCCTCCCCCACGCCCGCCACGTCGGCAGAAGGCCCACGATGGCCGCCAGCGAGAGGGCAGGGGCACCAAATCCGTCGGGCTTGCCGCCCCGCTTCCTCGCGGCCTTTACCTGACGAAGCCGAACGCGGTCGATCTCTTCCCGCCAGCCGTCGGGACCGGCCATGGCGACCGACTTCAGGAATGCGTCCAGTTCCGCGTCGGCCATAATGACGGCCTTGTGGTATCGGGAGCACCAGCCGGCAGGCTTGATGCCTGATTCGTGAAACAGCCGTCTGACGGATCGTGCGATATCGATGTCGCGGCGAAGAGCAAGCCAGTCGCGGACGGTGGCCGCCGTGTCGGTGGTCGCGATCATATCGACGGCCCTCCGTAGCAGTAGGCGGGATCGGTGTCATTAGCGACCTTTGCCGTCGGCATCCCCAACGTCCGCTTCAGGTGCTCGGGCATCGGTTCGGCGATTCTGTTTCGCTCGGGCATACCGCAGGCTGCCACAGGAACGACATCGGCGATGTCGGTTGCCTCCCCGTCCATGGCGGCCTTCCATTCGGGATGACGTGACAGGCACCAGTCGGCCGCCTTCTGTGCGTCGGAACTGGCCCTGAAGATCTCCCGCTTGTCGCCCTTCAGCACCTCGACCCACGAGTCGATGTAGCTGGCATGCTGTTCGAGGTCGGGCGGGATGCCCAATTCGGCCGACATGAAGACGGACGCCAGCTCGGCCCGAAGCTCCTCCTGTGCATAAGCTTTGGAGCCGAAGCGGTTCCGCAAGTCGCGGTCAAGGCGGCTCGGGTGCCCCGTCGCATGGGCAAGCTCATGCAGGGCGATTGCTGACCATACCTCACGGCCGGTGAACGTGCCGTCAGGCGGAAGCTGAATGTGATCGGTAGACGGGCTGTAGAATGCCCTGTCGCCGCCGATTCGGAGCGTCACGCCGGATCCCTTCAGGATGGCTTCCACCGCCTCCGGCCGCCGCCATGGTGCGTCCTCGACGGTCGGCGGACTGTACCCGGGAATGCCGTCGATCTGGCTGGCGTGGAACACGGGATACGAGCGGAGGACGGGCACGACCTTGGTGTTCGTGTCGCCTTCGGTCGTCACCGCGTCTTTGTCCTCGATCTCCAACCGCTTGAAGAAGAAGACGGTCGATGCCTTCTCACCCTTCCTGACTTGCCAGCCCTGGTCGGCGGCCTGCTTGTACGAGCACCAGCGGGGATCGCCTGTCTCCCACGCCTTCGGGTGCATGCCGAGGAGGAGGACGTTCACGCCCCGATAGCGGTGTCCCGTGACGGCGTTGATGGGGCCTGTGATGGCCGCTGCCGCGGCGTTCCACGGCTTCCGCCACGGCGGCACGCCACGTTCCAGGGCGACGACGATTCGGTCGGTCACCTCCTGCCAATGATCCCGTCTGGGTGCGTCACCGCCATTCTTCATTGCCACCTCCCTGCCTTGACCGCTCGATCTCCTCCCATGACGGCCCCGCGTCGGCGGGGGCCTCGTCCAAGCCCATCTCCTCGGCCTCGTCCCACGTCAGGACGATGTCGCGGTCAGAGACGCGGTCCGTCGGCTTCCTGTCCGTGCTCCACCTCCTTCGTGTTCCGGTGTTCTCGGTGTTCGTGGTGTTCCGGTGTTCCCGCGTCGGGATCGGGGATGCCCAGCGTCCGCTTCAGGTGGGCGGGCATCGGCTCCGATAGGGCCTTCCTCGTGGTGCCCTCCTCGCATTCGAGCGTGATAGCGGCGGGATCATAGCCCTGCCGGATGGCCTCCTTACGGGCCCGCTGCTGGAACTTCTCCGAACCGCCGTAGAATCGGACGCTGATCCAGCCCCTTTCCCGTCCTGCCTTCACCAGTGCGGCGACCTGCTCGTCGGTCGGCTCGCCGTCGGACCGGATTTCCATCCGGTCGCCATAGTCTCGGAAGACGGCACCGAAGGCATCGACGACGAGACAATTCCACTCGCGGACGGGATCGAATCCCTGCGTCTTCCACCAAGCCTCCAACGACTTCCAATCGACCTTCTTGGTCGATCCGGCCGCCTGCATGCCGAATGTCTTTCGTTCCTTCATCGTTCTTTCCCTCCCTTTCCGTGTCGTTTTGGCGGTTGCCAGCGTCGGCACCGCTGTCATGTCGAGTCCTTTCAGCTTCTCCTTCACCGCCGCGGCCTTCACGCCGGCACGGCGGGCGATCGAGTGCGGCGTTCCCATGCCGTCCACCACGAGAATTCCGCGGTCGCCACATGCAAGGGACAAACCCCGCTTCGCGACGGCAGCGGCGAAGCTCTGGCCGTCCATCGACTCCCGCCATGCCGCCTTCACCGCGGCGGTCACCTCGGCGACGGACATCCCCGTTCGCTCGGCCGCCTGTTGCTCACCGTGGGTGGCGAACGCTACGGGGCGGGGCATGCCTGCGGGCCGGGTGTGGGCACCGACGACGGCACGCAGGCCGAAGCGGGCTTCAAGTTCGCGGCTGCTCTCTTCGTGGATTCGGTAGTTGTGGCTGTCCCTGGCGGTCTTCAGCGTCGTCGGGTTCACCCGAAGCCAGACGACGTGGATGTGGTCGCGTTCATGCTTGCGATGCCGTACGACGGCACGGGGGTGTCCGCCGAGTCCGAGGCGGGTTTCCAACTCATCCACCGCCTCCATCCAGCGGGCGGTGGACATCCCGCCGGTCTCATCCCGCGGCACGCTGATGGATGCGTGGTAAAGGGCTTTCCGCGTCCGTGTTCCCAGCGACACCGCCCGCCACTCCACGAAAGCGGCATGCAGGTCCTCGCCGACGGCATCGCGGAGCTCGACCACCTCGACGAGTTCGTTGTCGGTGCCGTTGAGAAGGTGGGCGGCCAGGTTCCGCGCGTCCCGCGCGGAACCGCCCCTCGACGATCCTTTAATCACCATCGCCGCCGTTTCCGAGTGCTCGGCGAAGGTCGTCCCGCATCTCCTCCAGGACCGCCCGCACACGGGCGAGCTCTCCGATCTCTGGTAGCTGGCCAGCCGCGTTGGCGACCTTGGCAATCTGATTGACGTTGCCGCCGACCTTGCCGACGGCGGCCAGCACCTTGGACAGGGCCTGCACATCGGCCTTTGGAAGCCGTCTTGGGGGATTCCGTCTGGGTGGGGGAGGCGATGGTACCTTGGCCTTCGCAACGTGCAAGCTGGCCGCCCGACACCAGTCCTGCCGCGAGCGACGCGGGGTCATGGCCGCCGCCGCCGCGTCCACGTGGTCGGCCTCAGCGTCCGTCAGCCGGAAGCTCACCACATGAAGCCTTTTTTCGGTATGGGCGGCCATCATGGTCAGCCCTCGGAATCCAAAGAAACGAGAAGGGGAAGATATGGCATGCCGATCTCGACCGAGTCGGCCAGCCCCCGCAGGTACGCGGCCAGTTCGAGCTTCGACACGTCGGCGACATGCATGCCAACTTGGGTGCCATGGGCGATGTAGGCCGTGGCGATCGCCAACGGGTCCACCTTCAGGCCCTCGGCGACGGCCTCGTCGAGGTGGTCGCCCGTGTTGTCGAGAAGCCAGCGGCTCCATGCCATCGCGGTCTTTGCGGAGGGTGTCGTCGCGTCCATGTCCATGCCTGTCCCCCTGCCTGGTTGGGGGTCAACGGGGGCGAAGCCCCCTTGCAAGTCGTCGTCGGTAGACGGCATGGCTTGCTTCCTCTTCGGTCATGTATACGGGTCTAACAGATATGGAATCGGCTGAGAGCTTGCTTTCTGTATACGGATATGATCGCGTACAGCGTAAATGTTGACGCCGCCTTATCAGGTCTGGTGTCTACGCATATGATTTTCTTGTATACGGGAGTGCTGTTTCGTTGGCTGATGGTGGAATGCCTGCAACGCTTTTGTTGAGCCATGAAACGCGATTGTTCTGTCTTGAAGCGGAAACACGCAACCTTTTTCAATGTGTTTCAGCCTGCGACGGGTTGATGTGCGGTGTTCCGAACCGGCAAGGGAGCACCGAATTTTCAAAGGGCGGGTCAGCAATCACTATTTGCTTAGTGGCCAGCTTATAGTGGATCGTATAGACAATGCATGTTATCCACGTTAATATTTGCAACGACATACTCGTGCATATAGCGGTGTGAAAAATAGCTCATATGCAGAAAGCGGAGAAATGTAACACTATGAGTGAGGAAATACACGGAATAGATTCCATTGTACTTGGAGAAAAAGTTGATATTGCACGTCAACGTTTGGATTTAGAAGAAAAGAAACACGACGAAGACGCTCGGTTTCGTCAGTCGCAACTAGAGGAGCAGCGGTTATCTCGCGAATCAGAGCAAAAAATAAAATCTGATGAGATTGCTTTTAGGCGTGAAGAGTTGAAAATATCTCAAGGCCAGGGGCTGAAATTTAGTCAGACTCAAGCCATCGTACTTTGTTCTGTTGTATCAGTACTTGGTGGGGTGTTTGGCGGTCTTATGCAAGGTGGTGCAACTGTATATGTGGAGTCTAAAAAGGCGGATGCTACGCGGGCTATAGAAGAGTTAAAGGTCAGATCTATCATAGACGTTGAGCAGCAGAAATCTCTAGCTCAGCAGATTCTTGAGAGGGAAAAATTTGAAGCGACGCTTGTCCTTAAGGCAACTGAATCTCAAAGTAAGGAAGAGCGTATTAGGAATCTAAAATTCTTTGTTAATGCTGGATATATTAAAGATTCTGGAGGTCTAATTGCAAAAATGGCCGACAATGATTACCCATACTTACCAAAGGCATCAGAAGCATTGGATCTTTCAACTACTGAATGTGACAGGCCATCGTGGGTATTTTCTTACTGGACAGTCGATGGAGAGAGGTATGATTTTGCTTCCGTTCTTCCCGTTGGGAAAGATATTATCAACATATCTGAAAATGGAGATAAAAAGAAGCATGCTAAATTTGTGCATAAAGTTTCTGCCTTTTCCGATGCTTGGTATAATTCAAAAATGATTCCTCCTGCGAAAGCATTGGCTCGTTTTGAGGAAGAGCTTCCTCAGCCTGCTGAAATTAAGATAGAAACAGCTTGTGGAATAGATGGAAGGAATGCTGAAATAGATCGTGTGAATCAAGAAAGAAACGATAGAATAATTTCTATACCGCTTGCAACAGACGCTAGGTAATGATGCCTAAGTAATTCAGAATATTATTGTGAACATGTATGTGATTGGTGTGGTGATGGTCTGGATGTGTTTACGGGGCGGGACGGGGATGCTGGTCGAGCGGTTGGACAACTTCAGCTATGGCATCCTTCTCAACGATGACGGAACGTTGACCTTCCGCTTTGCCGTAAGCTGACCGTCTGCCTTTGGGAGACAAGGCAGACCGCGGTGTTCTCCGTGTTCCGGTGTTCCGACATGCGGCAAAGTCTTGTAAAAAAGGCTTTCATCTGGAACACCTAAGCGAACGCGCGGTGTTCCGTCGGAAGGCCTGTGTTCATGCGGGTTTCGGGGCGTGCCGAACACCGGAACACGGGGAACACCTGATATTTTATGGAGGTGGGCATGCTGAGGGTGACGGTTGATCTGGAACCGCACGGCGACCGAGAAGCGGCAACCAAGATCGCCGAGGTGGAGGTCGTCAACGGAATCTTCTGTTGCGGACAGGGGAATAGACACTCGGTTGACGGTGAATCTCAGATAAAATCTTCCTATTCCTACTGTGGCACAAAACGATAGAGATGAATAAAATCAATGCCTTAGCAGATGGGGTGGCGTCTTGGCGTTTCGGCCAAGGCATTGATTTGGAATAACGATTCCGGCTCGTATCGAAAAGGTTCCACAGTAGGGCTATGTGGCACTTTCCTCGGTATCTTTTGGAAATATCCGTCCTGTCCGAATATTATTCAATGGTATGGAGACGGCGTATCCACCTTGTGGTAGTGAACTCTTGTTCATTCGAATAATGGAGCCGACTGACTCCCCTGATTTTGCTCGGTCATAGACTGTTTCATCCTCATAGGCAGAACCTTTGCCCGGAGAGTGGCTGATTATCGCAAATGGCTCTATTGATGATCCAAGGCCTGTGAATCGAGACACTATTCCACCACTCATGCCACTAAATATCGGAATACTTGTTTTTACCCAAGGGCCTTTCACATAAATTTGCGGTCTATCAAAACATATTTCTTCCACGCGTCCTATACGAACTATGATCCGCTTTTCTATATTTCCCTTCCCCTTTTCATTCTCATCGGGGATTACTTTCAATTCACCGAACCCGATCATTGCGACATAATCGCCAACATCAGGTACATCCTCAGTCAATGAAAATCTCGCTTGAAACAAATCTTCTTCGGAATCTGGGGCCAATAGGGTAAAGCCAGCCACATCCGTTGCGACATCCCAGATTGCCAATTCCACAGAGCATATAGCAAGTTTATCGCCGAAAAGATATATTCCCTTAAGCCGTTCTAATTCGAGCTCCTCGGGTGGCGGCAAGAATTCTTCCAGTGCCGAAGGGTGATGTATTGGATTTGGGTGTAGAATTTTCCTTAAATCTTCAATGCAATGAGCGGCTGATATTGCTAACGCTCGGTTTCCTCTCGCCTCGACAATGAATGCAGTTCCAATTAAATGAGGGATACCATCGTCCTTAATGGCCATAAGGCTGACAAGGCCAGAATATACGGGATCGCTACTATCGACTATAAACTCATCCCACTGAAATCCATCTGTTAACATTGTTGCACCTTTCTCTGAGGAGTTCTGGAGGCGGCACGATGAGAAGCAGGAAGATCGCCGACGCTCGCACAAGCGGGAAAAACGGATTCCTTGAAACCCGCCTCCCCACGCCCCGCGATGGGACATCGGCGTCGCCGTGACGGCGACCGAAACGGCTTCAGCCCGCCTGTTGGGTGATCGCGGTCCATACCCCCTCGAAGCCGCCATTGATGCACGAGTCGGTATGGTCGAGGGCGGCGGCGAGCGTGAGCTTGCCCTCCCATAGGGGCTTGGACACCTGTTCCAGAAGCGGGACGGCCTGCATGGCACCGATCATCGCGAGACACGCACGGATGTAGGGATTGACCTCCGACATCTTGAACATTTCGGGAATCTCGTCATAGGCCTTCATGCCTGCGGGGGTCATGAAGCGAAAGAGATCATGGAACGCCGCGGCAAAGGGATTGGCGATGAAGGCATCGCCGTCCTGCTCGGGCCAATCCTTCTCCATGGCGTTGTCGAGGTATCGGGTCGCCATCTCGGGAATCTTGGCGTGCATCAGCGTCGTCGCCGAGCCGTCAGGAAACCGCACTTGGAAACCGCCGTCCTCATTGTGTGCAAACGTCCACATACGATCTTCTTTCCGTTCGGGGCTTCTCGTCAGGCATTTCGATTCACAAACCGTGACCGATACCGAGAGGCCGCATCATGCCCGAGTGGCGGCTCGTTGCCATGCAGATTTCGTCGGTGGGCGGGGCATCGCGATGCGGCGGGCCTCGTCGGTTGATGCACTCCCGTCCCCGAAGTCCACAGGCAACGGAGTCGCCTCCCGCCCCCAAAGGCAGGGGAGGCGGCGACCTTGCCTTTGGACCCTCGGGGGCGGCCATCGCACGCGGTGTTCCACGTGTTCTGGTGTTCCGAGGTGCGGCAGAGCCTTGTAAACAAAGGTTTCCATTGGGAACACCACGAAGGAACACCTACACGGAAGCGGGGTGTTCCATTAGCAGGCTGCGGAAAAAGGCCGATTCCGCCAACACCCAATCCATATATTGTGGTTCATTCGTCTTATTGACTACAAAATACGGTAGGTTGAGCAGCCAATTTTGCCTTTTTCCGCAGCCTGTTAGAAAGCCAATGTTCATGCGGATTTCGGGGCGGGTGGAACACGGGAACACCGAGAACATCTGATATCTCATGGAGGTGGGCATGTTGAGGGTAACGGTCGAACTGGAGCCGCACGGCGACCGCGATCTGGCGACTACAATCGCCGAAGTGGAAATCGTCAACGTCACCGCCGACCGTACGAGGGGGTCGCAGGACTACGCTTGGCGGATTCGTGAGGAGAAGACAGGAGTCCTTGCGATGGGCTGGCTCGTGGATTGGCGGGGTGAAGACGGCCCCTTGACGCTGGTGTCCAGGGTATTGGGCGAGTGGCAAAGCGGGCGAGAACTGCCCTGCGACCTTCATGGATACCAGCGACCGCCGGAAAGGATGGAACTGTGCCCCGCCGAATTTTGGAAGCAGCACGACGAAGAGCGGAAGGATGAGTGACGAGGAGAGGTGGGGCGTTCTGGTCTGCTTCTCCAAAGACCCCGACCTTCCATTAAACCTGCGGAAGCCCATAAGCGGCTGCTTCAGCATGCTTGCCCGGCGATCGCCGCCCACGCTCCCTCGAAAGCCGCCATTGATGCATGAGTCGGTGTGGTGAGGGCGGCGGCGTGAACCTGCCCTCCCATAGAGGCTTGGAAACCTGTTCGGGATCTTGGGAGCAATGGCACAGAAAGCCGACATAAGAAGGTTCGTTTGGACCCTCAGGGTGTGTCCGAGCAAGGCACCGATGATCGGTAGAGAGCTGCCTGCCGACGCGAGCACGGCGGCGTATGTGTGCCTCAGGTCATGCATGCGGACATCCCCGATTCCAGCGGCTTCCCTCACGGTTTCCCATGTCCGTTTGTTGTCGACAAGATGGCCGCTCGCTCCCGACCCGCGGAAAACGAACACGGGGTGGGCATCCTCGCGATCATGCAGGGCCGCCAGTAGTGCGAGGGCGGGCTGGGAAAGCGGTATCCGATGGACCCGCTTCTGCTTGGTGTGGCTGGAAGGTTTGGTCCAGATGCCCGTCTCGAAGTCGAACATCGTCCACTCGGCAGCAAGAACCTCCATCTTACGGGCACCCGTCAGCAGCAGCAGGCGGATCGAATCGCAGGCGACCGTATTGGGGTGGGCATCGAGGGCGGCGGACAACCGCTTCAGTTCGGCATCGGACAGGTAGCGTTGCCGCTTCTCCTCGTGGAACCGCTCGACGCCGACGGCAGGGTTCTTGTCGATCCATCCCCAGCGGATAGCGAGATTGAGGGCTTTGCGGATGACCTCGACGACCCGGTTGGCCCGCACCGGTTTGGTTTGGCCGATCTCGCGATGCATGCGGTCGATGTCCGCGGCGGTCAGGTCGACCACCTTGGAATTGCGGAAGCGGGGGAGGATGTAGTTCTCCCACATGGACCTGTCGTCGTCGGCCGAGCGGTCCCGCTTCCGCGACAAATGCTCTTTCTCGTACCGCGTCCACAGGTCGTCGATCGTTGGTGCCTCGCGGTCCTCGATCCGCTTTGCCAACGGGTCGAAGCCGCGGTCGATCTCCCGCTTCAGCGATTTGGCCTCCTCGCGGGCGGCGGATACGGCCCAGTCCGGATACTGGCCGATGGTGAAACGGCGTTCGCGTCCATTCGCATAGTAGTTCAGGATGAAAGCCTTGGCCCCCTTCGCCGTCACCCGAAGACCAAAGCCCTTCACTTCGCCGTCGTACAGGATGCGGTTGCCTGTGGCGGGTGGCTCCGCGGCTTTGACGAATCGGTCGGTCAATTTGTCCGCAGGTTTTTCCATGTCCGTCCTGTGTCCGTTCGTAAAAGGGTTATTGATGTCGCTTTTGGGGTATTGATGTCATCCATTGACGCTGGCTATCTTCGATAATAGATTGAGAATATAGGGAAATCCAGAAATACTGCGATTCGTGAGAGTATAGCTCGTCAGGCTCATAACCTGAAGGCCGCAGGTTCAAATCCTACCCCCGCAACCAAATCAAAGCCCTTGAAAGCCAACCGCTTTCAAGGGCTTTTCCTTGTCTGCGATTCCGCCTTTGGAACGGCTTCGTGGAAGCGCCACGACGGAAACCCCCGGATACGAACGGCGCGTGGCATGATGGAAATAGTTTCCTGAGGCCACCTCACTTCAGCGACCGGCCGCCGCCACCACCCGTGCGGTCGCTTCGGCCAGACGCAGCATGGTGTCGGCGCCGTGTTCGCCGCTGCCGGGCCACAGGCCGAGCAGGGTGGTGACGGCCTCGGACGGCAAGGTCCCGGCCTCGCTCAAATCGCGGATCTGCTCGGGCGTCGCTTCGCTGAGGCCCGGGGCCAATTCGCCCCGGCCGGCCAGTTTCGCGGCGCCCGCCAGGGCCAGCGACTGTGCCAGCCGGGGGGCCGCTTCCTCGGGAAAGCCGCCGGCCGCCAGCACCGCGGCCATGCGCCGCGCCCGGTCGGCCTGCGCCAGCAAGTCGGCGACGCGCGCCCTGGTGTCGGTGTCGGCCGCATCGTCGGCCGCGAACCCATCGGCGCGATGCAGCCGGCGAACCGGGCCTTGCGCCATCTGGACCAGCCCGGCGGCGGCCAGCCGCTGCATCGCCTCCCAGGTGGCACGGTCGACGATCTCCACCGGCATGGACGCCGAGCCGCCGCCGTCCGGCGCGGCGGCCAACGCCGCCCGCTCCGTCGCCAGCGCGTGGGCGTCGCCGTCCACCACCGCCAGCAGGCGGGGTCGGCCGTCGGCGTCGCTGCGCGCCTCGACCAGCAGCAGGCGCGTGCCCAGGCGGCTGCGCATCTCTTCCGTCAACCGTTCCTCGGGCGTGAGGATGCGCACCCGGACCCGGTCCGATGCCTCCATCATCGCCTGCATGCGCTCGACCATGGCGGCGCGGCCGGACGGCATCTTCAACGCGCCGAGGTCTCCCGTCCCGTCCAGCACCCCGTCGGCCAGCGCCTGCTTGTGTCCCAGCAGATGCAGGATGCCGTGCTCGATGCTGTTCTCGGTGACCAGATTGATCACGTTGACGGCGCGCATCTGGTTCTTGCGCCAGGCCCGGGCGATGCGCTGTTCCAGCTTGGCCGGGTTCCACGGCAGGTCGACGTTGACCACCGCGCTGGCGGCCTGGAGATTGAGGCCGACCGCACCGGAATCGGTGGACAGGAACAGCCGGCAGGCCGGGTCGTGCTTGAAACGGGCGATCTCGGCGCGGCGGCGCAGTTGTGGCGTCGAACCGGTGTGCCAGGCGCTTTCGACGCCCATCTCGCGGGCCAGTTCGCGCACCATGTCCAGCATGCGCTCCCATTCCGAAAAGATGATGACCTTGCGGCCCGGTTCCGCCAGCAGGTCGGACAGCACGCCCTCCAGTTCCTCCAGCTTGGGACTGATCCGGCAACTGGGGTCGAGGATGGCCGGGGTGTCGCAGACCATGCGCATGCAGGCCAGCAATTGCATGAGCCGGTCGAATTCCTGTTTGGTCAGCGGCCGTTTGCGGGCTTGATGCATCAGGCGGGCGGCGGGGGTGCGGTAATCCTCGTAACGCGCGCGCTGCTCGTCGGCCATCGCCACGAAGAAGGTCTTGACCGTGCGGCCGGGAAGCTGGGCTTCGACATCGGCCTTGCGCCGACGCAGCATCACCGGTTCCAGGCGGCGGCGCAACTCCTCCAGGTTCTGGTAATCCTCGGGCCGGCCGCGCTCGTCCAGCCGGTAGAAGTCGCGGTTGAAGCGGAACAGCGGCCCGAGGATCTCGGGATCGAGATACTGGACGATGGAATAGACCTCGTCGATGCGGTTCTCCAGCGGCGTACCGGTCAGCACGAACGCATGGGAAGAGCGCAGCGACTTCACCTGCCGCGCCGTCTTGGTCTGCCAGTTCTTGATCCGCTGCGCCTCGTCGAGGATCACCACGTCGGGCGCCAGGATCCGGTTGATGGCGTCGGCGTCGTTCAGCACCTGCTCGTAATTGACGATGGTGAAAAAGGCCGGGGCCGCGTACAGCGCCAGCCGTTGCGCCCGCGGCCCGACGACGAACAGCGATGCCCGGTCGGTGAAGCGGGCGATCTGGTCTTCCCATTCCGCCTTCACCGAGGTCGGGCAGACCACCAGCACCCGGCCGACCGCCTGTCGGGCCGCCAGCAGTTCACAGGCGGCGATGGCCTGCACCGTCTTGCCCAAACCCATCTCGTCGGCCAGCAAGGCGCGCTCGCCGAACGCCAGATGCAGCATGCCCTCCTTCTGATAGGGCAGCAGGGGATGCTTCAATGGATCGAGGCTGATCCGGCCGGCCGCCGCGTCGGCGACGCAGACGGCGCGGGCCTCCTCGCGCGAGCGTTGCCGCCGTCGCCGTTCCAGCCAGGGGCCGAAGTGGCGGGAAACCCGCAGAGACCGCCGCACCTCCGCCGGTGCCGTTTCCCAGGCCGACAACAAGGCGGCGATGGCCGCCGGGTCGGCGTCGAGCCCGCCGTCGGACGCCAGGAACGGCGCCAGCCAGGCCCGCGCCGCCGGATCGCCGCCGGAGGCGCTGGGAACGGCGGGATCGGGTGCGGCGGGATCGGGCGTGGCCGGCCACAGCAGCGTCGGCACCGGCTCGCCGACCCGCGGCAGGAACAGCTCGGTCCGCGGCGAGCCGGCGGCGGCCGCCTGCTTGAAGGCCCGCACGCCCTTGCGGCGCAGCGCGGCCCGCACCCCTTCGA
>FTCV01001697.1_pt1 | contig 26402 bp, 23 predicted proteins | sample 1639691 | NCBI WGS metagenome assembly FTCV01 (sample SAMEA3914864, study PRJEB12502) | metagenome | biome: forest; material: soil | place: USA | collected 2012-03-12 | depth 0.3 m
CAACAACCGTTGCGGCACTGGTTTCGCAAGGCGACAGCCAAACGTTAAGTTGATGCATAGGAAGATGCAGCCCTAACTCGACGTTCCGCCGTTTTTTGTCTAACGTCAAGCAACGAGCGGACGCCAAGCGATTGTCACGGGGCGAAAATGTCGACAACACAAGATAAGCAGCTCGCGAAGTTAGTGACGCCTCTCGGCAAGGACAAGCTTCTGCTTGCCCACATGAACCTGACCGAGGGTTTGAGCGAATTATTTGAAATACGACTCGAATGCTTGAGCGAGGTCGAAGGAGACCAGAAGCCCGAGATTATCAATTTCGATAAACTTCTTGGCCTGGACGTCTATGTTGAGCAGAAGACGGTTGGAGACAAGACCCGCTACTATTGCGGCAAGGTCATTGAAGCGAGCTGGTTTGGAGAAAAAAGCAATTTTGTCTCCTATCAGCTAACACTGAGGCCGTGGCTGTGGCTGCTGACGCAGATGTCAGATCATCGCATATTCCAGAACATGACTGTTCTGCAGATACTCCGAACAGTATTCACAAAGGCAGGCTTCAACGACTACGAATTTAAAGTTACAGATACTTATGAAAACATCGAGTACTGCGTTCAGTACCGGGAAACGCATTTCGATTTTGTTTCGCGCCTTATGGAACAATACGGCATATATTATTTTTTCCGCCACACACAGAACAAGCACATTCTGGTCCTTGCCGATAGCAAGGCATCACACCAGCCGCTGCCGAACATGCCCACAGTTGATTTCCTGGGTTTGGGCGAGCGTTTTCGGGATAAAAGGGAATACATCAATAGCTGGCTCTATGAACGCAAGGTTCGGTCCGGCAAAGTCACTGTGAAATCCTTCGATTTCGACAAGCCGAAGGCCGACACGAAGCAGGAGCGGACAAGCGCTGGTGAATATGCCGCCTATAAGGAAATGGAAGTCTATCACTATCCGAATAAGTATAAGCAGCCACAATCAAGCCTTGGCCTGAAATTCGCGATGGCCAAACTACATGCGGCGCAAGGCGTTGATCGGCGACGCTATGCGGGTGGCGATGCGCCAAGCATCTCGCCTGGAGGCCTGGTGAAACTCCAGGGCCATCCGGAAGGGGCGGAGAATCAAGAATATCTCGTCGTTCAGTCGCAGCATTCCTATAGCTCTCAAGCCTATCGTTCAGGGGATGATTCGAGCGCTGGTGACTCCTATACCGGGCACTATGTCCTGCAGCCGAGTTCGCGGCCGTTCCGGGCCCCCCAGATTACTCCACGCCCGATCATTGCAGGCCCACAGACCGCGATGGTCGTCGGCCCTAGCGGCGAGGAAATTTACACCGATAAACATGGTCGCATCAAAGTGCAGTTCCATTGGGATCGAGAAGGCAAAAGAGACGAGAATTCCTCGCGCTGGGTACGTGTTGCGCAAGTATGGTCCGGACCGAAATGGGGCGGCTTTCTCATACCGCGCATCGGCATGGAGGTTGTCGTAGAATTCATCGAGGGAGACCCCGATCGGCCGCTCGTGATCGGAACGGTTTATAACGGGGATTATAAATTTCCCTATGATATGCCGGCCAATAAAACTCAGACGGGTATCAAATCGCGCTCCTCAAAAGGGGGCGGAGAGGATGATTATAACGAATTCTTCTTCGAAGATAAGAAGGATAGCGAATTCGTCCGTTTCCACGCGCAGAAGGATCTCGATTCGACAATCGAGAACACTGAGAAACGCCTGCTCAAAGGCAAGAAAATTAATACCGAGGGCAAGACAACACGCGAAACGACGATTGAGACTGGTGATGATGTTCTCAAAATCAACAAAGGCGACAATAACATCACCATCAGTCGCGACCAAAATCTGACGATAAAACGTGATCAGACGGTCGATGTCACGCAGAACATCACTATCACCGCAGGGCAGCAAATCATCCTGAAAGTCGGCCAGTCCAAGATAACAATGACCCCGGCGACCATTGAGGTCGAAACACCGTCGCTCACCGTCAAGACACAGAATACGCAAAGCGAAGCTTCTGTCGCGATGGTTCTCAAGGGCGGCGTCATCACTCTCAACTGAGGGGTCTCTAGGTATGAGCCGCTTACGGTTTGACACAGCGCAAGATGTATTCGAGGCTTTCCCTTCGGCGCGCGGCGATATTGAGGCCGCCCCCACGGCGGATAAGCCTCTGGATTATCTCAATAAGCTTTCAGCCAGCGAGTCGCCGGAAGACGCCGTCAGTTTTAGCGCCTATGTGCTGGGGCGGCGCGAGGCTGTCTGGTGGGCTTGCCAATGCGTCCGCAAAATAGCACCTCTGGTTGCGGCCGAAGAGGAAAAGGCGCTGCTGCTCGCGGAGGCCTGGGTGCGGGAGCCGGAAGAGCATCGCCGCCGCTACGCACTGGATTTCGGCCTGAAAAACGATCACAAGCTGGCGGGGGTATGGGTAGCACTCGCGGCCGGCGGTGCTGGAGGCACGCTGGTCATGGGTGAAAATACGGGTCCCCCGGTGCCGCCAGAAATGACCGCGCGGGCCACTCGCACTGCCGTTCTGGTCGCGCTCGCGAGGACTGACCCGAGAGAGAGGCTGAAATATATCAAGGCCTGTGCCGACCTGTGCCGAAGCCTTGCTCAGGACAGCGAAAAGGCTACATAGTTTCGACATATTGCCGGAATCTGAGCGTGTCCAGAATAGGTCTGACGCTGCCAGGGAGGATGTTGCGTAATGCCCTTGCGCCTGAAAATAGAGAATGAGACTTCGCTGCCGGATGGCGGACCCGTCAGCTACACTCTTTCAGGCAAGCGCGGCATGGATATCGGCCGCGATCAATATCTGGATTGGGTTCTGCCAGATCCGACCAGGGTTGTTTCCGGCAAGCATTGTGAAATCCGCTTTCGCGATGGGTCCTACTGGCTTCAGGACGTATCCACCAACGGAACCTTCATCAACAGCAACGAACAACGGGTTCAGGGCATTCATCGGCTGGAGAACGGCGACCGCGTCGAAATCGGCCGATATATTATTTCGGTCGCTATCGAAGGCGAGGAAAGCAACGGCCAAAACCCCGGTCATGCGACACAGGAAACCTATCCTGATTCGGCATCCGTCTGGCAAGTTGGCGGCGATGTCCCGCCGCCCATCAATCCGAGAGAGTTGAAGACGCCCAAAGTGGCTTCCGGCATGCGCTCGCTCGATGTGCTTGATTGGGCAAGTGATATTCCGGTCCTGCCGCCCGACCCTTTGCCGTCGGTACAACCTGTCTACTCACCTCCTCCGCCAACGCCAACACGCCCTATGCCAGCAATCAGCCCCAGTGCCTGGGACAGTGACGAGCCATCGCCACTTCCTTTGACACGTCCGATGGAGCCGCAGCCGGCGCCGGCTCCGGCTCCGAGCGCAGCTCCTGCCGCTGATTGGCTCGTCGACCCGGCGCCACAACCTCCTGCGGAACTTCCAGCGCAGGAACTCCCACCTGTGGAAGCTGCAGTGCCTCCCATGGAAATGCCGACAGCTGAGGCGCCTGCACCTGCCTCAGAGCAGGTTCGAGCACCCGTCGACAAACCGCGGATGCCCCAGGCCACCGGCCTGTCCAACGACAGCGAATTGATTCGCCGCTTTGCCGCTGCCGCCGGAATACCTGAAGCGGTTATTGCCGCTCAAGATGCTGGCGCCCTACTCGAACAGCTCGGCGCGCTAATGAGGACGATGGCCGAAAATCTCCAGCAACTTCAAACGGCACGCGCTCAGTCGAAAGGCATCATGCGCAGTGCCAATCAGACTCTTATTCAGGCTACCGACAATAACCCGCTGCGCTTTTCGCCGACTTCGGGCGACGCTCTGAAAATCATGTTCGGACCTCCCACATCAGGCTATCTCGACGCAAAACGCTCCATCGAAAGCAGTTTCAACGATCTGAAAAAGCACCAATTGGCTACTTTCACTGCAATGCAGGATGCGTTGCAGGAGCTGTTCTCCGAACTCGACCCCAAAAATGTGACGGCCGCTTCTGGCTCTGAAGGTGGCGTATCGCTGCTTGGATCAAAGAAGGCCAGATACTGGGATCTCTTCGTAACCCGCTGGCAGGCGAAAGTGGGCAAGCATGAACGAGGCATGCTGGGTGTCTTCATGCAGCTTTTCGCGGAAGCCTATGACAAGCGATAGGCGCCTATAGCGCTTCGAGAACAAGCTCGACCGTCATAAGAACCGGATTGTCATTGCGCTTCAACCGACCTTCGGCGACCGAGCCTTTGTAGTCGATAAGCGCAATATTGAGTTCGGCAGCAAGCGTACCATCTTGCTGCGGCAGGACGATCCCATCTCGAAGATAGATTTCTGTCGCAAAATTCGAAACAACCCGGCCATCGGTAAATTTTGCGCCGATAGTACTGCCCACGCCTCCCAAGACACGGGCTTTGGTAAGGCCGTGAGCTGCGCAGAAGGTTTCGAGGGCTCCGGCAAAATCCTGATTCGGCCTGAGCCGTATCGCATAGGCGCGCGAACCTTCCGACAGTATGCTGGTATCGGAAGCCACGGGTTCAAAAAGCTTGAAATTGGTTTCCGGATCAGGCGTTCCCTGGAAAACTGCCCCTATCATACCATACGCTGTCATGGTCGACGTTTCGGCAACAACTGTTTCCTCTGGCAGGATATGTCCGCCCGAAACCGTCCCATCAGCTTCATGCCAAAGTGCGTGGCAATGGAAAAACGGCATACCGTCACGGATACCGAAGGTCATGGCGCCTGAACGAATGCGGCTGACACCCTCCGGCCGAAAGGTTTCGCTGTAGAATGCTGCGTGGTTGGGCGTCTCCGAAAGCGCTGGCATCACATAGGCGAAAGGCGAGAGCGCCAAGTTGCTCAGCTCAACGATACCGCTCACAAAGCCTTCCGCGGCAAAGCCACGCCGAACCGCCTCCAACAGCGGTACGCCGCCTTCCAACATTAGCCGGAAGGATCTAAGTCGTCCCTCCACTACAACGATCCGTTCTGACGGTGGCGGCCCGGGCTGGGCAATGAAGCTCGGCAGCGTCATGCTGGTTGCTTCTTGATCGAGAACTCATCGAGCAAGCCTCTCGATTCGAGTTCGTCGCGAACCATTCGTTTCGGTACCTTGCCATAACCGGATTTCGGCAAGGCCTCCCAGAAAAAGAAACGTTTCGGCATTTTGTAGCGCGTAATACGCGTTTCAAGGAATGTCCGAATATCCTCTTCGGCGATCGAAGCATCGGTGCGCGCGACGCAGACCGCAACCCCGACCTCTCCCCAGACGGGGTCGGGCACTCCGAGAACCGCCACCTCCGCGACTGCTGGATGCGTCAATATCTTCTCCTCGATCTCGCGCGGATAGATATTCGAACCACCGGAGATGAACATGTCCGAGGCGCGACCAGTGATGTAAAGAAAGCCTTGCTCATCGAGATGACCCAGATCGCCCGTACGGAACCAGCCGTTCCGAAACGCTTTGGCGTTGGCTTCCGGATTATCGTAATAACCGGCGAATACAGCAGGACCGATGACGCAAATTTCTCCAGTCTGGAATGCATCCAGTTCCTTGCCGTTATCATCCTGTATCGAAACTTGCATGCCGGTGCGCTCGAATCCGCAGGTCCCGATCCGTGCGTTGGAATGATCGTCCAATTCATGCAAGGCAGGAGGGAGGACAGTGATGTTGCCGGTGACCTCACCAAGGCCGAAATATTGGACTATCACCTTGCCAAGCTTGCGCAACGCAGCTTTCTGATCTTCCCGATACATGGGAGCACCAGCATAAATGATATAGCGAAGCGACGAATGATCATAACGGTCGGCGGCTGGATGCTCGACAAGCATTTTCAGGATCGTCGGTACTGTAAATATATTGGTGATACGGTGTTTTTCGATCAACCGGAATGTTTCATCGATATCGAAGCGGTCGGATGACAGCAAAATCGTCGGCGCACCGCGCGCAACCTGATTGAGCTGATGCACGCCGGCACCGTGGCTCAATGGAGCAACCACCAGCGAAGCGTCGGTCTCCGTGGTTCCGGGCAGCAGATCACAGAGATGGTTCGTCACTACGAACGCCATCTGGCCGTGCGTCAGTACCGCTGCCTTCGATCGCCCAGTCGTGCCAGAGGTAAAGAAAAACCAGCAGGGGTCGTCATAGTTGACGACCGCATTCGGCTGGACTGCATCGGCATGAGATTCGATTATATCTTCGACAGAAGCGTCTCCGAAGGCGCCGGCGCCAAATCGCCAGAAAAACTCGACGGCAGAAGCGCCTTTTGCCACTGCTTCCGCGTGTTTCGGAAAATCGCCATGGCAGAGAAAGGCTTTCGCGCCCGACGACGTCGCCAGATATACGACCTCATCAGGCATCAGCCTGAAGTTCGTCGGAACCCAGACGGCGCCAAGACGAAATGCTGCGAACATAGACCAGAACATCGTCTCACAGTTCTTCGAGTGCACAAGGATACGGTCGCCTTTGCCGATGCCCCGTTGTCCAAGACCATATGCGAGGGCTGAGACGGCGGCCTCAATCTCAGCCCAGGTCCATTGGCGATCTCCCCAGATCAGGCCTGGGCGATCAGGGAAACGGCGGGCGTTCTGGGTCAGCATATGCGCCAGATTCATCACCCGGCGCGATTGAGGGGCAACTCCGCCAAGCGGCGCCGCTTCCATCATGTCTCACTCCCAAATCTTCTCTGACGCCCGCCGTCGGCAATACTGCACAGTAAAAAGGCACAGCAGTTCGAACGGCGGCTACCACTTATTTCCCGTTGACGGTTGTTGGTTTTGCGGCCAATCGTCAATCCATAAATTGGGCGTCAAATTGACCGCAAGAACCGGTCGCTTTTGTTTGCGCCAAAGAAGATTTGGTCCGGAGGAAAATCATCAATGTCTCACATCTCGCGCCGCGCTTTTACCGTTGGGGCAGGAGCCGCAGCAGTCACCACGTTCTCCATTCGCCGTGCGCGAGCAGCCGAATTCACCTATAAATTCGCCAACAATACGCCGCCGACTCACCCGGTAAATATTCGCGCGCAGGAAGCTGCAGCGAAGATAAAGGAAGAGACCAAAGGGCGCTTCGAGCTACAGATTTTTCCCTTTAGCCAGCTTGGATCTGACACGGATACCCTCGGGCAAATCCGCTCGGGCGCAGTCGACTTTTTCAATCTGTCTGGTCTCATTCTGTCGACTTTTGTGCCGGCAGCCGCGATCAGCGGCGTAGGCTTCGCCTTTGACAATTACGATAAGGTCTGGTCGGCGCTCGACGGCAAGCTCGGTGAATTCATCCGCGCCGAGATCGCGAAAAGCCGCCAGATCATCGCGTTCGAGAAATGCTGGGACAACGGCTATCGCCAGACCACGACAAGCAGCAAGCCGATTGCATCGCCTGCCGATTTCGTCGGGACGAAACTTCGCGTGCCGCCAGCACCGCTCTGGACCTCGATGTTCAAGGCTTTCGGCGCTTCGCCCGTGACAATCAATTTCAACGAAGTCTACACTGCATTACAATCGAAGATCGTCGACGGGCAGGAAAACCCGCTTTCGCTGATCGACAGCGCCAAGCTGTACGAGGTGCAAACCTACTGCTCCACGACCAACCATATGTGGGATGGCTTCTGGTTCCTTGCCAACCGCAAGAACTGGGAGGCTTTGCCGGAGGATATCCAGGCCAGCATCACGAAGAACATCAATGCCGCCGCAGTTGCCGAACGCGCCGATATTGCGGCAGTCGACAAGAACGTACGCGACACCTTGATCAAGAAGGGCATGAAGTTCAACGACGTCGATCCGGCCCTCTTCCGCGAAAAACTTCGCTCTGCCGGCTTTTACACGGAGTGGAAGCAGAAGTTCGGCGATCAGGCATGGTCGGTGCTGGAAGCTTCCGTCGGCAAACTCGCCTGACCTAGAATGAATATCGCTCCGCAGCCAGTGCTGGCGTCCGGCTCGCCGGACGTCGGCGCGCGCTCATTGCTCGGTCGCGGAGAGTGGCTGCTTGGCAGCCTAGTGGAACTGGTCGCGGCAATATTACTGGTTTGCGAGATCGTCACCCTATTTGCGGGCGTCGTGTCACGTTATGTAATGCACAGTCCGCTGATCTGGTCCGACGAACTTGCCTCGACCATGTTTCTGTGGCTGGCGCTGCTAGGCGCAGTGATCGCCGTACGTCGGAACGAGCACATGCGGATGACGGCGTTCGTCGGCATGCTCGGAATACGTCAGCAAGCTCTTTGCAATGCACTGGCGACGACTGCCGGCTTAGCCTTTCTGATCCTGATCGCCTATTATTCGTTCGATTGGGCGCTCGATGAAGGTTTCATCGTTACTTCGGCGCTTGAGATTTCAGGAGCATGGCGCGCAGCGGCCTTCCCTGTCTGTGTCGGGCTGATGATCTTTTTCTCGCTGCTTCAACTGATAATTCGGACAGATTTGCGGAGCGCCTTGATCGCAAGCCTGATCACAATGGCGATTGTCGGCTTGTTCTGGGTGGCCGGCCCGACCTTCAAGACGCTCGGCAATTTGAACCTTGTCATTTTCTTTGTCGTTGTCGTCATGATCGCCGTATTCGCTGGCGTGCCGATCGGCTTTTCTTTTGCGTTGGCGACATTCGGCTATATCGCGTTGACAACACGCACCCCGATTTCCGTCATTGTTGGTCGGATGGACGAGGGTATGTCGCACCTCATCCTGCTCGCTGTTCCGCTTTTCGTTTTCCTTGGCCTGCTCATCGAAATGACCGGCATGGCGCAAGCCATGGTACAGTTTCTTTCGAGCCTACTCGGGCATGTTCGCGGCGGTCTTTCTTACGTTCTGATTGGCGCAATGTATCTTGTATCCGGCATTTCAGGCGCGAAGGCCGCGGATATGGCGGCTGTTGCTCCCGCACTGTTTCCGGAGATGAAGAAACGCGGCGCCAAGCCCGGTGATTTGGTCGCGTTGCTTGCCGCGACCGGGGCCCAGACAGAAACCGTCCCGCCTTCGATCGTCCTGATCACGATCGGTTCAGTCACCGGTGTTTCAATAGCCGCGCTGTTTACGGGAGGTCTGCTACCAGGCCTCGTGCTGGCCATAGGGCTATGCTTGATCGTGGCGCACCGCTACCGGAATGACGATCTCTCCCACGTAAAGCGCGCGACCAAAGCAGAAATCTTGCGCGCCTTTGTGGTTGCTTTGCCAGCGATTGCGCTCCCTTTCGTCATCCGAGCGGCTGTCGTCGAAGGCATCGCGACAGCGACTGAAGTTTCGACAATCGGCATCTTCTATTCCATAATCGCAGGCATCGCGATCTACCGTCGTTTCGACGTGAAGCGGCTTCTACCGATGCTGATCGACACCGCCGCGCTTTCGGGAGCCATTCTCTTCATCATCGGGGCCGCATCGGCCATGGCCTGGGGACTAACTCAATCCGGGTTCTCGAACACCTTGCGAAACGTGATGGCCAATCTGCCGGGAGGAGCCAATACCTTCATGGCGGTTTCGATCCTGGTCTTCGTCATTCTTGGCAGCGTGCTTGAAGGCATTCCCGCCATCGTGCTGTTCGGGCCGCTATTCTTCCCGATTGCCAAAGCGGTAGGCATTCACGAGGTCCATTATGCAATGGTGGTCATCCTTGCGATGGGCCTCGGCCTTTTCTCTCCGCCATTTGGCGTTGGCTATTACGCGGCCTGCGTGATCGGGCGCGTTCACCCCGATGAAGGCATGCGGTCGATCTGGGCCTATATGCTCGCACTGCTGATCGGCCTCATTGTGGTTGCTGCTGTGCCATGGATTTCGATCGGTTTTCTGTAACTCATCGCTGAAACGCTCAGAAATTTGGCGGGGACCTCTCCCGGATAAATTGAAGCCTCGACCCAGCTCACCAAGCAGCCTAAATAGTGGGCAGCCGGACCCAGCCGGCAGCGTCTGCCGCCCCTCTTGCTTCTGGCCCTGCCCTGATGACAGTCCCTGCCCACAACACGATCGCGCATGGCGACCAATCTACGCTTGGCGAAGTGTTGGTCGATCTGGAGGACTTGCCACCCGTTAAACTGGAACCTGAACCGCGCTCGAAGCTTCTTCTCGCTGCAAGTCTGGTGCTGATTGCATTTAACATACGCATTGTCTTCTCGAGTCTGTCCACTGTCCTGCCCGAGATCATGCGGACAAACAATTTATCCGCCTCGGGAGCGAGCATCCTGACAACCCTGCCCGTGCTCTGCATGGGTCTTTTTTCCTTCGCTGCGCCCGGCCTCGCGCAGCGCTACAGCGCAGAACGCGTCATACTCGGCAGCATGGCGGTTCTCACAATCGGGACAAGCCTTCGCGGCTTCCAGACAACACCCACGCTCTTCCTAGCCGCCCTTTTAACGGGCAGCAGTATCGCCATGATCAACGTTCTGCTGCCCGGATTGGTGAAGCGGGATTTTCCTGGAAAAGCTCCGCTGATGACGGGGCTTTATACAATGGCGCTTTGTCTTGGCGCAGCATCGGCAGCGGCGCTGACCGTGCCGATTGAGCGAATATTCAACCATTCCTGGGCAACCGCACTGGCGGTATGGGCTATCCCCGGAGTTCTCGTCACGGCGTTGTGGGCGCCTTACGCCATCGCGGCGCAGCCTGCCCGGAGAAACATGGTCTTCGTGGTTCGCGGGCTGATGAAAGATCGCCTCGCCTGGCAGGTGACATTGTTCATGGGGCTGCAATCGGCGCTGGCTTATATCACGTTCGGCTGGCTTGCGCCGATCTTGCGTGATCGTGGCCTCGACGATGTTTCAGCCGGCGTTGCGCTTTCGATTTCCGTTCTAGGCCAGATGATCGCCTGTCTGTTCGTGCCATCGATCGCGATGCGTTTCCGGGACCAGAAACTCGTGAATGTGTTGCTATGCGCGGCGGCCGCCGTGTCCTTCATCGGCTGCGCCGTTCTGCCACTTTCGACAGTTTGGGTTTTGGTAGCGCTGCTAGGATTGTCGCAAGGCGGAATGCTATCGATGGGAATGACCGCGATCATTATGCGCGCTCCCGATATTCATGTGGCCGCCAAGCTTTCCGGTATGGTTCAAGGCGTTGGCTACACATTGGCCGCGCTTGGGCCGCTCCTGGTGGGCATGCTTCATGGCTGGAGCGGCACTTTCGCATCCACGGCAATATTGTTTGCCGCATTGGCGGCCGGCTCCGGGATCAACGGCTGGGCGGCCGGAAGCAATCGGCACGTGAATGTCCGCGCCGAGCAGGTCCAATAAACAAATCATAGCAACATAAGCTGCAAGCGGGAGGTAACATGATCGCAACGGAGAAAGCCGCCGAGGCTCTGCTCAATGAGCACGAAACGCGTCAACATTTTCATTCGATCCGGACAGACTATCCGTTCGATGATCTTGGAACGGCCTATGCCATCCAGGATCACGTCGTTTCGCGCCTGCGTAAGAAAAATCATGCAGGAATCGCCGGATACAAGATCGGCTTGACCTCGCTACGGATGCAGGAAATGTGCGGCATCCCGCATCCAATCGCAGGACATGTACTCCAAAATCGCGTGCATCAATCAGGGTATGCAGTTAGCGTTTCTGATTTTGTCCATATTGGCATCGAGTGTGAGATCGCGGTGCGTATCGGCCGCGATCTAACTGATTCTGGGCCTATATCGGCTGACGCTTTGGCTTCAGCAATTTCCGGCGTGGCTCCGGCCTTCGAACTCGTCGAGGATCGCCATGCTGACTACAAGTCGCTCGACATGTTGACGCTCGTTGCCGACAATTCCTGGAACGCGGGCATTGTTCTTGGTGAGTTTCAAAGCGCCTGGCCCGATCTTGCGGCGATAGAGGGTGTCCTGACCTTCGACGGTCACGAGATTGACCATGGCTTCGGCCGGGACGTGATGGGCCATCCACTCGAGCCGCTCGCGTGGCTTTGTCGCCACCTGTGGAGCCGCGGCGAAATGTTGCATGCCGGCGACATCCTCATGACGGGCAGCATGACACCGACACGCTTTCCAAGTGCCGGTCAGCACTACAAATTTTCTCTTTCAGGGCTAGGTACGGTGGAAACAATCTTCAAAGCTTGAGATTTCCCCTTCTCCTTTCGGCAGCACGATCACAGCATGCAGGGCATCATTTCCGTCTCCAACCTGTCGAAAACCTATGCTTCAGGTTTCCAGGCGCTGAAGAAAGTCGACCTTGAAATCCGCCGTGGCGAGATTTTTGCGCTGCTAGGCCCTAATGGCGCCGGCAAGACGACACTGATCAGCATCATCTGTGGTATCGTCAACGCAACGGAAGGGACGGTCATTGCCGATGGGCACGATATCCGATCCGACTATCGCGCTGCTCGCTCGAAGATTGGGCTGGTACCGCAGGAATTGACGACTGACGCCTTCGAGACCGTCTGGGCGACCGTGAGCTTCAGCCGCGGCCTGTTCGGCAAGCCTAAGAACCCAGCCCATATCGAGAAGACGCTGCGGGCTCTTTCGCTCTGGGATAAGAAGGACAACAAGATCATGACGCTTTCGGGCGGCATGAAACGGCGCGTTCTTATCGCCAAGGCGTTGTCGCACGAGCCACAAATATTGTTCCTCGATGAGCCAACAGCAGGTGTCGACGTCGAATTGCGACGCGATATGTGGAACCTGGTGCGCAGCCTCCGCGACACAGGCGTCACCATCATCCTAACCACGCACTACATCGAAGAAGCTGAGGAGATGGCCGATCGGATCGGTGTAATCAACAAGGGTGAAATCATTCTTGTCGAGGATAAGGCCGAGCTGATGCGCAAGCTCGGCAAGAAGCGCCTGACATTGCAATTGCAATCCCCGCTTTCCGCGATCCCCGAGACATTGGCGAGCCAGGATCTCGAGCTTTCCATGGATGGTAGCGAATTGACTTACACCTACGACACGCGCGGCGAACGAACGGGTATCACCAAGTTGCTCGGAAAATTGAACGAGGCGGGCGTTCGCTTCCGAGACCTGCAAACCAGCCAGAGTTCCTTGGAAGATATCTTCGTCAGCCTGGTCAGGGGCGACGCATGAACCTGCATGCCGTCCACGCGATCTACAAGTTCGAAATGGCGCGAACCTGGCGCACGCTGCTGCAGAGCATAGTGTCGCCGGTCATCTCGACTGCACTTTATTTCGTCGTTTTCGGTTCGGCGATCGGGTCTCGGATCACTGCGATCGATGGTGTTAGCTATGGCGCCTTTATCGTGCCGGGACTGGTTATGCTGTCCCTGCTGACGCAGAGCATATCGAACGCTTCGTTCGGCATCTATTTTCCGCGTTTTACAGGAACGATCTACGAGCTTCTGTCAGCGCCGATTTCCTATATCGAAATCGCGATCGGCTATGTCGGTGCCGCCGCGACAAAATCGATCATCTTGGGTCTGATCATCCTTGCGACGGCCGGGTTTTTCGTTCCACTGCACATCGAGCATCCGCTGTTGATGCTGCTGTTTTTGATCCTGACAGCCGTCACATTCAGTTTGTTCGGCTTCATCATCGGCATTTGGGCTGACGGTTTCGAGAAGCTTCAACTGGTGCCCTTGCTCATTGTCACCCCGCTGACCTTCCTCGGCGGCAGCTTCTATTCGATCCACATGCTGCCGCCGTTCTGGCAAACGGTAACGCTGTTCAATCCAGTCGTGTATCTGATCAGCGGTTTCCGCTGGAGCTTTTACGGGTCCGCGGATGTCAGTATCGGCGTAAGCCTCGGTGCGACGCTGGTGGTATTGGCGATCTGCCTCGGGATCGTGAGCTGGATATTCAAAACGGGCTACCGCTTGAAATCCTGACAAATCCTACTGCTTATCGTCGCCAGCAGGTTCGCGCTCCTCAAGGCCGTGCCCCAAGGCGACACGCTCATCGAAGACGAAGCATTCGCCGCGCCAGAGGCTTGTTTCGGCAGGTATGGTCTCAAGATATTTTAAGATGCCGCCTTTGAGATGGAATACCTGCTCAAAGCCCTCGGCAAGCAGATAGGCGCTTGCCTTTTCGCAGCGAATGCCGCCGGTGCAGAACATGGCGATCTTCTTCTGCTTTGCATCGGCAAGCTTCGCCGCGACAAAATTCGGGAACTCTCCGAAGCTTGCTGTATGCGGATCGATCGCGCCTTGGAAGCTTCCCATTTCCACTTCGAAGTGGTTGCGCGTATCGACAATGACAACGCCGGGTTCGGCAATCAACGCGTCCCAATCGGAAGGCTCCACATAGGTGCCGACCTGCTTATTAGGGTCGATCGGGCCTTTACCTAGCCGAACGATCTCCTTTTTGAGTCGTACTTTCAGCCTGCGAAACGGCATCTCCGCCGAAGTCGAAAACTTCAATTGTAGATTGTCCAGACGGTCGGCAAAAAGAGAATCAGACTGGATTTCGTTGAGAAGCGTATCGATCGCGTCATCCGTACCCGCAATCGTTCCGTTGATCCCTTCCGATGCCAGAAGTAGCGTACCCTTGATGCCGAGTGTTTCGCAGAGCGCGAAAAGCGGCATTTTCAGTTCCCGAAAATCGGGCAACGCAACGAATTGATAGAGAGCTGCAACCTTGAGCGGCATCGCATTCCTCTAAGCATCCTCAGTCTTTGATGCAACCCAACGAGAGGCCCTATGAAGCTTCGGAATTTCGGCCCGACTCATCGTCAAATCTCAACGATCGGCCAAGGCACCTGGTATCTCGATGAAGCCAACCACACCGCCGCCGTAGAGACGCTGCAGCGCGGGCTTGATGCCGGCATGACCCATATCGACACCGCCGAAATGTATGGAGACGCCGAACTCGTTATTGCCGATGCGCTTGCAACCCATCGAGACAGGACATTTCTCGTCTCGAAAGTTTTGCCGAGCAATGCGTCTTACAAAGGCACGATCGCGGCATGCGAGCGTTCCCTCTCGCGCCTGCGGACGGATCGCCTCGATTGCTACCTATTGCATTGGCGTGGCGGTCATCCGTTGGCCGAGACGTTTCGCGCTTTCGAGACACTTGTGCAGGCCGGCAAAATTCTATCCTGGGGCGTCAGCAATTTTGACGTTGCAGATCTTGAGGAAGCGCTTGCTGTCGCTGGGCCGAACAAGATCGCCTGCAATCAGGTTCTGTACCATCTTCAGGAACGCGCCATAGAGCATGCGGTTCTGCCTTGGTGCGCGAGGAACAACGTCACCGTCGTTGCCTATAGCCCATTCGGACACAACAGCTTTCCATCGCAGCGAACGTCCGGCGGCTCGGTGCTTCAGGAGATCGGCCAGCGGCTTGATGCTTCACCGCGTCAGGTAGCGCTCGCTGCACTGACGCGAGACAGCAGCGTTGTCGCTATCCCCAAAGCGTCGAGCGCACCTCATGCAATCGACAATGCAGCAGCAGGCGACCTTGAGTTGAGGATCGAAGACCTCGCTCGCATTGATGCTGCATTTCCACGCGGCGCGCCGAAGCGCCATCTGCCCATGCTTTGATCCTCAGAGCCTTCGCGAGCTGCGACCGAACGACGTGCCAATGATAATTTCTCTTGCTGCTCGCACCGCGCGATGATCCCTTTGCGTGACAATCATTACGCCTGCTCACGGTGATGATCGCCAGGAGTCCCCGATGCCAAAATATGAAATCGATCCCAGCGCACCACAAATCAGCGCGGAGATCATCGAATTGCTGGAACAGGCGGAGACGGCGACAGTCGGCCATTGGAGACACTGGGGCTTCTGCAACCGCGCAATCCAGCCCCTGCTGCGCGGGAAACGTGTGGCGGGTACTGCTGTAACGCTCGCGATCCCAGGGCCGGATTCAACCTTGTTGCATCATGCGCTTGGCCTGCTTCGGCCAGGTGACATTCTGATTGTCGATCGGCTTGGCGATGACAGGCACGCCTGTTGGGGTGGTGGCGTAACTGTTGCTGCGAAGGCTGCCGGCGCGAAAGCCGGCGTCGTTGACGGGCCCTGCACTGATCTAGAAGAAGTCGTGGCGTCCGATTTTCCATTGTGGTCGCGCGGTCTCGCGCCGATCACGACGCGCCTCTACGACCTTGGTGGCCGCCTCAACAAGCCAGTCTCTATCGGCGGTGTTGTTGTGATGCCCGGCGACGCGGTGCTTTGCGACGAATCCGGCGTTTTGATTCTGCCTCCATCCGAAGCAGAGGCTGAGGGCCGGCGAGCGATAGACAAGCAGAATTCGGGGCTCATCAGTCAACGACGGGTTCAGGAAGGCGCAAAGCTGGGCGATCTCAGCGGCGCGAGCGCCAAGGTTCTGCAAGCGGGCTGATCTCGCAGTTACCATTCAGCATATTGCTTGCGGGAATGCGGAGACAGAATGTCTGAAGAAAACAGTGGCCGCGGTTTCGCAGGCATGATTTGCGAAAAGCAGCCTGCAACGGGCTCGAAGGGAATGGTGGTCACAAACCACCCACTCGCCTCAGGCGCGGGCGCGGAGATGTTGCTTGCCGGCGGCAATGCAATCGATGCCGCAGTTGCTGCGCTCTTCGCGTTGACAGTCGTCGAACCGATGATGGTTGGCGTCCTTGGTGGCGGGTTAGCGCATATCCGAACGGTTGACGGTCGGCATACAATTCTCGACGGGATCAGCACCGCACCAGCGGCAGCAACCGCGGGCATGTTCGAAACGATTTCGGATAGGCTGCCCGATTACCAGGAAACGAGGGGCCGCAAGAACTATGTCGGCCCATTGGCGATGGCAGTTCCAGGCGCTCTTGCTGGCTGGTGCGAGGCGCTATCCCGTTTCGGCACGATGCCGCTGGAGGAAGTAGTTCGCCCAGCCATCCGCCTGGCGGAGGACGGTTTCAAGATCACTCCATATCTGGCCGATTGCATATCGGACTGTGCCGCCGATCTTGCTGCCGATGCCTATCTCTCCGCTCTGCTTCTCAAAGGAGGAGCGCCTCTTCCTGCCGGGGAGAGAATGCGGCAGCCGGTCTATGCGGAAACTTGCGGTTGATCGCGCGCGAAGGACCGCGTGCCCTTTATTCGGGCTCGCTAGGCCAAGCTCTAGCCGGCCATATGGCTAGCGCGGGCGGCCTGATGACGATGGACGATCTTCAGGCGTTTCGAGTGATTGAACGCGACGTGATCCGAGGAACCTATCGCGGATTTGAGATACTTGGCCCACCGCCGCCATCATCTGCCGGCGTCCACATCGTCCAGATGCTTAACATTCTAGAAGGTTACGATATCGGCGGATTGGGCTTCGACAACCCCGACGTCGCACATCTTCTGGCGGAGGCGCTGAAGATCGCATTCGCCGACCGGTCAAGCGCTACGGCCGACCCGGCCTTCATCAAAGTGCCAGTCGAACGATTGACGTCCAAAGCCTATGCGACCGAACGGCGGGCCTTGATCAATATGGATCATGCGCAGAACTGGCTGCCCGGCATCGCCTCGGGCGAATCCGCCGAGACAACGCATGTAACGGTCGCCGATAGTGCTGGTAATACGGTGGCGGCCACGCAAACTATCAATGGCGTCTTCGGCGCCCGCTTCGCCGTGCCGGGTACTGGCATGATCGCGAATAATTACATGTTCAATTTCGATCCCCATCCGAGCAAACCTCTATCTATCGCGCCCGGCAAGCGCGTCTTCACCTCGATGGCTCCGATGATGGCGCTCAAGAACGGCAGGTTGCTCTTCGCACTCGGACTGCCGGGCGCGTTGAGGATTTTTCCCTCCGCAATGCAGGCGATCATCAATCTGATCGACCATGGCATGAGCCTTCAAGAGGCCGTCGAAGCGCCGCGCGTTTGGACACAAGGCGGTGTACTCGAACTCGAGGAAGGCATCAGCGCAACGGTCGTCAATACTCTTGCCGAGCGTGGACATAAAATTGAACGCGTCAGGCGCGTCGCAGGCGGCATGAATGCCATCCGCTTCAACGAAGATGGTTCACTCACTGGCGCTGCCTGCTGGCGCGCCGACGGCACGCCGATCGGTATATCCGGAGGCCTGGCTCGCGCCGGCGTCCGCTTCACAACGCTTTGAACACATCAGAGAGCAGCATGATCGAAACCGTTATCGTCCTTGATCCTATTCCCGAGGCAACCGTCAATCGCCTGCGTGGCCTATTGCCACCAGGCCTGATATTGGACCGCGCATCCTCTCGAGAAGAAGCAGACCAGAAGGCAGCAATAGCCCAGGCTGATTATGCAATTTCTGGTCAGATCGCAGTGCCCGCGCCGGTTCTACAAGCTGCGCGCAAACTCAAGCTTTTACACAAATGGGGCGTTGGCACCGACAATCTGGACCTTGAGACGGCGGAGAAACTGGGCATCAAGGTTGCGCGCACCACCGGCAGCAATGCAGTGCCGGTTGCGGAATTCACCATGGGTCTGATCTTTGCCACCTTGCGCAATCTTGCCTTCGGTCACGCACATCTCATGCAAGGCGATTGGAGGGGGTTCGCGCAACTCCCAAATGAGAGTTACATTCTATCAGGCAAAACCGTCGGAATCGTAGGCTTCGGAGCAATCGGCCAGACACTGGCCAGAATGCTGTCCGGCTTCGGGTGCAACATTCTCTATAACAAATCCAAACCGCTGCCGACGGAAGAAGAAGAACGATTGAATGTAACATTCGCCGATCTGCCGTCACTGCTATCGCAATCAGACATCGTCAGTCTGCATTGCCCGCTGACGCCCACGACCAAGGGTATGATTGATCGTGCCGCATTGCAGAGCATGAAGAAAACCGCAGCCCTGATTAATGTGGCGCGCGGCGGCATCGTCATCGAAGACGATCTGATCGCAGCGCTCAAGGCCCGCGAAATCCACTCCTGCGCCATGGATGTTTTCGAGACCGAACCACTGCCTAGCGACAGCCCCCTGCTGACCCTCGATAATGTCGTCGTGACGCCTCATATCGCAGCAGGAACAGTCGACAATTTCGAGAAGACCGTGCGTCACATGTTCGGCAATATTCTGCTCGCGAAGGAAGGAAAGCCCATCCCCGAGCGAGACATCGTCGTTGGCTGACGGCCCCATCCTTGCATCTTGAAAGCAGCGTTGCTTTCGCTCGCGGCAAAGGCAATCAATAGCGATAGACAGCTTCGAACGGGGACAGGCACCATGCGCAGACGAGATTTCCTGAAAGGCGCCGCAGCTCTTTCCATCGCTGCGCCCAATCTGTCGTTGGCCGCTGAGCGACAGGTGCTGAAATTCGTACCCCAAGCAGATTTGACGGTGCTCGATCCAGTCTGGACGACAGCGACCGTTACGCGCAACCACGCCTTTCTCGTCTTCGATACACTTTATGGGCAGAACAGCCGCTATGAAGCCGTTCCGCAAATGGCGGAGGGCGCAACGACGACAGATGATGGCAAGCTGTGGAAGATCAAGCTTCGCTCTGGTCTCAAGTTTCACGACGGCTCAACTGTGCTGGCCAAGGATTGCGTTGCCAGCATTCAGCGCTGGGGCAAACGCGATGCCTTTGGACAAGCGCTCATGGCGGTCACGGACGAGCTCTCGGCCTTGGATGATACGACGATTCAGTTCCGCCTGAAAAAGCCTTTTCCATTATTGCCAGATGCCTTGGCAAAAAATACCGCCTTCGTCCCCGTCATCATGCCAGAGCGTCTTGCGAAGATCGATGCGTTCACGCAAATCACGGAAATGGTCGGTAGCGGCCCGTTCAAGTACGTCGCCGGAGAGCGCATGGTTGGCGCGCGCACGGTGTATGAGAAGTTTGCCGACTACAAGCCACGCGAAAGCGGTGCGGTGGAATGGACTTCCGGCCCAAAGATCGCGCATTTCGATCGCATCGAATGGGTGACGATCCCCGATGCGGCCACTGCGGCGTCTGCTCTCCAAACTGGCGAAATCGACTGGTGGGAATACCCGACACCTGATTTCCAGCCGGTTCTGGCAAAGCACAAGGATGTCCGCGTGGTCAATAATGACCCGACCGGCAACATCGCCATCTTGCGTATGAACCAACTTATTCCGCCCTTCGATAACCCAGCCATTCGGCGGGCCATCCTCGGTGCAGTGAACCAAGAAGAATATATGTACGCGGTGGCCGGTACCAACAAGGACAACTGGCGGGCGAATATCGGAGTCTTCCCACCTGGAACACCACTTGCGACCGACGCCGGCATGGAGGTGCTGACGGGTCCCCGTGACTACGAGAAGGTAAAGCGCGACCTGAAGGCCGCAGGTTATAATGGCGAGAAGGTCGTCATTCTCGGCGTTACCGATCTCTCCGTGCTAAAGGCGGAAAGTGATGTCGGCCAGGATATGTTCACCAAATGCGGCATGAACGTCGATTTTCAATCATTGGATTGGGGCTCCGTCGTAACGCGCCGAGCCAAAAAGGAGCCTGTCGAGCAGGGGGGCTGGAACGTGTTCTTCACCGGCTGGAGCGGCACAGACATGTTCAACCCGATCGGTCATCTGTCTTTGCGAGGCAATGGCGCCAGCGGCTGGTTTGGCTGGCCAACCGCACCGAAGATCGAGGAATTGCGCGCGGCGTGGATCGATGCGCCTGATGCGGCATCGCAAAAGAAAATCGCGGTCGAAATACAGAAGCAAGTGTTGACCGACGTGCCCTATATCCCCCTGGGACAATATTTTCAGCCAGTCGCTGTCCGGAAATCCCTTGCAGATACTCCTCCAGGATTCCCAGTATTCTGGGGCGTAAAACGCGTTTGACGTCGGAAATCCCAATTTCCCGGTAACTTACCCCTTTCCACGCCGACGCATCGCTTCGTGCTGCGTCGGCTTGGGCGATTGAAGGAGCGGAGACAATCGTATTTGCTACAATTGCTCGCCGCTGTTGGAAGTTGCGCCGCTGCAGCCAATATCAGGACGCCCCTTGCCTAATCTGAGTTCCTCCCAAACCACTTTTACAGTGGACTGCCTTCAATTCTGCAACTGGTCCCGCTCGATCTTCGAAGAAATGCGTAGCGGCGACGTTGACGTGGTTCATGCAACCATCGCCTACCATGAAAACTTTCGTAAGACAGTTGATCGCATCGTCGCTTGGGATCGGCGCTTTGCAGACCACGACGACCTGATCATTAAAGCTTCCAGCATTGCGGATATTGAACGAGCAAAAGCCAATGGCCGGACAGCCATCCTGTTTGGCCTGCAAAATCCGTCGCCAATCGAAGCCGATCTTGGTCTTGTTTCGATCCTGTATGATCTTGGCATCCGCTTCATGCAGATCACTTACAATAACCAGTCATTGCTGGGCGCAGGTTGGCAGGAACCGGAAGACTCAGGCTTGACCAAAATGGGTCAACTGGTTGTGCGTGAAATGAACCGGCTCGGCATGGTCATCGATCTCTCCCATGCTGGCGAACGCACAGTGCTTGATACAATTGCCGCTTCAGAGAGGCCGGTGGCGGTCACACACGCCAATCCGCGCTGGTGGCGAGAGACAGCGCGCAACGTGTCGGACAAAATCGCCGCAGGTCTCGCCGAAACCGATGGCATGCTTGGCCTCTCCCTCTATCCTCATCATCTTGCCGGCAGCTCAGACTGCAAGCTTGATAACTTTTGCACGATGGTCGCTCGCCTTGCCGAGCAGATCGGTCCTCAACGGATCGGGATCGGCTCGGATCTTTGCCAAGGCCACGAAGATTCGATCATCAGTTGGATGCGCGACGGACGCTGGACTTTTGAGTCAGCAGCCAATCCAAACGGTCCGGCAGCACTGCCACGACAGCCGTCCTGGTTCCAGTCGAATGCTGATTTTCCAGGTATCCGGGCTGGCTTACGGCGTGTCGGATTTTCGGAACCCGAAGCCGACGGGATCATGGGAGAAAATTGGATGCGTTTCCTGCGACAGGCCTTCGCTAACGGACGTCCCCAATGACAGAAATTCTTCAACCTGCGCAAATCGCTGATCTTTCGGAGAAGGCGCTTGTCGCGCACGGAGCCAGCTCAATACAGGCGCAGGCGCTCGCATCAGGAATTGCTGCAGCCGAGCGGGACGGCATCCGCTCACATGGGCTAATGTATCTGCCGATTTATTGCGAGCATCTGAGTTGCGGCAAGGTGATCGGACTGGCTGAGCCAGTCCTATCGCAACCGGCGGCAGCCAGCACGGTCGTCGATGCCGGTTCCGGGTTTGCCCACGCCGCAATCGAGATGGGCTTGCCGAGCCTGATTGCCATGGCCAAAGCAAATGGTGTCGCAAGCCTCGCTATCAGAAACTCCTATAATTGTGGGGTACTCGGTTATCACACGGAGCAGATCGCAGAAGCAGGGCTTGTTGGTCTTGGCTTCACGAACGCACCGGCTTCGATCGCGCCCTGGGGCGCGCGCAAGCCGGTTCTCGGGACGAACCCATGGTCTCTTGCGGTGCCCGACGGACAGGGTGGAGCTAGATTCGTCATCGACCAGAGCGCGAGCGTCGTAGCCAAGAGCGAGGTGATGAAGCGCGCGCGAGCCGGAGAGTCTATTCCCGAAGGCTGGGCATTCGATGTGGATGGCAAGCCGACCAATGATCCCAATGCTGGCTTGAAGGGCACGATGGCGCCGGCCGGCGGGTATAAGGGCGTTGGATCCGCCCTGCTCGTCGAAGTGTTCGCGGCATGCCTTGCCGGCGCAACGCCCGGCATCGCCGCCAGCCCCTTTTCCGGCACAGCAGGCGGCCCGCCAAAGACCGGGCAGTTCTTCCTCGCCATCGCGCCGGACCTGACTTCGGGCGCAACGTTTGCGGACAGACTGGCAATGGTGGTCGAAGCTTTTGGTGCAGAAACGAATGGCCGACTGCCGGGTGGCAAACGTCGATCCGCAAGGGAAAAATCGGACGCCAATGGTGTCGAGGTGGATGAGGCAACCTACATCACCCTCTTGCGCCTTGCCGGAGAGCAACCCGGATGACGGATATTGCGCCTCGATCTGCTGACATTGTCATGCGGCTTGATCGGCTCGGCGCTTCACATCCGACGCGACTCAGTTTCCTGCGGGCGCTGATGCGACAGGCCGAGCGGGAGCAATGGCAAATATGGCCTTCGACCTGGCAGATTAATGATGAAGGTTATGGACATGCCGTCATACAGGTGAACATGCCACGACGCAGCTATTCACTGGTAGCCTTCTCGACGCCATTGGAAGATTCGCGGCGAACGGACCGTGTCATCGCGGATGCCTGGGACACCAGTTATGTGCTCTACGATGGCGTTCCAGATGAAGCCGAAATCGAGCGACTTGCCGAGAACGCCCCGTTGCAGGAAGCAGGCCGCTTCGCGGCGTGCGATCTAATTCTTTCGCGCGCGAACAAGAGCGTGCGTCTTTTCGAACACGTTGTCGACAGCTTGGCTGACGGACGACAGCCCAACGCAGAATTGCTGGAAAGCGTCGGCTATCTGATGCGGACCACTGCAGTTTACGGGAATGGCAAATTTGGGATCGCCGATCGCGATCTAATCTTCAATCGGCCGGAGTTCGCCGGGCCTTTTCGCGCTGAAATGCTGACCGTCTGGCTGATACGTTCCTTTACGGTCGCCCTTGCCGAATATGTGGCGGCGCGGCGATCACCGGAACGGGCTGTTAAGCTCACGCCTGCTATTCGGCGCGCGCTTGGCGTCGGCAATTCGACCGGGCTCGGTATGGCGCCCTTCCTGGTTCGACATCCAATCTTGATGCATCACTGGTTTGCAGCCCGAGAAAAGGCGTTGGCGCGTGTGCGGTCGTTGGTTGCGGCTGATCGGCAAGCAATCGCGGGATTTATGACCGCACTCTCAGCCATGAGGGAGAATTTGAGACGGTGGCGGACAGAGGATGAGGGCCAGTTGGCCGCAAATGTCAGGCTCACAAACGATCTTGATCTGCTGGAACACAACGCGCCGGAAATTCTGCGAATAAACACAAGGCCATGGGACGCCCTTTATCGATTTGCAGATAGCAAGCTTTCGCTGGAGGGCACGGAAGCTACGGTTGCACTACTGTTAGAGCCATATGGAGCGTTGGTCGACGATTTGGCGGACACGATGACGGCGGATGAAGGCCCCGCGAGCCGCATAGATGGGGAAATGAACTGCGGTGCCTTGAAGGCTTTGATTGCGACGCATTATTCATGGGCGGCCTACGATTTCGACGATCCGCAGGCTAATGCGCGCTTCTGGTATGTCTCCGAAGAAAAGCTGGAGCCGCGGCTTGGCGAGCGCCAATTTGAGGTGGGCGCTGAACTAGAACAACCGCTCGCGATCGCAAGGGATGTGGCCCGCTTAGCGTGTGCCCTCTCGGAAGAAGCCGAACATATCAGCGTCGCCGCATTCTTGCTGCAGTATCCGGAGTGGCGCCACCTGGTTCGCCGCGTTCAGATGGCCGAGCGTTATCAGTATTCGGAAATCCACGGCAACCTGATCGATGCGTCGATACGCCCAGTCGATCTCCTGCGCTGCAAACTCGCATTTTTCGGCGCTTCCCGGTTCGATCCGCGCTCGGATCGCTGGCTGCGCATTTCACTATTCGCGGGAGCGCTGTTTCCAGAAGAAATCTGCGCCCCGAATGAATTGCAGGCCGCCTCGTGATCGAATTATCGATGAACGAGGTCGAGACGCTCTCGACAAAGGCAGCGCGCGGCTCCGGATTTTCATGGGGGCTGGCGGAGGATATCGGCAAAGCCGCCCGTTCACTCGCGGCGGCCGAATTGCCCTGGCAAGAAGCGCTGCTTGCCCTGCTCGCTTACGAAGGCACTCGAGCCTCACCTATTATTCTGGCCCGATCGGATACCTCACAAATTGTGAGCGCCTCTGGCAGCGATGGACCTCTATGCCCAGTGCGGACTGGAGCCTGGCTGCTGGACTCTGGTATTCTTCAAGGCGAGGACAGCTTGGAGATCGAGGGGCTGGCATTGCCAATCTGGCTCGCGGCGTCGTTAGTCGCAGCGGGCAGCGGTCGGACGATGATGCTGTCATGGAAGGGTGCAGAAATGAGGATTGCCGGCAACAGACTCCTCGGCATCGGAGATGAATTGCTGGCCTCGTCAGCCAACGCGGCCCTCGTTCCATGTGAAGTCCAGATCGATCAAGGGACACCGAAAGGCCGGGCATGGATCGACAAATCCATTCTCGCCGCTCTCGATACCATCGCGGCTAAAACCTATGTCCCATCCTCGGAAAGCTCACGCGCGAAAGGAGCTGGCGGCAGCCGAACGGATAACGAATGAGCGCGCTTGACGACAATCTGTGCCAACGGCGTAATGGCGATGAGACACGGTACATGGCCCAAAGAAGAGGACTGGACGCATGAACATCAAAGCTGCCATGCCGGTCATTGCGATGCGGGGCGCAGGATATTATTCGGCGAACACCATCGGAGCCAAAACCGTTATCGACAAACTGGGCGATCTTATTGACCAGGCTCTGGCCAAAATTCCGATGGCCGAAGGTCGCCCTTTCTCGATCGCTGATTACGGTGCTGCCGATGGCGGAACCTCGCTTGATCTCATGCGGCGCGTTACCGAAAGCATGCGCCGGCGCGAGGCAAGTCGTGACATCACCATCACGTATACCGATTTACCGCACAATGATTTTTCGGTCCTATTCCGGCTGACGCAAGGCCTGCTCGGCGAGAAAGCAGCCAGGCCGTTGGCTGACATGGCGGGACTCTACATCTTTGGCAGCGGAACGAGCTTCTATCGCCAGATTGTGCCCGATGGTAGCCTGTCCTTTGGCTTCTCTGCGACTGCCATGCACTGGACTAGCGGACGTCCCTGCATGATCGCCGACCATGTCCATGCAGTCGGCGCCGCTCCCGGCGAACAGGAGCAATTCCGCCGCCAGAGCATGACAGACTGGGAAACCATCCTTCTTCATCGAGCTCGGGAGCTAAGTTTTGGTGGAAAGCTGGTGCTCGCCAATTTCTGCATAGACGAGGAAGGACGCTATCTCGGCAATACTGGCGGCGTGAATATGTTCGATGCCTTTGCCCGGCATTGGCGAGATTTATTCACAGCCGGACGCATTACGCAGGCTGAGTATCGGAACGCGACTTTCCAGCAGTTCTACAAAGATCCGTCGGAGTTCGCGGCACCTTTCGAGAAATCGGATTCTCCCGTGCGACAGGCTGGCCTCCGGCTGGACCACATCTCGACATCCGTAACGCCCTGCCCCTATGCGGCGGAATACCGGCGGCACGGCGATGCTCGCGCCTTCGCAGCTGCCTATGTGCCAACGCTACGGTCCTGGTCCGAAACGGTGTTTGCTGGAGCGCTGGATCCGGCGAGGCCAGCCGGTACACGCATGGCGATTGTCGATGAGTTTTACGCGGCGTATGAATCTGACGTCGCTCGCTCGCCTGAAGGACATGCGATGGATTATGTCCATTGTTTTATGGAAATCACCAAGGAGAACTCGAAGTAAATCTGTTTGCTCAAACTCTGCTGACCCGCGCGGTGCGCAATGCGATCTTAAGATAAAATTTACCATAATCTGGCGAAATCAGATGGCTGCATTACCGCTGCGCGCCGAGGCGTCATGGGCGGATTGATGCACAGCTTTTGGCTGTACACGCTTGATGTG
>FTCV01001472.1_pt1 | contig 26360 bp, 19 predicted proteins | sample 1639691 | NCBI WGS metagenome assembly FTCV01 (sample SAMEA3914864, study PRJEB12502) | metagenome | biome: forest; material: soil | place: USA | collected 2012-03-12 | depth 0.3 m
CCATTATACGGCGACGGGTACGGGCATTGTCGGGATTGCGCGAGGCGAGGCGTATGGCAATGTCTTCCATCTGGTCTTTACTCTCGATGCGGCGCCGGGGAATCCACTGGCGCACGTGCAGATGTCTCAGTGGATGTATCTGCAAGCCGATGGACGCACGCTGGTCAATGAAGACACGCTTAGCAAGGCGGGCATCACTGTGATGCGGATCACCGAGCAGTTTCGCAAAGATAGCTGACCCGAACTTTGGGGAGACCTACTCGACAAAGCGTTCCAGCACGGTCAGCAATTCCCGCAGTTTTCGCTGCCCGACTTCCGGGTCGGCAGCGTGCTCGATGCATTGATGGGTATGCTGATGGATCACGACCTGGGCGAAGGATTTCAAGGCTTTGCGAACCGAGACCACCTGGGTCAGCACGTCGGGGCAATCGGCATCGCCCTCGACCATTCGCTCGATCGCCGCAATCTGGCCGGCGATCTTGCGCAACCGGATTTGCAGCGCCCGCTTTTCTTCCGGTGAATGGACGTGGGAATGCGATGACATGGAGCGTGCTTAGCGGAATCTGGAGAGCGACAAAAGGAAAGACGGCGCTTGTCTATGGAGGGGTATGGGGGTATTGGCCATGGCTCATGATTCTCGCCCTGACCGACTTTTCCCAGGCGCTGTCCCAAGGCGCCGGTCACGCCTGGCTTTTCATTCCGACGGCGGTGTTGCTCGGCGCGCTGCATGGCCTCGAGCCGGGGCATTCCAAAACTATGATGGCGGCGTTCATCATCGCGATCCGCGGCACGGTCTGGCAGGCGGTGCTGCTCGGTCTTTCGGCGGCGTTCTCGCACTCGCTGCTTATCTGGCTGCTGGCGGCGGTCGCGCTGAAATACGGCGGCCAATGGAACGCGGAAACCTCCGAGCCGTATTTTCAGCTCGCGTCGGCCGTCATCATTGCCGGGCTCGCCCTCTGGATGTTCTGGCGCACGCGGCGCGACACTGTGGCGGCCGCCGCTCACGGGCATCATCACCACGGGCCCGGCCATTCGCACGACCACGATCACGACCACGATCATTCGCACGGACACAGCCACGACCACGGCGGCGGACATGCCCACGGGCATGACGAGACGAAGCTCATCGACACCGGCCACGGCATCGCAAAGCTTGCGATCTTTGAAGCTGGCGTGCCGCCGGTCTTTCGCCTCACCTTTTCCGAACACGGCAAGGATTTCCTGCCAGAACCGTCGAACATCACTGTCGAAACGTTGCGGCCGGGTGGAGCGCGCCAGACTTTCGCCTTTGCGAAAAAGAACGGTTTCCTAGAATCCACGACAGATATCCCGGAGCCGCACGAATTCGACCTTACGCTCACCTTGTCCCATGCCGGGCATGCGCACTCCTACAAAGAGGAATTCCGCGAGCATCAACACGACCATGGGCACGGGGGCGACCATGCGCACGAGCATGAACATGCGCATGGAGATTTGCCCTCCGCCCCCGAGTTTCAGGATGCGCACGAGGCGGCGCATGCGCTCGATATTCAAAGGCGCTTCAAGGATCGCGCGGTGACCACCCCGCAGATCGTGCTCTTCGGCCTGACAGGCGGCTTGCTACCGTGTCCGGCCGCATTCACAGTCCTGATCGTCTGTATGCAGGTGAAGAAGTTCGTGTTGGGCTTTGCCCTGGTCGGAGCATTCAGCCTGGGATTGGCGGTGACGATGGTGACCGTCGGCGCGCTGGCGGCTTGGAGCGTCAATCACGCAGAAAAGCGATTCCGCGGGTTTGGCGACGCCATGCGGAAGGCGCCCTATTTCTCTTGCCTCCTGCTGATTGTCCTCGCTGCGTACATGGCGTGGGAGGGCTGGCGCAGCCTCTCCGGGCATCGCTAATCTAACACTGTTGTGCCTTGCGAGAACTGCATCCCAAGATTGTTAGTCGGACGCTTCAGATAGACCTCCGCACGGAAGCGCCGGAGACGGCCGCGTAGAGCGCGTCCAGACAGGAGAAGCCTTTTTCCAGGATCGCGTCGTCGCCCAGGCCGAGGAGATGCCAGCCCTTGAAGACGAGGTGGAGGCCAAAGGCTTCCGGGCTTTGAAATTTTCCGTCCTCGAGGTCGGCATCGTGAATCATCCCGGCGATGCGCAGAACTCCGGGATCGGTGATCCCGAAGCGCTTTACCAGGGTCTCGAAGCTGCAATCATCTTCGTGATGCGTGAACTCGACCCCCGTCATGTCGTAAGGAATTGCCTCCGGGGACTCGCCGGGTTTTTCTGCAAAGACGAACCGGGCATGGCGATCGATGAACTTTTTGATGAGCCAGGCTGAGCCGACGCGATCAATCTCCGGGTGAGGCCGGGTCACCCAGGTTTTTCGTTGGCAGAGTTTTCGGTCGAGGACTGGCGGCTTTTTCTTTTTGGGCTCGTTCAAACCCTCCACGCGATTGAGGAGCGACTCGGTTTGGCGACCCGCTTTCGAATCGAAGAAATCAAGCGCCCGGATTTCTGAAAATTGGTGGCGCAGTTTTTTGAGGGCATCCGCAAATCCTTCACCGAGCTTCCGGCGATTTGCCGCGTGGAGCTCCTTCAGCGCATCGTTGAGAGACGCATAATCGCCACTGCGCGCTTCGTCGAAAAGGCGGATGAGGTCGTCACGGGTCAGGCCCTCGATTCCCAAGACTCGCGCCAGCGTGGCTTCTCCTCCCTGATCGCGGACTTGCTGGGACAGCCATTGGAACCGTTCGAAATGCGAGGGTTCGTCCGGGAGGATGTAGGCGGAAGTTTTGAGCTGCAAGGCGCCGTACTTTTTGATGCGCCGCCAAAGCGCCACACGTCCCGAGGCTTTGTCTGCAGGCAGGCTGTAGAGAAAAAGCAGCCAGCCAGGGGTGGGTTTTTGTGTTGACCTCATAACGGTGCTGTTACAGGTATATCACAACCATCGTTCCAGGCAAATTCCATGGCTGGCAAAACCACATCCGAGAGTTCTGAACCTGCAAAGGGCGCCTCGACCACTGGGCGAGCGGCGCCGAAGGGCTGGCTTTTGAATGCCGGGATCGTGCTGCTGCTCCTCGGCGCCATCGTCTTAGGGACGTGGCTTTACATCCGAAACGGCGGCCTTACCGCTCGCCAGAAGCCCGGCTCGCTGGAGACCTATGTGGCCGCGAAACTCGTCGACTTGAGCATCCCGCAGGAAGTCGGCCGAAAGAAAAATCCATTGAGCGAAACAGCCGGCTCCGGCGACGTCCTGGCGGGGCGAAACCTTTACCATTCCCATTGCGAAACCTGCCATGGCACGGATGGATTCGCTCCGACCGCGGCGGGAAGCGGTCTGTATCCGCCGCCGCTGGATCTCAGTGCGCAGGCGCTGAAGTCGCGCAAGCGCACAGATGGCGAACTCTTCTATTTCATCCGCAATGGGGTGCGAAATACTGGCATGCCTGGCTGGCAATTGCCGGATGAGCAGACCTGGCAACTTGTATCCTATCTTCGCAATTTACCGCCGACGAGCGGGCTGGCGGTGAAGGAGAGTCCGCACGGCAATGCGCAATACGTCGGGTCTGCGGCTTGCGCCAAATGCCACGAGGACATCTATCAGCGCTGGAAGAAAACGCCGATGGCCAACGTGGTGCGCGATCCCCGCGAGCATCCGGAAGCGATCATCCCCGACCTGGCCGTCGCTAATCCTTTGGTGAAGTTTGCCAAAGACGACGTTGCGCTGGTTTATGGCAGCCTGTGGAAGCAGCGTTATTTCAAAAAAGTGGGTGATGATTACTATGTGGAGCCGGCGCAATGGGACGTCACCCATAAGGCGTGGAAGGCGTATTTTGTAAAGGACGACTGGTGGGCCTCGTTGTACCCGCCGGACAATTTTCAACGGCCGACTAGCGCTCTCTGTGATGGGTGTCATTCCGTGAATTTCAATCTCCAGACCCATGTCCCGACGGAGTGGAATGTCGGCTGCGAGAAGTGCCATGGTCCTGGGAGCGAGCACGTGAAAAATTCCATCGCCGCAAGCATCATCAATCCGGGCCGGCAGGACTATGTTGCGGCGAGCGATTCCTGCATCCAGTGCCATTCGCAAGGCCGCCCTTCCACCAATCCGATCGAGGGAAAATACTACGATTGGCCGGTGGGCTACGACGTCTCCAAGCGCCTGAGTGATTTCTGGAAGCTGGAGGAGCACAAGCTCGGCGAAACCAAGTTCACCCATTTTGCCGACGGCACGGCTCACAAGAACCGCATGCAGGGCAACGATTATGTCCAAAGCCGGATGTACACGCATGGGGTGACGTGTTCCACCTGCCACGACGCCCACGGCACGGACAACCCGTCTCAATTGCGCAAGCCGGCCTCCCAACTCTGTCTGGACTGCCACGCGCCAGGCTCACCCAATGGCCCGCGCGTCGCGACGCTGGAGCAACATACCCATCACGCAAGCGGCAGCGCCGGCAGCGAATGCATCGCCTGCCATATGCCCAAAATCGCGCAAACCATCGGCGACGTGAACGTGCGCAGCCACACCTTTTTGTTTGTCGGTCCGGCCAAAACCGACGCCTCCAAAATCCCGAATGCCTGCAACGTCTGCCATACCGACAAGGATACGAAGTGGACGGCCGACGCGCTCAAGGGATGGGCCGAACAGTCCCCGTGGCGCATGGCGGAGTAAGGGTGAATCCGCAAGACCAACGGCCGGGGCGCCTCAGATGTGAGCGATGACTTGTTCGCTCGGAAAGCGGACCTTTGCAGCTTCTGCGTACTTGTCGGTCGCGGCGCGATAGCCGAGCGTGGCGATGACCGCGCTGGCATAGCCTTGTTCTGTCAAGCCTAGGATCTCATCGTATTTTGCGCGGTCGAATCCTTCCATGGGACAGGCATCGATGCCCAACATGGCGGCGCTGGCGAGGAGATTGCCCAGGGCGATGTAAGTTTGATTGCGCGCCCAGGCGTTTCGCGCCGGCTCATCCAAAGCTTGCACGATGCCGCCCACCAACATGCCGCGATATTGCGCGAGCGCTTCCGCGGGAACATGTCGCGTGGCGGCCGTGTAATTGATGAACGCATCCACGTCGGCTTCGCTGAAATTCGTTTTCGCCGTGAAGACGACCAGATGCGAGGCGTCCGTGATTTGCGGTTGACCGTACGAAGCCGGCGAAAGCTTGGCCCGCATGTCCGGATCGGTGATGACGACGAATTTCCAAGGCTGGAGTCCGCCGCTCGAGGGGCTGAGTCGCAAGGCCTCCTCGAGCGTGGCCCAATCTTCGGCCGGGATCTTTCGACTGGAGTCGAATTGTTTGGTGGCATAGCGCCAGTGCAGGCGATCCAGAAGCTGTTCGCGGCTGAGTGTGCTGGTATTCATGCAATCGAGCATACGGATATTCGGGATTTGCGAATAATGCTCAATTGTCATTGCCGTGATCCGCTTTCTGCATCACACCTCGCGCTGTGCTCGAAAAACTCCGCCTCTTCCTGATCGTCCTCGAGGAGGGCAGCCTCCGCCGGCGGCGGAGCGTTTGCACGTGTCTCAATCGGCCATCACGCGTCAATTGCAAGCGCTCGAGCAGGACCTCGGCGGGCGGGTTTTCGAGCGAACGTCTGCTGGTGTGCGTCCGACGAATGGCGGCCACGCGCTGGCGGAAAAGGCCAAACCTCTCGTCTCGAATTACGATGCCACGATGGCGGAAGTGCGCCGCCTGTTGCGCGGGGAGAGTGACTGCCTGCGCATCGGCTTCGTGGCCTCGGCCGTGCACGAATATCTTGGCCCCCCTCTGGCGGCTCTGCGGCTGACCTATCCGAAGCTGAAGGTAAAAATGCTCGATCAGACGCCGGCGGAAATGATCGTCGCTTTGCAGCGAGGGGAAATAGATTTGGCCCTCATTGGCATTGGCGCTGAACTGCTGGCGCGCGATTTCTACATTCGGAAGTTGGCGAGTGTACCCAGTATCGTCTCGCTTCCCGCCAATCACCGGCTCGCCGGCGAACGGCAGATTTCGCTCTCGGAGTTGAAGGATGAAACCTTCATCCGCGGTTCGGAGGACGTGATCCCCGGTTACACCGACAAGATTACGCAGTTCTGCCGCAAGTTTGGCCGCTTTCGTCCTCGGCTGGTCACGATCAGCGGAGCCAATAGCCTGGCGGAAGGTCTCACCATCTCTGCGAACGAAGACGCCATTTCCCTTCAGCCAGCCTTCATTTCCCATTTGAAGATTCCGAATGTCGTCATGGTTCCGATCGCCGATAGCGGAGTGAGTTGGGATTTGTTTATCGCGTGGCAACGAGGGAAAGCAGCCGGACCGCTGCGGGTCTTGTTGGATACCGTATTTTTGAAAGGTGAAGATCGGGATTTCGTTTGATCCAGTCCGGCGGGGTGGTATTCTGCTCGCATCGTAATGAACGAAGCAAGGCCGAGGCGAAGATCGGAAGAGACTTATGGCTTTTCCTGATCGGTGGGCGCCGAAGCGAGAGGCGCGCCATCCTTGTCAGAGATATATTGGCGTCGCAGGATTGTCGAAGCCCTTGTTTAAACACAGCGGCGAAAGTAAATGCCGCTCCGGATGAGTCCGCTCGGAAAGTCCGCGGGCCTGCTTCGTGTCTTCGTGTCTTCGTTTCTTCGTGTGAGATTATCTCTCCGTAGGGTCACGCAACGGGAAAAAGTTCACACGAAGCGACATCAGCAATTATTTATGACGTTATGTTTAGTTCTACTGTGGAATTTGAAACTCCACATTTTTGTAAACAGTGGCGAGTCTATCCTTGGTTTCTTTGATTGCTCAACATTCGATTGTGGTTAATCGAATGTCATCGTTGTTACTCCCAGCACTCTTCCACCTTTGCGAAGACGGTGCGGAAGGGCGTCGCCGCCCAGCGACCGAAAGTCGGGCGCTTGGTCAGCTTCGCCCGCGTGGTGGCTGGGCTCGTGAGTCCGCAAAGGTGGCGGGTGACCGCGCGTGGGGTGGCCAGGGAGGGATTTTCCTCGAAGATGAGCGCGCGGATTTCCGCCATGTCCTCCTCGGTGAAAGCGGGAGTAGGCGACGAGGGCAGGGCGACCTGGTTTGCGGGTTCGCCGGTGCGGCAGAAGTGGCAATGCCCGCAGTTGTCGTCGGGAAGCGCTTCACCGAAATGCGCGAGCAGACGGCGGGTGATGCAACCCGGCGCGCTGGCAAATTCCAGGACTCCATCCATCCGCTCCAGATCGCGTTCTTCACGCCGAGTGAAAAGCTGGGTGAGTCGCTCGGCGACTTCGGCGACCGAGACGGAGGCGGCGGCTTCGCAGAGCCGATAGCCGTGCCGCAGCCCGGACGGCTTCTGCGAAATGGCCCCTGTTTCCTCCAGCCAGGTCAGCGCCTTAACGATGCGCTCGCGCGATTCGCCGAGGCTTTGCGCCGCGACCGCGATGTCCAGCGTGAGATACTTTGGCCCGCGTTTGCCCGCTTCGAAAAGCTGGGCGAGGAAGCGCCGGCGATCTTCGGTGTGCCCGGTGAGGATGGCGCTTTCCGCCCGGAGAAATTGCACTTGGGTCGTTTCGTAAAAGGTCCGTGTCGGTTGCAACAATCCCTCGAGTTCCAGATAGGTGATCACCGTCTCGACCACCAGCGGACGGATGTCCGTGTCCTGGCTGAGATCGTAGCGGCTCACGTGGAATTCCTGTCCGGCGCCCAGCATTCGCCCGACCAGCGCCTCGACGGCCTCGGGCCCCGGCGTGTCGCCGAGCGTGAAATTCTCCAGCGGCACGGCATCGTCCGCGCAGGCGAGCAGTTCACAAAGCGAGGGCTGGCCGTCGCGGCCCGCGCGCCCGATTTCCTGCTGATAGTTTTCCAGCGTCTTCGGCAGATTGAAATGGATCACGCTGCGGATGTCCGCCTTATCGATGCCCATGCCAAAGGCGATGGTCGCGACGATCACCTCGCATTCACCGCGCATGAAGGCTTCCTGCGTCGCGGCGCGCTCGTCGGAGCCGAGCCCTGCATGATACGCCTGGGCGCGCAGTCCGGCGGCGGCGAGATGCGCGGCCACCTCCTCGGCGGTCTTTTGAAAGGTGACGTAGACCACGGCCGGCCGGACTTTGGCGTTGCCCAGGCGTTTGACCAGCAGCGCCAGCCGATCCTGCGCGGCGGCGGGAGTCACGCGGAGATGGAGATTTTTCCGCCGAAAAGAAGTCTGTACATGCCGCTCTGCCGCGATGCCAAAGGCGCTGCAGATGTCCCGCGCGACCTCCGGCGTCGCCGTGGCCGTGAGCGCGAGCACCGGGCTCAGCCCCAGCTCTGCCACCACGCGCGTAAGACGCAGATATTCCGGGCGAAAATTGTGCCCCCACTCCGAGATGCAATGCGCCTCGTCGATCGCGACCAGGGAGATCTGCACGCGCCGGAGCCGATCGACAAAAGCCTCACCAGAGAGGCGCTCGGGAGCCACGTAGAGCAGCTTCAAGTTTCCACTCCGGAGATCGGAATATACCCGCGTGGTCTCCTCCGCGCCGAGGCTGGAATCCAGCCGCGCCGCCGCGATGCCGCGCGCCCGGAGCGCGTCTACCTGATCCTTCATGAGGGCGATGAGCGGCGAAATAACCAGCGCCGTTCCCTCGCGCAGGACCGCGGGCAGCTGATAGCAGAGGGATTTTCCCGCTCCGGTGGGAAAAAGCGCCAGCGCCGATTCCCCCGCGAGCAGCGCGCGCACCACCGCCTCCTGGCCCTCGCGAAAATCCGTGTGGCCAAAGCGGGTGCGAAGTTCGGCGTGCAAATCCATGCCGGAATTGGTTCAGAATTCCGCTTGGCGGACAAGCGCGATTCACCCGTGCACGGTTACGCCACGGTAGGGCGTTCTCGGAATGAAATGACCGGCCCGGAGAAATTTTCATTGCGCAACTCCAAAAGTTTCATACGGTCGTTTCATACATACGTATGACTCCTGGCGTTCACGCTCTTGATCTTCAACTCGCGACCAGGGAGGCCCTTCTTGATGCCGCCGAGCATCTTTTTTCCCAGCACGGGATCGAAGCGACCTCCATTCGTGACATCATCAAGGCTGCCGATGCGAATCTGGGTGCGGTCAATTACCATTTCGGATCCAAAAATCGGCTGGCGCTGGAAGTCTTCGCCCGGCGCATCCGGCCGCTAAATCGTGAGCGAATCGCCCGGCTCGACGCGCTGGAAGCGGCGAAGGGCGCGGAGATCACGCTTGAGCAAATCCTCGATGCACTGATCCGGCCGGCGACCGAGAACGAGTTGTTTGGCGTGAAGAATTGCGATGACTTCATCCGGCTCCTCAGCATCTCGTTCCAGGAGTCGAATGCGGAAGTGAAGCAATTCGTGGAGGAGCAGTTCGCGGAAGTGTGCCAGCGCTTCGATGCGGCCATTTTGCGCGTCGTGCCGGGCTTGCCGCCGGGGGAACTCTTCTGGCGAATCTCCTTCCTGCATGGCGCGCTGAATAATGGCCTGCAAACGTGGCTGCGCTTTGAGCAAATCCCTTATGCGGTGCTCAATCCGGCTGCGCGCAAGCCGGATCGCGAAGGACTCATTCAGCGTTTGATTTCGTTCCTCGCCGCCGGTCTAACATCGCCGGTGGCTTCAACTCCGACATCCGCATCTGATCTTGGCGGCGCAACCGTACATTCCGAGTGAAAATTATGAGACCGACCTATTTTCGTATCATTTCCGCTGCCGGCCTCGCAACGATCGCCGCCATTTTACTTGCGGGTTGCGGACGCAAGGAAGGCGGCCCTGCCGGCGGGATGGGCGGACCGCAAGGTCCGCTGGAAGTCGGCGTACTCACGATCACGCCAGCGCCGGTAACACTGACGGAGGAACTGCCGGGTCGTATTTCCGCCTTTCGCGTTGCGGAGGTTCGCGCGCGAGTGAATGGCATCGTGCTGAAGCGGCTCTTTACGGAAGGCAGCGAGGTCAAGGAAGGGCAGGTGCTCTACGAGATCGATCCGGCGCCGTATCAAGCGGCGCTCGACAGCGCGCTCGGCACGCTCGCTCATGCGGAAGCCAGCGCGACCACCGCTCGGCTCAAGAAGGAGCGGTATGACCAGCTGATCACCGCCAAAGCCATCAGCAAGCAGGACTATGACGACACCGTGGCGAATGCGGGGATGGTCGATGCCGATGTGCTGGCCGGTAAGGCCGCGGTGCAAACGGCCAGGATCAATCTCGAGTATACAAAGGTCACGGCGCCGATCTCCGGACACATCGGCATCTCCCAGGTGACCGAAGGCGCCTATGTGCAAGCCAGCGCGGCGAATCTTCTGGCCACCATCCAGCAGCTCGATCCGGTCTATCTCGATGTGACTCAGGCGAGCAGCGAGTTTCTGCGGTTGAAGCGCGATCTGGCGGAGGGCCGGCTCAAGGCAAATGAAAAAGGCCAGCCACAGATCCAGCTCATCAAGGAAACCGGTGAGATTTACCCCGAGGAGGGCGTCCTGCAAACGGCGGATGTAACCGTAAATGCCAGCACCAACTCGGTGACGATCCGTGTGATCTTTCCCAATCCGCGCGGCGAACTTTTGCCTGGTCTCTTTGTCCGTGCGCGGATCGAAGACGGCAGCGCTCCGGATGCCATCCTGGCGCCGCAACTTGCCGTGACTCGCAATACCAAAGGCCAGCCCACGGCGCTCGTCGTGGGTGCGAATGGCATGGCGGAACTGCGCGTGCTCGAGGTCCCGCGGGCCGTCGGCAATCAATGGCTGGTCTCTTCCGGATTGAAAGCCGGCGATCAGCTCATCGTCGACAATCTGCAACGCGTGCGGCCCGGAGCGCCGGTCAAGGCCATTCCGGCGTCAGCGCCGGCGCCGGCCACCGCATCCATCGCGAAGTGAGCCCGATCGATTAAACCAGGAGACAACCATGTCCAGATTCTTCATTGACCGGCCCATCTTCGCGTGGGTGATCGCCATCGGCATCATGCTGGCGGGGGTGCTCTCGATCTCGAGCCTGCCGATCGCGCAATTCCCCAGTCTTGCGCCGCCGACCATTTCGGTGATTGCCACCTATCCCGGCGCTTCCGCAAAGACCGTCGAGGATACGGTGACGCAGGTCATCGAGCAGAAGCTGAACGGCATCGATAATCTTCGTTATATCGAGGCGGAAAGCACCTCGACGGGCACGCTTACGCTCACCGTGACTTTCGAGCCAGGGACGAATCCGGACATCGCCCAGGTGCAGGTGCAAAACAAGGTGGCGCTGGCCACGCCCTTGCTGCCCCAGGAGGTGCAACAGCAAGGGGTGCAGGTGAATAAGTCGGTGCGCAATTTCCTCATCGTTGTCGGCCTCATTTCGGAGGATGGCAAGATGTCGGGAACGGATCTCGCGGATTACTTGGTCAGCGTGATGCAGGACCCGATCGGGCGGCTGCCAGGTGTAGGCGAACTTCAGACCTTCGGCACGCAGTATGCTATGCGCATCTGGCTGGACCCGGATAAGCTGACGAAGTACCAGCTGACAACTCCGGAGCTGGTCACAGCGATCAAAGCGCAGAACGCGCAGGTGGCCGCGGGCGCCTTGGGCGATCTGCCGGCCATGCCCGGGCAGTTGCTGAATGCCACCATCACTGCGCAAAGCCGGCTGCAGACACCGGAACAGTTCGGGGCCATTTTGTTAAGGGCCAATACGGACGGTTCGCGGGTGTTCCTGCGCGATGTTGCGCGGGTCGAGCTGGGCAGCGAGACTTACACGACCTATGCACGGTACAATGGCGTGCCGGCCAGCGGCATGGCCATTCGCCCGGCTTCCGGCGCGAATGCGCTGAAGACTGTCGCCATCGTGAAAGAGAAGGTGAAGGAGATGGAGCAATTCTTCCCTCCCGGAGTGAAGGCAATCTTCCCCTACGATACGACGCCCTTCGTACGCATTTCCGTCGAGGAAGTCGTGAAAACTCTGATCGAGGCCATCCTGCTCGTCTTCGCGGTGATGTATTTGTTTCTGCAGAACTGGCGCGCCACGCTCATTCCATCCATTGCCGTGCCGGTCGTTTTGCTCGGCACCTTTGGCGTGATGGCGGCGGCGGGCTATTCCATCAATACACTCACGCTCTTCGGTCTCGTGCTGGCTATCGGTCTGCTCGTGGACGACGCCATCGTGGTCGTGGAAAACGTCGAGCGGGTCATGCGCGAGGAAGGTCTCTCGCCCAAGGAGGCGACCCGCAAATCGATGGATCAGATCAGCGGAGCCTTGGTCGGCATCGGCCTGGTGCTCTGCGCGGCTTTCGTGCCGATGGCCTTCTTTACCGGTTCCAGCGGGGTGATCTATCGGCAGTTTTCGCTCACCATTGTGAGCTCGGTAACGCTCTCGGTGCTGGTCGCGCTCATCCTCACCCCGGCGCTCTGCGCGACGATCCTCCTGCCTATTCAGAAAGGTCATCATGCGAGGGAGCGCGGATTCTTTGGCTGGTTCAATCGGGTCTTCGATCGCAACGCCGATCGTTATGCCAGCGCGGTCGGATCATTTCTCCGGCATAGCTGGGGCGCATTGGTCTTCTACGCGGCCATCGCCGTCACCGTCGTCGCTCTGTTCATGCGGGCCACCACCGGCTTCATGCCCGATGAAGACACCGGCGTGCTCTTTGCCATGGCCCAGTTGCCGCCCGGTTCGACCCGCGAACAGTCCGACAAGGTCTTGAAAAAGATGGAGAATTATTTCCTCGAGAACGAGAAGAATTTGATGGATGGCATGTTCGGTGTGCTCGGCTTCAGCTTCAGCGGCAATGGGCAAAACCAGGTGCTCGTCTTCGTGAAGCTCAAAGATTGGAAGGAACGCTCGCGGCCCGATCAGAAGGTCAAGGCGATCCAGATGCGCGCCATGGGCACGTTCATGCAATTCAAGGATGCCTTCGCCTTTGCCTTCGCGCCCCCGGCCGCGCTGGAACTCGGCAACGCCACCGGCTTCGACGTGCGCGTCGTCGACCGCGCCGGACGCGGTCACGAAACCTTGGTGAATGCGCGCAATCAACTGCTCGGCTTGTGCATGCAGAATCCGGCAGTCACGAAAGTGCGACCCAATGGTCTGGACGACACCCCCGAGTACCGCGTCAATATCGACCAGGAAAAAGCTAACTCCCTTGGCATTTCCATCGGCGACATCAACTCCGCGCTCAGCACGGTGTGGGGCTCCACTTATGTCAACGACTTCATCGACAAAGGGCGTGTGAAGAAAGTCTTTATGCAAGGCGATGCCCCTTTCCGGATGTTGCCGGAAGACGTGAATCGCTGGTACGTGCGCAATGCGCAGGGCGGCATGGCGCCATTCTCCGCCTTCGCCTCGGCAGCGTGGGGCACCGGCTCTCCTAAGTTGGAGCGCTTCAACGGCACGCCGTCCATGTCCATCCTGGGCGAGCCCGCGCCGGGCCATAGCTCGGGCGAGGCGATGCAGGCTGTCGAGCAAATGAGCAAGTCATTGCCTCCGGGGATCGGCATCGAGTGGGCGGGTCTTTCTTATGAAGAACGCCTGGCCGGCTCGAAGTCGACCACGCTCTACACCATCGCGCTCCTCATGGTGTTCCTCTGCCTGGCGGCGCTCTATGAAAGCTGGGCCATTCCGTTCTCAGTGCTCATGGATATGCCGCTTGGCGCGCTCGGCGTCGTCGCCGCCACGCAAATGCGTGGTATGCCGAATGACATCTATTTCCAGATCGGCCTCATCACGATCATCGGCCTCTCCGCCAAGAACGCGATCCTGGTGGTCGAGTTCGCCAAGGAATACTTCGACCAGGGCGCCACGCTCATCGACGCCGCGCTCCACGCCGTCCGCCAACGCCTGCGCCCGATTCTCATGACCTCGATCGCCTTCGGCCTCGGCGTGCTCCCGCTCGCCATCAGTAATGGCGCCGGCTCCGGCAGCCAGAACGCGATCGGCACCGGCATCGTCGGCGGCGCCGCGACGACGACTTTGCTCGGGCTCTTCTTCGTGCCGCTCTACTTCGTGACCATCCTGCGACTCTTCCGGGTGAAACCGCTCTACGCGTCGGGAAAGCCGGGATCGAAGAGCGCGGAGCCGCCGCGTATCAAAGACGCTCCGGAGGAGCAATTGGCCCATATTTAGGCTTTAGCGCGCCGCCTCGGCTACGTATGACGTGCGCTCCCTCGCGAGCGGAGGGACGCGTCTGCGGCGTGATACCTGCTTAACGTGCTCCTTCCACCCATGAGAAATTTTTACTTCGAGGCGCGCCGCAATGCGACATTCTACGTGTTGTTGGCGGTCGCGCTAAGTTTGGTGATGCGGCCCGCAGCGGGATGGGCGTTGGATGCGCCATCCGGGCTCGTCTATTCAACTAATCCGGCTTTTTATCGTCTTGACGTGGGGGTTGCCAATAATACGCCGAGCAGCTCCGGGGGGGGCGATCCAATCGTTCACGGTATCTCCGTCGCTGCCTTCGGGGCTGGTCCTGGACTCAATGACTGGGATTGTCAGTGGAACGCCTACAAATCTTGCTGTAGCCACAGCCTACACCGTGACGGCGACAAACGCCGCAGGCTCCTCGAGCGTGGCGCTGAATATCACCGTGAACGTTGCCTACCCGCAACTCCTAGTCGGTCAGATGTACATTCAAAACCCCGTCGGTGAATACGATGCAATTACCGGCGCGGTGACACATCCTTCCTTTCTTCCAAGTGGGTACGATGCTCTCGGGCTTGCGGTCGCGGGCAATAGTCTCTTCGTGGTGGAACAATATGCAAGCAATGTGCTGCAGTTCAATGCGACGACCGGCGCATTAATCAATGGCAGCTTCGTGTCGGGATTGTCTTCGCCGCGAGCTCTCGCGGTTTCGGGGAATACCCTCTATGTCGTCTTCAATGGCGGCAATGGCGGCAACTCGGTGGGCTCGTACGACGCCACAACTGGTGCGGTGATCAATGCAAACCTGATCCCGCAGGTCCTCGGAAGCTCTCTTGCCGTCTGCGGCAATACTCTGTTCATGAATAACAATAGCTTCACGGTGGTTAGCGCCTTCGACGCCACGACTGGAGCCACGCTCAATGCCAAATTCATAAATAGCATAAACACCTTCGCCCTTGCGTCTTCTGACAACACTCTTTTCGTAGCGGATTACGAGAATAACAAGGTGAATGCATACGATGCCGCGACGGGATCCTTGCTCCGGAGCTTTCTCGTGGGAGCAAATCCGCAAAAGCTCGCGATCGCCGGAAACACCCTCTACATCACCCAAGTGAGCAGTGTGGGCGCTTACAACGCCACGACTGGCGCGGCGATCAATGCAAGCCTCATCAGCGGGATCAATGGAAGCTATGTCACTGGTCTTACGGCGCTCCCGCCGGTAGGGGCGCCTGCTGGGTTGACTTATTCGGCAAATCCGGCCGTTTACTCACTCGCGCAGACGATCGTTCCCAACCTTCCGACGAGTAGCGGGGGCGGAATTGCCTCGTATTCCATATCCCCGCCATTGCCGGCCGGGCTCTCGCTGAACCCAGCTCTTGGCGTTATTGCCGGGACGCCAACCGAGGTTTCTCCCGCGACAGACTACACGGTCGTGGCTTCCAATCCCCAGGGGACCACGAATGTCGTTGTAAACGTCACCGTGAATGCCTCCAGCGTCGGCGGCGCGCCGCCGACGACCGTGGCCTACTCGATTAACCCCGCTGTCTATAGCTTAGGCGTCCCGATTAGCGCGAATTCTCCAATCTATAGCGGCGGTGCGCCGACGGCTTACTCGATTTCGCCCGCCTTGCCGCCCGGTCTCAGCTTCAATGCGGCGACCGGGGTCATCACAGGGACGCCAACTAGCGAAACGCCTGCCGGTAGTTACACCGTGAATGCGGCCAACTTGTATGGATGCACCACGGCAACCTTGAGCATAATAGTCGAGGACACACCTCCCTCCGCTGTTGCCTACACGTCCAATCCAGCCGTCTACACCTTGGGCGTCGCCATCCCGATGAACCTTCCAAGCAGCGCCGGCAGCCCGGTGCTTTCTTATACGGTTTCACCCCCATTGCCGTCTGGCCTCGCCTTGAATACGAAGACGGGTGTGATTTCGGGCACGCCGATGATCGCCGCGCCAGCTTCGATATACACGGTCACCGCCAGAAACGGAGGTGGCTTTGCTACAGCCGCGCTATCCATCGCCATTGTCGACGTGCCGCCGTCCGCGCTCGCCTACGCGACGAATCCGGCCATTTACCCGATCGGGGCGCCGGCGGCGAACAATTTCCCCACGAGCATTGGGAGTCCTGTCCTATCCTACTCCGTCGCACCTGCGCTGCCGGCAGGCCTCGTGCTGAACCCGAGTACGGGTGTGATTTCTGGCACTCCCACCACGGTCTCTGCGGCTGCAAACTATACCGTAACCGCGATGAATGACGCTGGTTCCTGCACTCTTGGCCTAAACCTATCAGTATTCCTTCCAGGGCCGCAGCTTCTAGTCGGTCAAGTGGCCACCGGGGTGGACGAATATGATGCCATTACCGGCGCATCGATCCATGCCAATTTCGTCGTGGCCAGCGTACCGCAAGCAATTGCGCTTTCGGGCAATACCCTTTTCGTCGCCACGCAGGGGAACAACTCTCTCGGCGAGTACAACGCCACAACCGGGGCGATTATCGATGCGAACTTCATCAAGGGACGCGCGACGCCCTATGGTCTCGCTCTCTCGGGTAACACTCTATTCGTTGTAGATAATTCCCGCGGCGTTGTAGGTGCGTATAATGCGAGTACCGGCGCGGCCATCAACGCCAGCCTCATCACAGGCCTTCAGTCTCCTAAGGGAATTGTCCTTTCGGGAAATAGCCTTTTCCTCACGATCAATGGCGTCAAAATCGGAGTTTATAATGCAACCACGGGCGCCGCCATCAACGCGAACTTCGTCACCGGGCTCGGAGCAGCTGCAGGACTCGCGCTCTCCGGCAACACCCTCTTTGTCGCGAACGGCTCCTCCACAAATACTGTCGGCGCTTATAATGCGACCACCGGGGCGGCCATCAATGCGAACTTTATCACGGGGTTGAGCAGCCCCGATTTCCTTGCGCTGTTGGGAAACACGCTTTTGGTTGGAAATTATACTGGCAAGGTGGGTGCTTATAACGCAAGCAACGGCGCGGTGATCAACTCCAGCTTTATCGTCGGACGGAGCGGACTCACGGGCCTCGCCATCTTCCCGGACGCAGCGCCTTCCACCCTCGCATATACTGTGAATTCCGCCGTCTATACCACAGGAGTGTCGATTGTTCCGAACACTCCGAGCATTAGCGGCGGCCAAGCGACTGCGTACTCGGTCTCCCCTCAACTCCCGGCGGGACTCACGCTAAACCTTGGCTCCGGCGTTATCACCGGCACGCCCACGGCGACCGCGCCGGCGAGCGCTTACACGGTGACCGCCGCAAACCCCGGAGGGAGTACCACGGCAACCATCCAACTCGCCGTCGTTTCGCCCTTGGATGTTTGGCGTCAGCAATTTTTTGGCACGGCGAGTAACAGTGGCGCCGCTGCCGACAACGCAGACCCCTATCACACCGGCATTCCTAATCTATTGGTTTATGCTTTCTGCGGGCCCGGTCAGAATCCAGCATCGGCCTCCCTGAGTATGCTGCCGCAGATTCAGATTGTCGGCGGCAACCTCGTCTTCACTTTCACCCAGCCGACGGGAGCGACCGGAGTGACCTATGGCGCCGAATGCTCTACTGCCACGGCGGCGGACCATTGGCAGTCGATTGCGGACACGGGGATTGGCAATGTGCATGTTTTCAGTGCGCCGATTTCTGGCAACGCCCAGATGTTCATGCGGTTGACGGTAAGCAATCCGTGACCGCATCGGTCCTCGCGGATATGCCTCACCGCGTCGTCACAGCCACGCAAATGCGTGGCGTGCCAAATGACATCTATTACGAGATCGGGCTCCAGCGAATCTGTAAGGAGTTGCATATGAATTGGAGTTCGATCCGCTAATCTCACCTTTTTGGGTTCAATCGGGTGGAAACCGATGTACAAACTGGCGCCGTGGCTGACGAGCAACTCATGAAATACCTGAACGGATTCCTTGGCGTCCGGCGCAAGATTCTGCGCGATTCTCGTTTTGACCCCAAAGCGTGGCATTGCCTTGCGGGCCTTTGGCCGGATGCGAATATGCCCAAAGCCGTCGTCTTTAAACTTCGGCAGCATCATTGGTCGACGGACCCACCCGAGGCTGTCGTGTCGACCGTCGATATTTTTTTCTCAGTGTGGATTGAGATCGGCGTTCAGGACGCGAAGTTGCTGAAACTGCAGTACAACTTGCACGCCCTGAAGCTTCGCCAGTTGAAGCCGTATCGTTTGGAAAGCAGGAAGTTCGCGGCCGACTTTCGGAAGGAATTTCTATCGCACCAGCACCTTTGGCCAGATGCCCGTATCGATTTTGGACCGCAAACGCTCTTCCAAGGCTCCTTCGTTTGCCGGGAGAGTCAAATCGGAGCTGCGGCTTTCGATTTGGCAGAAGCGTTTCTTCCGCTGGCCGACGTTGTAAATCGGCTTCTCGAGAACTGTCTCCCGGCAGCAGGTCGAACATCTAAACGCATCTGATCCGCTTATTGCAGCGCCCGGCTCAAAAGACGATCGATGCCCGCGGCGATCTCGTCGACGTGGGTTTCCAGGGCGAAGTGGCCGGTATCAAGAAACACAACTTCAGCGTGGGGAATATCTCGGCGGTAGGCCTCCGCGCCCGGCGGGATGAAGAACGGGTCGTTTTTCCCCCAGATGGCAAGAAGCGGCGGCTGATGGTTCCGGAAGTATTCCTGAAAGGCCGGGTAGAGTTTCACGTTATTCGCGTAGTCCAGGAACAGGTCGAGTTGGATTTCGATATTGCCCGGGCGCTCGAGGAGGATGGTGTCGAGCCAGTACGATTCCGGCGCAACGAGATCCGGATTAGGCACGCCGTGAAGATATTGGAAGCGGTTGCCTTCGAGGCCGAGAAAGCTGCGCAGTCCGTCCCGATTGGCTGGCGTGGGATCTTTCCAGTACTTGCGAATCGGGTCCCAGGCGTCTCCCAGGCCCTCTTCGTAAGCATTCCCATTTTGGGAAATGATGGCGGTAATCCGTTCCGGATGCGCCATCGCCAGACGGAAGCCGGTGGGCGCGCCGTAGTCGAAGACGTAGATAGCGTAGCGTGAAAGGCGGAGCGCCTCGACAAAGGCGTTCAGCGAGAGCGCCAGGTTGTCAAAGGTGTACCGGTATTGCCGCTCGGCAGGGACTTCCGAGAAGCCGAAGCTCGGCAGGTCGGGGGCGATCACATGGTACTTTGAGGCCAGGCGCGGGATCAACTGGCGAAACATGTGAGAAGATGTGGGATAGCCGTGGAGGAGCAGAAGCACTGGTCCGTCGGCTGGACCGGCTTCACGGTAGAAAAATCGGATGCCATCGGCCTCGATATGGCGCAGGGCGATGGCGGGAATGGCAGACTGAATGGATGGATCGGTCGCGTTCATAAATGCGAGTAACGTTTTATTTTTTCTATTGGTGGTTACATTTACGGCTGGCGCGTGTCACTTGTCAAATGCCATTTTGCTGGTTATGGTGAGGGGTGCCTCTTCCGCCTTCCGAGACCCATTCCGCCCGGCCCGATTTCCTCTTCCTGGGCGGCCATCCCGCGCTCGATTTTGCCAATACGCTCGCGGTCGACGCAGGCGAGCCGCTGGAGTTTTTGATCGATGGGGGTTCCGTGATCGAATGGCTCGAGCAGGCTGGGCTGGCTTGTGATCCTGGCGCCGGCTATCCGGCAAGCTTGAACCAGGAGTCGCTGGCGCAGGTGCGGGCATTGCGCGTAGCCTGGAAGAGCGAACTCGAGGGTCTGCTCCGTGGCCGCGAGGTTTCGAAGTCGTTCGTCACCCTGCTCAATCGCCATCTCGCCGAGCGGACCATTCTCGAAACGCTGCAGCCCCAAGCAGGAGGCTGGACCCTTCGGCGCATCGCTTCCAGCCGGAGCGGTGAAAAGCTGGTCCTCGCATTGCTAGCCGAACAAATCGCCCGCTTTCTCGCAGAGGCGGATCCGAGCTATCTCCGCCGCTGTGCGAACACGGAGTCCTGCGTGCTCTACTTCTACGACACCACGAAAAATCATCGACGTCAGTGGTGCAGCGCGGCGACCTGTGGCAATCGGCACAAGGTGGCCGCCTTCCGTGAGCGAAAGGCCCGGCGGCGCTGAGCGACGCGAGGATTTCTCTTTCCGGCCTTTGTTACCGAGCGGTAGTTAAGGCGGCGAAATGGCGACGAACCGAAAAGGGCTGACCTCCAGGAATTCTCGCGGCATCATGAGCATGGAGTGAATGCGGCGACCAGCTCGTCGAGGCCGATGGTCACGATGGTCGAAGCCGTGTCGCTGAGCCCATAGGGCAGGATCAGGCGCCCGCGATGGAGCAGCGCGCCGCAAGTATAGACAACATTGGGAACATAGCCTTCGCGCTGGCTGGCGACGGCCTGCAGGAGCGGTTCGCGCAGTTCGGCGAGCACCCGGGACGGATCATGCAAATCGAGCAGGAGAGCGCCAATGCTATATTTGCGCATGGGGCCGACGCCATGCGTGATGACGAGCCAGCCTGCTTCCGTTTCGATAGGGGAGCCGCAGTTGCCGATTTTCACGGCTTCCCAATTTTGGACAGGCCGCCGCAGGAGCTGCGGATCGCTCCAGAAATGCGGGTTATCCGAATACATGAGGTAAAGGTTCTCGTCATCCTGGCGCGAGATCATGGCATAGCGGCCATCGATGCGGCGCGGGAAAAAGGCCATGCCTTTATTTTGCACCGCGCGGCCATTGAGCGTGAGGGCGCGAAAGCTCAGAAAATCTGTGGTTTCGAGCAATTGCGGAAGGATCGCACGGCCATTATAGGCGGTGTAGGTGGCGTAGTAGAGCACGCGGCCGTCGTCCTCGACGAATCGGACGAAGCGCGCGTCTTCCATGCCGTTGCTTTCATTTGACGACACGGGAAAAATTATGCGCTCGGAGACGGCGACCGCGGGGTCGAAGTGGACTTCGTAGTTCGACTCGGCCAGCCAGCGCACGCATTCGGAGGTGCGCTGTACTTCGCGGGATTGCGGTCCCTTCGCGGCGCGGCGCATGGCGGCTTCAAGCTCGCTCAGCGTAAAATGGTTGCCGAGCGAATCCATCACGGTGCTGGACCAGTCATTCTCAAAGCCCATTTCCATCAGCTTATGCAGGAAGACAGATTTGAGATAGGTGGGATTGGGATTCTGCACCGGGGCGGTAACAAAGCGTGACGGCTCTTCGACGGTGACCGAGTGATCGCCATGGATGGAGCCCGTGCGAAATTCAATGGAGGAGATGTGCCCCTCACCGGTGGCGCGCAGGCTGATGATGAAGCGCAGCTCGCCGTCCGCGACGCCGGTTTGATCCGGGTGTGGGACGATCGAGGGATTGAACAGAGCGGCTGATTCGAGGGCGTATTCGCCGGAGAAGAGCGCGCCGATATAGAGTTGACGGGCCTCGGAGAGCGGCCGGCCGCTGAAGACATGGGCTTTGACGCGGTCGAAATGGCGGCGCCAAAAGGCGCGGAGATTTAAGTGCCGGCTGCCGAAGTCCTCGGTGACTGCGACGAGTTGCTCCTCGATCTCGGCTTCGCTGAGGGCTATGGCGCGCCCGATAATGTTGACGACGCGCGCGGTGTCGCCCGGAATGAACGGACGAATGAGCACCCGCGCGCTGTTCGGGCGAAGCATGACGCCTGCGGGATGAATTTCTAGGCTGCGCATGATTTAAGGACGGCGGCGGCGGGGGCCAGGGCGGCGGCGCGGGTGATTTCGGCAAGCGAGAGATAAAAGGCGAGACTCGATTCGGCGCCTTCGTTTTGATTGAGATAATCCTGCCGCAGCGCATCGCGGCATCCGCCCGTGGTCGGGTCGTAGAGCGGTTGGCCCAGGTCGTTTCGCCCCAGAAACCATTCGAAGCAGCGGTGAGCGGCGCTTTTCCAGAACTCGTCGCGGGTGACGCTATAGGCTTCCAGACACGCGGAGACCATGGCGTGCGCTTCCAAAGGCTGTTGGTCGAAGCGGGCGGGCTTGCCTCCTTGGGTCCAGAAGCCGTGGCAGCCGATGGGGGCGAAATGGCCGACCTCTGCGGTCTGGGCCTCGAGCAGCCAGCGCAGCGAAGTAAGTCCGATCTCGAGCATCCCGCTGTTGGAAGTCTGGTGACCGCTCACGATCAGGGCGTGGGAAAGCTTGGCGTTGTCGTAGGTGGCGGTGCGCTCGAACCATTGCCAATCCTTTGAGGAATTTGCCCGGAAGAGACCGACGAGTTGCCCAGCAAGAACGTCGCGCATCTGGCTGACCACACGGTCGCCTGCGAAGGTGCGAAGGTATTCGTGAATGGCGAGGAGCGTAAAAGCCCACGCGCGCGGTGAACTGAAGCGGGCCACTGGGGGCAGGCCGCGTTGGAAAAGGAGCGCGCAGAGATTCCGATGGCCTTCATCACGCGAGCGTCCGAGCGCCGCGCCGACGGCCCAGAGGGCGCGCGCATGGCTGTCTTCTGAGCCGGCGCGTTCGATCCACTCGCGATGGTGGTTCATGAAGTTGCGGAAGCGGCAGGTATTGGCATCGAAAGCATACCAAAGGAAAGCTAGGTATCGGCTGGCTAGTTTCTCGACCTCCGGACGAACCTCGCCGGCCTCGCTGAGCAGTACGGTGAAAATGAAGGCGCGCGCGTTATCGTCCGTGCAGTAGCCCTCGTGATAGTTCGGCACATTGTAGATCGCGTGCTGAAAGATCCCGGTGTGGTCGCTCATGTTGAAGAGGTGATCGAGCTTCAGCGGAGGAATCGAGTAGCTGGCGTTCTCGATCTTGCGTTCGAAGGCGGTCTCCAGCGAAGGCGCGCTGAGACTGGCGCGGGCGCGCTCGAAACTCTCCATGTAGCGCCGGCCGACCACCGGCCAGATCATTTCGCGTCCGGCTTTCCAGGCTCGTTTGCGCATCGCGGTCATGAGCGTGGGATTCGATAAGTAGTGATTCACGCCCTCCGCGATGGCCGGCGCATCGCGAAACGGGACGAGCACTCCGCGCTCCCCGGCGAGCATTTCCTGCGCGTGCCAGTAGGGGGTGGAGATGATCGCTTTCCCAGCGCCGAAGGTGTAGGCCAGCGTGCCCGAGGTGACCTGTGCTTCATTGAGATATGGCGTGATGTAGATATCCGCCGCGCCGATGTATTCCTTGAGTTCCTCCAGAGTCACGAAGCGGTTGTCAAAGATGACGTGATTTTTCACGCCGCGATCTTCGGCGAGCTGCTCGAGCTTCCGCCGGTAGGCTTCACCCTCGCGGGCGATGAGGTGCGGGTGCGTCGCGCCGAGGACGAGATAGACGATGTTTGGATGCCGCGCGAGAATCGCCGGCAAGGCCTCGATGACGTATTCGATGCCTTTGTTTGGCGAGAGCAGGCCGAAGGTGAGCAGGACGGTCTTTCCCTCCACGCCGAAGAGGTCTTTGTAGAAATTCGAATCGATGAACGGCATATCGATCACGCCGTGCGGGATGAGATCGATCTTTTCCGGATCGACGCCGTAAATCGTCTCGAGCATGTCGCGGCCGCGCTCAGCCATGACGATGAAGCGATTCGAAAGCGCATCGAGCTGTTCCATGACCATGCGCTGGTCGGCATTTGGCTCGGCGAGGATGGTGTGCAGAGTCGTCACGACAGGCATGCGGACGCCGCGCAGAAAGGCCAGCAGATGGCTGCCCGCCGGCCCGCCATAGATGCCGAACTCGTGTTGCACCGATACGACTTCGACATTGTTGATGTTCAGAAATTCCGCCGCGCGGCGATAGGAGCCGATGTCCTGCTCATCGAGTTCGAAACGGACCCGGTCCGGGTAGTCGTATCCTTCGGCCTGATCGTTGACCGAGCCAACGATGCATTGCGCCGCCGGGAAGGCCGCGGCGACGGCTTCGCAGATGTCTGCGGTAAAGGTGGCAATGCCGCAGCGGCGTGGGACGTAGTTGCCGAGAAAGGCGACATTCCTGGTGTTTGTGAGATTCTCCATGAGCTCGAAGATCGAAATGATTTCGAGCGCCTCACGATGGCAGCGACATTAGACTCGCCTACATAGTGCGAGAGTCCTGGACGAAATGGTCGTCATTCTAGCAGAAAAGCGGCGCATCGTCAAATAACCGCGCCCGGCGTCGGCGAGGATGATCTCATCGGAACGTTCGAAGGTGATTTGTCCCGTTGGCAAGGCGCAGCCGCCAGAGGTGGAGAGGATTCCGATGAGGCCATCCATCGAGGGATTTCGGTCGCCATTTATCCACACATCGCCGAGGGTAATGGTAGCACCACCACGGCGTCATGCATTTGGAAGTCCGCGAAATCCGCAAGCAATTTCACTGGAAGCGCGCCCTGCAGGGCATTTCTTTAACCATCGAGCCGGGGCAAATCGTCGCGATGGTCGGGCTGAATGGTGCGGGGAAGAGCACCTTGCTGCGCTGTCTGGCCGGCTTGGCCGCGCCGGATCGCGGCGACCTGCTTTATGACGGCAAATCGTTTTCCCGTGAAGATATCGCGACGCGACGGCGCTTTTTCTTTCTGCCCGACGAGCCGCAGTTTTTCCCGGGAGAGCCGCTCGTGCGGAATCTTTCCATCCTGCTTCGGCTTTATGAGGCAGACCGACCGGGGATGGAGGATCGCATCGTCGAACTCTTTCAGGAGCTTGATCTCCTTGGCAGCGCTTTCCGCGATCCGAAGGGGCTTTCGCGAGGTCAACGCTATAAGGGAATGCTGGCCGCGCTCGTTGCTATCGACCCGGAAATCTGGCTTTTGGACGAACCGCTGGCCTCTGGCATGGATCCGCTGGGTCTCGCTGCCTTTCGAAAATACGCGAGGAGCGCCGCGGATCGCGGGAGAACGGTCATTTACTCGACCCAGATTCTCGACACTGCGGAACGGCTTTCGGACCGTCTGCTCATCCTTCATGAAGGCCGGGTGCATGCTTTTGGGCCAGCTGGAGCACTGAGCGAGTTGGCCGGTGGGAATGGCGGCCTTGATGGTTTGTTGGATCAGTTGCGGGACAAAACGGCATGAAATTGTACTCAGTGGAGTGGGCTTGCCTCGATTTGGTGGACCCAAAAACCGAACGGTTTTGGGTTGTTGGCTAGTTATAGTGATTGTTACTGAATGCAAGCGATTTTATTTGGACGCTTGGCGAGGAAAGGTTGTTGGTTCGGGGGGAGCATTTTCAAAATCACGCGGAGAGCGATAGCCGAGGGAGCTATGGAGGCGGATGGGATTGTAAAACGTCTCGATATAGTCGAAGATAGCGAGTTCTGCGTCGGCGCGTTTGGCAAAGGTTCGGCGGGCGGTGCATTCGGTCTTCAAAGTGCTCCAGAAGCTCTCGATGAAGGCATTGTCATAGCAATTGCCCTTGCGACTCATGCTGCGGCTCAAGCCGGCTTTTGCGAGCGATTGGCGGTATTCCAGCGAGGCGTATTGCACCCCGCGGTCAGAATGATGGATGAGTTTTGAAGTCGGTCGGCGATGCCGCAAGGCGTTCGTGAGCGCATTGGCGCAGAGAGTCGTCTCGAGATTGTTGCTGCAGGCCCAGCCGACAATGCGGCGGCTGTGAAGATCGAGCAGCGCGGCCACGTAGAGGAAGCCCTCTTCGGTGGGGATGTAGGTGATATCGGTCACCCAAATTTGGTCGATTTTCGAGACCAAAGGTTTCTCGCGCAGCAGGTTGGCGGCGATGGGGCCGCCGTGGCGGCTGTCGGTGGTGCGCGGTTTGCGTCGGCTGCGACTGCGACCGACGAGCGCCGATTGACGCATGAGCCTGGCGACGCGCCGGCGGCCGATCTGACGTCCTTGTTTGCGCAACTGCTGACGCACGCGCGGGCTGCCATAGGTGCGGCGGCTGCGTGCGTGAATCAGGGCGATCTCGCCGCGAAGCGACTGGTCGGTTTGAGCATGGGTGCTCGGCAAGCGTCGCTTCCAGGCGTGATATCCACTGGGAGAAAGCTCGAGGGCTTCGCACAGGAGTTCGAGTGGAAAGGATTCGATCAGCGTCGCGAGAAAGGCGAAGGATGCGCCGGGGCTTCGGCAAATATGCCCAGGCTTTTTTTTAAAATCTCCTCACGCATTTGCGAACGATTAAGGGCCTCGCGCAGCCGCTCGATCTCGACTTCCAACCCCTCCACGGTTTTGGGCAGCGGAGCGTGAATGTCGACCTGGCGGCGGAACTTTCGTTGCCACTCGTAAATTGAGTAGGGGCTCACGCCCAGTTCTTTGGCCACTTCGCTGACCCGACGCCCGTTCTGCACCAGAGCAACAGCGTGGCGCCGGAACGTCTCGTCAAATTGCTGCCGCTTCTTCGGCGGTTTGGACGTGGAATTCTGAACGGCTTCTTGCGGAGGATTTTTCAATCTCATGATCATAGACCCGTTCCTCTCTTTTGGGTCCACTTTTCTGGAACAAGCTCA
>FTCV01002469.1_pt1 | contig 26278 bp, 24 predicted proteins | sample 1639691 | NCBI WGS metagenome assembly FTCV01 (sample SAMEA3914864, study PRJEB12502) | metagenome | biome: forest; material: soil | place: USA | collected 2012-03-12 | depth 0.3 m
CTTGAAGCGACTCTGTCCAAGCTCTAGAAACATCAGCAGTCCAATATGCGAAATTTGGGAGGACTCCCCGTCCCGAAGCATTCCCCGAAATTCCATAACAATCAGTGCGGGACCCAGTTCTCAGAATCAGGACCAGACAACCATTCCGGAAATCGAACCAAGACATGAGGATCGTCGCACTTCAAATCAGCCAGACCCAACTGAACGGGAAGACTGTTCCGGCATTCACATTTTAAGTGAGAATCGCGAACGCTGCACCGTTCCTCCAAGCCATCAATGAACGTCCATCCGGTTTGGACGGATGCGGACAGCCGTCCCCACCTATGTTGCTCGAAATTAATCATCCAGAATTACCACGGAACGTCGATTCATGCGGTCAAACGCCTAAATTCCAAAAAACCATAGAGCGGGCAAATGCCTCACTTTCGAAGAATAGAAACTCCGCGTTCTCGAAAATCTACGCCAGGTCTTCTTCCATTCTCCCTTCCAATCGACCGATCAATCCAGGGCCGTGCAAATTCATCTATCCAGCGCAAATTCGGCAGATCGAACAATACATCGCCGCCACATAACATAACCGCTGATCGTTTCTTACGGAACGGCTTCCAAGGAGCATAAAAACAACCACGTATTTACATCGTACTTACCGCCCCGTTCCTGCAGAGATTTCCCACGAAACGCGACCATCCTGACGAAAAACTGGCGCGAAACCCCATCCAAATGCCGAATTTGTGACCAAAAAATGTTGGTAGTTGCACACTTCACGACACTCTATTACATGTCACGGCTTTGATGCCGCCGATTATGGACACTGTCGTTAAACCCCACGATTTCGCTACCGCCTCCGTCAATCAGGCTCTGAAACCGGAAGACAAGATCCGATTCCTCCGGGAGATGCTGCGCATCCGCCGGTTCGAACAGGCGGCGCACAAGAATTATTCCGCAGGGAAAATGGGCGGTTTCCTCCATCTCTACATTGGACAGGAAAGCGTCGCGGTCGGCACCTGCTCGCTGATGGGGCCAAACGACCATGTCATTACCGCGTATCGCGACCACGGCCACGCGCTGGCAGTCGGCATGAGCATGAATGAGTGCATGGCGGAGCTCTTCGGCAAAGCGACTGGCTGCTCGAAAGGCAAAGGCGGTTCCATGCATTTCTTCGCGCCGGACAAGAATTACTGGGGCGGCCACGGCATCGTCGCCGGCCAGACCCCGCTCGGTCTCGGTCTCGCTTACGCGCTCAAGTACAAAGGTCTCACCGGCGCGGTCATGTGCTTCATGGGTGACGGCGCGGTCAATCAGGGCTGCTTCTACGAAAGCCTGAACCTCGCTTCGCTCTGGGATCTTCCCGTCATTTACATCATCGAGAACAACCAATACTCGATGGGCACCAGCCTGGAGCGTTCCAGCGCCTTCCGGACCTGCCTCGCCGAGCGCGCTGAAGGATTCGCGATCGATTGGGGCCAGATCAACGGTGAAGACCTCTACGAGGTTCGCGCGCAGACCCAGGTCGCCATCGAGCGGGCGCATCGCCAGTCCCGGCCGACCGTCCTCGAGATCGACACTTATCGCCATTACGGCCACTCGGTTGCCGATGCGAATGCGAAGGTCTACCGCAGCCCCGAAGAAATCGAGCGCTACAAACAGAACCACGATCCGCTTCGACTTTGGAAAGCACAGCTCATCGCCGAAGGAATCTTCACGGAAGAGAAATACGAGGAGCTCGACGCCGAGGTCGGGAAGGAAGTGGAAGATAGCGTGCAGTTCGCGGAAGACAGTCCGCTGCCCGCTGAAAGCGCAATCACGGAGGATGTTTATTTCGAGGTGGACCGCCAGACGCAGGCAGGGCGGACGGGGCGTCATTTCTTCAACGACTAGCGATCGCCCGATTCGATCGCGAGCCGGGTACCGCGCCAGGAGCCGGAAGCCAGCCGATTTTTCGACTTAGCAATTTACTTTCAGCCTAGTTACTAACATGCCCGAAATCACTTACCGCGAAGCTCTGCGTCACGCCTTCGATGAGGAAATCGCGCGCGATCCGAATGTCGTCCTGATCGGCGAAGAGGTCGCGGAATACAATGGCGCTTACAAAGTCACCGAAGGGCTGTGGAAGAAGTGGGGAGACAAGCGCGTGGTCGATACCCCGATCAGCGAAGCGGCATTCATCGGCATGGGCGTCGGCGCCTCGATGCTTGGGCTGCGTCCGGTGATCGAACTCATGTTCTGGAGCTTCGCCACGGTCGCTTACGATCAGATCATCAACAACGCCGGCTGCGTCCGTTACATGAGCGGCGGCCTGATCAACTGCCCAATCGTCATCCGCGGCCCCGCAAACGGCGGCACGAATGTCGGCGCAACCCACAGCCACACTCCGGAAAACTGGCTCGCCAATATTCCCGGTCTGAAGGTGGTCGCCCCGGCGACCGCTTACGACGCCAAGGGCCTGATGAAGACGGCCATCCGTGACAATGACCCCGTCATGTTCATGGAAAATACGCTCCTGTACGGCGAGAAGTGGGAAGTGCCGGAAGAAGAATATCTCATTCCGATGGGCGTTGCCGACGTGAAGAAAGAGGGCAAGCACATCTCTCTGATTGCGCACGGCCGTGCAGTGCTGACCGCGCTGAAGGCCGCTGAATTGCTCGCCGCCGAGCATGACATCGATGCCGAAGTGCTCGACCTGCGCTCGATCCGCCCGCTCGATGAGGAAGCGATCTACCGCACGGTTCGCAAGACCCACCGCGCTGTTCTCGTCGAAGAGAACAAGCCGTTCTGCGGTGTCGACGCCCAGGTTGCGAGCATGATTCAGGAGCATTGCTTCGATGATCTCGACGCGCCCGTCCTGCGCGTGAGCACGATCGACGCTCCGGCAATCTACAGCCCGAAACTCGAAGTCCGCCAGCTCCCCCGGCCGACCGACGTGGTCGCCAAGGCGCTGAGCATCTGCTGATCGGACCTCCGTGTCCCCGGCACCGGCTTCGTCCGGTGTCCGTATCGTATCGCCCCGGTTCCAGCAATTCGCGGAACCGGTCAGAGCCCCGGCAATTTCCCCCGGGAGCCAATCCATGACTTGCGGCTTGAGCCCGTTGCAGCTCTTCTTTAGCTTTTCACCTTTGCCCGTAGCCCATTAAACAGGCTGCCCTGCGAATCATTCCCTGACGACTTCATACCGATGGCCACCTATATTGAAATGCCGAAACTCGCCGACACCATGACCGAGGGAACCCTCGTCAAGTGGCGCAAGAACGAGGGTGACAAAATCGAGGTAGGTGACGTCGTCGCAGAAGTGGAAACCGACAAGGCCACGATGGAGATGGAGTCCTTCGAAACCGGCATCATTTTCCAGCATCTGGTCAAGGAAGGCCAGAAAGTGCCGATCGGCGTAAAGATCGCGCTTGTGCTCGGCAAGGGCGAAAAGCCGCCGGCTCCTGGTGAAGTGCCTGCCGCAGCAGCCGCTCCAGCAGCCGCAACGGCCAGCGCTTCCCCCGCAGCAGCCGCGCCGCAGAAGGCCAGCTCGGCTACTGCAACACCGGCTTCCCATGCCGCTGAGGCTCCCGTTTCGGCCACCGGCGCCCGTGTGAAGAGCTCGCCCCTGGCTCGCAAGATCGCGGCCGAAAAGGGAATCGCAATCACTTCGCTGCGTGGCACAGGCCCCGGCGGACGCGTCGTTGCACGCGACGTGGAAAGCGGTCAGCCCGCTGCCAAGGCCGCAGCTCCGAAAGCACAGGCCGCAGCTCCGGCCGCTGTCCCTGCCACGCCGGCCGGCGCTGGCGACAAGCAGATTGCTCTTTCCGGCATGCGCCGCGTAATTGCCGATCGTCTCCTCGCGAGCAAGACGCAGATCCCGCATTTCTATCTCAATATCGAAGTCGACGCCGCTCCGCTGATGAAGCTGCGCGCCGAGCTGAACGTTGCCGCCGAAGCGGCCGGCGGTCCGAAGCTCACCGTCAACGATTTCGTCCTCAAGGCCGTCATCGCCGCAGCGGTGAAAGTGCCTGCGGTCAACGCCAGCTTTGCCGGAGACTCGATCATCCAGTACGGATCGATCAATCTTTCGGTGGCTGTGGCCGTGGAAGAAGGGCTTGTCACGCCGGTACTGCGCGATGCGCAGAAAAAGTCGATCCGCGAAATCAGCGAGGCGGTCAAAGACCTCGCCACCCGCGCCCGGAACAAGAAGCTCAAGCCTGACGAATATGCCGGCGGCACGATCACCGTCTCGAATCTCGGTGCCTACGGAATCGAGAGCTTCAGCGCGATCATCAATCCGCCGCAGGCCATGATCCTGAGCGTCGGCGCGATCGTGAAGAAGCCGGTCGTCGGCCCCAATGATCAGATCGTCGCCGGACAGCGCATGGCGATCGGCCTCAGCGCAGACCATCGCGTCGTCGATGGCGCGGTTGGCGCCCAGTATCTCGCGGAACTCCGCAAGCTCGTCGAGAATCCGACGCTGATGCTGTTGTAAGCCGGCACTCCACCGGCTGCAGCGGCGCAGCGCGCCAAACTAGCATTCGACGCCGTTTCGAAACGGATCGGATTCTCGCGCCCTCGTGAGAAAGAAGGGCGTGGATTTTCGCTACTATCTAGGCACTGCTGGCTTGGAAATCGCGCATCTCCAGAAGCTCGCAGCGAAGCTCGATCTCGTGCAGGAAGTGATTTTCGGCGAAAAGAAGACCGAAGTTCACGGTCAACAAGGTCTTCCAGTTCCCGGTAGCGCACCAAGCCTAAAAGAGACGCGGAGTAATACGTTGCTACCGGAACGAAATTACCGCCGGAAGACCCATATGGGTAACTCCATCATGGAAGGTGACGCCGAATAGTCCGTCTCCAAGCGGGATGAGCGCCACTTCCGCGGATAGTGTGCCCGCCGAATCCCACTCGATTCCTAGCTCCATAAAGTTACACGATTCCGCGCCGGAGGGTCGGCGGTCAAAGTTTGAGATGTGGACTGCCTCGATAGTCCGCCGCTGGCCATTATAGAGGCTTTTGTACTTACTCTCGAATTCCGAGCGAAATTGCTTCGTAAGCTGAGCCTCCACGGCTGATAACGATTGCATCCTCGGATGCCTTTCACATCCAGAAGAAATGAAGGCGATTACCGCGATCAGGCTGATGCAAAGCGAAGTTTTGACGGTGGAATTCATCGTTTGGCTATTAGTCATTCCATTACTTCCAAATTTTCAGCCACCTATCAAACCGCAGCCTGCCACATCGCCTGCACCATCTGTGCGAGATACTTTTCAGCAGTAAAGCATTCAATGAAACGCTCGCGCAGGCCGCTTGATTCGTAAGTGATCATCTCGCGGAGTTTATCGGCCAGCTCAGTAGGTCGGCGCGGTGTGACGAAGCCGTCATAGTCAGCTGGCAGGATCTCCGGAATCGCCCGCCAGCGCGTCGTAACAATTGTCAGGCCATAGGCCATAGCCTCGATCAGATTCACCGGCTGCCCCTCGGCCGCATAGTAAGTCGGGAAGCACAGACAGTCGCTTTCGGCTAGTAACCTTGCTTTCTCTTCGCCGGAGACAAACCCTGCATAGTGCATTGAGGTTGCTACCTCGGGGATTTCGTACTGCCGTTTGAATAGCTCCTCTTCCTTGGAATTCAGGAACTTCCCGGCGACCGTCAGCGAAAGCAGGATTGGTGAATGGATCGAACGCAGGTAACTATTCGCAAGAATCACGGCGTCGAGCGTGTCGAAGAGGCCTTTGTCAGCGGTGCAATGCGCCAGATAGAGAATGCGAAACCGCTGAGGCTCGCTTCCGGCCAGTTCCTGTTGTGCGGCATCCAGCTCCGTACCTGCCAGCAATGCCCTGCGAGCTGCCAATCGCGCCCGTCGGCGTGGCTGCACCTTTTCTTCGAATTCCGGGCACGGATCGGGAATGCCATTCTGCACGATCTTGACCTTTTCCGAGCGGAACCAGAGCGCGTCGCGCATGCTCGGAACGCCAAGCACCACGCCCATCGAGGGACGCCCCAGCAGGCGATGCGTCAGCCAACGCTCGAACCAAAATCCTTCCGTCCGTAACCAGTCGCCGAGCCCCACGGCATGCCAGTGGTGGATCATCACGCGAAAGAACGGCCGGCACAGGAGCATGACCAGCCAGTCACGATAAAGCGCGCCGCGCTTTCCCGGGGCCGGGACATAGTAGAAAGCGCGGGTGCCGTAGCGGAAGCGGCACCAAAGCGCTTCCAGGCAGTATTTGAAGATGAGCAGCCCTTTCCCCATTCGGAGGGCACCGATGTCTTCGATATCCTCGGAGAAGCGGGAATTGACGTGATAGCACTCGATGGCAGTCGGGGCCTGTGCCTCAGGCAGTCGCCGGCAGTCACCGCCAAGTCCGTCCACCATGAGCTTGACCATATAGCTCTGCCCATGGTGCGGCGGCGGGGTGTGGGCGAACACGAGGACCTTCATCTCGGCGCGAGATCAGCATGAAAATCCTGCGCAGTGCACGGAAAATCCATTGGCCCTTGCTTGATTCAAGATGCCACCGACGGTTGCCCGGCGGACTCCGTGGGCGCTTTTAGCATTCGCGCAGGGAGCACGCCCTCTTTGAGCAGCCAGAGAAGGTGTTCATGGATTTCAGGCCACACCGTTTCGGGAAAGAGCTTCGTCATGCAGTGGGGCTCGGAAAATTTGCAGTAATCGAAGCACGGCCGCCATGGGCAGATGTCGCGGATCAGGATCTTCTGGATATCGCCCCATGGGCGGAACCATTCGGGATCCGTCGGGCCAAAGATAGGTAGGGCCGGCCGGCCACAGCTTGCCGCGATGTGTCCAGGGCCGCTGTCATTGCAAAGCAGCAGATCCACGCGGCCGAGGACATCGACGAGTTCGTGGAGCGCCAGCGGTGGCAGTTCAGAATCGCAGAGATCGGCCAGCGCCTTTCCATAGCCATCCGGATCCGGAATGAGCAGGAGGTGAAAATCGAAGTGCTTTCGCAGTTTCCCGATGATCCGGGCGAAGTATTCCTCGGGCCACCGCCGGACGTGGATCCGCGCGCCAGGATGCAGACAGATAATCGGCTTGTCGATATGGCCCACGAGCGCGTCGATATGCGCAGTCCGGTACCGGGTATGATCGAGGTACGGATCCGCCTGCTCCATTGTGGAAAGCCCAAGAGCCCGGCCAATAACCCGCCAGTCTTCGACCTTATGCTGGCGCGGCTTGGAATGGATCAGGCAATCCGTCAGGAAAAGCCTGCTGGCACGCACCGGGAAGCCATACCGGCGTTTCGCGCCGATCAGCCACATGAAGAGATGATCCCGTGAATCGTTTCGAACCGACACCGCCGCGTCGAATTGCTCGCGACGCAGCCGTCCGATCAGGCCGGTCAATTCACTCCAGTCCCAATTCAGAAGCCGATACTTGCCGTAGAAGGCCGACCATGGGGCGTCGTACACCTCGAAGCAGAGATCGGGATACGTCGGCTCGAGCAGCGGTCGCGCATGCTTCTTCCCAACGAGGGTGACGTCCCACGACTTCACCGCCTCGCGCAGGAGCGCCGTGGCAAACGTAAGATCTCCCAGCCCCCAGAAGTCTATGACGAGGAGTTTGCGCCGTCGTTGCGGTTCGGAATAGGACATCGCTCAGATTGGGGACGGCCAGTCTAGAGAGCGGGACTGATCCCACAAGCGCCATGTCGCTCCAGGTCGTTTGTGAACAAATGCACTTCCCACTCATGGCCGGCGGGAGTGGACGAAGCGGAATTGCACGGACCAAGCGCCAAACGACCCCTCGCAGATTCATTAGGAAACAGGCTTTGGCAGCTGGAGTTGTTCACACGGTGAAGGTGGAGAATTAAAGAAAGCTCAATTCCTCTTCTCCGCCTTCATGTTGTGAATAACTTGGCGAAAAGTCGTTCCACGCCCTTCTGATCGAGGTTCCACGTCGATTGAACTCTGGGAATAATTTCTGCCCTTCTTCTGAGCGCTCTCCAACAAAACTGGGTTGCTCACGGTTATTGGTCACAATCCACAGTTATTGGCAGGTTCTTCGAAAGCTTTTCAGCATTCGAGAGGACGATCGAGTGGGCAGGATCCCTGAAAAGGAGCGATGAAAGGGGACTCCAATGGCGTGGAAGGGCGAGAAAATCCGGCGCTTCTTACGACGTAATGCGTTCGGCATGAATTAGTTGCGATAAATACTCCGTTTCAGAAATCGAAACAGGAATGGGGGAAACGACCACGCGACGGGAAACTGAACGGTTTCGCACAGGGGCGGCGTTCGCGAGCAGCCGAGCGGCTACCCGAATGGATCGCAATAGCGATCAACGGAATCTGGATTGGCAAATCCGGAGATCGGGTTGTGTCCCTGGCTGACCGGCCATCAGCGGCTGGGTTGTTCACACAGTGAAGGAGAAGAAGTTAAAAAAACTCAATTCCTCTTCTCCGTATTCAGGATGTGAATAACTTGGCAAAAACCCGTTCCACGTCCATTTGATCGAGGTTCCACGTCGATTGAACTCTGGGAATAATTTCTGCCTTTCCTCTGAGTGCTCTCCAACAAGACCGGGTTGCTGGCAGTTATTGGTCGCAGTCCACAGTTATTGGCAGGTTTTTCAAAGAGTTTCCGCCAGACGGAGGGCTCGAAAAGGGACGTAAAGGACGTAAGCGTCCCAGGGGACCAGAGAGATTGAGTTCATGGACCGGCCGGTTTCCATTCGTCCCTGCATTCCTTTGAGTCCGTTTGGTCCCTTCCTCTTGAAAACCCCCTCCACCTGCCCTCGTGACTTGTTCACACCGTTAGGATGGAAGACCTTAAAAAGCTCTCAATTCCTACTTCTTCTTATTCGTGTGAACAAACCGTCACATTGCCGTTCCACGCCCTATTGATCAGGGTTCCACGTCGATCCATTCCTGGGAATAACCACGGCACCCAATCTGGATCCGTCACAATAAAAGCCGGAAGCCGGCTCTTATTCTTCAAACTGCACAGTTATTGGCAGTTTATTCGACCGCGATTCTCTCGCCCGGGAGCGCCTCTGCGTCCTCTGTGTCCACGGGTTCCTCTTCGAGACGTTTCCAGAGTTCCTGGGTAAGGGCATTGCGGGCGGCGGCCACTTCCGCTTCCTTCTTGCTGCGGCCTTCGCCCTCGCCGAGTTCGCGTCCACGCCAGACGATCCGCGCGACGAAACGCTTCTCGTGCTCCGGCCCGGATTGATCGATGATCGGATAGGTCGGGCTTTCCGGAGAGATCGCCTGGAGAATTTCCTGTAGACGGCCCTTGGGATTCGCTTCGGAGGCGTCCAAGTGGAGAGCTTCCAGATGCTCGCGCGCCTCGGTGAGAACGATCCGGCGGACTGTCACGTAATCGCTGTCCAGATACATCGCGCCGATCAGGGCCTCATATGCATCGGCAAGCGCTGAGGAACGTTCGCGGCCGCCGCTGGCTTCCTCGCCGCGGCCCATCATGAGATACTTCCCGAGCTGGATGTTCTGGGCGTGGACCTTCAGGCCTTCGCGAGAGACCAGCTTGGCCCGCAGTTTCGTGAGCTGGCCCTCGGTCGCGTCCGAGTAACGATCGAAAAGGTATTCCGTGAAGATGAGCTGGAGCACGGCGTCGCCGAGAAACTCGAGCCGCTGGTTGTCAAAATGATGCCGCTGCGTTTCGTGCCCGAGGCTGGGGTGCGTAAGCGCTTCCGCGAGAAGGAGCGGATTTCTGAACTTGTAGCGAAGGCGCTGTTCGAGTGGATTCATTTGGACGGCGCTTGTGTAGCACTTTTCGTAGCAGCGTGCGTCCCAAATATTATCCGGTGGCGATCCGATGCAAGTGACAGCCGTTCGGAAGCTTGTGCGGCAAGCCGAACTGGCGGGCGCAAAATTGTGGAACCCGTCGCGCGCGATGGCAACGGTACGTAAAACAGATGAATCGTGGGGGGAGTCACGGTTACGAGGGCTTAACGTCGAATTCGGCGAATTTATTAGAAAAATCCCAGAGTATGACGCGGCGGGACGTTGGTTGGGGCCGGAAAAAATCACCCTTGCGTTTGGCCCCCCCTCCCTTAATGGTCCCCTTTTCGTAACATGGACCACCTCGAGCCAGCCTGGTTTTGCATTCGCTCGAAGCCGCGCCGTCAAAATGTCGCCGCCGCGCATCTGCGGTCTTTTGACATTGAGGTGTTCAATCCCCAGATCCGCATCCGGCGCGCCGCACGGTCCGGGCCGATCTGGCGGACGGAGCCCCTTTTCCCAAACTATCTCTTCGCGAAATTCGAGTTCGCGACCCGTTACCGGCGCGTCCGGTACGCTCTCGGCGTCCACGACATCCTGAATTTCGGCGGCCAATGGGCTCGGGTTCCCGAGACGGATGTTCACGCGCTCCGCTCCGAGTGGCGAGAGAATGATTCGCTAGAGCTGGATGCAGAGATTCAGCCCGGCGACACCGTCCACCTGACCGGGACACTTTTTCATGGAATGGAAGCCAGAGTGCTCTGCTTGCTTCCGGCGCGGCAACGGATAAAGGTGCTGCTCGATTTTCTCGGCGGGCTGAAAGAAACCGAGGTGGACACCGCTTCCGTGGTGCCTTCGCTTCGTCATCCGCTCGCGGCGTGAAATAACGACCGCGGTAGAAGTTCCTGAAAATGAACGCCTTCCGCGTTAAGTCAATGACCTGTGCCTGCAGGCAAACCGGATCGAATGATGGTCTTGCTGGAAAATTTCCGGCAGATGGCCAAGGGCGGCAGCTTGCCTGAATTTCTCCGCTTATCGGTCGCTGCGAAGCCGCGACGGCCGGGAAAGGCGCATCTCCAAACGAATGTCTGAACTCACTTCCGTAGCACCCGAGCCAAAATGGGTGAAAGCCATCCTCCCGAGGCGCGGGCTCTTTTCGATTCCGTGGCGGGAACTCTGGGCTTATCGCGATCTCATCTGGCTGATGGGCATGCGCGACATTTCCGCGACCTACAAGCAGACGGTGCTCGGTCCGTTTTGGTTTGTCCTCCAGCCGATCCTGACGACGGCGACCTTCTCCTTCCTTTTCGGCCGGATGGCCGGGTTCGGTTCGGACCACATTCCGCATTTCGTCTTCTACATGACGGGCCTGGTGGTCTGGAACTACTTCGCCGATTGCGTGAACAAGACGTCGCAGACGTTCACCCGCAACGCCCAGCTCTTCGGGAAGGTTTATTTCCCGCGCATGGCGGCGCCGCTGGCGAATATGCTCAGCGGGCTCGTTTCCTTTGTCGTCCAGTTTGGGCTGCTGGCCTTGGCGATCGGCTTCTACCTGTTCAAGGATGCGCATCCTCACCTCGTGCCCGGGCTGCCTCCGCCGGCGCCTTCGCACATTGAGCCGACCTGGCATGTCGTCCTGCTGCCGCTGCTGCTGGCGCAGGCAGCCATGCTCGCGATCGGGATCGGCTTCATCGTTTCCGCCCTCACGACACGCTACAAGGACTTGTCGATGGGCGTCGGCTTCGGAGTACAGCTCTGGATGTACGGCAGCTCGATCATCTATCCCCTTTCACTCATCGATCCCTCCAAACGCTGGATCTTCTACTGCAATCCAATGGTCCCGATCATCGAAGGCTTCCGGTTTGCGCTCCTCGGACACGGCATCGTGGAGAAGTGGCAAATCGGCCTCAGCTTTGGAATCAGCGCCACGTTTTTTACAGCGGGAATCATGATGTTCAACCGGGTCGAACAGACCGTCATGGACACCGTTTGATGCCGTCCATTTACCATTTTTCGAGAATGCCCAGCTTCCGCCTTTCAAACCCGTATCTCCTGTTGCCATGAGCGTGATGATTCGGGTTGAAAATCTGTCGAAGGAATACCGCCTCGGTGTTCTGGACCGGCGCGCCTTTTTCAAGGATCTGCGCGCAAAGCTGACCGGCCACGGACACGACCCCAAGCCGGAATCCTTCTGGGCTCTGCGCGACGTCTCCTTCGACATCAAGGACGGAGATGTGGTCGGAATCCTCGGCCGTAATGGCGCCGGAAAATCGACTCTGCTCAAGATCCTCTCGCAGATCACGTCGCCGACCAGCGGTCGGGTTCTGCTTGCCGGTCGGGTCGCCTCGCTCCTGGAAGTCGGCACCGGCTTCCACCTCGAGTTGACCGGCCGGGACAACGTCTATCTCAACGGTGCGATCCTTGGCATGAGCCGCCGCGAAGTCGCGCGGAAGTTCGATGAAATCGTGGCCTTCTCGGGCGTGGAGGAGTTCATCGATACCCCGGTGAAGCGTTACTCGAGCGGAATGCGCGTGCGCCTCGCCTTCGCCGTCGCTGCGCACCTCGAGCCGGAGATCCTGATCATCGACGAAGTGCTCGCCGTCGGCGATGCGGCCTTCCAGCAGAAGTGCCTCGGGAAAATCGGAGAAACCGCGAAGGCGGGAAGGACGGTCTTGTTCGTCAGTCACCAGGCAGCAGCCGTCGAGAGTCTGTGCACGCGAGGGATTGTCCTCGAGCGTGGACAGGTGAAATTCGATGGAACCCAGATGGACGCACTCACGTACTACTCTGGAAGTTACGCACAGGCGGGAACATGCCTGAAGGATCGCACCGATCGCACCGGCAATGGAGACGTCCAGATCAAGCGCATTGAGCTTCGCAGCCTGGACGGCGAGGTGCTTGGTACCGCGCGCGCCGGACAGGATATCGAAGTCTGGATGTATTTCTCAAATCCCGGCCTGCAGCCGTATTCACGCCTGAATGTGCGGATCAAGGTAACGACCGCGTTGGGCCTGCCCGTCTTCACCCAGTCGAACCGGATGGTTGGAACCAGCTACGGCGAACTGCCCGGCGACGGAGCGTTCGTTTGCCGGATCCCGCGCCTGCCTCTCGCTGAATCAGCTTACCGCATCGATTATTTCGTCACTTCGGACCATGTGCATGGCGAGATGCTCGACTCGTTGACCGCGGCCATGGAATTCCACGTGGAAGGGGGCGACTTTTTTGGCACTGGCCGAATGCCGCAGACCACGGCCGGGCACAGCCTGGTCGATGCCCAGTGGCGCCTCGAATGCCCTTCGGCGGTCGACAAGGATCTATCGATGGCCGGTTCCCACGCAGGACTTTAGCTAGCGCCTTGTCGAAGCGCTTGCCCACGGAATGTGAGCCAGGCGCAACAAAAGACTGCGAGCCGGGCGCTCGACTCCCCGCCACACGAGCCAGGCGCTCGCGATCAACACCATCCAAAATCCAGCAAAGAGCCAGCCTTCGCTCCATCCGCTGTGAACCAAGTGAGACAACCATTTGCTCGAACGCTCGAGAAAGATCGTGTGGAGCAGATAGACCGAAAAACTGATCTCGCCGAGCAGAACGAGGCCGCGTGTGCCGAAGAACCGGGACAGGCAGCCGCGTTGGCAGGCAAACACAGCGATCAGCATCGCGAAGGCGGGAGCAGCACCGGCAAAGCGCAGATAGGCGGCGGCGTTTTCTCCGAAAATATGGCTCAGTGCCGTCCGGGAGGAGAGTCCCACGATGCCGGCAATGCAAATCGCCACGACGCCAATTTCGAGAGCAGTGCCGGCCCACAACGAGCCTTTCCACGTTTTGAGTCGGCTCTTCCATATTTGAGCGGCGGTCATTCCGAGAATGAACTCCGCGATGCGCGCCAGCGGGCTGATGTAGAGCAGCCCTGCGCGATCGATCTGGAAGGGAGCCGCATTCGCCGCCTTGGCCACTCCGAATCGCGCGCAGATGAAAAGCAGCGCCGAAACGGTCGCGAACGACAGCAGCATCTTCCACCACCAGCTTTTGGCAAACCGGCTGATGAGAAACGGGAAGGCGAGGTAAAAGAAGAACTCCGTCGAGATGCTCCAGCTCACGGAATTGAACGAGAAGTAATATCCGGCCATCGGCACAATCGCATGAAGCATCGTGGCGTTGGCGAATCCCACCGCAGTGGTTTCCCGCATTCCATGGCCGAGGTGGAGAAGAACGACGACCAAGAATGTAAAGAGGTGCGCCGGCCAAACCCGGGCGATGCGAGCGCTGAAAAACCGTCGCACTGCGCCCGGTTCATCGAGGCTGGAATACACGTGCGCCAGAATGAAGCCACTCAGGACGAAAAAGAACGAGACGCCTGTATTCAGTGGCAAATCGCCAACCGGGGCATTCAGAAAACCAAAAACCGAGCGCGCATGATGAACCACAATCATCGCCGCGGCCGCGAAGCGCAGCCCGGTGAGAGCATGGAGCTTTTCCACGCCCGCGTGCGTCGGTTGATGGTCACGCGCAGGCGGCAGAGGCGTCTGAAGCTGGGGTGTGGCGATCCCCGGATCGGCGAGCGTGGACATGGATGGATGCGTGATGTTTCGGCCGTTCCGTCGCCGACATCGGGCGTGACGTCGAGAACTTTTCGAAGCCACGGATTCCAATTGAAGGAGGCGACCCTTCGTATTCGACTTAGTCCCGGCACCTTCGGCCTGCTCACGAGGTCGCAATTTTCACTTTCACCGGCGTGAAACTCAAAGATTTCTTCAACCCAAACGAGGTGTATCGCGACGCGGAATTTTCCGTGACGCTTCATCCACGTGCGACTTGTCCCGGCGCCATCTGCTACGCCATGAGCGAGGCGCTCATCTTGAAGGTCAATCGCAACCCGTACCTGACGGCAGTCATTACCCGGCCGGAGTTTGTCTCGCTGCTAGCGGACGCGAAAGGAGTGGCTGTCGTGGAGAATCCACAACAGAGCTATTACGAGTTGCACAACCACTTGTTCCGTTCCGGCTCCATGCGCGTGCACCGGGAACATTCGATCAGCCCGTCGGCCCAGATCGCGCCGACTGCGTCGATCGGAAACCACGTCGTGATCGAGGATGGCGTCACCATTGGGCCTGGAGCGATCATCGGTGACTTTACCATCCTCGGCGAAGGCACTGCTGTGGAAGCCTACGCGGTGATCGGAGCGCGAGGCATGCAGAATACGAAGGTCAACGACCGCCGATTCAAGGTTGAGTGGGCTGGCGGCGTGAAGATTGGCAAAAACTGTGAAGTGCTGACGGCGGCAATCGTACAGCGGCCATATCACTGTGAGTACACGGAGATCGGTGACGATTCGCAGATCAGTGTAAAAGTGAATATCGGCCACGGCGTCCGTGTCGGCGCCCGGACAATGATCGGCGGCAACGCGCAGGTGGCAGGAAACGCAACGATCGGCAGCGACGTGTGGATCGGCCAATCTTCTACGATTTCAGACGGGATCAGTATTGGGGACGGTGCCGAAGTGAAGATGGGCAGCGTCGTCGTGCGAAGCGTGTCGGCTGGCACCTCGGTCTCCGGAAATTTCGCGTTCAGACACGACCGGCACATCCAGGAATACGTGGCAAAACTTCATGAATAAGCGATTTCCAGTATCAGCCCGCTTCAAGGGGCAGCGGGACTATTTGCAAGGCGGAGACCTTTACGATGCCGCCTGCGCCATTCTCGAAACGAATGGTTACTCCGACCTTCGGAAAATCGATGTGGCCTTCCATAAGATCCTCCGCGAAGGCCTCGATCTCGAAGTTCTGGAATGTCCGGTCGCCAATGCTCCAACTGATGCCGCAGCGGTATTTCAATTTGCATCTGCGGATCAATCTTACGCGGCCTATTTGATTCCCAACGGTCAGCCGGTCACGAATCGCGATCCTTACCACGAGGAGCAGATCGTCGAAGCCTGCGAGTTTGATCTGCCCCAGCAACAGGTGACCGTTTCCAAACCGTTGCCGTTTTCAAATATCGAAATCCTTGTCGCCATGAATAAGGCGCTTCTGCAGCGGCTCTTCCCTGATTCTGGCGGCAAATGGTATTTCACGCGCCTGCAATTATCCGGGACGGTGTGGAATCGAACGTTCGCGGCGATGCAGGTGCGTCTCGAAGCCAACTTGAATTTCCTCGTTACCCGCAGCGCGATCGTGGCCGATGGCAAGCCGATCGGCAGAATCTTCTTCAGCTTGGTGAAATGAGCACGATCGGCATCGAAAAGATAGGCGTGTACATCCCCCCTGGGCGGGAATCGAATGCTGCCCGTCAGGCGCAATTCGGGATTACGGATCAGTTTCTCGAGCAGAAGATCGGCGTCCTGACGACCTCCAGAAAAGATGCGTCCGAGGAGGCTTCCGATCTTTGTCTTCGGGCGTTTGCCGACCTTCAGGCAAAGACGTCCATCGATCTTGCGGAGATTCGATGCGTCGTCGTGGTCACCCAGAACCCGGATGGGCTTCTTCCACACGTCTCGGCGGTCGTGCACGGAAAACTTGGGCTCCGGGAGGACTGCGCCTGCTTTGATGTATCGCTGGGCTGCTCGGGGTACGTGCAGGGCCTGTCGATCATCCTGTCATTCATGCAAGCCCATGGATGGAGCAATGGCCTCCTCTTCACGGCCGATCCGTATTCGAAGATCGTCGACCCGAATGACAAAAACACGTCGCTACTGTTTGGCGACGCCGCGACCGCGACGTTGATCGGTCCCCGGCCGGTCTACGCGGCGGGCCCGTTCAGCTTTGGAACGATCGGCGCGGAGCATGGCGAACTCGCCTGCACCAAGGAAGGACGGCTGATGATGAACGGAAACGCCATCTTCAATTTCGCGGCAAGATCCGTCCCGATCGATCTGGACCGCCTGCTCGGAAAAGCCGGAATTGAGAAAGCCGATGTTGACCGTTTCCTGCTCCACCAAGGCAGCAAATACATCGTTGACACGATAGCAAAGCGAGCAAAGCTGGACCCTTTAAAAGTGCCGTTCGACATCGCCGGCTATGGCAATACCGTCTCCTCCTCGATTCCCATTCTCCTTGAAAAAGAGATGGCGGACGAGAGCGCACGGCTGCTCGTGTTGAGCGGCTTTGGAGTGGGGCTCGCCTACTCCAGTGCCGTCCTTCGGCGGATTCCCTTTTCTTCATGACAGCCACTTCTGAAAAAATCTTCGAGATCATTCTGGACTCGAATGTGACGTCAACCGACCCCACCCACCTCGTTGCTCATCTGACATTGCAGGACCAGGGCGTCGATTCACTGGAACGGGCGATGATTCTCCTGAATATCCAGGAAGCTTTCGGGGTGACGTTTGAGAAAACCGACTACCCGAGCCTGCAGTCTGTCGACCAGATCGTGGCTTTCCTCAATGGTGTACGTTGAGCAAGGCGGCCGGAAACCCGGCGCCAATGAAAAGCTGGCGATTCTCGGGGCCGAACCGGCCTTCCGGGAGCCTTTGCATGTCGGGCGTCCCAACGTAGGCAACGAGGAGCGTTTCTTCGAGCGCGCCCGCGAAATCTTCGCCCGTCGCTGGTTTTCCAATAACGGCGTCTGCGTGCGGGAATTCGAAGAGCGGATGAAATCCCTCCTCGGCGTCCGGCATTGCATTCCGATGGCGAATGCCACGATCGCCCTGGAGATCGCGATCCGGGCCATGGATTTCAAAGGGGAGGTCATCGTGCCTTCCTTCACGTTTGTCGCGACCGCGCACGCTCTGGAATGGCAGGAAATCAAACCGGTTTTCTGTGATGTCGATCCCAGGACGCACTGTCTGGATCCGGCGAAGATCGAGCGGCTGATCACGCCGCGCACCACAGGCATCATCGGAGTCCACGTATGGGGGCGTCCCTGCGACACGGAAGCCATCGATGACGTGGCGCGCCGCCACGGACTGCGTGTGATGTACGATGCCGCGCATGCTTTCGCCTGTTCCCATCGCGGGCAGATGATTGGCCGCTTCGGGGAAGCCGAAGTCTTCAGCTTCCACGCCACGAAGTTCCTCAACACGTTTGAAGGAGGAGCGGTGGCGACGAACGACGATCGCCTCGCGGAGCGGATGCGCCTGATGAAGAATTTCGGTTTCGCCGGAATGGACAAGGTCATCTATGTCGGCACCAACGGGAAGATGAATGAGATGTCCGCGGCGATGGGGCTCACCGGCCTCGATTGCCTCCACGAATTCATCGCCGTAAATCGGGCGAACTATGAGTCGTATCGCCAGGCGCTTGCATCGATCCCCGGGATTTCCCTGGCAGCTTACGATTCGTCCGAGAAGTGTAACTATCAGTATGTCGTTTGCGAGGTGGATGCCGATGTATTCGGCCTCACGCGCGACGAACTTGTGACGGTACTACGGGCCGAAAACGTCCTGGCACGCCGGTACTTTTTCCCTGCGGCTCACCGGATGGAGCCATATCGGTCTTATTACCCGAATGCGTCGCTGCTCCTGCCCGAGACCGAGCGTCTTTGTGAGCGGGTCCTTTCCTTCCCGACTGGAACGGCCATCGACGCGAAAGACATCGCCTGTATTTGCAACATCGTGCGGACGGCGCACGACAGGGCCGCCGAAATACGAGCGACTTTGCAAGCCCGATAATCTTCGTTTCTTCGCCGATTCCCAATGTCTGACGCGCCGCTCGTAACGGTCTCGCTGATTACCTACAACCACGCCCGCTATATCGAGCAGGCGGTCGAGAGCGTGCTCGCTCAGCGCACGACATTCCCTTTCGAATTCATCATTGGAGAAGATGAGTCCAGCGATGGGACACGCGAGATCGTGCAACGGATGGCCGCTGAGAATCCCGGTCGAATTCGACTCAATCTGCATTCCAGGCAATCGAATATCGGCTACAATGGCCGTCCGACGGGAAGGCATAACTTCGTGCAGAACATCCGCGCTGCCCGAGGCAAATACATTGCGATCCTGGATGGCGACGATTATTGGACCGATCCGCAGAAGCTGCAGCGGCAGGCCGATCTGCTGGAGTCGCGGCCGGAATATGCTGTGTGCTTCCACCGAAATGATGTGGTGGACGAAAATGGCGATCTGCTTTCGGTACCGTCGAATATACCGGTTTCAAAACCAAGCTTCTCGCTCTCCGAGTATCTGGACCTTCAGTTCCTGCCATGGACGTGCACGCTCATGTTCCGCCGCGGGCTCTTCAAAGATTTTCCCGACTGGTATTTCAAATGTCCGGTCGGCGATTTTCCGTTGAACGTCATCAATGCCCAGCATGGAGGCTTCGGTTTTATTGACGAAGTCATGGCCGCGTATCGGATCCATGCAGGCGGCATTTGGTCGCTGGGGCTGAAGCATACGGAATGGGCAGAAAAATCCCGCGAGCAGCAGGAGCGCCAGGCGGCTCGATGGAGATCGATGCGCGTGCTCTACGAGTATCTCGACGCTTATCTTGGCACGCAGTATCGACCAGTCGTGCACCGCAAGATGGCGGAATTCGCTAAATCGGAAGCCAGTTGCCACCGCTGGCTTGGCGATTTCAAGTCTGTGCGCCGCTGCCTTTGGAAAGCGGCAGTGGCGGAAGCCGACGTCGACCCGCGCAAGGCGCTACGGTCATTGCAACTGATCCTGCGAAGCTTCGTCAAGCCGCGCGAAGGCGTTGCGCTACCTTGATGACGCTGGCGTCGCCGGACGCAAGGACATTAAAAAGCAGCATTCACCTCCATGCACCGGCGATAGTACAGTCCGCCGTTCCTCAAAATCCTTCGAGATGTCCAATTTGTTTCAACCGCTATTCATCGTCGGTTCCCCCCGCAGCGGAACGACGATGCTGCAAATACTGCTAGGTGAACATCCGCAGGTCTCCACAACGGTGGAACTCACGCTTTTTACCCGTTACGCAATGCCTTGGTTAACTACCTGGGACGAAGAAAAGCGTAATAGTTTGGAAGGAAAGTGGCACCAGGGTCTTCCGTTTGTTTGGGAAAGAGAAGAAGTGGCGGCCTTCCTGAAGACATTTGTCGACCGTATTTATTCCAAGCTCCAGGAAAAGAAGCCTGGCGCAACGCACATTCTCGATAAATACCCCGGCAATTCGATGGTGGTTCCGTTGATACGGAATTTCTTACCCGAAGCGCGTTTCATTCATGTTATTCGCGATGGCCGCGATGTGGCGTGTTCCATGATCTCCGCGGCGGAGAAGATCGGCTTTGGCACGCGGACGATTCGCGATTCGGCGTATGCCTGGAAGCGCCATTTTCTGGCAGCGCAGGAGGCGCGCTCTTATGGCCGCGACTACCTCGAGGTGCGTTATGAAGACCTCATTGGAAATGGAATGGAAACCTATCGGCAGGTGCTGAATTTTTGCGGCCTTTCTTACGACGAAAAGTGGGTGGCCTCCGTCATCGAAAACAACAGTTTTGAGAAAATGAAGGCGGCACGTCGCGTCGCGGATTCTTCGGTTAAAGCCCGCGAAGGGCATTATCGAAGTGGACGTGCCGGAGGATGGAAGGAAACGCTGTCGATTGATGATCGCTTCGAATTTGAACGGGCGGCTGGCGATCTTTTGCGCGAGCTTGGATATGAAACTTCGTCCGAGTGGTGGCAGGAATCTGCCGTCGCCAACCTGATGACTCGGGTAAGGTCAGAGATCCGACGCCGAGTACGGAACGCCGCTCGCGCGGTTCGACGGAGACTCAATCATTACTAGTTTCACCACTTACCGCTGAGTCTCGATGTTTTTTCGCAATCCTCTGGATCCGATTCGCCGGCACGTAGTTACGCTGGTCAAGCAACTGATCCGCATCCGGCAGACACTCGTGCTGGTGCAGGAAGCGCTCGGCCGGATCGAGGCCCGGCAATGCGCGGCGTCGAATTCACCCAATCTGCAGGACCATGAATTCAAGGTCTTCTCGCAATGGGGCGAGGATGGCATCCTGCAGTTTCTCCTGCGGCGCGTGCCGATCTCGCGGAAGATCTTCATCGAATTCGGTGTGGAGAACTACACGGAATCGAACACGCGCTTCCTGCTGACCAACGACAACTGGAGCGGACTCGTCATCGATGGCAGCCAGGAACACGTCGATTTCATCCGCAACGATTCGATTTACTGGCGGCACAATCTCAAGGCCTGCTGCGCATTCATCACGCGGGATAACATCAACGATCTCTTCCGCCAGAACGGCCTGAGCGGCGAAATCGGCCTGTTGTCGATCGACATCGATGGAAATGACTACTGGGTCTGGGAGCAGATCGACGCGGTGCAGCCTGCGATCATCGTCGCGGAGTATAACTCCCGCTTCGGGCCGGAGCGCGCGGTGACGGTCCCCTACGATCCGAATTTCGTTCGCGAGAAGGCGCATTATTCCTGTGCCTACTACGGTGCCTCGCTGGCGGCGCTCGTCGCTCTCGGCAAACGCAAGGGCTACGCGTTCGTGGGATCGAACAGCGCCGGCAACAATGCCTTTTTCGTCCGGCGCGATCTGAGGCCGGATGAGCTACCGGAACTCAGCGCTGCCGACGGGTATGTGCGGAGACAATTTCGCGAAGCCCGCGACGAGCAGGGGCTACTGGCCCACTTGTCGCCGGAAGAGGAAACTGCGCTGATCGCTCAACTAGCCGTCGTGGAGGTGGCGCAATGAAACTCGCTCACACTGTCCTGATCACCGGCGCCGCAGGATTTCTCGGACGCTATATCGCGCGGCAGTTTGGCAGCGCGGGCTGGCGCGTCGTTGGCGTGGATACCGCGCCCGCCGATTCGGTCTATCTCCGGCCAGGCGCGACTTACCATCAGCTTCCCTTGCCGGATCCGGCCTTTGCGGAGCTGCTCGCGGCCGAGCGTCCGTCGACCTGCGTCCATTGTGCGGGCCGCGCTTCGGTACCGCTCTCGATGGAATCGCCGGATCTCGATTTTCGCGGGAATACGGTGCTGACCTTCGACGTCCTCGACGCGCTTCGCCGCCACGTGCCGGGATGCCGCTTCCTGCTGCTTTCGAGCGCTGCGGTGTACGGCAATCCGATTTCGCTGCCGGTCCTCGAGACTCAACCAATTGCGCCGCTCTCGCCATACGGATTCCACAAACGGCAATGCGAACTGCTCTGCGAAGAGTTCGCGCGCGTCTTCGGCCTGCACACCACGACGGTCCGCATTTTCTCGGCTTACGGCCCGGGCCTGCGGCGGCAGGTCATCTGGGATATCTGCGAGCGCGTCCTGCGCGGCGGGAAGCTCACGCTACGCGGCACCGGCAATGAGAGCCGCGACTTCATTCACGCTGCGGATGTGGCGCGGGCGCTGGAACTCCTCGCCCGGCTGTCGCCAGGCAAAGCGGAGATCTACAATCTCGCGACCGGACGCGAGGTCACGATCCGTGAGCTAGCAAACGAAGTGACCGCCTTTCTGCGGCCGGAGACCGAAGTGGTCTTCGACGGAACCGTGCGCGCCGGCGATCCGCTGAATTGGCGCGCCGATGTTTCGAAAATCAGTGCGCTTGGTTTCACGCCCGCGATCTCGCTCGAACAGGGAATCCGCACCGTGGCGACCTGGACTTCCGCGGACCTGGCTGGACAGTGAATCGACCCTTGCACACAGGACTTATAGCCCAGGGCGGCGCCGGCTGGATGGGCGGAATGGAATACATCCGCAATCTCGCGCGGGCGATCGCCGCGGAGACTGCGTCGAATCCCGATTCCGTGAAGGTTTCGCTGATCTATGGCGACAAGCAGAAGTCGGCCTGGCAGGGAACGAATCGCGACGGAGGATCCGAGATCGCGCTTTCGCGGCGTCGTAGGAATTTGCCGATCATCGGGCGGGTCTTCCCGGCCGGAAACGAGCACTTTCTCGCGCCAGTCAAAGCAGCCGGCTGCGATTTCATTTATCCGCTGACTTACGATAACCAGTATAACATCGACGTGACGCTGCCCCTGGGCGGAGGCCGCTTGCCGTTTCGCTGGGCCGGCTGGATTCCCGATTTCCAGCATCGCTATTTGCCGCAGCTCTTCACCGAAGCGGAAATCGCCAAGCGCAATCGCGGCATCGAGGCGCTCGTGCAGGACGCGCCGACGATCGTGCTGAGCAGCAAGACGGCGGCGGAGGATCTGAAGCGTTTTCATCCGGCAGCCGACCACAAGGCGGAAGTGCTGACCTTCGCGACGTTCCCGGATCCCGGCTGGTATTCGGACGATTGCGGCGAGGATCTCTCATGGCTTCCGTCGCGCTTCTTTCTGGTGAGCAACCAGTTCTGGAAGCACAAAAATCATCTCGTGCTCTTCGAAGCGCTGCATCTGCTCGCCGCGAAAGGCATCCGGCCCGTGGTCGTCTGCACCGGCCAGTTGCAGGATTTCCGCGATCCTGACTACGCGAATCTCATCCTGCAGAGCCTGCATAAAATGGGCATTGCGAACCAGGTGCTGCTGCTGGGTCTCGTGGCGCGGCGTTCGCAGATCGAAATGATGCGCCGCTCGCTGGCGGTCGTTCAGCCATCGCTTTTCGAAGGCTGGAGCACGGTCGTGGAAGACTCGCGCGTGCTCGGCAAGCGCTGCGTCCTTTCCGATATCGCCGTCCATCGCGAGCAGGATCCGCCCGGCGCGCTGTTCTTCGATCCCGCGAATCCGCAGGCGCTCGCCGATCGTTTGGCGGAAGCCTGGGAAACGCTCACACCCGGCCCTGACACAAACGCCGAGACCGAAGCCCGCGAACGCGCCGAAAAGCGTCTCGCGGAAGTCGGCCGCACCTTCCTCGATATCGCCCGCCGCGCTTGTTCGCGCGCGTAAAGGGAAGCCCAAAGCGATGGAATGCACACCCGGTCGGAACTTGAACACTTGGTCAGCCACGCGTTTGCCAAAGAGCCCTTTCGCGGCAATATTTCGCTCCGGCAAGGCAGGCTATTGGACGACTGGGTTGATTCCCAAGAACGCTACGAGGAGGCCAGAAACAAAGACGAAACCGGGGATTGGGAAGGCATCCCTGATGCCGATATCGCGCATTTCGGTTCTGCATTCACCTTTCTCGATAATGAAGCGGTTCCTTTCTATCTGCCCGCTCTGATGTGCTACTGCATCCGCCATTGGGACCGGCCGGACCATATTCTTGCCACACTTCTTTTTCACTTCGATTCCGGCTTGGACCGATTTTCTTGTCTCTCAGAGCAACAACGCTCGGTTGTGACAGCGTTCCTTGAGTTTGTCGTGGATTACAGCCGTAGTGAGTTCGACGTGCGGGCCGCAAAAGCCGCACTCAAGAAGCACTGGGCGCAGTTTAAAGACTGGACCATTTGAGCCACCGGGAATGACCACACGATTTGCCGCAACCTCCGGAGAAGATTCGCGATAGCCGCATGGATCCCTTGGTTTCCATCATCGTTCCGACCCTGAATCAGGGACGCTACATCGAGCAGACGCTTGCCTCCATCGTCGGCCAGGGCTGGCCGCGCCTGGAGCTGATCGTCATCGATGGCGGCAGCAAGGATGAAACGGCTTCGGTCGTCGAACGGTATCGCGCGCATGTCACGCACTTCGTTTCCGAGCCGGATCGCGGCCAGGCCGATGCGATCAACAAAGGCTTCCGCCTCGCGAAGGGCGACGTGCTGGCGTGGCTGAATTCGGACGACTACTATCTTCCCTGCGCGCTTCAGAAAGGCCTCGCCGCTCTTGGCGAATCGCTGACAAAACCCCGGCTCGCCTACGGTGGTTGCCTCGCTTTTTGGGAAGGCAGCGCGCGCGCGCAGGCCTGGCTGCCGGAGCCTTTCGATCGCGAGACACTGAAGACCAAAGCCTGCCTGAATCAGCCCAGCACCTTCTGGACGCGCGCGCTTTGGGAGAAGACCGGCGAGCTCAATGATTCGTATCACTTCGTGCTCGATTGGGACTGGTTTCTGCGCGCCTCGGAGCATGGCGAATTCATCCCCGTGCCGGAGCTCCTTTCCGCCTATCGTTTTCATGCCGCCCACAAGAGCAGCAGCGGCAATTCGCGACGTACCGATGAAGTGATCGCGCTGGTCAAACAGCACGCCGGCGAAGAATGGGCCGCCGCATTTCGCGATGTCGCGGCGCAGCTCGATACGCTGACGGAGAGCCTCGAGCGGCTTCGTGGGCTCGGTCTTTATCGCCTGCGCACGGTGGTCCATCGCGACCTCTATTCCCGCCATGGTGCGAAGGTGAAAGTGGCGCTCTCGCAACTCCGGGTCTGAAGCGCGCGCATGAAGATTTCCATCGTCACGCCTTCGTTTCAGCAGGCGGCCTATCTGGAAGACGCGATGCTTTCCGTGCTCTCACAGGACTGTTCCGAGCTCGAGTATTTGGTCGTCGATGGCGGTTCGAAAGATGGCAGCGCGGAGATCATTCAGCGCCACGCTGATCGCCTTGCATGGTCGGTAAGCGAACCGGATGGCGGCCAGTACGACGCGCTCAACAAAGGCTTTTCGCGCTCCACCGGCGAAATCATGGGCTGGGTGAATAGCGACGATAAGCTCACACCGTGGGCGCTCAGTGTGGTCGAGGAGATCTTTGAATCACTGCCCGAGGTGCACTGGATCACCTCCCTCGCGCAGATCCGCTGGGATGCCAAAGGCCGCGCCGTGCGCTGCCTGCCGCAACAGGGATTTAGCCGCGCGGGATTTCTGGCGGGCGAGAATCTGCCGCGCCGTGGTACGTTTTCGACCGGCTGGATCCAGCAGGAATCCACGTTCTGGCGGCGCTCGCTTTGGGAGAAAGCCGGAGGCAAGGTCGGCTCTGAATTTCGGCTCGCCGGGGATTTCGAGTTATGGGCGCGCTTTTTCAAACATGCCGATCTCTACGGCGTGGAGACTCCGCTCGGCGGCTTTCGCTTTCACGGCGATCAGAAGACCGGCGCGGGGCATGGCTCTTATCTCGCGGAAGCGGAGCGCGTGATTTCCACTTATGGTGGAATGCGTTATAGCCGCATGTTTGCGCCCGTGCGGCGTTGGGCGCACGAGAGCTGCCCGCGCGGGCTGCGTTCTCTCGCGGCAAAGGCGGGCCTCCTTTACCCGACAAAAATTTGTAGGCATGACCGGACGTCCGCCCAGTGGCGCGTGGTCGATTGCTGGAGCTGACTCCAACTCCAACGATCCATAATCATGTTTCGATCACCCTTGCGGAATGCGCTGAATCATCTTCTGGCCCTTGCCGGATACGAACTGCACCCCCGCAATCGCACGCGGCCCGCATTCGGCATCGACGCGGTTCTTCAGCGTCTCGCCGATCGTAAGACCGAGGTGGGAACGGTCATTGATGTGGGTGCTGCTTCGGGTCGTTGGACGAGAAAGGCGATCCGCCATTTCCCCGATGCGAGCTTTCTCATGGTGGAACCGCTCGAGGAGCGTCGTCCCGCGTTGGAAGCGCTATGCGCGGCAAATGATCGGTTCCAATTCGTCAGCGCCGCCGCTGGCGATCGGCCGGGTTCCGCGATGCTCAATGTCACGAGTGATCTGGATGGCAGCGGGATTTATGGAACCGGGAGCGCTGCCAGCCAGCGTCAGATTCCCGTGACGACCATCGATGCCGAAGTGGAGCGACTGAAACTGCCCGCGCCATATTTCCTCAAGCTCGACACGCACGGGTTCGAACTCCCAATTCTCGAAGGAGCGCGAGAGACGCTTCGCCAGGCCTCGGTGCTGCTGATCGAAGTATACA
>FTCV01001424.1_pt1 | contig 26194 bp, 22 predicted proteins | sample 1639691 | NCBI WGS metagenome assembly FTCV01 (sample SAMEA3914864, study PRJEB12502) | metagenome | biome: forest; material: soil | place: USA | collected 2012-03-12 | depth 0.3 m
CAGAGGTGGGAGAAAGCTGGCGTACACACATCCAACCACACACCACCGTCCTGCGGGACACCCCCTGGTTCATCCAGGGATTCGTTCTTTGAAATCTTAAATCAGCGTCAGGCGATGCCTGAAGCGCCGCTTTCGGGCGACGCTTTGCACCGGCGCTCCAACCATGGTCTCTCTGCAATGGAGAGCCAGGCTCGCTCTCGGTTCTTTGCGGAACTGCGAAGCCACGGCCGAATCCGCCTCGACTGCGAGGCGGCGGGTTGGAGGCGCGCCAAAATTAGCCAAACTCCAGCGGCGCGAAGGCCTTCGCCATCGCGCTTCGGCACGCGCTCGGGTTCGGCCAATTTTCAATGGTAAGCAGCCTGAAAAGGCTTGCCGATCTCGAATCGTCCGTGACCCGGGCGCGCGGTTCTGGTGGTCTTGACCACAGATGCATCGCACGCCGGGGCGGGCAGGAAGGCCCTTGCTCCTTTCGAGTTCACGCGCCGTGATCCCAGTTTGGCGTCCTTGATTCACGCCGATCGTAAGGCCACCTTCTCGCATGCCGCGAATGGAGCACGATCCCGAAGAAATCGACGTCTTTCAACTTGAGCGAACCCTGTGGATCGCCGAGATGAAAGTCGAGAGCGCCACTTATGATTTCCCCTTCACGAGTCTCATGGCCTGCTCCTACTCTCGTTTTGGTGTCGGCGAAATCACCGCCGTTGGCCGCTTCGGAGCGGTGGGGGATTACCATGGAATCTATGCGGGGCTGCTCGACCTCGGCGTCCGCCTCGTTAACTCTCCGGAGCAGCACGATCGGTGCAGTGACTTGACGCTTTGGTATCCAATTCTCGCCGGTCTCACGCCGGAAAGTTGGTCGTTTCCTCAACCTCCGGATGCCGAGACCGCAGGTCGACTCGCCGGCTGGCCGCTTTTCCTGAAGGGCAGCCAGAAGACCAGTCGCCATCAGGCAAAGTACTCCATCATTGCCAACGAAGTCGACTATCGCGTCGCCGCGGACTATTTTGTGAACAACGAAATGTTGCGCCAACAGCAGGCCGTGATTCGCCGCTTCGAGCGGCTACAACCCGTAGAAGCGGAAATGGGTGAACGCATCCCGGCGTCCTACGAATTCCGCACTTTCTGGTGGCGTGGCCAACTCGTCGGAGCCGCCCCTTATTTTGCTGCATTTGCCCAGTACCAGTGGACCGACCATGAGCGTGCAGAAGCCCTTGCGCTCGCTGAAGAAGCCGCCCGCGGGCTCAATGTTCCCTTCGTTGGTATCGACGTCGCCAAATGTTGCGACGGGCGGTGGATTGTGATTGAAGCCAATGACGCCCAGGAGTGCGGTTACACCGGAATCGCGCCGCTTCCCATGTGGCAAAGAATCGTCGATCTTGAAAACGGACGAACGCCTTCGCCCATGTGAGCGGTGGCGCTACTAAACACAGCTTCGAAAATAAATGCGATCCGGAAGGTCCGCTGGGCTTCTTCGTGCCTTCGTGTCTTCGTGTGAGACTATCTCCGCATGGGTTTCGCCAGAAGCCGATGATGTCGACGTTCATCGACTCACACGGAGGAAAAAAGTTCACACGAAGGCACGAAGGCACGAAGGCACGAAGCTGCCCCTCAGGCGCCTGAGGGGAAGATTTCGGATGAACCGGCGGGCTTCAGGAACCGAGTCTCTCGTCCCGCCCCGCCGAGCGCCGTCACTGTGCAGCGGCCGGCGCCTTGGGCGTCAACGACCGCCGTGGACACAGCGGGAAGATCCGTTGCAGCTTGGTGATGAGGTAAAACACCTCCATGCGCGACCACAGCGTGAAGCTTTTGCCGATGTTTCCAGCGAGCATCGAATTGATGACCGGCGCCAGTTGGAACGTGTTCACGGGATGTGTGATCACGTCGATGAAGCGTGGTTTGTACCAATTGCTCACAAAGCGCAAATAGAGATCCATCACGCGGTGCATCTCCTTTTCATAGCTCCGAAAGAGCCGTGAGCGACGGGCGGGCTGGAGCAATGCTCCCTCTACAGCAAGAGCGGCCTTTTCGGCCGACTCCATGGCCACGAAAACCCCCGTGCTGAAGATGGGATCGATGAATCCGGCGGCGTCACCGGCAAGAATCCAGCGCTCACCGGCGAGTTGCCGGTTGCGGTAAGAGTAGTCACTCTCCGCATGGATCGGAGAGACTCGCTCTGCCCTGGCCATGCGGCTGGCGATCTCCGGCTGTGCGGCTAACATTTCGTCGAGGAGCTCTTCGGGCCGTTTGCCCAGGGCTTTGAAATCCGCGAGATCCATGACCACGCCGATGCTCATCTTCGTGTCACTCAGCGGAATCATCCAAAACCAGCGATCACTGGCCCGCACGAGGCGACTGTAAGTGCCTTCCTGGCCGGGAGCGCGATCCACGTTTTCATAGTGGGCGAAGATCGAGAACTTCTTCAGATTTGCGTACGGCTTCTTGAGCTTCAGGAAATTGCCCACGACCGAGCTGCGGCCGCTCGCATCGATCACATACCGTGCCTTGACTTCGCGGGCTTCGCCGCCTTTCTGGACCTTCAAAGCAACGCCGTCAGTCTGGAAATCGATCGCCTGCACGATCGTCTGTTGGCACACCTCGGCGCCGCTCTCTGCGGAGTGATCCAGCAGCACCTTGTCGAATTCCGATCGCGTCACCTGGTAGGCCTGCGGATGTTTCGCGCGATAAGCGTCTTTGAAATTGAACTTCACTTCTCCCTCGCCGCAACTTGTGACGATCTCCGCGCCGTATTTCGGCAGAAATTGCGCAGCAAGTTTCTCGTTCACGCCCAGTCGTTCAAATGTGCCCATGCTGTAGGGAAGCAGCGATTCGCCGATGTGAAATCGCGGGAATGCTTCCTTTTCCAATACGATCACTTTGCGTTTCAGTCGCGCCAGCGTGGTGGCGGCGGTGCTGCCGGCGGGGCCGCCGCCGATGATGGCGACGTCGTAGTCGTTGGATGTTTCCATGAAAGTTGAGTTATGTGGGTGGTGAGTGACTCGCTCCGGCTAGGCCGCGGGCGCCGAGACCGTTTTGCGGGTGGGATTTGAATCTGCTTCCGGCGCGCCCGATGTTGTTTCGGGATCGAACCACGAGCGCCATCCTTCCCGGAGCTCCAGCGCTGCCCAGCCGCCGAGCGCTTTGGTGATCTGCCAGAGATCGCCAGCCTGCAGGGTGTAGCCTGGGATAAGGCAGCGCCGGCCGGCATTAGAAGCTCCAAGCCGGCCCTCGCGCCGACGCAGTCGAGCGATCGCGGAAAGGCGCCGGTTATACGTGCGCATCAGGGCCAGAAACGGCCGGGAGATAGGTTTGGAAAAGGGCGGCTGCGTGAGGGCGGTTTCGCCGTATTTAAAGGGCTGGGAAACCACGCCAAAGTAGTACAGGCCGAGATCGAGCCGAAAGGCCAGGCTCATGAGATCCCACTCGCCCATGTACTCGTACTTGTCCTTGTAGAGCGCCTCGAACCATCCGCGATGGCTGCGGGCAAAATCCTGATTGTACCGGGCGATGCGCTCGCTCATCGGCTCGCCGCGACGTTGGGCGGAGATCAGGGCCGCCGCAGAAGAAGTCGTAAAGGAAATCCAATCCATCCCTGGGCTGTAGAAGGGATCCATGAAGGCCGCGGCGTCGCCGACCAGGACGAATCCGTCGCCGGCGAAGGTAGAGCTGTAGTAGGCGAGATTGCGCCGCCAGTGCAGGTCGCCCTCTTCATAGGTTGCGTCGGTTAACAGTTCACGGGCGACCGGATGTTGTTGCAAAAAGCGCCGGAGCCGTTCCCCCAGCGGCACGTCATCCTGCGGCCACTGGACGAGACGTTGATCAAACACGACGCCCACACTCATGTCGCCGCCTTTGAGAGGAATCCACCAGCTCCACCAGCCGTCGCCGATGATGTGGTTTGTCGCCGTATGACGGCTGCCGCAGACGGCGGAAGCATACTCCGGATACTTCTCCGCGAGTTCACGGCTATCCCAGTCTTTGACCCCTTTCCAGCGCGACCACGCTGCCGCCGTGGGATGTTCATGGTTTTGTTGCCACCATCCGTTTTTACGCGCCAGCAGGGCTGCCACCCCCGAGGCATCCACAATCCACCGGGCGGAGATGCGCCGTGTGGCGTCGCCACTTTTGACCTCCAGGCTCTGTTCGCCGCCGGCGCATAGTGTTACTTTGGAAACCGTGGCGGGTCGGAGCAATGTGGCGCCGGCGGCGACGGCGCGGCGGAGGACTTCCTCATCGAAGGTACTGCGGTCCAGTTGATAGGAAGGAAAGCGGACTTGATAGCGCCCTCCCAGCTCGCTTGCATCACCCAGCGAATGAACGCGCTCATTCTGAAACCAGAAGCGAAGCCCCTGTTTCACCAGGTGGGATTCGTTTAGATAGTGGGTGAGCCCAAGAACGCGGCCCATGAAGTAGGCGCTCACTTCCACGGTGGCTTCGCCGACCCGGCGGCTCAGTTTCGTCGTGCGCTCGATGATCAGCACGCGCAGCCCGGGATTCTGTCGGAGCAGAAGCGTGGCCGTGGCGGCTCCGGAAAGCGCGCCTCCGATAATGGCGACATCGTACAGTTCGGGCGCTGGGGAGGGATCTGGAGACACAGCAGTTGGACGGGGGAAAGTCAGGACAGACGAGCTCCCGGCAGGACGTCGAAAACGGCCTCGCGTCGTTGGAAAAGTGCGAGCAACGGGCCGGTGAGCATCGTCGTGCAGAGCGCCATGATCACGAGCATGGTGAAGATGCGCGGGGAAAGGATGCCCAGGTCGTAGCCGATATTCAGGGCGATCAGCTCCATGAGGCCGCGGGTATTCATGAGCGCGCCCAGTTGCAACGATTCGCTCCAGTTCATGCCGGTGCAGCGCGCGACGACCGCGGTGCCGCCGAGTTTGCCGACCGTGGCCACGGCGATGATCAAAAGACAAACGCCCCAACTCGCCGCATCGTTCAGAAGTCCGATCTGTGTCCGCAATCCGGTGAAGGCAAAGAAGAGCGGAAGCAGCAGGACGGAGCTGAAATTCTCGATGCGAACCCCCAGCTTTTGCCGGAATCCGTTGGTCTCCGGCATGATCGCGCCAGCCAGGAATGCGCCAAAGAGAGCGTGGATGCCGATCACTTCCGTCATCAGCGCTGCCGCCATGACGGTGCAAACCACGATGGCCAGGGTGGTCGGGGAGGGGCTTTCGTCCGCGGCCCTCTCCCGCAGCGCCCGAGAAAGCAGCGGCTTTATGATCCGGAGCATGACCGCCAGGAAAACTAGCACGAGCAGGAGATTCAAACCCGAGCTCGCAACTCCGGAAGCGCGCACAATCGCGACGACGAAGGCCAGAATCGTCCAGGCCGTGACATCGTCCACTGCCGCGCAAGTGAGCGCCATGCTGCCCAGCGCCGTGCGCGAAAGCCCGCGCTCCTGCAGGATGCGCGCCAGGACGGGGAAGGCCGTGATGCTCATGCTGATGCCCAGGAAGAGGGCAAAGCCGACGAAGCTCGCGCCCACCGCCGCATAGCCGCTGTAGAGCCGCCAGGCCAGCAGCACGCCGAGGAAATAGGGTATGATAATGCTGGCATGACTCACGACGATGGCGGTCTGCGCCCGCTCTTTTACCTGGCTGATATTCAGCTCCATCCCCACGGCAAACATGAATAAACAAACCCCGATCTGGCTGAGTAATTTCAGCGCCGCCAGCGAGGGCGCCGCAAAAACGAAACCGAAGGCCGTCGGCGCTAACAAGCCAAAGAGCGATGGCCCGAGCAGAATTCCCGCTGCCATTTCGCCCACCACGGCGGGTTGGCCGGCCCGGGTAAAGAGCCACCCGACGGCGCGCGTACACGAGATGATGAGGAGCAGTTGTAAAAATAGCCGGCTCAATGGGTCTGTAAAATTTTGCGCCAAGGCGGAGCCAAAAGCGGTGAACGCCGAGTCATTTGGGGCTCCAGCGGCTGCGATCGAGACGGATGCCGGGAACCCTCCGGGTGGAGGAAGCGTCGCCCCGCTCCGAAGAACATAGAGCATCGGAATCGCGAGGAGCGAGACGACGGCTATGTAAATCAGCGTATGGCGCTTCATCAAAGGGAAGGGGTTCAAGCCCGTCTCTATCAGCTGCGGACTTGTAGCTGAAATAGAATGTGGGCATAGCAGTTATGCCTGTGCGCGATAAGTGGCCGCGAGAAACGGCCCTGACTTGCGGATGTCTTCACGCGTGAACAAAGTCCCGCCACGTTTGTAGCGTCCGTTGGGACGCGCCGTTGGCGCTTGAGCCGATTTTGTCGGTATACCTGGGCCCTGCTTCGCTATGGCCTAGGTTTGTGTGGGGCGCGCCCTTGGCGCTGATCTGCCGTTAAGCCCCGCGGCAATCACACTTGGCTGGCTGGAGCGCTTGCGCGCTATCTCGTGGCGGTCGTTAACGTGATCGAAGGCAATTCGTCAAACAACTCGCGGTAATATTCCGAGAAGCGGCCCATGTGGCGAAATCCGCTGTCACGGGCGATGCCTTGCACGGTGAGCTTGTGCGCAGCGGGCGAACGCAATGTTTGTCGCGCGCGATGGAGGGCGAGGCAACGCGCCCACTCGTGGGGAGCCAGACCGTAGGCGTCGCGAAAAACCCGCTGCAAGGTCCGTACCGTCGTTCCGGTGGCGGAGGCGAGAGATTCCAGCCGAAATGGGCTCGAGAGGTGGCCATGCAAAAAATCATCGGCGCGCTTGAGGATCGCCTGGCGATGTTCGGGTTTGCTGATTTTGCCGGCGGGCGAGTGTTGTTGATGGGCGTCGAGGATCTCGGCCACGGCGCCGAGAATCGGCGTGATCATGGCTGTGCCCGAGACGGGGTGAGTCCACAGGCGATTCACCAAGCCGTCGAGCGCGCCGCGGTCGCTTTGCGAAATGCAAAAATTCACGACGTGCTTCCACGGCAACGCCACCTCGTGGCCGAGAGTCGAGCGCGCCGCCGTCTGCAAGGAGTCTTCCGTAAAGACAATGGCGACCCACGCGGCGCCCGGCGCGGCGCAGTAGTTGACCTCGGCGCCATCGGGGTAGAATTCCACCGTGCTGTTGTCGGCGATGAGGCCATTCACCCAGGAGGGAGCGCTCTGGCGGCGCATGTAGCCGAGACAAAGACGCCCCTTCGCAAAGGAGCCGACGATCCGCGCCGGAAAGCTGTAATGGCCGGTATCGACCGTAAAATCGCCGAAGCTCCAGCGAGTGAGTTGCGCGTCGCATTTTGCCCGCGAAAGAATGAAGTGCTCGAGTCGCGCGCCGCGCACGACTTCGGTCAGTTGTTCGGGACTGAATCCCCGTAAACGTAAGGACTGCGTGAATTTGGCATGCACGGTCGCGAATTCCTCCTTCGCAAAGAGGCTTTGGGAAATCCGGCAGAAAGGGAAGCTCATTTTTGTCGTTTTTGGGATACACCGCAGCCTTCTCACCCTTCTGAAGGGAGTTATTCTGCTGCTGTTGGTTGCGGATATGCGCAGGGACGCGACGTAACCATGTGATGTGTAAGAGTTTCCGCAGATCCTTCCCGGCCTCGGCTATGAATCATGAAAACAAAACACTTTCTGACTAAACTGGCGCTGCGGGGATTCTTTGGGGTTGCGCCCTTGATGATGGCGCAATCCCTCGCTGAAGAAGCAACCAAGCCGTCGCTCCATCAAGATCGGCCGGGAATGGTCTGGATCGCTGGCGGCGAATTCACCATGGGCAGTGAACGCGAGGAAAGCCGGCGAAACGAGCAGCCCGTGCACAAGGTCTCCGTGGACGGCTTTTACCTCGATGAACACGACGTCACGAATGCGGAATTCCAGAAATTCGTGGAGGCGACGCATTATCTCACGACAGCGGAGCGGGCCGTGGATTGGGAGGAACTGAAAAAGTCGCTGCCAGCCGGAACGCCGAAGCCCGATCCCGAAAAACTCGCGCCGGGCTCGATGGTTTTCAAGCCCACGGATGCGCCAGTGGACCTCAATCGTATGGAAAACTGGTGGCGTTGGGCGCAAGGGGCTTCGTGGCGCCATCCTGAAGGCCCGGAAAGCGCGATCGACAGCCGCATGGATCATCCTGTGGTGCAGGTTTCCTGGTACGATGCGGAGGCCTACGCGAAGTGGGCGGGCAAGCGGCTGCCGACCGAAGCGGAATGGGAGTTCGCCGCGCGGGGTGGGTTGGAGGGCAAGCGCTTCGCCTGGGGCGACGAATTCAAGCCGAGCGGGAAGTTCATGGCCAATACTTGGACGGGCGATTTCCCGTACCGCAACAGCGCCGAAGACGGCTTCGCCGGGACCTCGCCGGTCAAAACTTATCCGCCCAATGGCTACGGCCTCTACGACATGGGCGGCAATGTCTGGAACTGGGTGAGCGACTGGTACCGGCCCGACGCGCATGTGCAGATGGCCGCGGAGCCTTCGTGCCACAATCCCAAGGGGCCCACGGCGAGCTGGAGTCCGGGCCGGCCTTACCAGACAGAGGAACGGGTGACCAAAGGGGGCTCTTTTCTGTGCAATCCGGACTACTGCGAAAGCTATCGTCCGAGCGCGCGGCGCGGCACGCCGCCGGATACGGGGATGAGCCACATCGGCTTTCGCTGCGCGGCCTCGGCAACGCCCGATCTTTCTCAAAATAGCATTTCCAATCCATGAAATCCCAAACCATCAAATACCCCGGACGCGAGTCGGGAGCCCTTCCAAAAGCTGCCTGGCGAATGGCTTCTGCGACGGTTGTCGCGCTCGCTTTTGTCGTCGCGGCCGCGACATCTGTAGCGCAGGACGCGAAGAAACCCAATATCCTGGTCATCTTCGGCGACGACATCGGGCAATCCAACATCAGCGCCTACAGCCGGGGCCTCATGGGTTTCACCACGCCGAATATCGATCGCATCGGCAGCGAAGGCGGCGTATTCGTGAATTATTACGGGCAGCAGAGCTGTACCGCGGGCCGCGCCGCGTTCATTACCGGGCAATGTCCGTTTCGCACGGGGCTGACCAAAGTCGGGATGCCGGGCGCCGCGGTGGGCCTGCAAAAGGAAGATCCGACCATTGCGGAGTTTCTCAAGCCGCTCGGTTACGCGACCGGGCAATATGGGAAAAACCATCTCGGCGATCGCGACGAATTTCTGCCCACAAACCATGGGTTCGACGAGTTTTTTGGCAATCTCTATCATCTCAACGCCGAGCAGGAGCCGGAGAACGAGGACTACCCGAAGGATCCGGAATTCAGAAAGAAGTTCGGTCCGCGCGGGGTGTTGAAGTGCACGGCGGACGGCAAAGTCGAGGACACGGGCCCGCTGACCAAGAAGCGGATGGAAACGGTGGACGAGGAATTTCTCGCCGGGGCGAAAGACTTCATCGAGCGCAGCAATAAAGCGGGCAAGCCGTTCTTCTGCTGGTTCAACTCGACGCGCATGCACATCTTCACGCACCTGAAGCCGGCGTCCAAAGGCAAGACGGGTCTCGGCATCCAGGCCGACGGCATGACCGAGCATGACGGCCAGGTCGGCGAACTGCTCAAGCTGCTCGACGAACTCAAGATTGCCGAGAACACCATCGTCCTCTACACGACCGACAACGGCGCCATGAAGAGCATGTGGCCGGATGGGGGCGCGTCGCCTTTCCGGTCGGAAAAGGATACAAACTGGGACGGCGCCTTTCGCGTGCCGGCGCTCATCCGCTGGCCGGGACATATCAAGCCCGGCACAAATTTCACTGAGCTTTTCTCCGCCGAAGATTGGCTGACGACATTTGTCGCAGCCGCCGGCGGGGATGCGAACCTCCGCGAAAGCGCGACCAAGGGAGTCACGGCGGGCAACAAGACCTTCAAGGTTCATCTCGACGGGTACAACCAGCTCGACTACCTCACGGGCAAGACCGATAAAGGGGCGCGGCACGAGTTCTTCTACTTCAGCGACGACGGCGACCTGATGGCCTCCCGCGATGACCGCTACAAATACATCTTCATGGAGCAGCGGGCGATCGGCGTGGACGTGTGGATCGAGCCACTCACGACGTTGCGCACCCTGCAGATGATCGATCTGAAGAGCGACCCGTATGAGTACTCCATCGACGCCTCGGCCTATTACAAGGGTTGGCTCATGGATCACGCCTTCCTGATCCTGCCCGCGGTCGCCAAGGTTTCAACCTATCTGCAGACCTATAAGGATTTTCCACCGCGCCAACGCCCGGCTTCCTTCTCGATCGACCAGGTCATCGAAGCGCTCTCTCGGAAGTAACCAGGACGAGCTGCAGCGTCCGCGCCTCTCCAGCGTCCAATCCGCTGGAGACTACGCAAACCTGTCTTCTAACAATGATCACTCGCGACTCCGCTATCGAACTCGGAAACACGCGGCGCCGGTTCGGGTTCAATAACGGCGTAGGCCGGGTGATATGGTCCCTGGGGACCGGGAAAACAACACGAGTGTCCTCCATGAAACGGCGTCTCTTTCTCTCACTCCTTTTTCTCATCTCGCTGGCGTCGGCTGTGTGGGCTCAGGATCCGCTGCCTTCATGGAGGGATACCGCGCCGAAAAAGGCCATCATCACCTTTGTCGAGAAGGTGACCAAGGAAGGAACGCCGGACTTCGTGCCGGCGCCGCAGCGCATCGCGACCTTTGACAACGACGGCACGCTATGGAGTGAGCAGCCGATGTATTTCCAGATCTTCTTCCTCATCGACCGCGTAAGGGCGCTTGCGCCGCAACATCCCGAGTGGAAGGATAAGGCGCCCTTTGCGTCGCTGCTCAAAGGCGATATCCAGGAAACATTGGCGAGCGGGGAAAAAGGATTGATGGAATTGCTCGCGGCGACGCACGCCGGGATGACGACAGAGGAGTTCGAGAAAGCCGTGACGGAATGGATCGCCACGGCCAGGCACCCCAAGACCGGGCGGCTCTACACGGAAATGGTTTTCCAGCCGATGCTCGAGCTACTCGCCTATCTACGCGGGAACGGATTCAAGACCTTCATCGTTTCCGGCGGCGGGATTGAGTTCATGCGCCCGTGGACGGAAAGGGTCTATGGCATTCCGCCGGAGCAAGTCGTCGGCAGCAGCCTCAAGCTGAAATACGAAGTGCGCGATGGAAAGCCGGCGCTGGTGAAGCTTCCGGAGATCTGGCTCGTTGACGACAAGGAGGGCAAGCCAGTTGGGATCGAGACCTACATTGGCCGGCGTCCGATTTTCGCGGCGGGCAATTCGGATGGCGACTTCCAGATGCTGGAATGGACCACTGCCGGCAGCGGATCGCGCTTCGGGCTGATCGTGCATCACACCGATGGCGAGCGGGAGTATGCCTACGACCGGCAGTCGCACTTTGGCAAGCTCGACAAGGCGCTCGACGAAGGCCCAAAGCGGGGTTGGACGATCGTGAGTATGAAGGACGACTGGGCGACGATCTACCCACCCGCAAAGCAATAACACCACTTTTTCCCAAAAACATCACCAGCAAAACTGAGGTCAACTTATGCTGAAAACCAAAATGCCGCCGGCGCCCACGCGCCGGCTTCGCCAAATACTGCGCTTCGCGCAGGTCACTGCGATCGCGCTTGCCGCGACTGCTGCAACGGCGTCCGCGCAAACGGCGGGCAAGAAACCCAACATCCTTGTCATTTGGGGAGATGATATTGGCATCCCGCAGATCAGCGCCTACACGCAGGGCCTGATGGGCTATCGCACGCCGAATATCGACCGGATCGCGAAGGAAGGGGCGCTCTTCACCGATGCCTATGGGCAGCAGAGCTGCACCGCGGGGCGTGCAAGTTTTATTCTTGGCGAGGAGCCGTTCCGCACCGGTCTGCTGACCATCGGCATGCCGGGCGATCCGCACGGCATCACCGACTGGATGCCGACGATCGCCGATGCGCTGAAGAATCAGGGCTATGCCACTGGCCAATATGGTAAGAATCACCTCGGCGATCAGGATCAGCATCTGCCGACGAAGCACGGCTTCGATGAATTCTTTGGCAACCTTTATCACCTGAATGCCGAAGAAGAACCCGAGGGGTACTTCTATCCGAAAGATCCGGAATTCAAAAAGAAGTTCGGACCTCGCGGCGTCATCAAAGCGACTTCCGACGGCAAGATCGAAGACACCGGCCCGCTCAATGTTGCCCGCATGCCCACGGTGGACGAGGAATTCCTTGGGGGAGCGAAGGACTTCATCCAGCGCCAGGTCAAGGCGGACAAGCCGTTCTTCTGCTGGTTCAACACGACCCGCATGCATGTCTTCACACACCTCAAGAAAGACTCACTCGGCAAGACGGGCAAAGGCATCCATGCCGACGGCATGGTGGAACACGACGGCCACGTCGGTCAACTCCTCGACCTGCTCGACGAGTTGAAGATCACGGACAATACGATTGTTATTTACTCCACCGACAACGGCGCGGAACTCGCGCTCTGGCCGGACGGCGCGATGACCATGTTCCACGGTGAAAAGGGCACGACATGGGAAGGCGGTTTCCGTATTCCAATGATGGTGCGCTGGCCCGGTGTGATCAAGCCCGGCACGGTTTATAACGACATTATCTCGAACATCGACTGGTTCCCAACCTTGCTTGCGGCCGCCGGCAATCCCGACGTGAAGGAACAGCTGGCCAAGGGTACGACGCTGAACGGGAAGCAGTTCAAGGTGCACCTCGACGGCTATAACTTCCTGCCCTACTTCCAAGGCAAGGAATCGAAAGGTCCGCGCGATGTGATTTATTACTTCGACCAGGGCGGCAATCTCAACGCCCTCCGCTGGAACGACTGGAAGCTCAGCTTTGCCGTCGCGCATGGAAACATTGCCACTGGCGTGCGCGAAACACCAGCTTGGGCGCTCATCGCCAATCTGCGCATGGACCCCTACGAGAAGGGCTTGGAAGACGGCGGCGGAGCGATTGAGTTTCTCGCCCGCAACATGTGGCTGCTCGTGCCGATCCAAGGGAAGATCAAGGAGTTCTTCGCCGACTTCGACCAGTATCCGTACCAGACCGGATCGTCGCTCAACGCGGGCAGCATCGGTTACGGCATGCTGCAAAAGGAAGCGGCGCTCGACCGGCTTAAAAAGCTCGAGTCGTTGAGGCCGCAGTAAGCCTACCGTAAACTCTCGGGGAGGGGAAGGCGCAGAGCCTTCCCCTCTCTGTGCAGTCGTTCTGCCTCTCGCAAAACAATCATGGAAGGAATCGCTGCCCAAGTTGCCCACGCCTCGCCGCTCACCAAATTCGCCATTGCCATAGGCTGCTCCGTATTGCTGCCGAAACTGATGGAGCGGATGCGCCTCCCCGGCGTGCTCGGCTTCATCCTGGCAGGAATTCTCGTCGGTCCGAACGCGCTCCATCTGATCGAAGCAGACGGCCCGGTCATCGGCCTGCTGGCGGAACTCGGGAAACTGCTTTTCATGTTTTTCGTCGGGTTTGAAATCGACATTGCAGAATTCAAAAAATCGCGAAATCGCTCGGCAACCTTTGGCGCGTTGACTTTCATTTTCCCCATGGCCGGCGGCGTTTTGCTCGGGCGCGCGACGGGCAACGAGTGGAATACCTCGATGCTCATCGGCTCGATCATCGCCTCGCATACCTTGCTCGCCTTCCCGATCATCCAGCGGCTGGGCCTTGGCCACCACCCGACCGTCGCGACCGTCGTCGGAGGCACTATTTTCACCGACATCGCTTCGATGTTAGTGCTGGCCCTCACGGTCAGTGTGCACCTCGCCGGCTTTTCCTGGAGCTTCCTGGGAACGGAGTTGCTCGAGCTGGCCATCTTTGTGACCGTGATCTTTCTTTTCGCCGGCTTGCTCGCGCGCCGGGCGATCATCCAGTGGGGAGATAAGCCGGAATTGCGGGTGATGATCATGCTCGTAGTGATCGTGGTCTGCGCCGAGGGGGCCAGCCTCATCAAACTCGAAGGCATCGTCGGCGCCTTCCTCGCCGGCATCGCGGTGAAGCGCGCGGTGCGCGGGAAATTTGCCGTCGAGCAACTTGAAGTTATTTCTCAGGCGCTTTTCATCCCGGCGTTTTTTCTCACCACGGGCTTCCTCGTCAATTTCCAACTGCTCGGCCAGTCTGCGATCACGCGTCCGGGACTGGTGTTTGGCATCATCGCCGTGTTGGCGCTTGGCAAATACATCGCTGCCTGGCTGACCACGCGAATCTTTGGCGGCAGCCGCGCGCAGATGCATCTCACGTGGAGTCTTTCGCTGCCGCAGATGGCCGCCACACTGGCCTCGGCCGTCGTTGCCTACAACACGGTCAACAGCGCAGGCGTGCGCCTGCTGGACATGCCTTACGTCAACGCCTCGCTCGTCCTCGTTGTTGCCACTTGTGTGGCCGGTCCCATCCTCACCCAGCGCTATGCGCAACAAGTGAAAAGCGAATCGGCCACCGGTGTTTCCTCCCCTCCGGACACGCCAGTTCCGGCCACCGACTCCCAAGAGGCGGAAGATCTAGTTGAAAATGGAAATGCTGTATGACCGCACATAGTCAAATCCTCGAGCTCAAGCAACGCATCGGCGCCGCGGTCATCGGACAGGAGGCGGTCGTCGAGCAGTTGCTCATCGCCTTGCTTGCCAATGGACACCTGCTCATGGAAGGCCTGCCGGGGCTGGCCAAGACGCGCACGATCAAGACGCTGGCGAAAAACCTGGAGAGCGAGTTTCGCCGCATCCAATTCACGCCTGATTTGCTGCCGAGCGATGTGACCGGCGCGGAAATCTACACCGGCGAGGGCGCGGGCGGGACCTTTGTGTTTCAGCCGGGGCCGATCTTTGGCAATCTCATTCTGGCCGACGAAATCAATCGCGCGCCGGCCAAGGCGCAGGCTGCGCTGCTCGAGGCGATGGAGGAGCGGCAGGTCACTGTGGGCGGCAAGACGCATCCGCTGCCCGAGTTATTTCTCGTGCTGGCAACGCAGAATCCCATCGAACAAGAGGGGACCTATCCGCTGCCCGAAGCGCAGATGGATCGCTTTCTCCTGCATGTCTTTATTGGCTATCCGAGCGATGAGAACGAAGCGGCGATTCTGCGGCTGGTCCGAGGGGAGGAAACCGCAGCTTCCGGGGGCTCTGGCGCGGATAAAGTTCCGGCCAAGGTCGTGCTCGACGCACGGGCGGAAATCCATCGCGTCACGCTTGCTCCAGCAGTGGAGCAATACATCGTGGCCCTGGTCGCGGCGACGCGCCGGCCCGGCGACTACGATAAGGACTTGGCGAAGTGGATCCAGATCGGAGCGAGCCCGCGCGGCACGCTGGCGCTAGATCGTGCGTCGCGCGCCAAGGCATGGCTGGCGAACCGTGATCATGTGCTGCCCGAAGACGTCCAGGCGATGGCGCTGCCTTGCCTGCGGCATCGCGTGCATCTGACCTATGAAGCGAGCGCCGAGGGCGTCACGAAGGATAAGGCGATCGAGCAAATCCTGAAGCTGGTCGCTGTGCCATGACCGCTGCGGTAACCAACCAGGAAGAGGGTGTGTACGTGACCCTGCCGCAGCTCGTCGCGCTGCGCAGCCGCGCCGTGGGCTTCAGCTTTCTGCCGCGGCAGCCGATTCATAGTTTGCTGGCGGGCCGGCATGCCTCGCGCCTGCGCGGCCGCGGGCTCAATTTCGAGGAAATCCGGCGTTATCTGCCGGGGGACGACATCCGTCGCATCGACTGGAAAGTGACCGTGCGCACGCGCAAAACTCATTCGCGGGTCTACACGGAGGAGCGCGAACGCTGTGTCCTGCTCGTGGTCGATCAGCGGCGCTCGATGTTTTTTGGATCGCAGAGAAACATGAAATCCGTCACCGCCGCCGAGGCGGCGGCGCTGGCGGCGTGGCGGGTGTTGCAACAAAAGGATCGCGTGGGCGCGATTGTCTTCAACGACACGGAGATCGAGGAAGTCCGGCCCCAGCGCAGCGAAGCCGGGGTCTTGCGGGCGCTCCAGCTCGTGGTGAAGCACAATCGTGCGCTTTCCACGCGGGGTGTTTCGGCGCCCGCCATCCTCAACGAAGCGTTGCTCCGGGCGGCGCGGCTCGCCACGCACGATTTTCTGGTCTGCCTCATCACCGATAGCTCCGGAGCGGATGAAGAGACGATAAAGACGGTCACCCGCATCGGCGCGCATAACGATGTGCTTGTCGCCTTTGTCTACGATCCGCTGGAAGCCGAGTTGCCGGATGCCGGCCCGCTGGTGATCAGCGACGGCTTGCGCCAAATGGAGGTAGACACCAGCGATCGAAGATTGCGCGACGACTTTCGCGATCGCTTTGCTTCGAATCGCGCGCAGGGGCGCAAACTATTGCTGGATCGCGACACGCCCGTGCTGCCCCTGAGCGCCGCCGAGGGAACCGCCGAACAGATCCGCCTGCGCCTGGGCGGGCTGCGCAAATAAACCAGCGATGACTTCCGATTCCACCAGCCTTGAACGTCTGCACGACATCGTCGCCCCGCCTGCAGCGCCGTGGTGGCCGCCAGCGCCGGGCTGGCTGTGGGTCATGGCGGCGCTGAGCGTGATCGCGCTCGTCTGGCTGGCGCGGCGTTTGCACCGGTGGGCGCGGAATTGTTATCGCCGGGAAGCGCTCGATGAATTGGGCGGGCTGGAGCAGCGGCCGCAGGGATTCACTCTGGTTGACGTTGCGCTGCTGCTCAAGCGGTGCGCGCTTTCGGCCTACCCGCGCAGCGCGGTGGCTGCGCTCACGGGCCGGCCCTGGGTGGAGTTTCTCGATTGCAGCGCCGGCGCGCGCATATTTGGCGCTGGAGTGGGGGAGCGTCTGGCGCAGGCCGTATATCAATCGCCAGCGGACCGCGTGGTCGACACCGGGGAGTCAAAGGAGATCCTCGACGCGGCTCGGCGGTGGATCCGGGAGCACCGCGAGGAGTTCGCAACCGAAAGGAGGGGCGAACTGTAGTCATGCTCACGTTTGCCTATCCTTGGCTTCTGGCGCTCCTGCCGCTGCCTTTTCTCGTGCGCCGGTTGGCGCCTCCGCATCTGGAGCGCCGGGAGGGCTTGGTCGCGCCTTTCCTTGACCGCTTGGCGGAGCTCACCGGCCAGACGCCGGCCGAGGGCGCCGTGGAAATGCGCGGCGGACGGCTGCGCCAGGTCTCGCTCTTTCTGACTTGGTTTGCGATGCTCGCCGCCCTGACTCGGCCGCAATGGATCGAATCGCCACTCACAAAGACGGTTCCGGTTCGAGATATGTTACTCGCCGTCGATCTTTCCGGTTCGATGGAGACAAAGGATTTCGTCAACTCCCAGGGCAAGACGGTCGACCGACTCACGGCGATCAAGGAAGTGCTTGACGATTTTCTCTCCCGGCGAAAGGGCGATCGCGTGGGGCTTATCTTTTTCGGCTCGGCGGCCTTTGTGCAGGCTCCTTTTACCGACGACTTGGACGTCTGCCGGCAATTGCTGGCGGAAGCGCAGCCTCGTCTGGCCGGGCCGCAGACGGCCTTTGGCGATGCGCTGGGCTTGGCAATCAACACTTTCGAGCGCAGCGAAGCCAAGGAGCGTGTGCTTATCGCGCTCACTGACGGCAATGATACCTCGAGTAAAATCGCACCACAGAAGGCCGCGGAGATCGCGAGCACGCACGGCATCGTGATTCATACGGTGGCCGTAGGCGATCCGCGCGCGGCGGGTGAGGATGCGCTCGATGTGGAGTCGCTGAAGGATGTCGCAAAGACCACCGGCGGGCTCTATTCCTTTGCCGCCGACCACGCGCAGCTCGAGGAAATCTATCGGCAACTCGATCGACTGGAAACGCGCAAGGCGCAGACCGTGAGCTTTCGTCCGCGGCGGGATGTTTATTATTGGCCGCTGGCTTGTGGCTTCGTGGTCACTCTGTTGCAACACACGCTCAGCCTGCTGCGTCACTTCGGCCACGCGGCGCGGCGCGAACAAATCTCGCGCCGCCGCCTCGAGCCGCAGGAGCCTGCGGCTGCGGAAGCTAAGGAGGTTAACGAAACCCTATCACGATGATCGGCGCCTTTCATTTCCTGCGTCCCTGGTGGCTGCTGGCGCTGATTCCGGCAGCGACGCTAGTCTGGACGATCCTGCGTCGCCAGAGCGCGGATCGCCCCTGGCGCGGCATTGTGTCGCCGCGGCTCCTGCCATACCTGCTGAGTGGAGAAAGCCGGCGCAGCCGTTTCGGGCCAGTGCAACTGCTCGGCCTTTGCTGGCTGCTCAGTGTGCTGGCGCTGGCCGGGCCGGCCTGGCGGCGCGAGCCGTCGCCTTTTGCGGAGGATACCGCCGCGCTGGCCATTGTAGTCAAGGTCACGCCCTCGATGCTCGCGGAGGATGTCCAGCCCAACCGCCTCGCCCGCTCGGTGCAAAAAATCCACGATTTGCTCGCCCTGCGCAGCGGGGCGCGGACCGCGCTCATCGCTTACTCCGGCACAGCGCATGTCGTCATGCCCGAGACCAAGGATGACGGCATCATCTCAACCTTTGCCGACGCGCTGGACCCTAAAATCATGCCGGAGGAAGGCGATTCGCCCGCGGCCGCGCTGGAGGCGGCGGATCGGGCGCTGGCGGGCGGGAAGACGAGCGGATCGATTCTCTGGATCGCAGATAGCGGAGCGGGTGAGAGAGCCGAGTCTCTGTCTGCCTGGCGCCGGAATTCCTCTACACCGGTGCGCATGCTTGCGCCTCTCCTCGAGGGCGCCGAATTGCAGGCCCTGCACAAGGCCGCCGACAGAATCGGCGCAGACGTCGTGCAACTGACGCCGGATGCGACGGATGTCACGACGCTCGCGCACGCCGCGAAATTTTCCACCGCGGCCGCCGGTTTCGCCAGCGACCGCTGGCGCGAGGATGGCTACTGGTTCACGCCAGTCCTGGCCGCAATCTCACTCGTCTTCTTTCGCCGCGGCTGGATGGCCGCCACCGCTGCCCGATGATGAAATCTGGCTCCCGCTACAATTGTCATTGGCCTTGTTGGCTCGGAGGCGCGGCAGCCTTGGTCTTTGCGCTCGCTTTGGCGATCGGCACGAAGCGCGACCCGAACTTCTGGCTCACAGCTGAGCAGCGCGGCGACCGCCTCCTGGCGGCCAAGAAATACAAAGACGCCGCGACGACTTACACCGACCCGTGGCGCATCGGCGCGGCGCAGTATCGGAATGGAGATTTCGAAGCATCGGCGAAAACCTTTGTGCGCGTCAGCGGAGCCATTGGCGCATTCGATCAGGGCAATGCCTGGCTCATGCATGGACAGTACGAAAAGGCCATCGCCAGTTACGATCGCGCGCTGAGCCTTCGTCCGGAGTGGAAACTGGCGGAGGATAACAAAGCTCTCGCTGAGGCGCGCAAGGCGGCGATCGACGCTTCCGGCGAAAATCGCGCGGACGAAGCCACCGATGCGTACACTCCGGACGAAGTGGTGATGGACCAAAAGGGCGGCGACAAGAAAGGCCAGCCGCCGGACATGTCCGAGAGCCAACTTTCCGAGACCGACCTGCAAGCCACCTGGCTGCGGCGAGTCCAGACGACGCCGGGCGATTTCCTCAAGGCGAAATTCGCCTGGCAGGCCCAGCAGAGCACACCAGCGCCCAAACCATGAGACGCATTGCCATCTGCAGGATTCTCCTCGCGGCGCTTGTCGCCCTGGCCTCTGCGGCGCGCGCCGCAGAGCCGGAGCCACGCATCCGTACGCACCTCGAAGCGCCCAAAGAATGGTGGGTCGGCCAAAAGGCCGCGCTCGTCGTCGATTTGCTCGCGCCCGGCTACTTTTCGGGAAATCCGAGCTTCGATCTTCCGCAAGTTCCCGGCCTCATCCTCATGCTCCCGGAAGATCGGCCCACGCTTTCCACGGAGGAAGTCGAGGGCGTTTCGTACACCGTGCAGCGGCATGAGCTTTCGGTCTATCCGGCGCGTCCGGGAGAACGGAAAATCCCGGCCTTCACCGTGCGCTTCGGCTACAAGCCGACGCCCCTGGCCAAAGACGCCACGCCGGCGAAGCTGGAAATTCCGTCCGTCGTGATCGCGCCAAAATTGCCGCCAGGCGCCGAAAAGCTCGGCTTGGTCATCAGTGCCCGTCAATTCGAGGTAACCGATCAATGGACGCCCGAGCCGGGTAAGGCCCGCGTCGGCGATGCCTTGCAACGAGTCATCACCATGACGGCGCCGGAGGTTCCGTCCATGATCTTCCCGCCTTTTCGCACCTCGCCTGTCGATGGGCTGGGCATCTATTCGAAAGCCCCGGAGGTCCTGGATACCAGCGAGCGCGGCAGCATGACTGGCCGGCGCCGTGAAGTCTTCAGCTATGTGTGCCAGCGGGCTGGCCAATTCATTGTCCCGGCGGCGCGCCTTACTTGGTGGGACCTCGACGCAAAAAAGCTGCGCACGGTCGATTTTGCCCGGCAAGTCATCACGGTTGCCGCCAATCCGGCCATAGCGACCAAGGAAGCCCGTCGCTCGCCCCTGGAGTGGCTGCGCTCCCCCGAAACGCGGCGGGCGGGACTCGGTCTTTTGCTGGCCGCCGGGGCGGCCGCCATCCTCTGGAAATTTCGCCGCGCCCTTGCGTCGATGCTCGACTATTGGCGGCCCCGGCATCTCGAACCGCTGAATCCCCCGGAGACCTGCGAAACCCTACTGAAGACCGAATGAAATCGACCATCGCCATTGCCATTGGCTTGCTTGCCGCAACCGCATTCCGAGCAGCGGGAGAGGATAATGGCGACGATCTCGCCAAGCAGCTCCAGAACCCGGTGGCGTCGCTCATCAGCGTACCCTTCCAGAGTAACTTCGATTTTAAGATCGGGCCGGATGACGCCGGCTGGCGATATACGATGAATTTCCAGCCGGTCGTGCCAATTTCCCTCGGCAAGGATTGGAACCTCATCGTCCGGACCATCGTTCCCTTCATCCACCAGGAAAACGTTTTCAAGGGCTCGACGCCGAGTTTCGACGAGGTGGTGAATAACATTCCCGTCGATCTCACGAATCGCCAGTTGCACGAGCTGCACGGCGTCTTCAATAAAGCTGTGGCCGACCGGGCGCCCGGCGCTCGCCAGACCGGGTTGGGCGATATCACGCAAACTTTCTTCCTGTCTCCCAAAGAGCCGGTGTTTGGGGGTGTGATCCTGGGCGTTGGCCCGGCGTTCCTCTATCCCTCGGCGACGGACAATCTCCTCGGGACGGAAAGATGGGCGGCCGGGCCTTCACTCGTCGCCCTGAAACAGACCGGAGGCTGGACCTATGGGATTCTCACGAATCAACTGTGGTCCTTCGCCGGCAATGGGAGCCGCCGCAGCGTCAGCTCCTTGTTTCTCCAGCCCTTCATCTCCTACACGACGGCGATGAAGACCACTTTCGCGGTGAATACGGAATCCACTTATGACTTCATGGCGGGGCAATACACGGCGCCGGTGAATGTCAGCGTGAGCCAATTGCTCAAGGTCGGCAAGCTGCCGCTCAGCATTGGTCTCGGTGGGAGGTACTATGTGCAGGGTCCCTCCGGCGCGCCGGAATGGGGCCTTCGGTTCATCGTCACGCTGCTTTTTCGCAGGGCCATCCGCCGGCTCCCGCAGACGGTAAGAGCTTTGCAAAATAGGCCCGGTCCCTCTATCAATCTCGACTTCATCCAAAACCCAATTCTATGAAGCGCATTCTCAGCCTCGGCATCCTCGTCGTCCTCACCTCCGCCTGCAGCACCATGACCACCCAGCCGCGGGATCGGTTTGCCGAAGCGGACCCCGATCACGACGGCACGCTCACGCAGAAGGAAGTGGCGACGTATCTGGCTTCCACGATGTTCGACCACATCGATCGCAATCACGACGGCAAGGTGACTATGGAGGAGTGGAATCCGTCGAATAACGCCCACGACAAGAAAGTCTTCCTGACCGCCGACACCGATCACGACGGCTCGGTCGATCTCAAGGAAGCGATCGCCTACGCGGAAAAGAGCGGCCAGGTGAAAAAATTCATGAAGGAAGCCGACAAGGACCATGACGGCACCGTCTCCCGCGCCGAAGCGGCGGCCTACTACGGCAGCAAGGAAGGCGATCCGCGCTAAATCCCTCCCGGCTCCCGGCAATCCCCTATGAAGTCCTCCAAAGTCCCCTTCGTTCTCGCTGCGGCTGCGGCGGTGTGGCTCCCGATCGCCGATGTGCGCGCAGGAGATAACATCTCGACCAAGCCGCAAGCCGCGGCGGCGACCGATGCCACGCTCTTCCCCATCCCGAATCTCCAGGGATCCTTCTTTGAACGGGATCGACTTCTGGGGGACGGCGGAGGCTTCCGGCAGACCATGGCGGAGCATGGAGTGCAGCTCGACTTCAATCTGCTGCAGTTTTACCAGGGGGTGATGAGCGGCGGCGACTCGAAGGGCTGGTCAGACCGCGTCTCCGGATCCCTGAACGACGGCTTGAAGAAGATCCTCAGCGATCGCCTGTCCCAGGCGGCGGAAGCGAATTCCCCACTGGGCCGGGCGCTCAGCCTGCCGCTGCCCCGGTTGGGCAACGCCGCGCTGAGCGACGTGATTCAGAATCGCATCGACCGGCTGGATATCGGCAACCGGGAGGCGCCGAGCCCCCGGGATGCCGACTATCTGGGGCAGTGGACGATGGAGCTGAAGCTCGACACGAACAAGATGGGGCTGTGGCCGGGCGGCTTCTTCTTTGTTCGGGCGCAGCAGGTCTTTGGCTCCGGGGTCAACGCGCGTTCCGGCGCGTTGCTGCCGGTAAATGCCGAGTCGCTCATTCCGGCGCCGGGGCTCGATGGCGTGGTGGTTCCGCAGGTCTATTTTACCCAATTCCTTTGTGAACATGCGGCCATCACGCTGGGCAAGCTCGACACTCTGGGCGGTGATTCCAACGAGTTTGCGCATATCGCCGGTGACGATCGCTTTATCGGCTCCGCATTTTCCTTCGATCCGGTGGTGGCCGTGCTCGCGCCGTATTCCCCGCTGGGCATCGCGCTCACGCTCCTGCCGACGAAGAATATCCAAATCAACCTGTCCGTGATCGATGGCGATGGAGTTCCGACTCAATCGGGCTTCGACACCCTCTTCAAGGGCAAGACTTCATATGTCGGCGAGGGCAAGATCACGACGAATTTCTTCGGCAAGCTCGGGCACCAGGTGCTGGGCGGCGCGATTGGGAATGGACACTACGCGGAGTTCAAACAGGATCTGCGGGCCTTCGTTCCCGGCAGCGGCGTGGCGTTCAATCGCTCCACGGAGTCCTGGTGTCTCTACTATAACTTCGATCAATATTTCTGGTCCCCGACAACCGAAGGTGATCGGGGCATCGGCGTCTTTGGCCGGGTGGGGTTTGCCGATCCAGCGACTTCGCCGATATCGCAATTTTATAGCATCGGTCTGGGTGGCAAGGCGATGTTCACGAACCGGCCGCACGACAAGATGGGGCTTGGCTACTACTGCATGAAGACGAGCTACGATCTGCCGGCCTTCCTGCATCTCGGCAACGAACAGGGCGTGGAAGCCTTTTACGACTACGCGGTGACGCCGGCCTTCCTGGTTACGGCGGATTTGCAGATGGTCGATTCGGCGAAGGAAGGCATCCACGCCGGATTTATCGGTTCGCTGCGCGCGACGATGCGTTTTTAAGAGTCACATTTATGAAGCGATCTCATTTGTTCTGCTGCGCGCTCACAGCGGCAACGCTCACTGGCTGTGTGCCGCTTGCATCTGTAAGAACGATTTCCCCAACTTATCCGGGGCCGGGGAACCGGCTGAATGCGTCGGTGACTTTCGAGAAAACCGACCCTCGCAAAGCACTGGGCGATGATCTCGGGGTCGCGGCGGAAGCCTACCGGGACGTGATGCGCAATCCTGGCGATTCGGGGGCGATGCGCCGCTATAACTACGCCGTGGCGCGGGTGGTCGAGACGATCAACGAGGACCAGTTGGAGCCTTGGAAAAGCCCGATTTCTGTCGATACGCCAGCCGGAGCCCTGTCGCTGACGTGTCCGATCGGCAAAGACCCGGAGCGCAATCCGGCGCGGTACCGCTTACTCGTGTGCGATCGCATGGAAATCGGCGGCCAGTATTTCGAGAAACGGCATGCCGTCGATGGCTTTGGCGCGCCGCTCGTCGCGATAGGGCGCGAAGCGAAATCTGCTGCAGAGGCGAAAACGAGCCTGCGACGCACGTATGGAACAGTGACGGCCTATCTCCATTTTGAGGGCCGCCAGGCGTCACTGCGGTTTGCCGAGCCGTTGGCTTCCGAAACGGTCTTGGAAGGTGGGCATAAATTCACGCTGGCGGCGGACTACACGGCCGCGCTGGCGCTCGTTATGGCCGAGGAGAAGCCGGATCGGCTCGGTCTGGCCCGTCTGCTGCATCCGGAAAAGTATGCCGACACGGCCAGGCTCACACGGCTCCAGGCGTACGATCCCAAGCGCATCCCGGTGATCTTCGTGCATGGCCTGCAGGATACACCGGCCTGCTGGAGCGAAATGATCAACGATATGCGCGGCGATGCCGACCTGCGGCGGCGGTATCAATTCTGGGTTTATAGTTATCCCAGCGGTTACCCCTATCCGTACTCGGCGGCGCTCTTCCGTAACTCCCTCGACGCCGTGAAACGCGAATTTCCGCACAGCAAGCCGATCGTGCTTGTTGGACATAGCATGGGTTCGCTGGTCAGCCGGCTCATGATCACCGATTCGGGAGATAAGCTTTGGCGCATGTATTTCGGCAAGTCGCCGGCCGAAACGAAAATTGGCGGCGCCAGCCGGGCCGATCTGGAAAAGACGCTCATCTTCCAACATCGGCCGGAGGTGCATCGGGTCGTCTTCATGTCTGCCCCGCATCGCGGCAGCAATCTGGCGAGCATCTGGTTTGGCCGCCTCGCCTCGTCGCTCGTGCATCCGCCGGAACTGGCCCGGCGCATCCAGCGCGACGCGCTTCCGCTGCTCACGGCGGACCACTCCGCGATGAAGATGAGCCGGATGCCGAACAGCATCGACACGCTTTCTCCGACCAATCGCTTCGTCGTGGAGATCAACAAGATCCCGCTCACGCCCGGCATCCCATACCACAGCATCATGGGAGATCGCGGGCGCGGCGACACGCCGAACAGCAGCGACGGCGTGGTGCCGTACTGGAGCTCCCATCTGGATGGCGCGCAGTCGGAGAAGATCGTTCCCTCGGGCCACGGCTCGCCGCTGAACCCGCAGGGCATCGCCGAAGTCGAGCGCATCCTCCACGAGAACCGCGAGTAATCTTCGCAGCTCATTTTCAATCCCCGCATTTTAACAAGTACTAACTATGAAAACGACCCTCACTGCCTTATTGATGTTTGTTGGTTTTGTCCTTGTCTCGAGAGCCGAGGAGGCGTCCCGGAAGCTGACGCCGGTGGAAGCAGCCATCTCGGAGAAGGCCAATGCCTTCATCGAGGCCTTTAACAAAGGCGATGCGAAGGCGATCGCCGCGCAATTCGCCGAAGACGCCGAATGGGTCGACGACGAAGGCCATGTGCTGAACGGCCGGGACGCGATTGAAAAGGACCTGACCAAGATGTTTTCGGAACATCCGGGGCGGAAATTGGATCTGGACGTGGAAAGTGTGCGCTCCTTGACGCCGGATGTTGCCGTCGACAAGGGCACCTCGACCATCGAGGAGCCCGACGGCTCGACCAGCGTCACGAGCTACACGGCGACGCGTGTGAAGAAGGACAACGTCTGGCTCGTGAGTGAGTTGACCGAGACCGGCGCTCCGCTCGCCGGAAATGCGGAGCACCATTTGCAGGAGCTGAGCTGGCTCGTGGGCACCTGGGATGACAACAGCCCCAATGCCGAAGTGCATGTCGAGGCCAAGTGGACGGAGAATCACGCTTTCATTACCCGTTCTTTCACGGCGAAATTCGAGGGCGACGCGGCGCTTAACGGCACGGAAGTCATTGGCTGGGATCCGGTCAACGGCAAGATCCGCTCCTGGGTGTTCGACGCGGATGGCGGGTTTTCGGAAAACTATTGGACGCGAGAAGGTCGGCGCTGGCTCATCCAGAGCACTGCGACGCTGGCGGATGGCAGCCAGTCGACGGCGGAGCAGACCTTGACCTTTATTTCCAACGACAAACACACGTGGTCGTCGGCGAACCGTCAGGTGGACGGTGACCTGATGCCGAATATCGACCCCATCGAAATCGTTCGCACCAAATAGGAGGCCGGCCATGAAATCACACCAGATTCTGGCCATCGGCCTCGGCTTGACGTTTACCAGCGGCCTTATGTGGGCCGAAGCGAAAGGAATGCATGGGGGCGGCGGACACGGAGGGGGACGCGGGGGTGGCGGCGGGCGTGGCGG